>Ga0302319_10011681_pt1 | contig 16641 bp, 14 predicted proteins | sample Bog_T0_2_FD_203319 | JGI IMG/M metagenome (GOLD analysis project Ga0302319, IMG submission 203319) | Peat permafrost microbial communities from Stordalen Mire near Abisko, Sweden - Bog_T0_2 | ecosystem: Environmental > Terrestrial > Soil > Wetlands > Peat | place: Sweden: Abisko, Stordalen Mire...
GCGAGCCCGCCTTTTCAGCCACCGACGAGGCTATCTCGGCAAACGCATTTCGCACGGCATCGGCATCGCGCAGATTGAGCTTCACGCCTCCCACATCCGTCTTGTGTGTCAGTGTGGTTGAGTTCAGTTTCAAAACAACGGGAAATCCAGTTTCGGCTGCCAGCTTCGCGGCTTCATCCGCTGAGTTTGCCAGCAGCGTCGCCACTGTCGGGATGGCATAACCGCGTAGGAGTTGCTTCGATTCAAACTCCGTCAAAAGCGTCCGGCCTTGTTTCTGAGCTTTCGAGATCAACGCCTGTGCCAGCGATGCCGCGTCCTTATTGCTCTCGGCCAGAGTGGGCGTTTCGTAGAGCGCTTTCAAGTTATAGCTGTAGCGCCAGAGATAGTGAAATGCGCGCACTGCCTTATCGGGAAACGCAAAGGTAGGAATGCCTGCTTTATTAAGAACGGCTTCACCATCGCCGGCGCGCGCCCCTCCCATCCAACTGGCCAATATCGGCTTGCCCGGCAGCTTGGCGAAAGGCACCAGCTTCTGCGCTATTTCAAGCGGATCACTCATTGCCTGGGGCGTCATGATTACTAACAAGCCGTCCGCGTTGGGATCTTCCGCCGCAATCTTAACGGCCGCTTCGTAACGTTCCGGCCCGGCATCGCCAATAATGTCGATCGGGTTGTTGTGGCTCCAGTGCGGCGGCAGCACTTTATTGAGGGCCTCAACTGTGCCAGTTGAGAGAGTCGCGAGTTCCTCACCGAGTCCGATGAGCATATCAGTCGCCAGCACGCCGGGACCACCCGCGTTCGTGACAATCGAGAGCCTGGGCCCTGCTGGTCGCGGTTGATGCGCCAGCACCTCCGTCATATGAAACACGTCGTCCAATTCGTTGACACGCAGTACGCCCACTCGCCGAAAAGCGGCATCTAGAACGGCGTCACTGCCAGCCAGCGTTCCGGTATGGGAGGCCGCCGCCTTTGCCGCTGAATCAGTTCTCCCAGCCTTGATTACCAGAATTGGCTTGTTCATGGCCACATCGCGTGCCGCCGAGAGAAATGATCGCGCGTCTCCCACAGATTCCATGTAAATCACAATGCTGTGTGTGTGCGGGTCATTGCCCAGATAGTCAATCAAGGCGCCCCAACCAACATCCAGCATGGAACCGATGGATAGGAACGCGCTGAAACCTACTTGCTCCCGTAAGCTCCAATCTAAGAGCGCGGTACAGATCGCGCCGCTCTGACTAATGAGCGCAACCGAACCAGACCGCGCAATGGTGGGAGCAAACGTGGCATTCAGCCCAGTCACCGGGCACATCACGCCAAGACAGTTCGGCCCAATCAGCCGCATGTTGGCGCGTCTCGCGGTCGCTAAAACTTGACGCTCCAGTTCCACGCCGTGCGCGCCAATCTCCCGGAAACCAGCCGAAATGATCACCGCACCGCCCACCCCAATCTCCGCACACTCTTCAATCATTTCGGGTATTGAGTCTGCCGGAGTAATCAAGACGGCCAAGTCTACTGGATCGGGAATGGCCTTGATGGTCGAATAGGCGCGAATGCCCAACACCGAATTTCGTTTTGGATTAACCGGATACACGGTGCCATTGAATGGACTGCTAATGAGATTCCACAAAACGGCCCGCCCTACCGATCCTTGCTTTTCGGTAGCGCCGACTACCGCTACTGACCGCGGCTTGAAAAAGACGTCAAGCCCACGGATCTTCTTTTGATTCGCCATCTAAGTCTGCATCTCGCTTAAATCGAAGCTTTCGCCTCTCTTTGGAGCATGCACTTTTAGGCCCAGCTGCTTCTCGATCTCGTTTGCCAGCCCCGCCTGCCCCTCAGGCTCGCCGTGAACCAGAAACACACGCTTGAGTTTGCTGGCGATCGGCTGAATCCAGCGAATGAGTTCCGCTTGATCCGCATGTCCGCTCAATTCCGCCAGGGTCGCCACTTCAGCGCGTAGCGGAATCATCTCATCGAAAATCTTCACCTCTTGACGCCGCTCCATAATGCGCCTTCCTAGAGTATTCTCCGCTTGATATCCGGCAAGCAATACTAAATTGCGACCATCTGGAATCCCGTTGCGCAAGTGATGCAGAACACGCCCGCCTTCGCACATGCCCGATGCCGAGACCACCACAAACGGCGTTCGCAGATCGTTCAAAGTTTTGCTATCGGCCACATCGCGCAGATAACGAAGTCTGCCGAAGCCGAATGGATCTAAGCCGCGCTTCAGATAGACTGCAGCCTCGCTATCATACTCTTCCGGATGATGGCGAAACACATCGGTGACATTCACCGCCAGCGGACTGTCCACGAAAATCGGTATCGCGGGAATCGCCTTCTCGTCAGCCAGCTTATGCAGCAACAAGACAATTTGCTGCGTTCGGCCAACCGCAAATGCCGGCACGATCACATGGCCACCGCGCGCCACCGTCTTGTTGATCAGTGTTTTCAAGGTCTCTGCAACATTGCTGATCGGCTCATGAATCCTGTTGCCGTAAGTGCTCTCGACAATAAGAAAGTCAGCTTCTGGAGCCGGATCAGGATCTTTCAAGATGGGCAGGTTCGGCCGCCCTAGATCTCCCGAAAATAACAACTTAGTTTCCCGTCCGTTCTGCATGCCTTTCAGCAGCACAAACGCTGATCCTAAAATGTGTCCAGCGTTGCTGAAGGTAAACTCCAGACTTTCGCTCAAGCGGGTGGTTTGGTAGAGCTGGGTAGGGACAAACGCCGCGCTTGCCTTCTTGGCGTCTTCGATTGTGTACAAGGGTTCCACCGGCACGCTGGTATCTGTTACGCCAATGGCTCGCCGCTTCCGGGAACGCCTGGTGAGATACTCGGCGTCAGTCTCCTGAATGTGGGCGGAATCGTCCAGCATGTATTGGCATAACTCCGCAGTAGCCGGCGTCGAATGGATCTTCCCCGCAAAACCTTTCTGCACCAAAGTCGGCAAATTCCCACTGTGATCCAGATGCGCGTGGGACAAAACCACCGAACTGACACTTTCAGGATTGAAGGGGAAATGACTATTCAGTTCGAAGGCTTCTTTTCGATGCCCTTGCACAAGTCCACAATCCAGCAGATGGAGTTCTTTGTCCAGCGTGATGCCATGCATCGATCCCGTTACCTGTTGCGCGGCGCCCCAAAAAGTTAATTGCATAAGGTTGGAAAATATAAGCTTACTTGGTCGCCCCTAGGCCTGCGACTAAAATAAGATCTTGAGCGAAACTGACGATCAAGATCCAAAACTCCAAGTGCAAGCGTATCTCCGCTTCCGCGATCTCTTGGAAGCGGCCCCGGACGCTATTTTTGAAGTCGATCAAGATGGCGTCATCATTCTATTGAACGTCGCCGCCGAGGTCATCTTTGGCTATACGCGCGAAGAGTTGCTCGGGCAACTGGTGGAAGAGTTGATCCCGCAAGCCGCCCGCTCTGCTCACCAACAGCATCGCGCTCGCTACGCTCACCATCCGTCGGTTCGTCCCATGGGTGTCGGGCTCGATCTATTGGCGAAGCGCAAAGACGGCACAACTTTTCCGGTTGAGATCAGTCTAAGTCCGATTCGTTCGGCCCAAGGCAGCCGAGTTATCGCCATCGTGCGCGATATTACAGCCCGCAAAAAAGCTGAAGCGGAAATCAATGCCCTGCAGATGCAGTTCACGTCCAGCTTAGCGGAGGCCAATCGCCAGTTGGAAATTCGCAATCGCGAGGTGGAACGCATGAGCCGCTTGAAGAGTGAATTTCTCGCCAGCATGAGCCATGAACTCCGAACCCCTCTGCACACCATCATCGGCTTTTCAGACCTGCTAGCCGAGGAGATGAAAGGGCCTCTCAACGATACGCAAAAAAGATTTGTCGAACACATTCGAAACGATTCGCGGCACCTCCTTGAATTGATCAGCGACACTCTGGACCTCAGTAAAATTGAAGCGGGCCGTCTTACGCTCAACAAAGAAGAGTTCAATGTTTCTGAAGCCATTGGCGGCTGGATTGAAAAGCTTCGTCCCTTGGCCAACCAAAAGAGGCAAGCCCTGATTGAGCATTACGCTGCCCATTTGCGAGTCTTTGCCGATCCACTGCGTTTGAAAGAAGTGATCTATAACTTGGTCAGTAACGCCATTAAATTCACGCCGGACCTGGGCACCATCACCATCGAAGCTCGTCCCGCCCAGGGCCAAACCATCTTTCGCGTGACTGATACGGGAATCGGTATCGCGGCAGCTGAGCATGACGCGATTTTCGACAAGTTCTATCAGCTCGGGTCTACCACGAAAGGCGTCAGAGAGGGCACAGGACTGGGCCTAGCTATCACCAAGAACTTGGTAGAAATGCACGGCGGCCAAATCTGCGTACGGAGCGAGCCTGGGATCGGTAGCACGTTCGAATTTGCGATTCCGGCTAAAAGCGCAACTCCGCCTCAGCCCTTGCCGTAAGATAGGTCGTTGATGCGCGACTCCGTTTCGTTAGTGATCGTAGACGACAACGCCGGCAGCCTTGAGTTGCTTTCCACTGCGTTGGAACAGCCTGGTTTGGACATCTTTACCGCGAGCGATCCTGAGGCCGCACTCGACCTCATTTTCGATAAGCATCCGCAAATCGTACTGACTGACCTGGTGATGCCGAAGTTGACGGGTTTGGAACTGTTGGAGCGAGTGATCTCTTTCGATCCATCCATTGAAGTGATTTTGATGACGGCCCATTACTCCTCTGAATCTGCCGTCGAAGCGATTCGCAAGGGCGCCAGCGACTACCTCAATAAACCAGTCTCACTCCCTGCACTGAGGGCGCGCATTGGCACGATGATTGAGGATGCCAGACGCCGGCTGCGCAACACCGAACTCGAAGACGAGTTGGCGGCTAGCTCGCCCTTTGAACAGATCGTCGGCGCGAGCCCCGTGATGTGGGAGATGTACTCGCGCATTCGCCGCATCGCTCCTCATTTTCGGACGGTCCTCATTACCGGCCCAACCGGTTCGGGCAAAGATTTGGTATCCCAGGCGCTGCATAAACTCAGTCCAGCGGCCACCGGCAACTTCGTTGTCGTGAATTGTTCGGCCGTTGTGGAAACGTTGTTTGAGAGCGAGCTCTTCGGCCACGTCAAGGGCGCTTTTACTGGAGCAACCGCGGATAAAGTTGGCTTAGTCGAACACGCCAGCGGCGGCTCGTTGTTTCTTGACGAAATTGGCGACATGCCACTGGGCACCCAAGCAAAACTGCTGCGCACCATCCAGAACCAGGAAGTCCAACGCGTCGGTTCGCTGCAAGCGCGCAAGATTGATTTCCGCGTCATCGCTGCCACTCACCGCGATTTGCGCGCCATGATTCGTGAAGGCAAGTTCCGCGAGGATCTTTACTACCGTCTCTCGATGGTGGAACTTTCGATCCCTTCGCTGGCGCAAAGAAAAGAAGATCTGCCACTGTTAATCCGGCACTTCCTCGTTAAGTTTTCCCAACAGTTTAATAAACCTGTCCGCCGCCTTACCCAACGTGCCAGCATCGCAATGAGCCGCTACAACTGGCCCGGCAATGTACGCGAATTGGAAAACGCGCTGGGTCACGGCTGCATGATGACAATGAGTGACGTCATCGATCTGCCCGACTTGCCGCCGTACTTGCGGGGCGAATCGCCCAATGTGCCAGAGGAATATAATCTGGCTCCCATCGCGGGCGACCACCCCGACGCCGCTTCGTTGCTGGAGAACAACGAAAAACGGATGGTCTGCGACGCGCTGGCTAAATCGGGCTGGAACCAATCAGAGGCAGCTCGAATTTTGCGGATTGGTAGAGACGCTCTGCGCTATAAGATGAAGAAATATGGCCTGACTGAGCCGGGCAGTAACTGAGCACCGGGCACGGAGCATCATGCACAATTTGATAAGCATGAGTCCGCAAGCGTCCGAAGCGATGCTGGCTCTCTCCTCTGCCCAAAACAATCAAACCAATTTTGTTTTCGATTGCCAGATTACGAACCGCTTTGGATACGCCGCCGCTCTTCACCGCGATTTCGCCTTCCAAGCCAGCTTCGCGTTGCAGCTTCTTTAATTCCACGCGCGCACCTTCCACCAGGTAACGGTGCAAATCAAAATCAAAATATTTGTTAGGACGCGTTTCCGCTTGCGACAAACAGTGAACCACGTGAAGCTTCGCCGCAAATAGCCGCGAAACCTCATTAGCGAAACGCATGAGTGGGACCGTCTCTTCGTCGATATCTACCGCACAGAGAATGTGGCGGATATCATTCCTGAATGCCGTCTCTGTCTGAGCATTGGCGTCCGTCCAAATAGGGCATGGCGTATCGTGGATAACCTTCGCCGCCACCGATCCGAGTAGCAGGCCCTGAATTTTTCCTAATCCTCTGGTCCCCAGCATGATCAGATCTGTTGGATGTTCACGAGCCCAATTTGCAATCCGCCAGGAAGGGTCTCCTTCACAGATTACTTTTTCGACACGATCCTCCGGCAGATTCAGCTTGAAACTCGCCAAGCTTTGCTGCGCTGCGTTGTAAAATTCCTGGCAACAGTTGAGATTGATGGTAAGCGCTTCGGCGGTTCCGTACCAAGCAGCGGGAATTTCGAAAACATGTAAGACCGTCACCTTCGACCCAAAGCGCAGGGCGAGCGACTCGACTTCTCGAACCATGCCCAAACTGCGGTCCGAGAAATCCAATGGAAAGAGTATGTTTTCGAACTTCATGCGCGTCGATACTGAGACTCACACGCAAGACAAGGGCCAAATCGCAAAACCAACAAAAGAAGTGGCAGCTATACCCTAGCGTGCGCAAGAACACCAATTGTCTTGCCGTGCTTTGGGTCAAATGGCGCAAGCCTGCTATTTAGACGCGAGACAAGTCATCTCTAATCCCAGCGCCCAGCGCCGCTGAAAACCTGGCCAGAAATCGTTGCCCTTACTAAACGCTCCGTCATCAGGGGTGTTGGGAGCAACAAGCCATTTGCCGTCATTTGAATGAGTCATCGGAACATGCAAGAAAGCTCGTTTCGATTCGTCGTTCTTCAGATACAAATCCAGAAACGCTGTAATAAAGTGCTGATTGATAGCGGCAATTCGATCTTTTCGCCAAACGGGTTCATCTAAAGATTGTTCGCCTTTGTAATCCAATGCCATGCCGGCCGGTGGTGGATTGCCGCCAGTGTTATGGCGTGCGTTTTCGTAGACTAACAAGCACCGATCTGAATTTACTGCTAGTTCCATGGCGCGTTTCGGACCGTTTTCGTAGCCGGCTACATCGTCATGATCGCCCACAATGAACAGCGTTGGCAGATGAATACCGGCAAGCGAATCGGCATCCCATGCAACGAATGGAGGCTGCTCGCCCCACGGCGCGATGGCTACGACAGCTTTCAAGCCTTCAGGCTGAAGCGCTTTGTATTTCGCTAAATAGCCCCCGGGAACGAAGTTATTGAGAGCGCTACTCGCACTAATGGGCGCACCTGCGCTAATCAAAGCGCCGTAACCGCCCATGGAATAGCCGACGATGGCAATCTTCTTTTCGTCGACTTGGCCGGCGAGAAGTTTCTTCAGCGAATCAATCACGAAGAGCTGATCATTGGAGCGGTTTAAGAGAGTGCTGGTAAACGGCCGCACTGCGCCGACAACCGAGTCTGTGTGATCAATCGCCGCGACAACGTAACCTTTCGATGCGAGATTTTCGGTAAGATAGCTGAGAAAAAAGCGCGAGCCAGGATAGCCGTGGGAGACGACAACGAGCGGAAACTTCTGGCCTTTCACCGGCGTGGCGTCTCGCGCCGCTTTACCTGGAGTGTTATACGTTGTCGAACCGACAAGACCCTCATACGTCGCTTGTTCTGTCTGCCCGGGTGCTAGCGTGGCCGGGTACCAAACTTCCACTTTGAGCGGCCGGTCATAAAGCGGCGCTTTGCCGGTGGCTTGGTCGAATTTCAAGATGTCCACTTGATCCTTATGAACCAGATCGAGCGCTGTCACGCCAACCGCATAACTGCCCTGCCCCGCCAATTGCGGCGCATCCGATTTGGGTACGCTAAACGGCTGCTGGGCATTCAAACAACAACTGAAAACGAGTGCGAATGTGATGAGCTTCATGCTGAAATGCCGAACATCTGTTCCGCGTAGATGCGGCTCAGACGCAAATCCTCTCCTAATGGTCGAGTAATGATAGTGTTGTCCCGGTACGCCAGTTCCACCACCACCAAAGGTTTGATCTTCTCATGCTTCAGAAATGTTGCGACCTCACGGTAGTCGATATCGCCATCTTCCAGATCCTCCAGCCACAGTTTGTCTTTGGCGTTGCGAACGTGGATCTCTTTCACGCGGGGACCGGCTTCCGTGAGGAGATCCAGCGGCTTCAGCCCGCCTTGGTGAACCCAATCAAGGTCGAGACACAGTGACACATATTTGGGGTTAGTGTTGTGTAGGATGTGACGCCACTCGCGGGCATTATCCACAAGCTCAGGCGTGTGATGATGAACCCGCAACTCAAATCCGTTGCGTTTCAGAATCTGTCCCATATCATTCAGGGTTGAGGCCTGGATCGAGAGTTCATGATCGGTCTTCTGAACTCCTGCTGGTTTGGGACTTGGATTGTTCACAACCGCGACACAGCCGAAGGGTTTGCAAAGCAAAGCGATATCCAATGCCAAAGCCTCCGTGGCGGCAGCCTCATCCAGCGTGTGCATGGCGCCTCCTACGTACACCGATGGCATCATCAGTCGGTTAGTCTTTAACAGGACGATGGCTCTATCGCGGATATCTGGCGTGAAAAAACCGTTGTTGAGTTCGATGTTATGAAAGCCTGCGGAATGAGCCATGCCCAAGACTTCTTCCAAAACATCTCCCAACGGTTTCTTTTGACGTGCCGCGTATTGCTGGAAGATGTAGCCTTCGACAGACATGCGGGAGCCAGCGGAACGGCCGAGCATAAGCGGAGCCGTCATCATCAGTAAAGCCTCGCGCCGTGTCATAGGGTCCAACCTCCGTCAACGGTAATCACTTGGCCCGTGATATGTCGGGCCTTGTCGCTCAAGAGGAACAGCGCGGCTTCAGCGATGTCCGCCGCCTCCAGGAAGCCATGACTCAGCGGCTGCTTATGTTCGATGAAGGCCGCGATGGCGGGATCGCCTTGGGCCCGGGCACTCATGGGAGTTTTCACCAGCGCCGGAGCGAGGACATTCACTCGAATGCCGTTGGGCGCATACTGAGCCGCCATCGCGTGGCTCAAGGAAATCACAGCGCCTTTAGCGGCGGCGTAGGCATGAGTAGCGAAATGCTTTGGTTCGGGCGAGAACGCCAGAACGCTCGACATATTCAACAATGCCCCGCCCTTCTTCGCGCCGAGCCAGGAACGTACGGCCGCGCGCGACACAAGAAACGCGGGAAGTACGTTGGCCGCGAAGGTCATCTCCCATCCGTCCAAGGTGCATGCGTGAACCGGGCCATCTCCGAAACGCCTCCCACTCGAACCAACCACATTGAACACCGCGTCAACCGCTCCGAACTTAGCGAACGCGTTCTCAATGACTTCTTCTTCGCGAAGGTCGCCCAGATAATAGGGCAAGCCGAGTGACACACACTCCGCTTCTTCGCGCCCGACAATGAAAACCCGCCAGCCCTGTTGCGCCGCAAGCTGGGCAGTCGCAGCGGCGATACCGCTCGATCCGGTGATCAGCAGTGTCTTAGTACTCAAGCGCCACCCAACTTTTCGATGCCATCGATTGATAGCCGGCTTCCAGCACGCAGTTTGAGATGTAGCCGTCTTCGTAGGTTTCGCGGGGGATTTTGGCGTCCCGGATGCAATCCACGAAGTGCTTCATTTCTGCTTGGTACCCGTAGGCGAAAGCTTCTTCGGGCAAAGGACGAGTCCAACCGGAATCCGCGTCAGCCTTCTCAACGATATAGCCAGACGGCTTGGTGGAAAAGGCAGTGATAGGAGTACCGCGCGTAACGTCGGTAAAGATAGAGCCTTCCGAGCCGTGGATCTCATTGCGCAGATCGAGACCGCCTTTGGTGGTCCAGGACAGTTCGCAATGGGCGATTCCGCCGCTGGCGAATTTTAAAATGAGCAAGGCATTGTCTTCGCCTTTGGTTTTATCATGGTGAACGAGATTCGCGCCCCAGGCCATCACTTCCGTGATGTGGTCTTGCTTGCCAAAGATGTAGCGCGCCGCGGCAATGCAGTGGCAACCCAAGTCGTGCATGGCGCCGCCACCGGTCTTGGTCACGTCCCAAAAGTGCGGACTGTGTGGCCCACTGTGAGACTCACGGGAACGCACCCACAAAATCTTACCCAGAGTTCCCCGCTCTATCACCTCGCGGGCCTTTACAACACAGGGCGCAAACACCTCCGTTTCGGCATAGCCGTGCAGCGCTCCCGACTTAACGGCTGCGTCGAACATCTGTTTCGCTTCGGCGCGATTCCGGCCGAGCGGCTTGGTGCAGACCTGATTTCTTTTCGCCGCTGATAGCTTCAGGGACACCGGCAAGTGCTCTTCATTCGGTAAGGCGATGATGAATAAGTCAACGTCGTTTCGGTCAATGAGCGCATCCAGATCGGTGGTCGCCGATGTTATAGCCCAGCGTTGGGCGAAACGATTCGCGCGCTCGGAACTGCGCGAATAGTTCGCCACCACTTCTTGCCCTGCCACGTTTGCCAAGCCCTGCATGTAGAACTCCGCCACAAAGCCGGAGCCGAGCAAGGCGACTTTAACGTTATTCATAGAGATGCCTCAGACTTTTTCGATACGCATCGTAAAAGCGTTCCAACTGCTCGGCAGCACTCACGTTGCCGACGAACTGATGGCTGGGCAGCAGCACCGGCTTAATACCTTTGGCGAGCAACTTTTCGGCTGTTTCGCAACGCAGCATGTTCAAGATCATGCCGCCCGTGACAGTAGAGGCAGGTCCCGTGCGCCATTCCAGCCCGGGCAACTCCATCACACAATCACCAGGCGGACAGTGATTGTCGATGACGATGTCCGACACATCAATCAGCTTTTTGCCAGACGAATGGGCAGCGGGTGAATTTTCACAATGCTTCTTCGACACAATACCGATTACGGGCAAGCCGCGTTTCTGAGCGCCCGCAGCCATTTCGACAATGACGGGACGAATACCGCTCGTGGAAATCACGATGAACGCATCGTGCGGGCCGAAACGAAAGCCTTTCAGAATCTCTTCAGCATAGCCTTCGTATTTTTCTAAGTACAAAGGCGCACGCAGGCCGTTGGTTCCCACGATATTGGCATGATTTGAAAGTGCCAGTTCGACCAATGCGACGAAACCCACGAAGCAGCCTTGGCGCGGCGTCATCTCCTCACACATCATGCGCGAATGGCCGTTACCGAAGAGGAACACCAACCCCCCTTGCGCGATGGAGTTGGCGCAAACATCGGCCGCCTTTTGGATGGCTGGTAGTTCTTGCTGGCCTAAATCCGCCAATAGCTTCGAAGTTTTTTGAAAATAATCTGCAGCAGCACTCATTCGCTGAAACTTTATCAGATGTTGGAGTAAGCTCATCTTGAATGGTTCTTGGAATTGATATAGGCGGGACACGGATCAAAGCGGCGCTTGTCACCAGCGCGGGCGAGACGGTTCGTTCGGCCCAGGCTCCAACAGATTCGAAAGCGGATGGCTTTGTGACAAATCTGCAAGGAATGCTGCGAACACTGCAGGAAGGCCACCCGTCGGTGAGCGCGGCGGGCGTCGGGTGCAAGGGAATTATCGACGTTGAATCAACGAAGGTTCTCACGCTGCCCGGCTCGTTGCATTTTCTCGAAGGACAGCGCTTGAGCGATATCATTACGCCCGTCTTGCCTGCCGGTTGCCGGGTGATTGCGGATAACGACGCGCGCATCGCGATGGCGGGCGAGAAGCAATGGGGAGCGGCGCGGAATTGCCAGGACGCGATCATGTTGACACTCGGGACCGGCGTGGGCGGAGCGGTGATGGTGAAGGGACAAATCTTGCGCGGTGTGGGCGGCATCGCCGGACATATTGGACATCTGACAGTGGATCCCGACGGGCCCGAATGCATTTGCGGCAATCGCGGCTGTTTAGAAACCTTCTTTTCCGCGCTGGCGATCGAAAGTGAAGCAGCAACCGCTATCCATCGCGGCTTAGTGACGCAACTGACTGGACGTTGCCACGACGTCTTCACTGCGGCACGCAACGGAGACAGAGTCGCAGCGGAAATTGTGGAACGAGCCACCAGGTATCTGAGCGGCGCGATTGCGGCGTTGCTCTTTGTTCTTGATCCCGAGAAAGTGATCTTGACCGGACAGATCACGGAGGCGGGTGAATGGTTATTTGATATGGTCCGTAAGGACGTATACCAACGGACTTTTGGATTGCTGCGGCGGAGTGTGCCGATCGTAAAATCTGAACTAGCTGACCCGAGCGGCACGTTGGGTGCAGCCGCACTGGCACTTACTTTATGATGCGAACTACTGTGATCGGCAGTTATCCTTTTCCGGCGTGGCTTGACTATGCCGCCGCTCATCTTGACGAATTCGGCAAAGACGACATGGCTGAGTTGCAAAACGATGCGGTGATTGCCGTCATCCACGATCAGACGACTGCCGGTCTTGACGTGATTACCGATGGCGAACAGACGCGGCTCGATTTCAATCTTTCCTTCTATGGATTTTTGAGCGGCATCAGCAAGGAGGCGGAGGCACCCAGACGTTTTGGGCCGCCGGGCCATGATCAGCGCGGCAAACACTCCATCACCGGCGAGATTCGCGCCCCGCAGGGATTGGGTGTTGTGGAAGAATACAACCGTCTGAAATGGCTAGCACCCATGGGTCCAACGCTGAAGGCAAGCATTCCCGGTCCTTACACCTTGAGTGGGCGGTTGGTGCCCAATTCGCAATATCCTGACCGCTGGGCCATAACGGAAGTGCTCATTCCTATTGTCCGGAAAGAGATTGAAGATTGCCTGGCCGTCGGCTGCACGGAACTGACGATTGATGAACCCTCGATGAGTTGTTACGCTTACCGGGAAGACCCCAAACGATTTGTGGATATCTTCAATCGGACTGTAGAACCGGCGATTGGAAAGTGTCATTTGTCTACGCACCTGTGTTTTGGCAATTACAAAGGCCGAGCAGTGGCGCCGCGGCAGTATCTTCCGATGTTTCCGGCTTTCCTTGATTTTCATGTCGATGAAATTCATTTGGAGATGGCGAGCCGGGAATTTGCAGAGCTTGAGTTGTGCGGCGAAATCTCGAAAACCAAGATTGTCTCTGTGGGCATTATTGATGTCAAGAGCTATTACGTAGAGACGGTGAACGACGTGGCAGCGCGCGTGCGACGCTGTTTGCGATTTGCCTCGCCTGAGAATATTTCGTTTGCGCCAGATTGCGGGTTGAGCCAGACGGCGCGCTGGGCGGCTCGGCAGAAACTTGCCAATATGGTTGCGGGCGTGCATGTTGTCAAAAAAGAACTGGGTTTGTGATGATTGAGCCTTTCTTGAAAGACGGCGCTTTCCTGGCTTATGTTCGCGCCGCCCGGGAGCTAAAAGACGAAGTGCATATCTGGTGGCTGGGACAAAGCGGATTTCTGATTCACTCCGGCGATGCTTTTGCATTGATTGATCCATATCTTTCGGACTCGTTGACCAAGAAATACGCGGCCACAGACAAGCCACATGTACGGATGACCGCTCGCGTGGTAGAGCCAGAGAGGCTTGACTTCATTGATGTCGTCACTTCAAGCCACAACCATACGGACCACTTGGATGCCGAAACTTTGATACCGCTGCGTGCCGCCAATCCAAAACTCCAAATGGTTATTCCCGAGGCGAACCGGGCGTTCGTCGCCGAGCGGCTGAAGACTGATCCCAATTGGCCGATTGGGTTGCGGAACGGCGAATCGGCATCCGTTGCAGGATTTGAGTTTGTCGCTGTGCCGGCGGCGCACGAACAAGTTGAGCCGCAGTTTCTGGGCTACATCATTCGGACAGGCGGGCGGACTATCTATCACAGTGGCGATACCGTGCTTTACGACGGTATGGCTGAACACTTACAAATGTTCCAGATCGACGTGGCGTTACTGCCCATCAATGGAGCTAAACCGGAGCGGCGGGTGGCTGGGAATTTGAATGGCACAGAGGCTGCGCGGTTAGCGTACGATTCGGGCGTCAGGCAAGTGGTGCCCTGCCATTACGAGATGTTCGAGTTCAATACGGCCTCCACGGACGAATTTGTGACGGAAGCGCGGCGGATCGGGCAGACTTATCGAGTCTTGCGCGCAGGAGAAAGGATGAAGCTATGAGGGCGTTCCTCGTTCTCGCCTTTTGTTTACCGGCGTTGGCGCATGACATTATCACGACCAACCTCACTTTCACCCGTGATATTGCGCGAATTTTTGATAGGCACTGCATGAGCTGCCACGGACCGGCTGCCGAGATACCACTCAGCAATTACGAACAGGCGCGGCCTTGGGCGGTGGCGATTAAAGAGCAAGTGCTCTCCCGTTCGATGCCGCCTTGGGGCGCGGTGAAGGGCTTTGGGAATCTGAAGCCTGATCATGCCTTGAATCAAGAGGAGATTATGATCATCGCCGCCTGGGTGATCGGCGGTGCACCGCAGGGTGATCCAACTTGGCTGCCGAAGCAGGCGCGCGGACGGCCAGCATCACCGCCTCCTGTTATCAAAGATTTCTTGACTGCTGGCAACCAGACCACTTTGAGCGAGCCGGTGGCGCTGGTGGGGATTCGGCCGGAGGGTGATGCGGTGATTGAATCGGTGCGTATTACGGCGCGGTTGCCCGACGGAGCGGTGAAGCCCTTAGTTTGGCTTTATCACTACGATCCGAAGTGGAAGCGGGATTTCTTGTTTCGGGAAACAGTTTCGCTGCCGAAAGGCGCGGTCATTGAGACGACCGCGCCGGTGAAGTTAATTCTCTTAAGCGACCTTCGTTAACTTGGTGACGCGCCCGACTTCCACCCATTCGACGACGAAAATATTGCCGTTGTGATCAAAGCAAGCGCCGTGAGGACAGACAAATTTGCCCGGCGTAAAGTGGTCACGTGAGAGCTTGCGCGTATCCATGTATTTGCTTTGTGAATCGTCGCCGAGTTGGGCCACCACTTTGTTCTCGCTATTAAGGACTGTGACCTTAGCGAAGAGGTCGGGGACGACGACGTCGCCATTCTTGTAGAAACCGAAATGGCAGGGCGCAGGAAAGTCTTCGATGAAATCGATGTGTTTGCCGTCAAGCGTGAACCGCTGCAGGCGCTTGTTGGCTCGGTCGGCAACCATAAGGTTCGGTTCCTTCAGCCGGTAATCGACCGCGATGCCGTGCGGGCAATCAAGTTGGCCAGCGTCTTTGCCTTTACCGCCAAAGGTGCGGATGTACTTGCCGCTGCTGTCGTATTGATTGATGTAACTGGAGCCATAGCCATCGCCAATATAGATGTCGCCGTTGGGAGCGATCGCCAGATTGGTCGGGCTGTACTTGATCTTGTCTTTCGCGTAAGGCTCAGCGTCTTTGGGATAGTCAAGCGTGAGCACTTCTTCTCCGCTGAGTGTCGTCTTCACCATGAGGCCGCGCTTGGTATCGCACAAGTAGAGAAACTGCTGCTTGCCCTCGTTGTGGATGTGCAGGCCGTGCGCGCCACCTTTGAAATCTTTGCCCCAGCTTTTAACGAATTTCCCTTTGTGATCAAAGACCACCATGCTGTCGGACTTTTCGCTAACTGCATTGACAGTGTGGTGAATGTAAATGTGACCGTGCGCGTCTTCGCACACACCATGCGTGTTGCCATAAGCGATGCCGGCGGGAAGTTCACCCCAATCGTGGGTGACTTCGTACTTATGATCGCCTTCCCCGACAACGGGCTTGTTTGAGCCGGACTTGTTATCGGCTCCCAGGATCAGAGGGGCAGCAAGGCCCGTACCTACTTTGGTCAGAAACGATCGGCGTGACGTGGACATATTTTTCTCTCGATTCGGATATTGTTTGCAATGTCGGAATTACTTTACCGCTCCCTCACGGTCGCGGCTCTGTTACACCTTAAGCTAAGATCTTTTCGTTTACATTACCAGCCACATCAGTGAGGCGGAAGTGGCGGCCTTGGAATTTATAGGTGAGCTGCTTGTGATCAACACCGAGGCAGCGGAGCACCGTGGCTTGGATATCGTGAATGGGCACAGGGTCGGAAATAGGATTATATGAATAATCGTCTGTCTCACCCAACGTGAAACCGCGTTTTACGCCGCCACCGGCGAACCACATACTGAAACAGCGGGGATGATGATCGCGGCCGTAGTTTTCTTTGGTGAGGTGGCCTTGGCAGTAGACAGTACGTCCGAACTCACCGCCCCAGATGACAAGCGTGTCGTCAAGCAATCCGCGTTGCTTCAGATCTTGCACTAACGCCGCGGAGGCTTGGTCAGTTCCTTTACATTGCAAAGCAAGATCGCGCGGGAGATCGTTGTGCTGATCCCAACCGCGGTGGTAGAGCTGGATGAATCGGACGCCGCGTTCGGCTAGCCGTCGCGCCATCAGACAGTTGGCCGCATAGGTGCCAGGCTTCTTCGAATCGGGGCCGTAGAGTTCAAAAGTGCTTTCGGGTTCCTTGGAAAGATCTGTTAGTTCCGGCACGGAGGTCTGCATGCGGAACGCCATCTCATATTGGGATATGCG
>Ga0302319_10011682_pt1 | contig 16638 bp, 11 predicted proteins | sample Bog_T0_2_FD_203319 | JGI IMG/M metagenome (GOLD analysis project Ga0302319, IMG submission 203319) | Peat permafrost microbial communities from Stordalen Mire near Abisko, Sweden - Bog_T0_2 | ecosystem: Environmental > Terrestrial > Soil > Wetlands > Peat | place: Sweden: Abisko, Stordalen Mire...
AAAATCAAGGCCCGCCTCGCCGAGTGGGAAAAGCTGCGCGCGAATGCGCCGAAGAAATAGCGGCTACAATTTCCGGAACGTCGCGATATAGGCGTAGCGGCCCGCGACCGGCTTCACGGCGAGGGAGCCGACTCCCTTGGCGTCGAGTTCCTGCAGGTACTCGAGCAATTCGGGGCGGAAGTGGACGTGGAAGAGGTCGAGCCAGCGCTTGAGGCCGGCGCGGAACGGGCCAGGCCATTTCCCTTGGTCCCAAAAATCGACGACGTACATCACCCCGCCGCGCTTGAGGCTGCGCAGGGCGGCGTCGATGGCCTCGCGGAAGGGTGGGATCATCGAGAGTGAGTAGGAAAAGAACGCGGCGTCGAACGGCGCGTCGAGGCCGAAGGTCTTCGCGTAGTCGAGTTGCTCGGCGAAGCAGTGCGTGAGCGTGATGCGATCCTGCAGGCGGCGCGCTTTCACCTTAAGCGCGGCGGTCGCGAGCATCTCGGTGGAGACATCGAGCCCGTAACAGCGCACATCGCGGCGCATGCGTGCAAGTTTGATCAAGTTGCGTGCCGTGCCGCAGCCGATCTCGATCACGCGGTCGTCCGGCTGCAATTCCATCTCGCGCAGCAGGCGGTCGCGGCCGAGGAGGTAGTACTTGCGGGAGAAATCGTAGACGTGCCGCGTCCAGCGGTACATCTTGTCCATTTCTTCAGTCGTGGCCATGCGAAAGGGAGAGCCTAGCGCGTGAGCCGCGCAACAAAAGGGCAAAGCTCGCTCAGGCGGTCTTTTCCGCGGGCAGCACGCCGTAGCCTGAGAGAATCTTGATAGCCAGTTGACGATGATTCGGCGCGAGCCAGACGGCGGAATGAATTCCCGCCTCGTTCACGTGCAGGGTCAAGAGCGGCCAACCGCGCTCGACGTTACGCCGATCGAACTCGTCGAATTGCTCGCGCGTACGGCCGCTCCGGATTTCGCAGCCCCAGCCCTCGGGCGCATGCCAGAAGAGATAGCGGCCCCGGCCTTCCTTGTCTGTTTCCGTGTAGAGCGCAAGAAGGCCGATGTTCTTCGCGAAATCGGTCGTGGCCTGGAGCAGGTCGCGCGACATCCAGTTGGTAAGAGCGTGCTCACGCAACAGCCCGGCGTCGCCGTTGAGCAGGCGCGAAGGCGTGTAAGAGTTCACGTTGTAGCGAGGGTTAATGAAAACACTCAACGCTCCGACCGTCGCACGGAGTGCGACGGCTACCTTACGACTCCATCACGTAGAGATGGAATCCGCCGTAGATGGCCGAGCGGTCTTCCTGCAGAAGCGCCTTGGAGAGCGTTTCCTTGTAGTCGAACTTGGCCTTGAGCGAAGGCGGCAACGCGGTTTCCACCGGCGAGGTGGCCGCCGCGGTGCGGAAGACGATGCGTGTGCCGGGACGGCCGACGCGGGCGATTTCCGTCCACATGTCGGCGATCTGGTCGGGGCGCATCCAGTCCTGCGAATCGAGGAAAACGAAGCGGTCGAGTGAGTCGTCCGGCTGCGAGCGCATGTACTCGATCAGCGTGGTGTTGGTCACCGAGACGCGGTCGAGATTGTCGCGCAGCGTCTGGAAATGTTCCTCCTTCAGGTACTCGGGCACGGCCTGACGGGCGGCGCGGTCGTAGCTGCGGCCGAAGGCCTGCCAGCCGAAGTAATTTTCCGAGATGGGGAAATCGCAGGCGAGGCGCTTCACGCGCTCGCGGTACATGCCAACGAGACCGCCGGGCGTCTCGGTTTCCATCGCGCTGAACTGCTGCGGCGGGATGCCGAGCGAGTAGAGCATCACCGGCATGTTGCCGGTCGCGCGTACGAACCAGTTGTCGAAGAACGGCGCCATGTCGCGCTCGAAGACTTCTTCCTGCTCCGCGCGGCTGCTGGCGGAAAGCAGGCGCGACGGGTCCCACTTGCACACACGGGCGATGCTGTGTAGGAAGCGGATGAAGTAGCCCATCTTCGCGTAATCGTAGAAATTCTTGGTGAAATACTTGATGCGCGGCCCGAAGAGCATCATGCGCAGCCAGCTTCCCTTTTCCCAGAACGTGCGCGTGTCCGGCTCGAGGTGGTCGGCCAGGAATGTGAAGTAATTGTAGCGGTTGAGCTCGTCATCGCCGCAGCCAAAGAAGAGGAAGAAATCCTCGTAGCTCGGCAGGTGCTTGAGGGCCGCAAGCTTGAGCTTCAGCAGGCAAAGATGGCTCCGGTTCAGGTCCACCGCCGCGATGTGCTCGGGCTTGTGGATGAGATAATTCAACACGTTGCAGCCGCCGGAGGAAATCGTCAGCATGCGGCTCGACGGCGTCAACGCCAGCGCCTTCAGGTCGACGCGCGGGTCCTCCCAAATCTGGTTGTAAACGAAGCTATTGAACCAAAACGTGAACAGGCGTTCGGAGATGCCCTTGGCGCTGAACGGGTGATTGTGGTGAACAGCGCTTTCCAGATAGCGGGCAGTTGTGGAGCTCATGGAATAAGTAGGATGCTGTCGAAAAATTCAGAAACGAGTTGGTCGAACCTAGCGCGCCAGCGGTTGCGGACAAGCTCCATATCATGCAGACGCCTTAAAAATTTGGTGTCGCAAGTAAGTGCGACGCGGCGAATCAGCGCTCTGCGAGAGGCACAACCTTCTTGCCCACGGGCGCGCCGGAATACTCGCTGCTGGGACGGAAAATCTTGTTGTCCTTGAGCTGCTCGATGATGTGGCCGGTCCAGCCGGATGTGCGCGCGATGGCGAAAATCGGCGTGAACAGGTCAGTCGGGATGCCGAGCGAGTAGTAAACGGTGGCCGAATAGAAATCGACGTTCGCGTTAAGGTTCTTCTCCTTCTTCACGATCGCCGCGATGCGGTCGCTCATCTCGACCCACTTCGTCTCGCCGAGCTCCTGCGTCAGCTTGGTCGCCATCGCCTTGAGGTGCGGCGCGCGCGGATCCAGTACCTTATAGACGGCGTGGCCCATGCCCATGATCTTTTCCTTCTTGGCCAGCTTGTCGTGCACCCAGGCGTCGACGTTATCCGGGCTGCCGATTTCCTGCAGCATGTGAATGACCGCCTCGTTCGCGCCGCCGTGCAGCGGGCCCTTGAGCGAGCCGATGGCCGTCGTCACCGAGGAGTAAATGTCCGAAAGCGTGGAGCACGTCACCAGCGCGGAGAACGTCGACGCGTTGAAGCCGTGGTCGGCGTGCAGGACGTAGGCGAGGTCGAGCGTCTTCACCGCCTCGGGTCCCGGCGTCTCGCCGTTGATCAGGTAAAGGAAATGCGCGGCCTCATCGAGGTCCGTGCGCACCGGCGGCAGCGACTTGCCCTGCCGCGCGCGATGGAAATAGGCGATGATCACTCCCACCTTCGCCGTCAGCGAGATGGCGCGGGGCAGGAGCTGCTCCGGCGTCTGCGGCCCCACCGGCGCGTGGTCATAAAGGCCCAGCATGGATACACCCGTACGGAGGACATCCATCGGGTTCGCATCCTTCGGGGCGTTCTTCACGAAATCGACCACGGGCGCGGGCAATTCACGTGCGGCGCGCAGGTCGGCCTTCAGCTTATCGAGCTGCGCCTTATTCGGCAGCTCCTCGTGCCAGAGAAGGTAAACGACTTCCTCGTAGCTGACCCGGCCCGCCAGCTCGTTGATGTCGTATCCGGCGTAAACCAGGATGCCCTCATCACCCATGACATCGCTGAGACGCGTGGTGGCGGCAACGATCCCCTTCAATCCAGGCGAGGTAACGGGCATAATCTTCAATTAACAAGCCGCGTGCCACTTTGCCACTGAAAACGGCAATGACGTCCCTTTTTAAGAAATCACGCCGGTCTCCGAGGCCAGCTAATAATAGAGGACGCGCCGCTCAGGGCTGCGCTTCCGGGTCCGTCGGGCTCAGTTCGAGCGTGGTCAGGGTGACGGAGCCTCTGCCCGGCGGGAAGGCCAGGATCAAATTGGCATCCGCGCCGTTGGCGAGATTGATGAGTTTTCCCGTGAGCGTCTGGATCTTTGTCGACCCCTTCGGGTCCAGGTTCTTCATTTTGATCGAGCCGGCATCGGTCGGGTCCGTGCCGGTGTAGAACAGCGTCCAGTGCCCGATCGGCACGTTGTAGAGCTGCATGATGCCGGGCACACTGGAGAAATCACCGGCCTCTTCGTCGTCGCCCTTGCCGGCCAGCTTGTAATCCCTCGAGAGCTTGAACGCGATGGTGTAGTAGAGCACCGGGACGCGGACCGGGAAGCTCTGGTAGATCATGGTCCACTGGTCCTTCTTGAGCTTAATCGTGACGCCGGTGGTGGGCGTGTCGTCCCCGCGGGTCGCGAGGGGATCGCGCGTGGCGATATCCTCGGCATCGCCGCCCCAGTGCGCGCGGCCCTCGCTGAAGTCGCTGTTGACGAGGACGTCGGCGCGGAGCAGGGACGAGCCGAGAACCAGAAGGCCGAGAACACCCGCGCGCAGCGGACTGGAAATCATACTTTCTATAAAACCGCGCAAACGCGTTTTAGTTCCTCATTTTCCCCTGACTCTGTTAGACGGATGACAACCATGGGCATGGACTCGAACAAGAATTCGCCGCGAACGGCGGATCGGCCGGACGAGATCGGAGCGCTGCCCTTCTGGCTCCGTGCCGGCATCATCATCCTCGCGGCGCTTTGGATCTACTCGCCCGCCATGCGCGGGGACTGGCTCTGGGACGACGACTGGTACATCACCAACCAGCCGCTGATGCGAGATCTCTCCGGCCTCTTCAAGTTCTGGTTCGAGCCGGGAAGCTGGGTCGAATACTACCCGCTGGAGGAAACGGTCCTCTGGATCGAGTGGCACCTCTTCGGCACGGATACGCTCGGCTATCATCTCGTCACGCTCGCGCTGCACATCGGCAATGCCCTGCTCGTCTGGCGGCTGCTGGACAAATTCGGCCTGCGCAAGGCATGGATCGGCGGCCTGATCTTCGCGGTGCATCCGGCGATGGTGGAATCCGCGGCATGGATCGCCGAGACCAAGAACACGCTCTCGACCTTTCCCTGCCTGCTCGCCGCTTGCGTATGGATCGACTACGACAACCGCCGCCAGCCGCGCGACTACGCGTTCGCGATTCTCTACTTCACGGCCGCGCTCCTTTGCAAGATCGCGGTGGCGCCGCTTCCGCTGGCGCTTCTGCTGTATGCGTGGTGGAAACGCCGCCACATCGGCCGGAGTGACCTCGCCGCGCTCGTGCCCTTCGTGATCATCGCGGTCGTCGTATGCGGCATCAGCCTCGCGGGCAGCCAAATGTACACCAAGATCGAGCCCAAGACATGGCCGCTGCCCGTTCTTACTTTTCCGGAAAAGCTCGCGCTTTCCGGCCAGACTCTTGGCGTTTACGTCGCCCACGTTTTCTGGCCTGTGGACCTCCTGCCGAACTACCCACAGTGGCCCGTCAGCGCGAGCTCGCTCCTGGTCTACCTTCCATGGCTCGTTCTTTTCGCTGTGCTTCTCCTGCTTTGGCTGCAGCGGAAAAGCTGGGGCGGCACGGCCCTGCTTGGCGTCGGCTTTTTCCTGGTCTTCCTCCTGCCGTTTCTCGGCTTCGTGATGGCGTCCTACATGTCCTTCACGTGGGTCATGGACCATTTCCTTTACGTGCCGATGATCGGCCTCATCGGGCTCTTCGTCGCGGCGCTTGATTCGATAGACACGCGCGTGTCGGCTCCCGCGCGCGTCGGCGTCACCGCTGCCACCACGATTCTCGTCACGCTCCTCGCCTTCGAGTCGCACGCCTACAGCGCGGTTTTTGCCAGCCAGAAGGCGTTGTGGAGCTACACGGCCGAGCGCAATCCGGGCGACTGGCTCGCGCACTACATTCTCGGCCGCACGATGCTGGCCAACAATGAGCCGCAGGAAGCTCTCGAGCAGTATCAACTCTTCCTGCAACTCGGGCCCGACAAGGCTATGGGCCACCTCAACCTCGGGCGCGCGCTGCAGGCCGCGAATCGAATGCCCGAAAGCCTCGCGCAGTACGATACAGCCATTGCCCTCACGCCCTCCGACTCGGAAATCTACAATCAAAAAGGCATGGCCCTGATGCAGGCCGGGCGCACCGCCGAGGCGCAGGCCCAATTCGAGCAGGCGCTTAAGCTCCGTCCCCGGTACGTCGACGCGCTGGAAAATCTCGGCATTGCCCTCGCGTCGGGTGGTCACTTCGACAAGTCGGCCGACCTGTTCCGCGCCGCGCTGGCCATCCGTCCCGGCGCCGTCAGCGTTCACATCAACCTCGGCATCGCCCTGCGGCAGCTCGGCCGCGAGCCCGAGGCCGAGGATGAATTCCGCCAGGCCTTGAAACTCGATCCGGGCAACGCCCGCGCCCAAGCGGCGCTTGCGCAATCGCCGCTGCCTCACTGATTCACGCCATGGCCAAGCGCTCAAAACGGAAGTCCGCCGGGGTCACGACATCTCCGGTCGCGGAAGATCTCGCGCGCGGGCCGCTTTACTTTTGGCTCGGCGTCGCGGCCATTGTTCTCGCAGTCTTCTGGGTCTACTCGCCCTCCATTGCCGGCGGCTGGCTTTGGGACGACGACTGGTACATCACCCAGCAGCCGCTCGTGCGCAATCTCGGTGGCTTGGGGAAATTCTGGTTCGCGCCCGGAAGCTGGACCGAATACTACCCGCTGCACGAAACGCTGATCTGGATCGAGTGGCACCTCTTTGGCGCCGCAACGCCCGGCTACCACCTCGTCACCATCACACTGCACGCGCTCAACGCCCTGCTTGTCTGGCGATTGCTCGAGCGGCTCGGCATGGGCAAGGCGTGGCTCGGCGGTTTTCTCTACGCCGTCCATCCCGTCGCAGTCGACTCCGTCGCGTGGATCGCCGAGACCAAGAACACGCTCTCCACGCTGCCGTGCCTCCTCGCCATGATCGCATGGGTCGACTACGAGAACGATCGCAAGCCGCGCGACTACACGCTCGCGCTTCTCTATTTCACGGCCGCGATGCTCTGCAAGATCGCCGTCGTGCCGCTGCCCGTCGTGTTCCTGCTCTACGCGTGGTGGAAACGCCACCGCGTCGGCGCGCGCGATCTCGCCGCCGTTGCGCCGTTTCTTCTCATTGCCATTGTTCTCACCGCCATCGACCTCGGAGCCAGCGAAGTCTATTCGCACAAGCCCGGGAACACGCCGGACTCCCTGCCGCAACTCGATCTCGTCTCGCGCATCGCCCTTTCCGGGCAATCCATCGGCGTCTACTTCGCGCATATTGTGTGGCCTGTCGGGCTGCTGCCCAATTACCCGCAGTGGACCATCGGCACGCCGTCGCCGCTCGCGTTCATCCCGTGCCTCGTGGTCGCCGCCGTCTTCGTCGTGCTCTGGCTGCGCCGCGCGAGTTGGGGCGCGTCCGCAATTCTCGGTCTCGGCGCGTTCGTCCTTTTTCTCGCGCCGTTCACCGGCCTCATGGTGCCCTCCTACATGGCCTTCACCTGGGTCATGGACCACTTTCTCTACCTGGCCATCATCGGCCCCATCGCCCTCTTCGTCGCCGCGCTCGATTCCATCGACAACCGCGTGCCGGCGCAGTGGCACATCGCCGTCACCGGCGTGGCCACGCTTGTCGCCACGCTGCTCGCCTTCGAAGCCCACAGCTATGCCGGCGCTTTCGCCGACGAGGCCACGCTCTGGGGCTACACCGTCGAGCACAACCCCGGCGACTGGCTCGCGCAGGACAACGTCGGCAAGGCGCTGCTCCTGCAAAATCAGCCCGAAGACGCCGCCAATCATTTTCGCATCGCGCTGTTGCTGCGGCCCGGCCGCGCGCAAACGCATCTCAACCTCGGCCGCTCTCTCGTCGCCATGAACCACCTCGACGATGGTCTCGCCGAGTACGACACCGCGCTCACGCTCAATCCCACTGATCCCGAGATCTACAACCAGAAAGGGGTCGCTTTCCTGCAGGCCAACCGCGCGGCGGAGGCCATCGCGCCACTCCAGCGCGCCGTCGAGCTCCGGCCCCACTACGCCATCGGCCTGGAAAATCTCGGCACCGCCCTCGCGCTCACCGGCCGCCTCGGCGAAGCGGTCGAAAAGTTCCGCGCCTCCCTCGACGTCAATCCCAACGACGTCGCCACGCACGTCAATCTCGGCCGCGCCCTCCACCAACTCGGCCGCAACGCCGAGGCCAACGACCAGTTCCGCCAAGCCCTCCAGCTCGATCCCGACAACGCCGCCGCCAAGGCCGCGCTCGCGCAGCCGTAGCGTCGACTGCAGTGGTAGCCCGCGACCGCCGGGCGCGGGGCGAGAGGCGTGATCGCACCCGCAACCCGGTTCCGAATAGCCAACGAGCCCGTCGCCCGGAGGTTGACGGCTACCAGTAAACGCAAATAAGTTGCATTATGCAGTTGCAAGATATTTGCGTCTTAGCTAGCTCATAACGCAACACGCTTGCATCTATGAAATCGCTTCTCTGTGTTCTTCTACTCGTTCCCGCCGCCGCTCTCGCCCAAACCTCCACCAACGCTGTCACCACGCCCGCCGCGCCCTCCGGCACCGTCACGGAAATGAATCCCATCGTCGTCTCGGGCTCCCTCGATGCCGCACGCGAGCAGATCGCGCCCGACCTCGGCGCGTCGCAGTACACGATCACCTCGCAACAAATCGCCACGCAATCACAGGGCGAGGACGCGCCCTTCAACCAAACGCTGCTGCGCGCGCCCGGCGTCGCCGAGGATTCCTTCGGCCAGCTCCACGTCCGCGGCGAGCACGCCAATTTGCAATACCGCATCGACGGCGTGCTGCTTCCGGAGGGCATCACCGGCTTCGGGCAGGAACTCGACACTCGGTTTCTCAGCAGCATCTCGCTTATCACTGGCGCGCTGCCCGCGCAGTACGGCTTCCACACCGCCGGCATCATCGACGTGCAGACCAAGGACGGCTTCAGCAACGCCAACGACGTCTCCCTCTACGGCGGCAGCTTCGACACGATCAATCCGAGCGTCCAGGTCGCGGGCCACAAGGGCCAGCTCGACTACTATTTCACCGGGAGCTTCCAGGAAAACGGGCAGGGGATCGAGAACCCGGTCAACAGCACCGACCCGATCCACGACGACTCGCAGCGTTACAGCGGCTTCAGCTATATGAATTACGTGATCGACGAAACCAGCCGCTTCACCGTCATGCTCGGCGGCGAACAGTCGCAGTTCCAGATTCCAAACAACCCGGGACAGCCGCCTAACTTCGCGCTCGCCGGACAGCCGTCCGATCCTTCCAACCCCGACGTCTCTGCGTTTGACTCTGCCAACCTCAACGAAAACCAGAACGAGCAGAATTACTACGCGATCGAGTCGTACCAGAAGAGCGACGGAAATCTCAATTTCCAGATTTCGACGTATCAGCGCTACAGCAGCGTACTCTTCCGGCCCGACCAAACCGGCGACCTCATTTTCAACGGCGTGGCCAGCCGCGTGAACCAAAGTCTCTTCGCCAACGGCTCGCAAGGCGACGCGAGCTGGATCATCAACGAGCAGCACACGCTTCGCTTCGGCTACCAGCTCGACATCGAGTCGACGCGCTCGTTTCAGGACGACACCGTTTTTCCCGTTAGCCCCGGCGGCATGGTCGGCACGACGCCGATCGACGTGCAGGACGGCAGCGATCGCCTCGGCGCCGAGTATGGTTTCTATGCGCAGGACGCATGGGCGCCCATCCCCGAGCTCACGATCAATTTCGGCGGCCGCTTCGACGTGGTCGACGCCTATGACCACGAAAACCAGCTCAGCCCGCGCTTCAACGTCGTCTGGCAGGCCACGACCGACACCACGCTCCACGCCGGCCACGCGCGTTACTTCACGCCGCCGCCGCAGGAGGAGGATTCTCCCGTCGACCTCGACAAATTCGTCGGCACCACCAACGAGCCGGAGGTGCTCGCCGAGAATTCCGTGAAGGCCGAGCGCGCCGATTACTTCGACGTCGGCGTCACGCACCAATGGAACGCCATCGGCACCGGCACGCTCTCCACCGGCGTCGATGCGTACTATAAGCAGGCGCAAAACCAGCTCGACGACGGCCAGTTCAACCAGGCCATCATCCTCCAGCCTTTCAACTACGCGAAGGGCCAGGTTGACGGCGTCGAGTTCACCGGCGACTACCAGCTCCCCGGCCTCGTCGACCCGAAGGACGCCTTCAACGTCTACGCCAACTTCGCCGTCAGCCAGGCCTTCGGCACCGACATCGTCTCCAACCAGTACGAATTCAGCGCCGACGATCTCGCCTACATCAGCAACCACTACATCTACCTCGACCACAGCCAGAGCTACAGCGGCTCGTTCGGCGCGTCCTACCAGCTCTGGGACACCACGCTCTACGCCGACCTGCTCTACCAAAGCGGCCTGCGCGCCGATTCCGACGCCGCGCCCAACGGCGCGAGCCTGCCCGCGTATCATCCGCTCAACCTCGGCATCTCACACCTCTTCCACGTGCCCGGCTTCACCGACGTCACCGTGCGCTTCGACGTGGTCAACGTCCTCGACGAAAACTACGAGATCCGCGATGGCACCGGCGTTGGCGTCGGCGCGCCGCAATGGGGCTCGCGCCGCGGCTTTTTCGCGGGAGTAAAGATGGCGTTCTAAGAACTACTCGTACCGCAGCGCCTCGATCGGATCCAGCCGCGACGCGAGCACCGCCGGCCAGTAGCCGAAGCAGACGCCGACCGCGACGGAGAAGCCGCACGAGAGGGCGACCGAGATGAACGTCGGGCTCATCCACGCGCCCTGGAAGTAACCGACGATAAGCGTGACAACCCAACCCGCGGCGATGCCAAGCAGTCCGCCGGTGAGGCAGAGCGTCACCGACTCGATGAGAAACTGCGTCTGGATATCGCGCTTGCGGGCGCCGAGGGCCTTGCGCAGGCCGATCTCGCGCGTGCGCTCGGTCACCGACACCAGCATGATGTTCATGATGCCGATGCCGCCAACCACGAGCGAAATCGCCGCCACGCTCGCGAGCATGATCGAGAGCGTCGTCGTCACCGAGCTCAGCGCGTCCGCCACCGCTGTCATGTTGAACACGCGGTAGCTGTGGTCCGTGGAAATGATGCCCGGGATGTGCGGCCACTCGGTCGTGAGGTCCTGCAACTTGTCGACGCTGGTGTCGACCACCTGCGAGCTCGTCGCGCTCGTGTCGATCCAGTCGACGTACTTCTTGCCCAGCACGCGGTACATCGCCGTCTCCAGCGGCACGACGATCTGGTCGTCGTCATCGTAGCCGTTCGGGTCGGAGCCCTTCGCGGGCAGAATGCCGATGACCTTAAAGGGAATGTGGTTGATCTCGATCCACTGGCCGATGGGATTCGCCGTGCCGAACAAGTTCGACCACACCGTCGTGCCCAGCACGGCGACGCGCGCGCGCGCGGTGCATTCTTCCATGGTGAAGAAGCGGCCGTAGGTCGGCTTGGCAAAATAGATGTCCTGGTAGCCCGGCATCGAGCCCTGCAGGCTCGTCGACCAGTTGTTGTGGCCGTAGACCGCCTGCACGGCGCCGCGCACTTCGCCCGAGACAGCATCGATCGTCGGCACGCGCCCGTCGATGCCGTTCGCCTCGAGCAAAGTCAGGCGGCTCGTTGTGCCGTGCGCCTGTTTGACGCCTCCGATGTTTTGCGGGTTTGGCGTGATGACGAGCCGGTTCGAGCCAAGATTCGCGATCTGGTGGCTGACCGAATTCTGCGCCGCGTCGCCCAGCGCGAGCATGACGATCACTGCGCCCACGCCGATGATGATGCCGAGCGCGGACAAGCACGTTCGCAGCTTGTTCGCCCAAAGACCGCGCGCCGCCTGGTGGAAATTGAGCAGCAACAAATCCCAGTACACGCGCCGCGTCATCTCCAGCGCCGGCGCGCCGGTGATCGGCTTCGCCACCGGCTCCTGCGTCACATGCGGATTGCGCACGTCCTCGACAACCTGCCCGTCGTGGACGCGAATGGTGCGGTCCGCGGCGGCGGCGATCGACGGTTCGTGCGTGACCAGCACGACGGTCAGGCCCTCGGCGTGCAGTTCGCGCAGCAGCGCCATGATCTCCGCGCCGCTCTTGGAATCGAGGTTGCCCGTCGGCTCATCGGCCAGCACCATGCGGGGCCGTCGCACGAGCGCGCGCGCAATCGCCACGCGCTGCTGCTGGCCGCCGGAAAGTTCGTTCGGCTTGTGATGGCTGCGATTGCCGAGGCCCACGCGCTCGAGCAGCCCCGCCGGATTGGCCGAGGACGCATCGCCCTTCGCGTAGATCAGCGGCAGCTCCACGTTGTCGAACGCGCTCATCCGCTTGAGCAGGTGAAATTGCTGGAAGACGAAGCCGATCGTCTCCGAGCGCAGCTCCGCCACCTCCTCGTCGTTCATCTGCGCGGTGTCCTTGCCCGCGATGCGCAGCACGCCGGTGCCGGGCCGGTCGAGCAGGCCGATCATGTGAAGCAACGTCGACTTGCCCGAGCCCGACGCGCCGATGAGAGACACGAACTCGCCCTCCTTGATCTCCAGCGTCACGCCGCGCAGCGCCTGCACCGTCGTCTCGCCCATCTGGTAGGTCTTCGTCACGTTCTCCAGCGCAATCATCGCGCGCGGCTCCGGACGCAGCCGCGCCGCGGACCGTTCCGGAGAAAGTGTGGCCTGCTCGCACATATCAATGATGATGCATGTTGTTCATGCCCGAGGTGAACGAGAACCCGGCGTTGTCCGCCTTCTTGACATCAAAAGCGCGCCGCGCCAGCCAGTCGCCCTCGACCAGCCCCGATTTCACCTCGGTCCACTCGCCGTCAGTCGAGCCTACCTCAATCCTGCGCTCCTCCAGCGACTGGTCCGCGCCCTGCGCCACCAGCACCGTGCCCTCGGGACTGATCGCGTTCGTCGGAATCTTCAGCACGTCGGGGCGATCCGAGATGAGCAGGAAAACATTCGCGGAAACGCCGCTGCGCACGTAGCTCGGCGTGCTGTCGAGGTAGATGTTCACCTGGTACGTCGTCACGTTGTTGACCGTCGTCGCGTCGAAGGCGATCTCGTGCACCTTGCCGGTGAGATGCGCGTCGGGATAACTGTCGAACGTGATGTCCACCTCCTGGCCGAGCCACGCCTGGCTCAAGTCCGTCTCGTCGACAAACGCCTCGACGATGAGATGGTCCGACATCGTGAAGACCGGCTGCGCCGTCACCACCACCTGCCCGGGCACCACCGCCGTCGAGATGATGTGGCCGTCCAGCGGCGCCACCAGCGGCGCAGGCTTGAAAATGTCCTCCCAGAATTTCAGCTCCTTGCCGCCTTGCGCACGCGCGGCATCCATCAACGCGGCGCGTGAGGTCGAGCTGATCCAGGCCAGCACCTGGCCCTGCTTCACCGCTTCGCCATTGGCCACGAGGATCGTGTCCATCCGGCCCGGAATTGGCGGCATGATGTTGAGCCGGTGCTCCGGCGAAACCAACGCGCTCTCGCGCAGCGTCACGCGCATTGGCCCGTGCCCGACCTTCACGTACTCGAACTGCGGCCGCGACTCATACGACGCGTAGCCGTACCAGCCCGCCGCGCCGAAGCCCATCATCGCGACGACAATCGCCACGATCCACCGCCAATCAAACCCCGTCTTCTTCATGGAATCGCCCCCACGCCCTTGGCCTCTTCCCAGCTCGCCTCCGCGATGACCGCGTTCACTTGCGCCGAAAGCAGGCTCTGCTTCTGCGACACGAAATCGTTGGTGATCAAATTAAAATCCTCGAACGTCGTCAGGCCGTTGCGATAGTCCGCCGAGGAAATCCGGTAACGCAGCGCCGTCGCTTCCAACAGTTGCTCCTGGATGCGCACATTGTCTTCCGCATCCACCATCGCCTTGAACATCTGCGCCAGCGTCAGCGCCGCTTCGTTCGTGCCCGAGCGCAAATTGTCCAGCGATTGCCGCAGCGACGCATTCGCCGCCTTCACGTTGAAGTAGGTCGCGCCGCCCTGGAACAGTGGATACGAAACGGTGAAGCCCGCCGCCCAGCCGTGATTCTTCAGCGGGTACGCGTCGTCGGAACGAAACGCGTCCGCGTTCGCCGTGATCGTGGGCCACCAGCCGCTGTTCGCCACGGTCAGGCCCGCCGCCGCCGCGCCCACTTCCGCCTGCCGTTCGTAGAACAACGGCGTCGCCTGCGCGAGCTTCGTGAAGGAGGGCATGACGGGCAAATGATCCGTCCCGAGCTCTCCCTCAGCCAGCACCGGCGCAGGCAGGTCCTTGCCGATGAAGATGCTCAGTTGCACGGCGGAGAGATCGCGCGTACGCACCGCCTGGTCCATGCTGTAAAGCGACTGCGCGAGATTCGCCTCGGCCAGGCTCATGTCGCCCTTGTCTTCACTGCCGCCCTGGTAAAGCAGCCGCACCAGCCGCGCAGCGCTGCGGCGAATGTCCACGATGTCCTCGCTGATCTTGATCAGCTTTTGCGCGTAGAGTAGTTGCGCGAATGACGACTTGAGATTGAAGCTCAGCGACGCCTTCTCGCCGTCAAGCTGCGCGAACGCAAGATTAAGCTGCGCCTTCGCGCGGTCGATGTTCCCTTTCGTCGCGAATCCGTCGAAGACCAGTTGCGATAGCGAGAGTTGCTCGCCATAGGCCGTCGCGTACGAGTGTGAGGCGAACAAATTCGCGCTGGCATAGGACCGCCCTTCGCTGTAGCTCGCGGAAATTTGCGGATAGAGCGCGGAATAAGCGCCCATGTGCACCGCATCGCTGTTGAGCACCTGCTCGCGCGCCGACTGCAGGTCCGGATTATTCACTGTGGCCAACCGCACGCAGTCAGTCCACGTCAGCGTCGTTGCGGGAATTTCCTCTTCCGGGTTGGCCTCCGTGGATTCGGTCATGGGGCCGGTTGGGGTCGAAGCCGAGGCCTGGTCGTTCGTATCCGAGGCAGTATCCGCCGTCAGGGATAGCAGTCCCCCGCAGCTTAACGTCAATGTCATCGCCATCATGCGCCAAATCATCGTCTTATCCGAAGCCCAAGAGTCCCTTTCCAGACCAGGCCCGGAAGGATATCGCAGCCCATAGTTAAAGCGGCAATCCGGCGAAAAGTTGCAGGCTCCCCGTAGCCGCGCCCGTCAGGGCGTGCATGTTTCCTCAACTACCGCACGAACTTATGGCGGCACACAGCTCGAAGTGGTAGCCCGCGACCGCCGGGCGCGGGGCGCGTTCGCAACCCGCGTCCCGGTTTCGAATAGCCAACGAGCCCGTCGCCCGGCGGTCGACGGCTACCACTGCAGCTACTGCGGCGGCAGCGCCTGCTCCGCCGTCGGATTCCGCAGAAAAACGCCCGCATTATCACCGCCATCGCCCTTGCAGTCGATGTACGCATACGCCGGCGCCAGTGACTTCTTCAGCGCCTCGAGTTGGTCCGGGGTGATGTGATCATCCGGCCACACCAAAATCGCCGCGATATGGTTGAGCTGCAAAAATCCCATCGGGTCGGGCAGATTCCCCGCGAAGAAAGCGTTGATCTGCTTCTCGCGGAAATTCGCCTCGCCCGGATGCCCGCACGTTTCCTCCGCGTTCGTCCAGCCGAGATAGCAGCGGTTCTCGGTGAACGCCGGCAGCGCGGTCGACTCGGACCAGGCGTGGTGAGATAGGCCCGTGATGACGTTCTGCCCGTGAATGCGGCTCAGCACTTCCTTCATCCGGTTCATCTGCGGATTTTCCTGGATGAAATGATCGCCCTCCAAGTGCAGGGCCGCGCCCGTGCCGGCGGCGAACCGATAGGCGCCATCGAAGTACGCGCCGAGCGACGCGAAGCCGGTCAGCAGGATCGCCACGCTCAATAGGCGGCAGGCCCACGCCCGCTGCGCGAAGAGCGTAGGATAGAGCATCGCCATGCCGATGCCGAACGTGCCGCTCCACGTTTTTTCCAGCATCGTGCCGCGCTCGTCGAAGTAGAAAAGTTCCGTGGCCAGCAGGATCGGGATGAAAAGAAAATGGAGCCAGCGCTGCGCGGCATTCATCCGCGGCCAGAGGAAACAGAGCAGCAACCACGGCAAATAAAGCGGCCACCACTGGATGATGAACGTCCAGCGATCGCGCAACAGGTCCCACGACCAGTTGAAGATCGCCGGGGCCGCGCCGTGCGAAAGATCGTTGAGCGCTGGCCAGAGCAACGTGACGCCGAGCACGCCTCCCATCGCCGCGCCTTGCGCGTTTGACGGTCGCCGACCAATCCACCACGCGAACGCCATCGTGCCCGCCAGCAGCGTGACCATGAAGATGAACCACGAGCAGGTGAGGAACGCGAGGAATGGCGCAACCGTCAGGTAAATCCACGGGAACAAGCTGCGCTTGCGCCGCATCACCTCCGCCGCGGCGAAGACCGCCCATGCGGCCACGAGATGCCCGCCCATTGTGGCGTGAAATTCCGGGTAGTAGATGTAGCAGCCCGGCGTGTAGATGCGGTAGGCAATGTCGGGGTGATCGTTCTTGATCAGCTTGGAGAAAAACGCGTGCACCGGGTCGTTCGGATCGCCGCCGCCGATGTCGACGCTCGCGGTCGGGGCCGGGTCGTTCGGCTGAAACAGCGTGACCGATGGCGAGCCGCCGGTGAAACCCGCTGCATAAAGAATGACGACCAGCGCGGTTACCAGCACTCGCCCGCGCGAGAGGCTGTACGCCGCCGCGCCCGCGCCCAGCAACGTCAGCGCGCTCACCAGCGCCGAG
>Ga0302319_10011684_pt1 | contig 16637 bp, 16 predicted proteins | sample Bog_T0_2_FD_203319 | JGI IMG/M metagenome (GOLD analysis project Ga0302319, IMG submission 203319) | Peat permafrost microbial communities from Stordalen Mire near Abisko, Sweden - Bog_T0_2 | ecosystem: Environmental > Terrestrial > Soil > Wetlands > Peat | place: Sweden: Abisko, Stordalen Mire...
GGGCTCATTTTCCGAAGCGGGTTCGTATTTTTCGCCGCCGGCGAGATACTGACCGGTGACGGTGGCGAGGAGCGAACCATCGGGCGAGAGCGCGGAGTTTCGGGACCAGAAGTTGTGCGCTTTGATGCGGCGGAAGGCGCGTTTCGAGTCGAGATCGTGCCAGAGCAGGACGCCGTCGTAGCCGGTGGAAACCAGAGTTTCGCCGTCGGGCAGGAGATAGCACCCGGAGCCGTAGCTGTCATGCTTGTCGGAGAAGGCGGAGTGCGCGCCGGTGGCGACATCCACTTCCCAGATTTGGCCGTCCATGCAGGCGGTGTAGAGACGCTGGCCATCGGGCGTGACAGCGAGACCCAGGGGGCCGCTCGGGATGGTGAGTTCGCGCGGTTTCTGGAATTTCATGCGAGCAATTGCTTGATGGGCTCCGCCCGGTCTTCCACGCGATGAAATGTGGGGAAGTTGGACAATTCGTATTCGGCGTAGGGATCAATCCCCAGGGCGGTGAAGATGGTGGCGAAGAGGTTTTGTTCGTTGAACGAAAAGCCGTCGGGATCAGCGCCGTCGATATCCGTGGCGCCGACGACCACGCCGCGTTTCAAGCCGCAGCCGGTCATCATGAGGCTCCAGGCATTTGGGTAGTGGTCGCGTCCGCGCGCGGCGTTCATCCACGGGGAGCGGCCGAATTCGCCCATGGCGACAACGAGCGTGTGTTCGAGCAGCCCACGTTCCTCGAGATCGGTGACGAGGCAGTGGATGATCCGGTCCAGCTCGGGGACGAGCATCTGATGGATCTCGTGCTGCATGACGTGGTTATCCCAGGGCATGCCGTTGGCCACCATGACGAAGGGCGCTCCCTCCTCGACGAGGTGGCGCGCCATGAGCGTGTGAATGCCGAAGGTGCCGGGGCCGTAGCGGGCGCGGTCCTTTTCGGGGAGCTTGGCCGGATCGAAATAATCCGCGCAGGCCATGAGGCCCTTTACTTTTTGAAAGGCGGCATTCTGGGCGGATGCGGCGATGCTCTGGTGTTCGTTGGCGTAGCGCTTTGCGAAATAGGAGCGCAGGGCGTTGCGGGCTTCGCGATCCTCGGAGAGCGAATCGGCGGCGCGCCCAAGCTGGGTGAAGCTGCCGCCGAGGCGGACGGGCGCGTATTCCGGCCCGAGCCAGCCAGCCAGGTCGCTTGCTTTGTAGCCCTTGAATTCGTTCCCTTCCGGGTTGGGATCGAGGAGGATGAAGCCGGGCAATTTCGTATCGAGACGGCCAAGCGCGGAGGAGACCGCCGCGCCGAGGGTGGGCCGGGTGAAGCCCGCGCGATCGGGGTTTCCGCGGGTCATCAAATTGATGGCCTGGAGATGCTCCGGGGGCTTGGTGTGCATGCAGCGCACGATGTTGAGTTGATGCGCGATGCTGGCGCAGCGGGGCATGAGCGAGGAGAAATGCACGCCGGGCACCGAAGTGGGGATGCTGCCGAAGGGGCCGCTGGAGGGGCGGCCCGGCTTGGGGTCCCACGTCTCGAACTGACTGGGCGCGCCGCAGAGCCAGAGCACGATGACTTTCTTCTGCGCCTGCTTCGCTGCCTCGGCGAAGAGCGGGTTGGTGAAGAGACCGCTGAAGCTCGTGACCGCCGCGGCGCCGGAGGCCGCGAGCCCTTTGACAAAGAGCCGGCGATGAATCCGATGCTCGAGGGGTGTGCAGGAACCGGGTAATTTGGGAGCGTCGCTCATGGGCTAGTGATTCGTGAGAAACTCCGGGCCGGTCACGAGCGCCCAAAGCAATTGGCCGATGGAGTCGGCGGGATGATCGGCGCCTTTTCGCAGATACTCGACGCCATGCGCAAGCTCGTCCGCATCGGGTTCGCGGATCAAGGTCCGGCGGAAGGCTTCGCGCACTTGCTCCTCGGGCGTTTTGAGGGCGGAAATTTGCTCGGAGGCATCGCCGGCTGCCGGATGAAAGAGACTGGAAAATTGATCACTGTTGACGACGAACATCGCCTGCTGAATCGTCGCGCGAACGGTTCGCGGCAGCACGTCGGGGAAGCTGTCGGCAAACGCCTGCCGCAGCGTGGGATCGCTCGCGGGGCGGCCCGTGGCGATCAGCGTGGAGCGCAGCAGAGCTTCGGCGATGAGCGGCTTTTCCATCATGGCGGCGAAGGCTTCCAACGGCGGCGCGTGGTCTTTCGGAGCGGCGGCGAGTTGATAGGCGCGGCTGAGGACGATCGAGCGGACGACCCGGCGCATATCGTAATTGTGGGACGCGAAATCCTCGGCGAGCCAGTTGAGAAGCTCGGGATGGCTCGGGGGATTGCGGGAGTTCATTTCATCCACGGGATGCACGATGCCGCGGCCCATGAGAATGGCCCAGGTGTAGTTGATGAAGGCGCGCGCCAGCAGCGGATTATCCGTGGTCGCCACTTCGGCGAAAGCGGCGCGGCGCGAGTATTTCGGGATCTTTACCGGCGCATTGGGGTCAATGTAGCCGTCCGGGCGATCGTCCTGCTTTTCGTCCGGTCCCGGGCGGACTTCATCAATTGTGCGGCCGGTCAGCATGGTGATGACGGCGGGCTGCGATTCCTTTTTGAGGTTGGTGAAATTCATGAATCCGCCGACCGCGGATTCGGCGACGTTCGGCTCGCGTTTTTCCACGTTCTTGCTGCGGTTGAAGACGGCGACGAGGCCCCAGTAGTGCGCCTGCTTGATCTCGCGGGCGAGCGGATGATCGTGGCATTGGGCGCAATCGACCCGCGTGCCATAGATGACGGGCGCGATGGCTTCGGCCATCTGCTGGAAGTCGTTTTTCCGCTCGAACAGGAAGCAGGCGGAGCCGACGTCCTCGGGCTTGTCCTGGCGCGCGACGATCACGGCGCGGACGACCTCGTTCCATGGGCGGTTCTTTTTAAAGGAGGTTTCGAGAAACTTAAACCAGCCATCGTTGCGCCGCCGGCCTTCGCGTTTGCCGGAGTAGCGGCCCATGAGCAGGGCGTCCCAGATCTCACGGAAGGCGACCGGATACTCATCGCCCGCCAGCAGGCGATCGACGAGGGCTTCGCGCTTTGCGGGCGCGGAATCCGCGACGAAGGCGGACACTTCGTCTGGCTTGGGAATGCGGCAGGCGAGATCGAGGAAAACGCGGCGCACGAAAGTGAGATCGTCGCAGGGCGGGGCCGGGGTGAGGCCGCGGGCTTTCCAATTCGCGGCGAGAAAATAATCGATGGCCGCGGGAGGCTCCGTGGCCGCCGGAGGATCCGGGATCGGGGCCGGTTTCTCCTCGGGCTTCATGGAAGCGAGAGAAGCGACCCAGGCGCGGATTTCCGCGACATCGTGCGGGCTCAATTGCTTCTTGGGCGGCATGTGCGGGTCGGCGTGCGCGGTGAGCGCCTCGAGAAGCTTGCTTTCGTCCGGCTTGTTCGCATCCACGATGGCGCCGTCTTCGTTTCCCTTGAGGACGCCCTCCAGCGTATCGAGGGCGAGCCCGCTCTTTTGCTTCAGGGGTCCGTGGCACTTGACGCAGTTCTGATCGAGGAGGGCCTGGACGCCATTTGCCCAAAGCTCGCGGGCGTCCTGAGCGCGCGCCAGGGGCGCGGTGAGGGCGAGGCAGACTAGCAGGATGGAAGGTCGGAGCATGGCAAACACTTGGAACAACCGCCAACCATGCCAGATCTTTGGCGCGGATGCCACTGCGGAGAAATATCAGGCGGGCGGAGGGCAAAGGTGGCGCGGACGCAGTGGACTTGTGGAGGGGGTCGGACAGGTCGGACCAGTCGGACCAGTCGGACCAGTCGGACCAGTCGGACCAGTCGGACGACGGGCGATCGCGGTCAGCGGTTGCCGAGCGCCGGGCGCCTTTATCTGGCGGCGGCGAGACGGATTCCCAGGAGGATAAAGAGCGCGCCGGCGGCGCGGTTCAGGAAAGCGACGCTGCCGCGGAGGCGGTCGCCGAGACGGGAGGCGAACCAGGCGAGGCACAAACACCAGATTGTGCCTGTGGTGATGAAGCAAAGGCCGAGCACGATGAAAGCCAGGGATTTATTTGGGCTGTTGGCGGCGATGAATTGGGGCATGAAGGCGAGAAAGAACAGGGCCACCTTTGGATTGAGGATGTTGGTGAGCATGCCTTGCCTGAAAATGGCATGGAAACCGGCGGACGAAAAATTGGCTGGAAACGACGCCGCGGAGGAGCGGGTAAAGAACATCTGGGCGCCGAGATAGATCAGATAGACGGCTCCAGCGAGTTTGACGGCCAGGAACGCGGAAGTGGACGCGGCCAGCAGCGCGGAGAGGCCGAGCGCCGCCGCAAGCGTGTGGACGAGCGCGCCGGCGGAAATGCCGGCCACGGAGGCGACGCCGGCGCTGCGCCCTTGGGAGATGCTGCGGCCCAGGATGTAGAAGGTGTCCTGGCCCGGAGTCAGGTTGAGGACGATGCCGGTGGCGAGAAAGACGAAAAAGTCGTGGATTCCGAGCATGATGGCGCTGTCAGTGGATGTTAAATTGACGGGAACCATCGTGCATCCGGAAATCTAGAAGAGTTGCTTTCAATGGTGATGCGCGGAGCCGCTTTGCAAGCTCTCAGCGGATCTTGATAACCAGCGGCATGTAGAATGGGAAGATGGCGGCGTAGAGAAAGAGGCCGATGATGACTGCCGCGATGCAGACGCCGGCGAGCCACACGACGCGATAAGACTGGATGCCGTAGTCGTGGCGTTCGGCTCGCGCGGCGAGAATCGTCCATAATATTGGCAGGAGGAGGAACCACATTCCGCGATGGCGGAGAAACACCGCCAAATGATTCCAGCGCACGCCGATATAGGTCGGATACCCCGAGGCTTTGAGGACGATGCCCAACGCGAAGAAGCCGAGGACTACGAGAAGTGCTTGCGTCAATGCGAGACTGGTTGTCGTTCGAGACGTATGGGAGCCGCTATTATCCGGCCTTGGGATTGGGGTTTGCCTGCGCCTGTTCCATCGCCTTTTCCGTCATGGGCGCGGTCTTCGCCATTCCGTTGATCGTCTCGATGGCCAGCATCAGAGCGAGTTTGTGATCAATTGCCGAGGCCGTCATTTTAAGGATTTCCGCAAGACTCTCGACGGCGATTCTGAGGCATCGTTTTTTATCGCCGTGGATCGGATCGAGGATCTGGTCCACGCGGTGTCTTGTCTCGTAGCCCACGCGCAATGGCTGGATGAATGGGAAATTGTCTTGCGGCACGGAAAGCGGAACCTTGCCCCAATCGGCGGGGTTACCGATTCGAGCGGCATATTGCTTGAACACCTCGGGCAGCGAGGGGAAGTCCGCATCGGTGAACTGCGTGGGGTCCAAGCGGCTGCGAAGGATGCCGATGATGGAATCCTTGGGAAGCTGGCTGATCTCCGCAACATCACCGCAGATGAGCTGGTTGGCCTTGGTGGAAAAGGCCCGGCTTCCGGGCGCGAGGTTGTGATCCCGCAGTGGAAAATCTCCGGCGGCGTCAATGCAACGTTCGCCGACGATAGTCGAGGCGGCGCTGAGGGTATCCTCCACGTGAATGCGGTTGTTCTTGTCCCGAAGCCCGTTGAGCACGAGATCGACCAGCGCCTTGCGCATGGGCGCGTCAACGGTCTCGGTGGATTTGTCGCCAGCGCCTTTGAGGAAGCGGTCGAAGAATTTCATGAGGCGCGCGATTGTGCCGCAGGATGCTGGCGGAGTCGATGAGGATCAGGCGACGCCGCCGAACTCGCGCCAGGCATCGGACTCCGCCGTGGATTTGATGATGCGATTGCGCTCGATGAGGAAGGAGCGCATGTAGCGCTCGAGAAAGAGGAAGTCGGCGAGGCGCCCAAGGATGCCGAGTGGGGACTCGTAGATGAAGATGTCTCGCATGGTCGCGCCGCCGGCAGAAGCCTCGAAATGGTGATGATGCTCCATGCGCCGGAACGCGCCGCGTAGCATGGTGTCGCCGAAGTGAATCGGGCGTTGGTAGGAAGTGATGCGGACGGTGAGCGATTGCCACACACCGAAGTGACGCGCGCGCCACGTCACTTCCTGGCCAAGTCCGATGAGGCCGGAAGTGACGCCGGCGATGGCGCGTTCGCCTGTGCCCGAAGCGGAACGGGTGTGCAAGTCGATGCTGCGAGACAAATCGAAGACGCGCTCGACCGGGGCGGCGATGAAAGTGGTGAGTTCAATGATGGGCATCGCGGCGAATCTGGCCCAATGGCGGAGTTATGGCGCTCGAAAGTTACTGGCTGCCACCCCTCCGGGGTGATTTGTCTTGGGGCGGTAACCGGTGATGTCGCTCGTCCCTCGCTCAATCACCGGCTACAAGCTTTAATGCCTTCGGCATCGGGGGTGCGTCGTCAGTGCAGCGTTTCGCCACGTTCAAGCATGGCGACAAACTTTGCGAGGCGTGCGGCGCGCGTTTCGGGTTTCTTCGCGGTTTGGAGGCGAAACAAAATAGCGTAGCGGTTCTGGCTGCTCAAGGTTTTGAAGAAAGCAACGGCCTTTGGGGACGCGTCGAGCGCGGTCTGGAGGTCGGGTGGAATGGTTGACTTGCTTTGGCCTTCGTAGGCGGCTTCCCAGCGGCCATTGGCCCTGGCGCGTTCGATTGCGGCGTGGCCCGCCGGTCGCATCAGGCCGCGTTCGATCAGGTCGAGCGCCTTTTGACGATTGATGCGGGACCAAATGCTGTTGGGTTTTCGCGGGATGAACCGTTGCAGCCAGTGATGTTCGTCGAGTCTCTTTGTCTGGCCATCGATCCAGCCGTAGCACAGCGCGATTTCGAGCGCTTCGGCGTGACTTACGGACGCGATGCCGGAAGCTTGTTTTGCGAAGCGCAGCCAGACGCCTTGAGAAGTGGCGTGATGGCCATCCAGCCACTCGCGCCAGGCGGCTGAGGTCGCGAATGCGACCTGGGGCAAGGAGTCATTCATTTTGGTATTCCTTTACGGCGCGAGGGTTCACCAAGGCGCCTGGAAAACCAGCAGCCGAGCGAGTCTCACGCAGGTTTCTGTGACGGCGACAGCACGACGGAGGCTTCGCTGGTCAGGACGCGGAAAACGAATGTCTCCTGAAGATACAGCCGCACCGCGGAATCGGTGTGGCCAAGGTAGCCGATGGAAACATCCTGTCCGATGTTGAGCTCGAAATCGCCGCCTCGCGTCGTCAGGACGAACGCGCCTTCAATCGCCGGCGCCCAGATGAGGTTGCCGTCAACGATGCGCTTGACGTGTTCGAGGACGGGATATCCGTGATCGCGGGTTTCGGCCAGCGCCGTATACTCATTGGCTCCGAGCAGGACCGAGTAGGGGCCGTTGACGCCGACGAGGCGGAGCTGGCTCAAGGCGCGGGCGACTGCGTCGGGATAATCGCGCACGTCCGCCGGGAGCGCATCGATTGGATTGCTGGAGCCTTCCCGGACGCCCTGGATGCCCGCTTCCCGGTATCCATTGAAGATGGCCCGGTCTTCGGCGAAGGCGAGTTTCTTCGCGGCGTCTTTCGCGGGCTGCCAATCGGAATCGTCTGATCCACGTTCCACGTCATCGATGGCCTGACGGGATAGTTCAAACGGCGCCCGCAATTCGACGAGCGCTTTGACCTCGCGCTGGTTGGCGATGACGCCGTCCGCCGGAGCGGAGATTGATTTCAGGTGGCCGGTGGCGACTCCGGGCAGGGCAATTCCGCCGGGGGAAGGAACATCCACGACCCGCCGTCCGGCCAGATACCGCTTCAGCGTCCGGGTCGTCTCTTCCTCGATCTGCGACCACGCAGCGTCTGAGATGGGCGCAAGTTCTCGATGGAGGTTATTCATCTTTCTTTCCTTTCAGTGATCCTATTTTGAGTGATGACTCCCGCACAGACGAAGACAAAGGCGGCTCAGGCGTCTCAGATGGTTTAGGCTCCGGCGAGGCTGCGATTGCCGGGGAGGCTGACCCATCGGCGCCGATGTTGTCCAGAAATGTCGCCGAGGGGGCAAAAAATAAACCGCCGGTGACGGCGCGGCTGAAGTCCAGCAGACGGTCGTAATTGCCCGGCGGTTTGCCGACGAACATATTCTGCAGCATCGTCTCCGTGACGCGCGGGGTGCGGCTGTAACCGATAAAGTAGGTGCCGAACTCTCCGTGACCGGGCCTGCCGAAGGGCATGTTGTCCCGCAGAATCTTGAGCTCTTTTCCGTTCTCGACAATGTTCGTCAGCGCATTGTGCGCGTGCGCCGGCTTCTCCGCGTCACTCAGCTCGATATCGGAAAGTTTTTTGCGCCCGATGATGCGCTCCTGGGTCTCGACCGGGAGCGCATTCCACCCCTTCATATCGTGAAGATACTTTTGCACGATGACATAGCTGCCGCCGGCAAAGGCCAGGTCTTCATCGCCGACGACCGCGGCTTCCCTGGCGCCGTCGCCGCGCGGGTTTTCCGTGCCATCGACGAATCCGATGATATCCCGGTCATCGAAGTAGCGGAAGCCGTGAACCTCGTCGGCGACCGAGACCGCCTCGCCGAGGCCGTCCATGATCTGAGCCGCCAATTCAAAACACAGGTCCGGCTGTTTGGCCCGAATGTGGAACAGGATATCACCTGGAGAGGAGACTGCATGGCGACCGCCCGAGCGGATCTCTCGAAACGGATGAAGCTCCGCGGGACGAGGCGAGCCAAAGAGCCGGTCCCACGCCTCGGAGCCGAATCCAACGACGCAGGTCAGCCCTGCTTCAATATTCCGAAATTCAACGGCCCGCACCAGCCCGGCTAGATCCGCAAAAAAGGATCGCAGCGTCGCGTCGTTGCCGTGCTCGGGACGGATGCAGACAACCAGAAAAATCGCCGAGCGCGTGAGCGGACCGACCACGGGCTGTGGAAGAACGACTTCGTTGAGTGGTTTGGGAGCATCCATCGCTGCAATTTCTATTCGCGATCATTCCCAATTCCCTTGCGGCCTGCAACGCCGGTTTTTCTGACACGCTGTGTAGAGCGGAAGCTGATTACTGCTCTCGAAATGCCTTTACTCCCGGTCTAAAAATCTTTGGGAAGGGGAGAGACCCGGACGATGCGGTAGGTTTCGCCATTTTCGCAAACGTGCAACTCGTCGGTCTCAGAATGGCAGCGAATATCGAAAAGCGCCTCAAATCCCTCTTCGGTGGTCATCCCCTGCGCAAAATAGTACGCCGTCTTGTTCGCGGCATTGATGAAGGGTTTCGGGCTCTTTTTTTCTGGCATCCCACTCCCGGACTCGCATTTACACCGTTAAGCGGATGGGCGAGAAGCCAATATTCCGCCGATTCGCTAATTCCATCAGGCTTGCCCCGTGGGCGCGGGGGCATTATTCTCCTCCGTTTTTATGTCCACAGATCCCGCTTCGTTGTATTCGCGCAAAAATCCGTTTCCGGCCACGCATCCCGTCAATCGCAAGCTGTCGGGGGAGGGCTCGGGGAAGGATACGCGGCACCATGAGATATCGCTGGCGGGGTCGGGGCTGAATTATGAGGTGGGCGACTCGATGGGGCTCTTCGCGACGAATGATCCGGCGCTGGCGGGCGACATCATCCAGGCGCTCGGGGCCACCGGGGAGGAGGAAGTGCCCGGCGCCGATGGGGTTGGAAAACCGCTGCGGCAGGCGCTGATCAGCGATTACGTGATCACCCAGCCTTCGAAGGAATTCCTGAAGGCGCTCATCGAGCGCGCCGGGGATGCAGTGGGGGACCTGAAGGATTTGTTCAACGATCCCGCCCAGAAGAAGGGGCTGGAGGATTATTTGTGGGGGCTGGAGTTCATCGATTTTCTGCTGGATCATCACACGGTGAAATGGACGCCGGTGGAGTTTGTGAAGACGCTTCGCAAGCTGCAGCCGCGGCTGTATTCGATCGCATCGAGCCTGAAGGCGAATCCGGAGTCGGTGCATCTGACCGTGGCCACGGTGCGCTATGAGAGCAACGGGCGCGCGCGCAAGGGCGTGGCCTCCACGTTTCTCGCGGAGCGCTGGGGCGGGGAGCAGACGGCGGGTGTTTTCATTCATACGGCCAAGCACTTCCGGCTGCCGGAGGATCTGAGCACGCCAGTCATCATGGTGGGGCCCGGCACGGGTGTGGCGCCTTTTCGCGCGTATTTGCAAGAGCGCAAGATCACGGGGGCGAAGGGAAAGAACTGGCTCTTTTTCGGGGAGCAGAAAAAAGCGCTGGATTATCTGTATGAGTCGGAGCTGGAAGGGATGAAGAACGACGGGATTTTGAATCAGTTGCACGTGGCATTTTCGCGCGACCAGGAGCACAAGATCTATGTGCAGGACAAGATGCGCGAGAACGCCGCGGAGCTGTGGGCGTGGCTGCAGGAAGGCGCGCACTTCTACGTGTGCGGCGATGGCGCGCGGATGGCGAAGGACGTGGACCTGGCGCTGCATCACATCGCGGAATCGCAGGGCGGGAAATCGCCCGAGGAAGCCGCCGCCTACGTGGAGGGGCTGAAGAAGGAAAAGCGCTACAAAAAGGACGTGTATTGACCGCCTTGGCCGTCTCGTGAATCGCCGCCGCTTTGCCACCCGCCTCCTCGGGACGCTTTTGGCGTGGCGGGGAGGGCGCCGGATGCTTTTCGCCGCGGAGCACGGGAGCGAGCCGGGCGAAAGCGTCCGGGAGATTTCGTGGGCGCCGATGCTGGAATTCGACGGGAATTTCTTCGTGTCGCTGCTGCTGGCGACGGCGGACATGAAAACGACCGATGGCGAGAACATCGATGACGCGGTATTTGGCGATCCGAACGGGCTGGCCGGAGCGCTGGTCACCGCGCCCCATGCGAAGGCAAAAGTGAAAGTGACCGCGAAGGGAGGGCCATTCTGGGACGGGGGCGTGATGGAATGCGTGCTCCCGGATGCGGGGAAGAGATACTGGATCGCGCCGCGATTGCGCTACCACTACGGCGCGCTAAAGGCGGTCACGGCGCCACAGCGATGCGAGGCATCGTTCGCGTTGGAAGTGGATGGAGCGGCTTTGGGGGAGAAGACGGTGGCAGGGATGGTGCAACCGGTGAAGGAGTGCGTATTTGGCACGCGGGTTTCCGCGGGGTTTAGCGATAAAGTGCTGGGCTACGTCTACTCGCAATTCGGCTGGCTCTTTGCGGCGTATGTGGACGAGGAGCATCCATTCGCCGCGGAATTGGTGAAAGAGGCGCTGGCCACCGGGGTGGTTGACGTATTCGATGGCTACGCGAGCGGCGATCCGGATCAGACGCTCGTGCAGGTCTTCGCGCTCTGGGAAGCGCTCACAAGGCGCGGGGCGCGCTACCATCACTACATGCGGGTGACGGCGGTCTCGAACGACGTCTATAGCGAGCCGGTGCGCACCATGGATGAAATAGCGGCGCGCCCATCAGGGACGAGCGCCGAGGCAGTGGTGCTGCTGGCGTCGGCGCTGTTGCGGATCGGATTGCGGCCATCCGTCGTGATCGTTTCGGAGCGGGTTCAACTGGGGGTGGATCGCACGGATGGCGGCAGAGATTTTGTGGGCATCGACCCGATTTACATGGGGGTGGAGCAACCGCCCGACAGCCGCTGGCCGGCGCAATTGCGCGACGCGCTGCCCAGGCCGTTTAAGGATTCGCCCTCGCTGGCGGCCTTTGGCGCCGCGCTGGCGGACGGGACGGATGATGTGGTGAATTGGGGAAAGCGCTTCGACGATGGCGACACCCGGTTGCAGATGTTTGACGTCCGGGCGGCACGGATCGATGGGGTGACGCCGTTTCGGAATGTGAAGGCGGCGGGAGGAATGACGAAACCAGAATGACGAATGACGAAAACGGAACTCCGCGGAGATGCCTTTTTCGTCCGTCGTCCGTCGTCCTCGTGCTCGTCCTCGATCCGGAATCCCTCCGAGGACGAAGACGATCGCGACCTGAACGCCGCACGCGTGAATTTTCGGGCCAGAATGATCCCGCAGCCGCGGGAACGATGGGAGCGCTACTTTGATTCGACCCACGGGCGCCTGCCGGCTTCGAGGAGGAGTTGCAATTGGCGGATGCGATGGTTGGCTTTTTCCCCGCACTTTCCTCTTGGCGCGGGGGGCGCGTGGGACTTTGATCTACACCCCTTTATGTCCAGTCAGTTCGGCCACGCTTTTCGTATTTCCACCTGGGGTGAATCCCATGGGGGCGGCGTGGGCGTGGTCATCGATGGCTGTCCGCCGCGGATTCCGCTGACGGAGATAGACGTGCAACGCGATCTGGATCGGCGCCGGCCGGGGCAGAGCGAGATCGTGACGCCGCGGGATGAGGCGGATCAGGGGAAGATTTTGAGCGGGGTTTTCGAGGGGCTGACGCTCGGCACGCCGATTTGCATCGCGGTGACGAACAAGGACGCGCGCCCGGAATCCTACCGGGAAATGGAAACCGCCTTTCGGCCTTCGCACGCGGATTATACGTATCAGGCGAAGTACGGGATCCGGAACTGGCAGGGCGGCGGACGCGCCTCGGCGCGGGAGACCATCGGGCGTGTGGCGGCGGGGGCGGTGGCGAAGAAGGTGATGGCGGAGCTGCTACCCGCGCTCGAGATCGTGGCGTATGTGAAATCCATCCACCGGCTGGTGGCGGAGGTGAATCCCGACGCGGTCAAATTTGAGGACGTAGAGGCGAATATCGTGCGCTGCCCGGATGCGGCGATGGCGGCGCGGATGATTGATTTCATCAAGGAAGTGCGCGGCGAGGGCGACTCCGTGGGAGGCGTGATCGAGTGCGTTTTGCGCGGTGTGCCGCCCGGGCTTGGCGAGCCGGTGTTCGACAAGCTGGAAGCGGATCTGGCGCGGGCCATGATGAGCCTGCCGGCGACGAAGGGGTTCGAGATCGGGTCGGGGTTTGCGGGAGCGCAGCTTCGCGGCTCCGAGCACAATGATCCTTTTGTGATGGAGGGCGGCCGCGTGCGGACGACTACAAATCATTCCGGCGGTGTGCAGGGCGGAATCAGCAACGGGGAGACGATCTTTTTCCGCATCGCGTTCAAGCCAACCGCGACGATATTCCGCGCGCAGCAGACCGTGACGGTGAGCGGTGAGGAGACGGAACTGAAGGCGCGCGGGAGACACGATCCCTGCGTGCTGCCGAGAGCTGTGCCGATGGTGGAGGCGATGGCGGCCCTGGTGCTCTGCGACCACGCCTTGCGGCAGCGAGGGCAAATGGGAAATTGCGGATTGCAGATTGCGGATTGAGGCTCCAGCCTCTATGCGATAAGCGCTCCGCGACGGTTCAAGGAACGCTATCGCGTAGTGCATTGCGGATTATCCAGTAGCGCTGGCATCCACTGAATTGTAGGTGGCGGCTTTACTCTCCCGAGACACACGGCAAGCCCTGACTGCGCCCCCGCGCAGAACTGGGTCGCCAATTCCTAATCCGCAACTCGTCACGCCCACTTGCGCTATGGCGTGTGCCCCAATCCGCAATCTGCAATTCCTACAGGGTATTTGCGCTGGGCGCGATGACGGGGAGCCACTGGTAATTCGGATTTGGCGTGCTCGAAAAGATCAAATAAGGGACGCTGGCCACATGCGAGTCAGCGTAGAGCGCATTGATTTGGCTGCGATGCGAATGCGTGCCCATCGTTGAGGATTGGGTCGTAGGGATGACGAGCTGCACGTTTTGGTCAGCCGTGCTGGATGCCGGAAATGCGACCGTGTTGGGCTGGGTCGTATCGATATTCGGCGCCATGTAGATCAATTGGGAGGGAGTGGTATAGGTCGTCGTATTTCCCGTAAATGTTGCGGTCGTGGCGCCCGAAGCTGGGGGAGTTTGCGTCAGAATGTTCGGATTGATGCCGTAGCTGCAGGGCACACCGGTGCCGGCGAGGGGTGGGCTGGAGGGAATGGCCCGGGAATCAAACGGGGATTTGAAGACCCCCCAGTTTGGCACATACTTCGCGAAAAGGAGGGCTGGCCACGAGGGGTTGGCGGTGCTGGAATAAATCTGATCGTTGTTGTCCGAGAGATAGGCGACCGTGCCAATCCCAAGCTGGCGCAGATTCGAGAGATCCTGCGTTGCCCGGCCTTTCTCCAGCGCGGTTTGGAAAACGGGGAGAGCGATTCCCGCCAGGATTGCAATGATCGCAATGACGACAAGGAGTTCAATGAGCGTGAAGGCGGATTTTTTCATGGAGGGTATTTCTTAGACGGTAAATTGGAAATGCGGCGCTGTCGAGGGGGCAAAACAAGAAATGCCGGAAAACGGCATCCGCGCTGTCAACCTTTCGGATGATGCCTTTCGGGCCGCCAGCATCCCCCGGGCGCGGGTCGCCCTTTGCCATCTCCCACGACCAGCCGTTTCGACAAGCCCTTCGGCTGGCTCAGGGCCCAGAGCGTGCCGAGGGGTTCAAGGCCCTGAGGCCCGTCGAAGGGCGCCTCTCCCGTGAGGCTCGCTGGCTTCGCCATTCATGGCTACCAGCGCTTATAGGGCAGGAATTTGCCGCACATGGTGACCTTGACGCGGTCGCCTTTCGGGTCTTCGACTTTGTCGATCTCCATGGTGAAATCGATGGCGCTCATGATGCCATCGCCGAATTTCTCATTAATCAATTCCTTGATGGTGTGGCCGTAGACGAGATTGATCTCGTGGAAACGATAGAGCAGGGGATCGGTGGGCACGGCGGGGAATTCGCCTTTGACCGGAAACTCCTGCAGCGCTTCGCTGAGCTCATCGGTCAGGTCGAGCGCGGCGGCGACGCGGTCGGCGTTTTCGGGGAGCAGGCTATTCTGCCCGAGGCAGGCGGAGGTGCAGAAGACGGGCGAGAGTCCCGCGGCGAGGGCGATGGTTTCCCAGGTGAGCTTTTTCGCTTTCTTGGCTTTCAGGATCAGTGCGGTGGCTTCGGATTTCGTCATGATGCGCGGCGGTTCTTTCAATGGTTCACGGTTCGATGGTTGGCAGTCTCCTAGCTCAGGATCTCCAGCTTGCCATCCCGGGCTCGGCTGAAGGCGTGGAGAAGCTTTTGGTTCGCGTCGAGATGCCGGACGATGAATTTCTCGCGGTTCACCTGGAGATGGGTAAAGCCATAGACGGCCTGGGCGTATGGGCCGCGGGTTATCGGCAGCACCGCATAGGTCCGCGCTCCGCCGCCTCCGGAGAGGACGAACGAAGTGTGGATGCCTTCGAGCTCGAGATGCTGGAGATCGTGGTCATGCCCGCAGAAATAAAAATCCACGCCATGCTCCTGGAAGAGCGGCCCCCATTCGTCAATGAGCGCCGGGGTGTCGCCGTGCAAGCCATTGCTATAGAGGGGATGGTGGCCGAGGACGATGAGCCACGGAGCCGTGCGCGGCTTCGCCAGCTCACCCTTCAGCCATGCGACCTGCTCGGCGCGTTCCGCGGGAGTGAGCTGCCCGACGCGATTGTGGTAATTGCTGTCCAGCACGAGGGCGGTGAAGAGGGGGTTCGCCTGCGGCCACTCGAGGCGGTACCATTTGGAAGGCAGATACCAGCGCGTGCCGGGATGCGCGGCGGCATAGGCGAGCTCCGCGTTCAACTTGTCCACGGGCTCGTCGTCGTAGTCATGATTGCCGAGCATGGTCCAGCAGGGGCCGGGGAAAACGTCCGCGGGATACATCTGCTCGAAGTCCGTGTTCCAGCGGGGACAATTTACGCCGCCTTTGAACTCACCGTAGAAGTTGTCGCCGAGCAGGAAGAGGCCTTCGGTCTTGAGCTTCATGGCCTTGGCGTAGCCTTTCATACCCGCGGCCACGGCTTGCTGCGACCTGTTATCCTTGGCGATGCCCCAGTCGCCGATCATCAAAAAATGGAGATCGTTGCCGGCGATTTCCTGCGCCCGCACGGAGCGGGCGCGGCTGCCGAGGGCGAGAGCGGCGCTGAAGAGGAAGGTCTGCTTCAGCGCGCGGCGACGGGTGAGGGGCGGCAGGGAAGGGAGCATAAAAGGCGTCTATTTACTTGGGAGCGGGCCGGGGGGCAAATGGGGAAAATGACGAAATCAGAATGACGAATGACGATGGGGCAGGAATCTACGGGGTGATGGAATCTATTTGATCGAGGACGTGTTTGCCCACGTTTTCGGGCAGCGGAGCGTAATCCATGCTGCCGGCCATTTTCTCGCCTTCGGTCTCGGCCCAGCGGAGAAACTCGGCCAGCTTCCTGCCCCTGGCCGGGTCCTTCGGCTTTTGATAGACGAGCAGCCACGTCACGCCGGCGATGGGGTAGGAGTTCGCGCCCGGGGCGTTGACGATGGAAAGACGCAGGTCGTCGGGAATCGCGGCGGTGGAGAGCGCCGCGGTGATCGAGTCCAGCGATGCCTTGATATAGGCGCCGTCAGCGTTCCTGATCAGGGCAAAAGGCAGCCTGTTCTGCAATGCGTAGCTTAGTTCGACGTAACCAATGGCGCCTGGAGTCTGCCTGATTTCCCGGGTGACGCCCTCGCTGCCGCTGGCGCCAAGGCCAGCGAGCCAGCGCACGGAGGCGTATCTGCCCACTTTCAATTTCCAATCGGGGCTGACGGAACTGAGGTAATCGGTGAAGATATAGTTGGTGCCAGAGCTATCGGTGCGATGCACCACGGAGATCTCCTCGTCGGGCAGTCTGACGCCTGGATTCTGCGCGGCGATTTCCGGGGCGTCCCATTGGGTGATCTTGCCGAGGAAGATACCGGCGATGGCGGCGCCATCCAGCTTGAGATCTTCGACGCCATGCAAGTTATACGTGATGACGACGGCGC
>Ga0302319_10011691_pt1 | contig 16631 bp, 16 predicted proteins | sample Bog_T0_2_FD_203319 | JGI IMG/M metagenome (GOLD analysis project Ga0302319, IMG submission 203319) | Peat permafrost microbial communities from Stordalen Mire near Abisko, Sweden - Bog_T0_2 | ecosystem: Environmental > Terrestrial > Soil > Wetlands > Peat | place: Sweden: Abisko, Stordalen Mire...
TCCCGTCGAACGTGAGGTTGTAATCGGGCGACGTCTTCGTAATGGAGAAGCCGCTGCTGAAGCCTCCGCCGTTATAGCCATACGGAATCTGCGCCCAGACCGTTGGTGCGCCGCCGGGGGTGGCGGAGAGCTGCAGTGTCGTCGCGGACGGAGTGGCAACCACGTACATCGTGTCGCCGATCTGCTGCGGGAGCGGCGCTACATCTACCACCAGATCCTGTCCCTCCGGATTGAACTGCGGAATGAATATCGGGCTTCCCCCGGGAGTCGTCGCCAGCTGGAACTTATCGGCGTTGGTGGAGGAGCCGCCGCGGGTGAAGTTCACGATGTAGTAGGGAGTGTTCGTCAGCAGCGGCGTGGGCAGTGTCCGGCCTTTGAAATAAAGTACCGATCCGTTACCGAGATGTGTATCGGCGCGGATATTCATGAAGCCCACCCGGCTGGAATCGCAGGCGCCATCCACGTAGGGCGGCTGATTGACGCTGGCGCACACATACGCCGAATAATAGGTGCCGCCGACGGTGACCGTGTCGCCGACGTTGAGCCCGTGCGCCTGCAATGTGGTCAGCGTAGGGCTGCCTGGTGAAGTGCTGCCCCAGTTGGCGAAGTCCCCGATTGTCACCGTAGTCAGCCGCGCGAGCGCCGGATTGTTCCGCGTGATCCGGTAATTGCGCGGATAGCCGTCGATCGCGGACGACTTGATGGTGAGATCGTGGCGATTGCCCGGGATCGTCAGGGACCCCAGGTTCTGGCCAGCCGTCAGGACAATCGTGTCGCCGTTGTCAGATGCGTTGAGAGCGGCCTGTGCTGTCGGGTAATCGCAGCCGCTTGCACAGACGGTGATCGTCGCTCCGCTGGCCGAAAGGGCAAGGAAGAAAGCGAGAATCGGCGATTTCATCTTTATGAACCCCATGCTCGTACATATCGGCCAGCGACGAGCAGACTTCCGGTGGCAAGATGAAAGATACCCTCGAAGACGGTTGTCGGCCTCTTAGGAAGGCTCGTATCCAAAAAGTGCAATCAGCGTTCGATGGGCAAGGGCAGGCGAACGCGGCAGTGATAGATGGCCGCGATGAAGTTCTCGGCGGTGCGAAATCCAAGCGAGCGATGGCTGATGAATTTGATCCTGTCGTTCATTCCCTCCGCGGCGCCGTTGGAGACGCGGTGGTTGGTCCATGAGAGGAGGCCATCGAGGTGGGTGCGGAGCGTGCGAACGAATCTCTTCAAGTGCTCCAGACGCGAACTCGGTCTACGACCTGAAGTGGCGCGGTTTGTTGTGGGTGAGCGACGGCCGGGCCGAGGAAGCAGTGGACCCTTCTTTACCAAAGAGATGGGCAATCGGCGTTGCCGGACGCTCGCATGCATGGACATGTGGGCGGTGTACGCCAACCTCGTTCGGGAGCACGCCGCGAATGAGCAGATCCTGTTGACCGGTTCCATGTCATCAAGAACGACCTTCAAAGAGACTCGCTGGCTGCCGCTCAAGAACCCCTGGAATCTCACCGGCGATCGGAAAAGAACGGCGATCGACACTGGTCCGCTGGAACGCCCATCGTCCGCGCCTGCTATCTCAAAGAGCCTTCCAACTGTTCTGTGGTTACAAACAACCAAAGCGGGCCAAGACCGTCTGGAGTAATGGATGTGTTCGGCCATGACACCCTCAGTTGGCCGCGTGCCAAAGCGGGCTTCGTTAGCCGTCAAAACCTCCAGGTAACCTTGCCGATGACACTTCTCAACACTTGTGTGTGATCCACGCCATATGCGTCGCCAAATTCCGCGTGACGCGCAGTGAGAAGGTTCTGTCCGACGATGCTGAACTCGGTCGATTCCAGAACCCGCCATCTCAGCTGCATATCCAGCCGGGTATAGCCAGGGATCTGATATTCCGGCAGCTGCCCGACAAAGAAGACCGACGTATCCCAATCCAGATTCGACCTCAGCCCGAGCGTCGACCGAAATTGAACCTGGTGTTTGGGTGTGGCACCGGGCAACTCATTCGCGATCGAACTCGGAACCAGGGGATTCTGGATGATGTTCATGTGGATCAGGCTGTAGCCCGGACTGAGACGCCATCTGCCGATCACGTTCCAGGTAGCGGAGAATTCACCGCCATATGTGCGAGCATGGCCGTCATCCCCGAGCTCCAGAGGAATGATGAAATGTGGTGGCGCCGGCGTGGCAACGAAGTACGGAGTTTCGGGCTCGGTGGTCTCCAATTGGCGATAGTAACTGCGGAACCCGGTCAAATCCAGCGAGAACCGCCGGACGACCTGAGCACGATAGCCTGCTTCATAGTCCCTAAGCTGTTCGGCGCGGATATTCTTGTCGTTGATCAACGTCACGACTCCAAAAGTGCCGCCGGCAAGTGGTGTGATGGCCGCGTCAAACTGGAGATCCGTGTCCTGGCGGGAGGGTTGACGGATAGCTTGCGATGCAGACAGCCAGATCGTATGGCGGTCGGTTGGCGCCCACACGAATTGAGCGCTGGGCTCGTATTCGAATCCGGTAAAGGCATTGTGTTCCAGCTTCGTTCCAATGGTGAACCGGATAGATGAGGCGAGTCTGATCTCATCCTGCACAAATGCCGTGTAGAGGCTTTCAACCCGGCGGGGCGGGAACCACAGCGTACTATAACCAGATGTAATGGTTTCGTCCGTAGCCCGATAACCGAGGCCCCAGACAACGTCGTTTCTCGTGTCGATCTTGAGATGATGCTGGAAGTCGATATTGAAGCTGTTCAGATTTTCGATCATACCCTGGTCGTAGCGATTACTGTGGCTGTAATACACGTTCACGGAAGTTTCAGATCCGTTTAATAACCTATGGGTCCAGCGCGTCTGGAGATCGCCGGTGCCTACCGTTATCCGTTCGTTGAATGTCGCCACGACAGGCAGCTGGTCCTGCAATACCGCGGTCAGCGTTTGACCCTCGCCGGTCTTATAAAGATCTCCTTGCACCATCAACGTATCCCGTGATGAAGGATTCCAATCGAACCGAAAACCCTCATGGAACGAATGCCAGCCATCCGCTGCGGTTCCGCCGGCGGGGTCGACAGAGGAATCCGTGTTGGAGTATTTCCCGAAGACGCGCCAGGTTGCGGCGGCGCCGGCTTTTCCTCCATATTGAGTCACGCCCCCACTTTCCTGAGACCCCCCTTCTGCCGTGACGACGCCGCCCTGAGTCGCCTGCGAGCTGAACGTAATGATATTGATCACGCCGTTCATGGCATTGGCGCCCCAAACCGTTCCGCCAGGGCCCCGAATGACTTCAATACGCTCAATATCCCCGAGCGGTACATCGACGCTGTCCCAAAACACGCCCGTGAACGCGGGTGTGTAAAGGGAACGACCGTCGATCAGGACGAGGATTTTGTCCGAATACAAGCTGTTGAAACCGCGAATGCTGATGGCCCAGTCATTGGCGTCGACGCGGGCCACGTTCACGCCCGGAACCAAGCGCAGAACGTCCGGTATGTTCGCCGCTCCCGAGTGCTGGATGTCGTCCTGCGTAAGCACGAAAATGGCTGCGCCGGTCTTCGACAGGCTCTGCTCTTTCTTCGAGACGGAAGTGACCTGAATGTTCATGAGGTCTTCCAGACTGATCCGGGTCAGATCGCGGGGCGCGGGAGTCTGGGCAAATACTTCACGGGGCGTGCATACGCACAAGGCGAAAGCGATCCCGAAACACACCGCCATGAAGCGCCTCATCACTTTTTGGGCTCCTGAGGAGTGGTGCCCCATTTTTGGCGGCGTCGATGCGCGGAATACATTTCGCTGGTTCCTCTTTCGGTTCTTCAGCCCCGGTGACTTCGAACGCTCGATGACGTGGAAGATCATTACTTCCCTTTCCCTTCCACAATGTGAGCGAGACTGAGAAGTCGTGAGCTGATGCGGAGCTTCGCGCGGTCCGCCGCATCCACATTGACGTCGAGACGAACCTTTTCGCCGTCCAGCCTGAAGTTAATGATCGCGCCGGCCGCACCGGAGGTATCCGATTCTCCGATCGTCAGGACCCCGGGCGCCGCGATCTCGGCAGGGGTGAGAGGCGACCGTTTGCTCTCGGCGGAGCCGATAAACACAATGTGGCACCCGGTCACCTGTTTGACGCTGGAAATATGCCGGACGATCAGGGATCGTCCGTCGATTGCGCGGCCAGCCACCGTGTCTTCCAGGAAGTGACCGAAGGGATCGAGGCCCATTACACAGATCGTGATCGATTCAGCGGCGCTCCGGAAGCTCTCCGGAGGCCATTGCACGAACTTAGCGAAATTGTAGAGAAAGGCCGCTTTCACCTGGTATTCGTCGAACGACTGCACGGGTGGCCCGGCAAGAGAGTTAGCCGCCACCACGGCGATACTCAGCCCAATGCACGTCCCAATGACCGATCCCCGCCGCAGACGCCTCAGGCAGGGGACACAGCTCAGAATTTCCATGTGACCCTGCCGAATGCGCTCCGTTCCACCAGAGCCCTCGCAACCCCGTCTTCGCTGTAAAGCTCCGCATGCAGGGGTCTGAGAAGATCCTGGCCGACGACGCCGAACTCCACCGGTTCTCCGATTCGCCATCCGAGCCGTGTATCAAGCCAGTGATAAGCCGGAACCGCGCCGTCTCCACCATCCCGCGAATGCCCGACGTGCCAGGCTGCGACGTCCCCGGCAATCTGCCTCGTCAGGTCCACCAAAGTGCGCAGTTGCGTCCGGAGCCGGGGCGTGCTGTCCAGGGTTTCGGAAATCGAAGTCCCGCCGTCGCCGTTTGAGGTCGCCAAATGAATCCCACTGACGCTCGGGCTTCGTTTCCAGTGGCTGGTCACGGTCCACGTACCGAGCGTCTCCGCACCGTGAGTATGGGCGAGCGTGACGTTCTCAAATACAGGCGGAAGGACCACGTGCGGAGATCCCTCATCCACTGCGAAAAACGGCGCTCCGGGGACTACATTCACCACAACGTTGTCATAATAGCTGTCGATGCGTGGCAGGCATTCCCGGGTCTTAGCGCGATGTTTCACGCGGATGATCGACGTTATGGAATACATTGCAGGATCCCCGCTTCAAGTCCCGAATCTTTTCAGGCTGCCTCGCCCGTCTTCAAGACCGGAACAGGCGCCGGAGCAAGAGCTGCGGTCGCCCTGCTCAGGCCTTCGATCCCCAACGCAGGCCTGAGGACGATGCCGCGCTGCAGCGAATCCTTGTCCAGAATCAGCAGATGAGCCCTGTCTGCATCAACCGGCCTTGAGAAGTAGTAACCCTGAGCTACTGAGCAGCCCATCGCCGTCAACCGGGCAAGCTGGTCCTCGGTTTCAACACCTTCGGCTACCACGCCCATGCCCAACGATGTCGCCAGTCGCATGATCGTCCGAACGATCTCGGAAGTATCGTCCGCGCTGCCCAGTTCCTTCACAAACGACTGATCGATCTTCACAGTGTCGAACGGGAGCTGGCGCAGATAGCTGAGCGAGGAATAGCCTGTTCCGAAATCGTCGATTTCAAGGCCGATATACATTTTCTTGAATCGCTCAAGCGTCTCCGCCGCCAGCCGGAGGTTCTCCATAATCGAACTCTCGGTCATTTCCAGTCTCAGCGTCGTTGGATCCAGCCCTGTTTCGGCAAGAATGCGCGCCACATCGTCGGCAAGACTTGCTTCAGCCAGTTGCCTGAATGAGATATTCACGCTGATCGACAGAACGGGCTTACGAACTACGCTGCGGTGCCAGGCGGCCATCTGGCGGCAGGCTTCGCGCAGAATCCACAGACCGAGGGGAATGATGAGACCGGTCTCCTCCGCGACGGGAATGAATTCGCTCGGATAAAGAATGCCGCGCGTCGGATGTTTCCAGCGGACCAGCGCCTCGAAGCCTGTGATACGCTGATCGGTCAGCGATACTTTCGGCTGATAGTACAGGACGAACTCGCCGCATGCGAGCGCTTTCTTCATGTCCTTTTCGAGCTCGATGCGCGCTACGGCGCGATCGCGCATGTCCTGCTCGAACATCTCGTACCGTCCCCTGCCATGAGACTTGGCGTAGTACATCGCGGTGTCGGCGTTCCGCAGCAGGTCCTCGGGAGTGTCACCGGATGAACCCATCGCAACACCGATACTGGCGGTCACAAACACTTGCCGGCCGTCCAGATAAAAGGAAGCCCCGAGGTGCTTTATGATCCTCTCAGCGATAATTACCGCTTCGTCCTTACCAGGAATGCCCTCAACCAGAATGGCGAACTCGTCGCCACTCAGGCGCGCGACCGTTGCGCCCGATCCGGCGAGCCTGCCGGAGTCGCCCTGGCCCCGAACACTCGAGCGCAGACGCTGTGCGACTCCAACGAGCAATTGGTCTCCGGCCGTGTGTCCAAGGCTGTCGTTCACGACTTTGAACCGGTCCAGATCGATAAATAAGACCGCGAAGGGACTGACGCCCGGATTTCCTTTCGCCTCGATAGCGGTTTCGAGTTTGTCGATCAGATAGAGCCGGTTGGGCAGATCGGTCAGCGTGTCGGCGATCTTAGCCTCATTGATATCGGTCTGTGAACCAGCTATGCGGACAGCCACCCCGTTCTTGTCGCGAACCGCCATTCCGCGGCTCAACATCCACAAATACTGACCGTTCCTGTGACGTATCCGGTACTCGCTTGAGAATTCCGGCGTCTTGCCTTCGCAGTGAGCGGCAAGCTGGGCGCGGACCCGATTCCGGTCGTTTGGATGAATGCGGTCGAGCCATTCTTCCGGAGTGGTAATCTCGTGATCCGAATAGCCGAGCATGCGCATCCAACGCGGCGATAAGTAGATTTCGTTGGTGTCGAGCTTCCAGTCCCACAACCCGTCGTTCGAACCATGAGCGGCAAGCGCATAGCGTTCTTCGCTCTCCCTAAGCTTTTCTTCGGCGATCTTCTGATCCTGGTCGCGGAGCTCGATTTGCGAAAGCATCTCGTTGAACCCATCGATCAGCACTCCAATTTCGTCGTTGCCCGCCTTCACCGCGCGGACAGAATAGTTCTTGCTGGCGGAGACGAGAGCAGCCACGCTCGCCAACGCCACGATGGGTCCGGATATCGTAGCTTGAATCCGGAAACTGAACAGCAGCGCCAATCCAAGGGAAGCCAGCAGGACAATACCGACAATTCCGCCATAGTGAAGCAGACGCGCGTATATGTCGTTTAAGTCCGACCGCAGGTAAAATGTGCCAATGCGTTCGCCCCGGAGTATGACTGGACGAAAAACCATTAAATCTCCATCCCCAAAGTACTCACCTGTCTGCCTCGGTTGCGCCGGCGAGGGGTTATGGTCGGGTGGGTGTGCGCTCTCGTAAGTCGCGAAGATCTGGTCATTCTGGTCGTAAACGGCCGCCTGGATTATCCGCGGATCGGCCCGGAACGCCGTCAGTGTTTCGCTCGCAGCGCTTTGGTCCTTGAAGGTCAAAGCAGCCACGCTGCTCACGCTCCCGATCTCAGCCAGTGTGCTCATCTCACGCGTCGCCTCGCGCCGGTATTGCAGGGTTTCATACGCCAGCAGTGAGACACCCGCCAGGAGGAGCGCCATGCTGGCGATCAGCGCCATCAGGATCAGAAGCTTGACCCGGATAGAACTGTCCCTGTACGAAAACTTCGGTTTCGCGGTCCCGTCGTCTCTCGCGCTCGACATTGGAATGCCAGCGGCGAAGGGCGAGAGTTTGTCAACCATGCCTATTCCTCGTCCGAATTCTCGACGGCCCACATCCGGACGCCAATGCCGGCCGGAAGCAACTCCTCGTTGCGGCTCAGCGTCTCCAGCATCGCCAATAGCTCTCCTCGCGAAAAAAGTTCGGTCGGCGTCGCTGTCAGCAGATCACGAAGAAAACACAGAAGTGCCGCCGCTCCCACCGCCGCGCGGCCGTCGAGACCTGGCATGTGGTCCGCCACCCGCGCGTCCGACGAGGGCATATCTTCGAGCGCACGGCCAATTGCGATGTACTCGGCCCCGAGTTCGCGTGCCGTCATACCCTCGCTCCGTATCGGTCCGACTTGCTCCCTCTGGTAAGGCAAGATCCAAGACCGCAGATCGTCCGGCTTGGCACGCGGGAGCGTGCTTTTAAGGCTGCACCTGGATACCCAGAAAGGCCGGGACCGACTAATTTGTTGAAGCCGGAATTCTTCCTGAGCGATTTCGTGATCACGTAGTCTCCTGTTCAGTCTTAAATGGCTACCGCGGGGCGGCAACGGGCGAAGTCACCGGAACTGCTGGTGGAGGTGATCCGTTCAGCTCACCCGAGGTTGCCACCGGCGGCGCGCTTTGCCGCAGCTTCTCGATGGGGATGGCGCTGGCCGGTGGTGTGACCGGCACAGAGCCCGTAACATCCAGGCCCGGAGTCTGCGGTGCCTTGCCGGTGTTTGGCTCCATAAATGTCTTGGGGAATTTCAGATCGGGCACGGGCTGGCCGGCGGAGATCGGGCGAACCAATTCGGGCGTCACGATTACAATCAGTTCCGTGTTCGTCTTCGACACGGACTTAGACTGGAAGAATTTCCCCAGGATCGGGATGTCTCCGATGAACGGAATCTTCTCGAAAGTGTCGGTCGTCCGATTGTCGAGAAGGCCCCCGATCACAAAGCTCTGCCCTTCGTTCAGTTCGACTTGCGTCTCCAGCTTACGCGTGGTAAGCGCCGGGACGTTAAATCCACTGATCTGCAAGCCGTTCGTAAAATCCAGTGCGCTGACCTCGGGCGCGACTTTCAGATGAATCGTTCCCCGAGGAGTGATGGACGGAAGGAAGGTCAGGCGTATGCCGTATTCGCGGAATTGAATGGAAACCGTCGGAGTGCCCCCCGTTCCGGTACTCACACTCGGGAAAGGAAACTCTCCGCCGGCAAGAAAACTTGCAGCCTTGTTGTTCTCCGCGAGCACGTTTGGCTCAGACAGAATCTGCAGGACGCCTTTGATCTGAAGCGCTTCGATGGTTGCGGCAAGATTCAGGTCGGGCCGGAGGAAGAACACATTGAGCGCGTCCGCAATTGTCGCGGTGACAGGAGTGTTGGGAGTAACGGAAACCGACGGGGGAGAGAACTGCTGCGTGCCTACGGTGCCTATGGTGTTGGTCGCGCCAGTGCTGATGATATTCAATCCCAGTTGTGTGCTGATATTCCGGTCCACGCTCGCGAACCTGACCTTTAGCAGAATCTGCGCTTCCGGAGGCGGCACATCGACGTATAACAGGTTTACCGTTTTCCCCAACGTTGAGGCGATGGAGACTGCGCGGTCGGCGCTCGTAACATCCCTGACGGTCCCCCGTAAGAAGACGGTCTCGTTGTCGAATCGCAAATCGACGCTCTGCCCCGGCAGTTCGCGTTGTATTTCGTCCCTGATTGCATCGACGCGGGCGTCGGCCAACACGCGACTTACCGCGACGGTGACATCGAAGACCAGTTTGGAACCTCCCTGCCGCCAGACGATCAGGCTGGTCACTCCGGGTGTCCTGCCATTCAGCAGCAGTTCGTGCGGGCTGACGGCGCTCGCCTCGGCCACGTCCCCGAAGCCCACTGCAATACGCTCGATGGGAAGCGCACTGGTGACCACCACGGACTTGCCCGCAGTCAGCAGGAGTGGAGTCGGTATATCGCGATCCGACTGTGGCGGCGGATCGGATGCCTTGGCTAGCTGGTTCTCCGCCTCTATGTCGGTGGCGGCGTTCATCAAAGACAGGGCCAACACAAATGCCACCACCGATACGGTCGCAGTCGTAAAGCATCTTCCGGTTGTCATTGCTGCGCTGCCGCAGCGGAGGTGAACTTAGCCTCGGAATGTACGGGACCGTTGGACAATTCGATGACGTACGGACCGGGAGCGGCAGGCACAACTATCGCCGGAGCCACGGAGTGTTTGATCTGTGGGCTCTCTGGACGAGTGGATCGAGCCGGCTCCGGCACCCGCATACCGCCGAACAGATCGGACATAGCTGTGCCTGGAGGCTCGGAGATTTCAGTGTCCATGGGATTTCGCAGTATCAGCTGGATTCGTGTTTCGTTGCTGGCGAGGCTGAGAATCTCAGCCTGCGCCGGCGTGACGAGCAGATTGACAACCTGTGCTTGTTCCGGCTTGCCCTCCTGATCCTTCTGAAAGTTTGTTCCGGCGGAAAGGACCTGAATGTTTTGCAGGAGCGTTCGCACTTTGGCTCCGTCAAGCGCGTTCCCGCCGGGCGGAAGCCCCGCAATCAGTACGTCCACGCGCATTCCGGGGACGACGAAGCCCGCCACGCCGACTACGTCATTCACCTTGACCGCACATGCTCTCATACCGGGCGGAATGGTGGCAGCCAGCCCGCCGCCTGAGCCTTTTGGCGCCAGACGGGCTTCCGTTACCGCTTCTCCTTCGTAGATCGGGGACGCAACGCCGCGATCCAGGAAGCCATCGTGTCTTGAGCCCGCGCCCTTAGGCAGTGGCAGGAGCCACGGGGCAGTCCTGAGATCGGCAGCGCGAATCAACGTCCCAACTTCAAGATCCCGAGCAGCCACGACGACTTGCACCGTATGAGGAAACTGATCGCCAGGAACACGAGAGCCCACCGCTCGATAGATTAAATAACTGACGCAGGCAGACAGAACCAAGGCGCAAGAGACGATGATTAGTATTCTTCGGTTCATTTGAGGAAGATCTTCATCTCGGTCTCAGAGGCGTGAAGTGCAATTCGACGCCCATAGATGCTAATGGCTGCGTTATTCTTGAAAAGAAGACAGATAACACGGCCGCCCTCGGTCAGCGGTGTAACCAAATACATCCAGTCTCAGGCGAGTAGTATCTCCAGGAATACACTGGACAGGTTTACTCTTGTCCAAACCAGCTTTATACTAATCCCGTCCCAGACCGGCACGAGCGGCACCAACTTCAGTCAGCCCGTTTTCCACTGTTTTCCACAGCCCAACACACAGCCATAGCAAAACGAGGTCTCTGACAACACGCGCATCCTGTCCAAGATACCCAATGGTGCGGAGACGGTGGCGCGGAGACCGGAACCTGCTCAAACATGGCGTCGCACGGCCATCGCACAGCGCTCTAAGTATATATGCATATATACATATATACGGGCATTGGTGGGTCTGGAATCAGCGTTGAATCGGTGTGAAGAATGTCAGTCTGCATCAAAGGTCTAGCTGCTGCGGTCATCCGGATCAAAGCTGTTCTGCGGCGTCGGTATGTGGCGAGGAAAATTGGCGCAAATGCCGAATAACGCTTGCCCATCTCGCTCCGCAGGGGATATAATAACCACACGGAAGGGTGGTTTTTGTCCGGAATTGCCGTGAACCCGCTGCTTGCTTGAGTGATAACACAACTAGAACGCGTGTCCTCATCGCCGACGACCACGAAGTCGTACGGCGAGGTATTCGGGCTATGATCGAGGGACTGACGGACTGGCGGGTCTGCGGCGAGGCGGCGACGGGAGGCGAGGCTGTCGAAAAGGCAAGAGACCTCCAGCCCGACATCCTCCTGCTGGATCTCACGCTGCCGGATGCGGAGGCAACGGAGAGCATTCTGCAAATCATGGCGGCCTGCTCGACTACGAGGGTTGTCGCACTGGCGACGGTCGATTCAGGGGAACTCGCAGTGAAGGCTCTGGCTGCCGGCGCGAGCGGGATGGCCATGAAATCCGATCCGGCGAGCGATCTGCTTCTGAGTGTCCGGAGCATTGCGAGTAATCATCCTTTTCTGTCGTCTGCCGGTACCAGATTGTTACTCGACCAGTTGGCGAAACACTTAACGCCAGAAGGACTGCCAAGCGATCTGACACGGCGAGAACTGGAGATTCTGAAGTCAAGGGCTTTGGGGCAGACGAACAAAGCGATTGCCGAATCCCTCAATATCAGCGTTAAGACCGTGGACGCGCATCGCGCCAATATCATGCGGAAACTCAAGCTCGCCGACAATGGCGATCTGATTCAGTTTGCTATTCGGCACAAACTTATCGATATCTGATCCTTTCATCGAAACGGCACGTGTCATCAGAGATATCACCTAGTTTTACCTAGGTGATATCTCTGATGGACGCCGACGGACAGCTGGGTTATCGTACAAAGTAGGATTCTATGAAGAGAGCTGGCAAAGGTCTGCTTGACGTGAACACCACGATGGAGACTGAGCGGTGGCCGTGAATGGTTCGCCTCCTGTTATATTCGCAGGATATTAATCTGCAATGTCTCCTTGCGCCGACCCTCGGTGCCGACTTTTCCGTCGCCCTGGAACGGCGCATGGACGGGATCAGGCAGATCGTCTCGCGAGGCCAGTGCGATGTCCTCATCCTGGACCTTGATTCCAGCACGTATCCGATGCAGGAGCAGTTGGGCTTCTTCGATGAAATCCGCGACCTTGGCATACCCGTGGTAGTGATGACGGACGACGATAGCAGGGAAACGGCTATGGATCTCGTCCAGCGGGGCGTCTACAACTGCATCCGGAAGCCGCCGGTTCTGCCGGAATTGAAGATCGTGGTCCGACGTGCGCACGAGTTCGCCATGCAGAGGCGAGAGCTTGAAGAAATACGCCGTCTTGTCGTTCCTTCCGGCTGCGTCCGACTGGTCGGTTCGAGCGCGCGTTCCCGGGTTGTATACGATCTCGTTCGGCGCGTTGCCAATCTGGAGGCTTCCGTGCTGATAACAGGTGAGAGTGGGACGGGCAAGGAGTTAATCGCGCGTGCGATTCACGATCTGAGCACCAGAAAGGATCGCCCGTTTGTCGCCGTTTCTTGCGGAGCCATTCCGGAGACGTTGATCGAAGCGGAGTTGTTTGGCACCGAAAAGGGCGCCTTCACAGGTGCGGCTGCGAGGCGTAGAGGGTACCTGGAAGAGGCCGGCAATGGAACTCTGTTCTTTGATGAGATTGGTGAGTTCAGCTCGTATACACAGGTGAAACTTTTGCGGGTGCTGCAGGAAAGAGAGTTCAGCCGCCTGGGAAGCAGTCACGCCATCCCGCTGCAAGCGCGGCTGCTGTTCGCGACCCACAGAAATCTCCTGGAGATGGTGGAAGCGGGAACATTTCGTCAGGACCTCTACTACAGAGTTAACGTGATGGGAATCAAGTCCCCGCCGCTCCGCGACCGCACCGAAGACATTCCGCAACTGGCCCAGCATTTTCTGGAGCGATATTCGGCGATCTACCACAGGTCGACGATCAGGATCACGGCGAGCGCAATGGCTCTGCTGCTGGAATATCCGTGGCCGGGAAATGTCCGTGAACTGGAGAACGTTATCCAGAGTGCCATCATCCTGGCCGACGACGACACCATCCAACCAAACCAGTTGCCGATAACAATGCAGCACCCGGATTTGCTGGGTCTGGGGGACTCTCGGCCTGGAGCTTCCTTCGAAGAACAAATCCAGGATTACAAGATCACGCTCGCACACCGGGCGATTCAGGAATGCAAGGGGAACAAGACTTTGGCAGCGCGGAGCCTGCGGATCTCCAGGGGGTATCTGCATCGCATCATCAAGGAGCCGGGTGGCGATGAAGAGTCGGTGCTGGCTTCGGTCCCGAATTGAGCTGATTCATTTCCTGGGTCCGATACTGAGCCGCGAAGGTTACAGAGCGGTTCGCCGCGTTCAGGGCAAACGGGCGTGAAAAACCGGCCCCGTCCACAGCGGTGTAAAGGAAGCGCGGCCCATGGTAGTTGAGGAACGGAAATATCAATCGAGCCAAAATGCAATACTGCGATTGCCGCGGTCGGAGTAGCCGCACATGCGTCTCTTTAAGCGGTATGCTCGTTGCCCCGACTGCCGAACGGCGCGTCTTTCCAGACTCTTGAAGTACGATCGAATCGACCGCAAGATCGGCGGTCTTTTTCGGGTTTTCCTGGGAATATTTGGCGCACGTATTTACCACTGCCGGTTCTGGCGTCTGCAGTTCCGGGATTTTCACCGCCTGTATCCAAACCGGAAGTCTGCGGCACGAACTTAATCCGGCGTCTGGTCTGCCTCTTCTTGGACTCCGATCGTCGGGTCGGCGCTACTTCCCTGTCGGGTAAGGCCCGATCTTCGGCGGATTGGAATCCGGTTCCACGAGCCACACTGTCCGATCATGGAAATACCGCAGCAGATCCGTGTCATTTCCCGTATCCGTCTCGCGCGCCCAGACCACTTTGGATCTGTCGATGTCCGCCGCGTTGTACACCCAGTCGTCGAAAGGCGCGTGATCGGGAGAATATCTCACGATTGCCAGTTGCGGGCCAGGGTGACCCTGCAGTTCGGCGAGGACACGCGCGCGCGGAAGACCAGGCGGCTCGGTCCCGTACCACATGGTTGGCCAGCGAGGGATGGAAAGATTCAAGGGCACTGCGAACAGACGGAGGCCTGCCAGCATCAGGCAAACGAGCGGGATAACACGGACAAGTGCTAACCCTCGCGGTTGACCACCGGGACGCCAGACGCGAAGATGTCGCATTGCCTGCAGAAGGATGGAATAAAGCGCGCAGGCAAAAGGGCCAACGTAGCGAGGAAAGAGCCAGGCATTCAGACTCAGACCCACCCCGAAAACGGTGCCGGCGGCAACCAGAAAGCGCACCCGCCGGTCGCGGAATACCTGCGGTAACATGATCAGCGGCGGGAGCAGTGCCACTCCGAAGAAAAAGAGGAGAACAGTCCCGAGTTTCTTTGCCTCACCATGCAGAAATCCGGTGAGTGTCCGGGCGTACAGGAAGTCTCCCATTTCCCACCTTGAATAAAAATCGCGCATGACCTTGTACCGGTAGACGGGCTCGGGTCGGGGGCGCTGCCAAAGAAAGACCGGCGCGGAAGCGTATGTCGCTCGATTTACCTGATAAGGAAGAGTGAACGGATCGCCGAAAACCCGGTAATTGTAGTAGCCTGCCATTCCGGCGACAACGACCAGCAGCGCCGCCGGAGCGATGGCGCGGCGGAAAAGAACGGGAGCGGGCAAAAGCGCCTTTCTGGCAGTCAACCATACCAAAGCGCAAACGACCGGCATACGGAGCAAGAGCCCCTCATAAGGGCGGCTGTTGGCGAGAATCGCAACCCCGAGCGCCAGCCAGAGCCCGTCGCAAATTCTGGGGATCCTCATAATACGCGGCAATGTTCCGAGGACCAACGCGCCGCCAATTGCCGCGCACGCGCCCCGGTTATAGCTGTCGATTCGGTAACTGAAAAGGGCAAGGCGCATCACGGCGATCATCCCGCCCAGCAGTGCCCAACCCGGCGGCAGCCACCGCTGCAGCATCCAGCACATGGCGGCACACATCAAACCCGTGCTGAGCCAGACACCGAACCATGGATTACCCGCTACCGCCTTTCCGGCCGCACCGACCATACCCTGCGCTGGAAAATACATCGACATGTAGGTTGGTCGCTGAGTGATGTGAAAGCTTTCAAAGTAGATCCACATCGGATGGGTGGGATTCGTCAGCCGCCCGGAGGCAAAGGTGTCCGCTGCCAGCAGATTGGCGAACTCGTCGTGAATAAACGGCTGCGGAACCGGCGACAGTGGAAGGATCGCCAGCCTGACGAGCAGCGCGGCGATCCCGACCACAAGGACCGACAGTCCGCGCCGACGGGAGAGCCGGCCGAAGGAGTGCTACACACGGGAAAGCCAGACCGCCCCAACGCCCGGCCAGCAGAGCGCGACTGCGACGGCGATCAGGCTGATTCCGGCTTCAACCACCAGTAGCGAAGGCCCGTCGGGTACAGCAGAGCCTGGAGGCATGCCATGATCCGCTCCAAAATCAGGTGGTATAAGTCCCAATCTTGCTGCCGACCTTGGTAAAGGCCGCTGCAATAGCTGCAGCTACACTTGACATGGCGGCGGTGGCTCCCAGGGAAATCAGGGCGACCACCAGAGCGTACTCGATAAGATCCTGGCCACGTTCGTCACGCCCCAGTGCACCTTTCAGAACCTGCAGCTTCACGTAAATCTTCAAGAATACTGTCTTCAAGCGATTGTCTCCCGTTGGACGCTACTGCACTCGGAGCGCCATCCGAAAAGCGAGTCGCCACCTCATTCCGACGGGCAGATTAGAGGGGCTGCAGGGCCAGCGGACAATTTGCGCTCAAACCTGGACAGCGTGGAGTCACTTTCCGTAGACAGGGGCGCGAGGAGGGAAGACGGAAGCCGGGAACAGATACGGAAGATCTTCGACAGGTCCGATTTCAAATTCGTGGCCGCCGCGAATGATCGAATGAAGACTGCCGGGAGGGAAGCGTTTCAGCACCTGTGCCATGTACTCGCTATACTCTTTGTCGCCAAGCGGCAACGGAAAGATGACGAAGCTCCGGGCAGAGGAGCTACTCAGCCTGCCTTCCAGCCGGGTACCCCGATCCTGCATCGCGAAGATTCGTCTTCCCGAACGAAGTTGAACTTCCGGGAATTCCACGGTCAGATAGCCGGGCAGATAGTATCCGGCGTGCCGGTAGCCCAGGAAATGAGAATCCATCCCCACGATCATCGTCTCTTCCGGGGGTGCGATCTGTGGCAGAGCTGCGATCACATTGCCGAGTTCCGTCTCAAATCGGCGCACTTCTCCGTACGAGCAGTATACGGGAGCGTACAGGAAGACCACCGTATTGATCGCGGCACAGCCTCCAACTAGGAACATATTCAGGACTCTCGGCGACCGGAGGTTCGCGTAACAGTTGGCGGCCCACAGGCCCATCCATGCGCAAAGCGGCGGCGCGA
>Ga0302319_10011692_pt1 | contig 16629 bp, 16 predicted proteins | sample Bog_T0_2_FD_203319 | JGI IMG/M metagenome (GOLD analysis project Ga0302319, IMG submission 203319) | Peat permafrost microbial communities from Stordalen Mire near Abisko, Sweden - Bog_T0_2 | ecosystem: Environmental > Terrestrial > Soil > Wetlands > Peat | place: Sweden: Abisko, Stordalen Mire...
CCGCTCAACGGCTTCGCCTCGAAATGGCTGATTTATATGGCGGCGTTCCAATCGGGACATTGGGCGCTTGGCGCTGCCGCGATGATTTCCAGCTTGTTCACGCTGGCCGCAGTGATGAAGTTCGCCCACGCCGCCTTCATGGGACCGCCGACCGCCAAGGCGCTCGCGGCCCGAGAGGCGCCCCTCGCCATGCTGATCCCGATGGGCGTTCTCACTGGCGCCAGCCTGATCATCGGGCTGTTCCCCGGGCTGCTGCTGGTTCCGATCGCGCGCATCGAAGGCGAACTCGGCTTCGAACCGATCGCCGCGACATGGATGGGTCCGTTGCCGGGTCTGGAAGGTTGGAGCCCACTCACACTCGCGGCGCTGACCGCGCTCGCGGTCGCACTGCTCGCCCCCGCGCTTTGGGTCGGCTTCAAGCGCGGCGTCGTGCGCAGCCCCGTGCATCTGTGCGGCGTTGATGACGTCACCCGCGAAGAAATGCGGAGCGGTTCGGCGCGGATTTACGAGACGCCCGACGCGGTGCTGCGCCGCGCCCTGTTCGCGCCGGAGCGCGCGGTCGAAGACGAGAAGGCCTGAGGGAGGCGAATGTGTCAAACCTTCTGCCCCTGTTGATCGCCGCGCTGCTGTTCCCCGGCGGCTTGTTTGCTCTGGCGTTCGGGCTCGCGCTGAAAGGCGCAGATCGGCGCGTCGCCGCGCGGCTGCAGGGCCGCGTCGGGCCGCCGCTCGCGCAGCCGTTGTTCGATCTGATCAAGCTCGGCTTCAAGCGCATGATGGCGCCGGACGCGGCTTGCGAGACCGTGTTCTTCGCTGCGCCGCTCACCGGCGCCGCTGCGATGCTGTTGGCGATTCTGCTCGTTCCCATCTCCGGCGTCTATGCGCCGGCGACGCTGACCGGCGATCTCATCGTCCTCATCTATCTGCTCGCCATCCCCGGGGTGGCGCTGATGCTCGCGGGTTCTTCGTCCAGTTCGCCCTACGGCGCGATCGGCTTCTCGCGCGAGATGTCGATGATGATCGCCTACGAAGGTCCGATCGTGTTGATCGCGATCGCCGTCGGCTTGCGCGTCGGCATGGCGAGTGGATCATCGCCGACGTTCTCGCTGGTCGACATCGTCGCCTATCAGAAGTCGCATGGCGCGTTGTTGTTCGATCCGGTGATGTGGCCGGCGGTCGTCGCCTTCGCCTTCTTCTATCCCGCCAATCTCGGCATCGTCCCGTTCGATATCCCCGAGGCCGAGACCGAAGTACTCGAAGGGCCGTTGCTCGAGTATTCGGGGCCGGCGCTCGCGTTGTTCAAGGTGATGTCAGCGATCAAGGCGGTCGTTGTCCTCGGCCTCGGCGTCGCGCTGTTCATGCCGCTGCCGTTTACGGGGCTCATCGCGCTCGTCGGTTGGATCGTCCAGATGCTGGCGTTGATGTTGATTGGCGTCACGGCGCTGCGGGTCGGCACGGGGCGCATGCGCATCGATCAGGCCTTCGTGTTCTTCCTCAAGTGGCCGCTCGCGCTCGCCGCTCTGAGCGTCGTCGCCGCCGCCTATCTTACGGTCGGAGTTGCGCCATGACCGTGCTGGACAGATTGAAGGACCTCGCTGCGCGCTCGCCGTGGATCTATCGGATCAACAGCGGCTCGTGCAACGGTTGCGACGTCGAATGCGCGACGACGGCGTTGATCCCGCGTTACGACGTCGAACGTCTCGGATGCCAATACTGCGGCTCGCCGCGACACGCCGACATCGTGCTGATCACCGGGCCGTTGACCATACATGTACTCGGACCCGCGCAACGGGTGTTCGCGGAAATCCCCGATCCGAAAGTCACGGTTGCGATCGGCGTCTGCCCGATCAGCGGCGGCATCTTCCGCGAGAGCTATTCGATATGCGCGCCGATCGACAAGTATTTCCCGGTCGACGTCAACGTGCCCGGCTGCCCGCCGCGACCGCAGGCGATCCTGGAAGGCGTCGCCAAGGCGATCGCCATCTGGCGCGAGCGGTTGTGAGGAGGCCGCCATGAACTTTCTCACTCTGTTCGTCCGCAATCTCCGCCACGGGCCCTATACCGATCCCTTCCCGTTTGCGCCGCCGGCGCCGGCGCCCAAACGGCTGCGCGGCCGCATCGCGTTCGACGCCGCCATCTGCGAAGGTTGTTTGCTGTGCGAGAAGGTGTGCCCCTCCGGAGCGATAAGGTTTTCCCGCACGCGCGACGGGTTGGCGTTCGACTGTTGGCACGACACCTGCGTGTTTTGCGGCTCGTGCGAATTCTACTGTCCGACAAGAGCGGTTTACACGACCAACGAATGGCGTCTTGCCCATGTCGAAGCGGAGAAATTCACTGTCGCAGAGCACGGATTGATCCCGAACATTGTTTGTTTGGACTGCGGCGGTAAAGGTCTCGACACGGCGCCCAACGTCAGCAAAGTGCGGCCGCCGCTCAGCGCCGACGAACTCGCGCAGTTGCGCGGCCGCTGCCCGAAGTGCCGAAACAAGTTCCTGAGAGCCCGGGGGAAACCGTCATGATCCGCCTCCCCGACGACATCGAGACGAAACTGGCCGCCGCGGCCGCAGGCGGGATCGAGTATTCGTCGACGAAGTCCAAACAAGGCTCAACCACAGCGTGGTGCGGTCTCGCCACCACCGACGATCTGCTTTCGGTCGGCAAGATGCTGCTCGACCTCGGCGCGCGGCTCGCCATGGCCTCCGCCATGCAGCCGCCGGCGCCGGAAGAGGAAGACGAAACCGAGGAGCCGAGCGAGGGCGAGCCGCCGGAGAAGGAAATTCCCAAGACTTTCGGCGGCACGCCGATCGACGGCAAGTCCTATGAGATCGACTATCATTTCGTACTCGGCGGCGACTTCCTCACCATCGTCGTCTTTGCGCCGGCGGGCGGCTCGGTCCCCTCGCTGACGCCCTATTTCCGCGCCGCCGACTGGCCCGAGCGCGAGATGATGGAGAACTATGCGATCCAGGTGCGCGGGCATCCCGATCCGCGCCGGCTGTTCCTCGACCCGTCCATCGAAACGGCGGCGCTCGAACGGTTGATCCCCTATTCGACACTAGTCAACGCCGCCTCGACCAAGGGGCTGTGGGACAGGGTGATTGCGGCGAAGAGAGGCGCGTCATGAACGCGGAACCCGGAAAGACCTACACGATCCCGGTCGGACCGCTGCACGTCGCGCTCGAAGAGCCGATGTATTTCCACATCGACGTCGAAGGCGAGACCGTGCGCCACGTCGATATCCGCGCCGGTCATGTGCATCGCGGCGTCGAATATCTCGCCACGAAACGCTCGATCTATCAGAACGTCGTGCTGGTCGAGCGCATCTGCGCGCTATGCTCCAACAGCCATCCCGAGACATTCGTTATGGCTTGCGAGCAGATCGCGGGCATCGAGATCCCCGAGCGCGCCGCCTATTTGCGAGTCGTCGCCGCGGAAATCAAGCGCATCGCCTCGCATCTCTTCAATGTCGGCATTCTCGCGCATCTGACGGGCTACGATACGCTGTTCATGCATGCGATGCAGGTGCGCGAGATCATGCAGGACGCCAAGGAAACGCTGTACGGCAATCGCATGGATATCGGCGCGATGTGCGTAGGCGGCGTGCGTTATGATCTCGACGCGGAGTTGATCGCCTATCTCAGGGCCGCGCTCGACAAGGTCGCGCCCGAAGCCGACGTGCTGGCGGAGACCTTCAAGCGCAACCGCTCGCTGCTGCGTCGCACCAAGGGCGTCGGCATACTCACAAAGGAACAAGCGGTCGCCTGCGCAACCGTCGGACCGGTCGCCCGCGCCAGCGGGCTGCCCTACGACGTGCGGATCGCCGCCCCATATGCCGCCTACGACAAGCTCAAAGTAACCGCGCCGACTCTGGTTGACGGCGACGTCTGGTCGCGGGCAATGATCCGGTTGACCGAGATTGGATTGTCCATAGACCTGCTGCGCCAGACGCTGCGCGATCTGCCTGAGGGGCCGATCCATTTGTCCGAGCGTCCCGACATTCCGGCCGGCCGCGCCATGGGCAAATGCGAAGCGCCACGCGGTGAGCTCGTCTACTATCTGAAGACCAACGGAGCCGATCAGCCAGAGCGCCTGAAATGGCGGGTGCCGAGCTTCCCCAATTGGGACGCACTCACCTTCATGCTCGAGGGCGCCAAGATCGCCGACATCGCCATCATCGTCAACAGCATCGATCCCTGCGTGTCCTGCACGGAACGTTGAGTTTCCGCAAAGCGCGCGTGACCTAAAGGAGAGGAAAATGGCTCTACAGATTCTCGCCGATGTGTGCACCGGGTGTGGCGCCTGCGAAGGCGAATGTCCGAACAAGGCGATCACGCACAAAGGCAAACTGTTCAAGATCGATCCGAAGAAATGCAAGGAATGCGAGGGCAGCTTCGACAGCCCGCAATGCGTCGACGTCTGCCAGCCGGGCGCCTGCGTACCGCTCGCGGCCTGAGGCCGTACATAGAAGCCGGGGAGTTTGGCGCCATGGACGTATTTGAGGAACTGGTCCGCGAGCGCAGCGCAGGGCGGCGCTGCGTGCTCGCCACGATTGTCAATTCGGTCGGCTCGGTGCCGTCGCAGGCGACGGCGAAACTGCTGCTGCGCGAAGACGGAACCGTCGTCGGAACGGTCGGCGGCGGCGCCGCTGAAGCGGCGGTCATCGAAGAGGCCAAGCAGGCGCTCGCCAGCGGCAAGCCGAAATTGCTTACCTACGACATGCACGAGAATCCGCGCATGGACATCGGCATGGTGTGCGGCGGCAGCCTCAATGTGTTCGTCGAGGCGATCCAGCCGGCGCCGGTCGCCTATCTGTTCGGCGCCGGTCATGTCGGCGCGCTCACCGCGCAAGCGGCGAGGCTCGCGCGCATCGACGTCGTCGTCATCGACGATCGCCCGGAATTCGCCAACGCCCGGCGTTTTCCGGACGCGCTAGCCATCCACGACGGCGACATCGAGGCGACGTTCGCCAACCTGAAACCCCCGAGCAATTCGCTCATCTTCATCGCCGGTCGCAGCCACGAACTCGACGGTCGAGCGGTGCGTTGGGCGATCACCACGCCAGCGTCCTATATCGGCATGCTCGGGTCGAAGCGTAAGGTGCAGTTCATCTACCATCAACTGAAGGCGGAGGGGATCGGCGACGACGCGCTGCGGCGCGTACACGCTCCCGTAGGACTCAATATCGGCGCCGCCACGCCGGAAGAAATCGCCATCTCGGTCGTCGCCGAGATGGTCGCCTCCATACGTCACGCTGAAGCCGTCAATTCGCTGATGAGCAACATGTGCTCGGTGTCGGAAACGATCAGCCGAAAACTCAACCAAGCCAAGTCGGATCGCCAGACCCCGGCGGCGGATGTCCAAAGCGCCTCAGGAAGCGTTTTGCCGCCTGCAGTTGCCGCGGCGGCGAATTACTAGGGAGACCTATCATGAAGCGAACCCTGCTGAATGTGAACGGCGTCGACCGTTGGGTCGTGGCCGAAAAGTCGGCGACCCTCGCCACTGTGCTGCGCGAGCAGATGCTGCTCACCGGCTGCAAGATCTGCTGCGAGGACGGCCAATGCGGCGCCTGCACCGTCCTCATCGACGGCAAGCCGGACCGCTGCTGCACGACGGCGATCGAGAAAGTGCCGGCCGGCGCGAAGATCACCACCATCGAAGGCATCGGGACCGCGGAAAACCTGCACCCGCTGCAGGTCGCCTGGATGGCGTATGGCGGCGCGCAATGCGGCGTCTGCACCCCCGGCTTCATCATGTCGGCCAAGGCGCTGCTCGACCGCAACGGCTCGCCCTCGCGCGAGCAGGTGCGCGCCTGGTTCAACCGCAATCGCAACCTCTGCCGCTGCACCGGCTACAAGCCGCTGGTTGATGCGGTGATGGACGCGGCCGCGATGCTGCGCGGCGAGAAGACGGCGGCGCAAGTGCTCGACAAGCCGAAGGAGAACGGCTCGATCATGGGCACCCGCTATCAGCGGCCTTCGGCGCTCGCCAAGGTCACTGGGTCCTGGGATTTCGGCGCCGATGTGGCGCTGCGCATGCCCGAGGGAACCCTGCGGCTGGCGCTGGTTCAGGCGAAGGTGTCGCATGCGAACATCAAGGGCGTCGACGCCTCCGAGGCCGAGACGATGCCGGGCGTCGCCAAGGTCATCACCTGGAAGGACGTCAAGGGCAAGAATGCAATCACCGGCCTCATCACCTTCCCGACCAACAAGGGCGACGGTTGGGACCGGCCCATCCTGTCCAAGGACAAGGTGTTCCAGTTCGGCGACGCGATCGCCATTGTCGCCGCCGATACGGTGGAGCATGCGCGCGCCGCGGCCGAAAAGGTCAAGGTCGATCTGGAAGTGCTGCCGGCCTACATGTCCGGCTTTGCGGCGCTGGCGCCCGACGCGATGGAAATCCATCCCGGCACGCCCAACGCCTATTACGAGCAGGGCGTGGTCAAAGGCGAAGACACCAAGCCGTTGTTGGCCAAGGCCAAGGCGACCGTCGACATCACCACCTATTGCAGCCGCCAACCGCATCTGCATTTGGAGCCGGATTGCGGCGTGGCCTATGTCGACGACGACGGCGTGTTGACGATCCAATCGAAGAGCATCGGCGTGCATCTGCATCACGCGATGATTTGCCCCGGAATCGGCATCGCACCGGAGAAGCTGCGGATCATCCAGAACGCGGCGGGCGGCACCTTCGGCTACAAGTTCTCGCCGACGATGGAAGCGCTGCTGGGCGTCGCTGCGCTGGCGACCGGTAGGCCGGTATCGCTGGTCTACAGCCAGTATCAGAACATCACCTACACCGGTAAGCGTTCGCCAGGAAACGTCAACATCAAGTTGGCTTGCGACGAACAAGGCAAGTTGACTGCGATGGAGACCGATTGGTGGATCGATCACGGGCCGTATTCCGAATTCGGCGACTTGTTGACCGTTCGCCAAGCGCAGTTCACCGGCGCCGGCTATCACCTGGAGAACATCCGCGGTCACGGCCGGACGGTCGCCACCAATCACGCGTGGGGATCGGCTTTCCGCGCCTACGGTTCGCCGCAAGCGTTCCTGGCCTCGGAAACCGCCATGGACATGCTGGCGGAGAAGATGGGCGAGGACCCGTTTGAGTTCCGTTACAAGAACCTCTACAACGAGACTTCGACGACGCCGACCGGCCAGAAGCCGGATGTGCTGGTGATGAGCAAGCTGTTCGACTTGCTGCGGCCGAAATACCTTGAAGCGAAGAAGCGATGCGCCGAACTCTCGACGCCTGAGAAGACCCGCGGCGTTGGCGTGTCGATCGGCATCTACGGCTGCGGGCTCGACGGTCCAGACGGCTCGGAAGCGCGCGTCGAACTGACGCCAACCGGCGTCACCGTGTACAACTCGTGGGAAGATCATGGTCAGGGCGCCGATCTCGGCTCGTTGACCATGGCGCACGAAGTGTTGCGGGCGGCTGGGTTCAAGCCGGAGCAAATCAAGCTTGTCATGAACGACACCAGCTTGCCGAACTCCGGTCCGGCGGGCGGTAGCCGATCCAACGTGTTCACCGGCAACGCCACCCGCGTGGCGGCGGAAATGCTGCTCAACGCGTTGCGCAAGCCCGACGGCGGATATCGAAGCTACGCCGAAATGGTCAAGGAAAACATCCCGCTGACCTATGACGGCAAGTGGGCCGCAGTCGCCTGCACGGCGTGCAGTTCGGAGACGGGCCAGGGCAATCCGTTCCCGGTCTACATGTACGAAGTCTTCATGCCGGAAGTCGAAGTCGACATGGAGACGGGCGAGGCCAAGGTTGTCAAGTTCACCACCGCGGTCGACGTTGGCACGATCATCAACCGAGCCACCGTCGACGGCCAGATCTTCGGCGGTCTGGCGCAGGGCGTCGGCCTCGCGCTCACCGAGGACTTCGAGGATTTGGAAGTGCACACCAACCTGCTCGATTGCGGCATCCCGTATCCGAAGGACATCCCCGACGAAATCGAGATCCTGTATCTCGAGACCCCGCGTCCTGAGGGACCATTCGGCGCGGCCGGCGTCGGAGAAGCCCCGTTGACGGCGCCGCATCCGGCGATCCTCAACGCGATCTACAACGCCTGCGGCGTCCGCATCTTCAAGGTGCCGGCGCTGGCCGAGGTGATCAAGAAACACCTCGACGATCGCAAGGGGGTCCGGCGCGCCGCCGAGTGAGGCGCGTTCGCGCTGGGGCGTTCGCACGCCTCCGCGCAAAGTGATCCGAAAGACTCGGAGATGGATGGTCAACGCGTAAAAGGGTGGGAAGCCCAGTGCATCGAGGAGCAGCCGCCGGCGTGCGTCGTCGGCTGCCCCATGCGCGTCGACGTCCGAACGATGCTCGAAAAGATCAAAGCCGGCGATTTCGCCGGGGCCTGCGCGACCTATGCGCGGGTTATTCCGCTGCCGGCGGTGTTGAGCCGGATCTGCGATCATCCGTGTGAATCTGTGTGTCGGCGGGCCGAGGCGGGCGGCGCGCTGCGCATCGGCGATCTCGAACGCGCCTCGATCGACGCCGCCTATCCGACGATCCGCCGCGCGCCGCAGACCGCGCGCAAGCCCAAACGCGTCGCCATCGTCGGCGCTGGCCTATCTGGCCTTACCGCCGCGTTCGATCTGGCGATGAAAGGCTATGCGGTCACCGTGTACGAGGCCGAGACACGCCCACTGTCGCGCACCGGCGCCGCCTTCGCCGGCGCCCTGTCGGATTCCGCCGTCGACGCCGACGTCGCCGCGCTCGCCGGCGTCGGCGTCACGGTCCGAACTTCGACTCGAATCGGCGGATCGGAATTGACGGGCCTGAGTCTCGGCTTCGACGCCGCGCTCGTCGCCATCGGCGCGAGTTCCGCGCTCGACTTTGCTTCCGAACTCGCCGTGACCGGGGAGGGCCGTCTGGTTGTCGATCCCGACACCTGCGCCACACGCCACGCCAAGGTATTCGGCGCCGTTCACGACGCCTCGGTCTCGGCGATCGCGGCGGCTGCTGACGGCCGGCGGGCGGCCGTGTCAATCGATCGGTTCCTGCAAGGGGCGTCGCTGACCGCGAGTCGACCTGCGGAACTGAGCGCGGGCGCCTGCCTCTATGTCAACGTCGCCGTGCATGGGCCCGTCGCGCCGCTGCAAATTGCCGCCCCTGAGCGCGGCTACAGCCGCGACGAGGCGGCGCAGGAAGCCGCCCGTTGCTTCCCCTGCCGCTGCATGGAATGCGTGAAGGCCTGCGAGTTTCTGAAGGCCTATAATTCCTATCCGAAGCGCTATGTGCGCGACATTTACAACAACGTTTCCATCGTCATGGGCCATCGCAAGGCCAACCGGATGATTGACAGTTGCACGCTGTGCGGGCTGTGCGACACGTTGTGCCCCAACGATCTGGCGATGGGCGAAGTCTGTCTCGAAGCGCGGCGCGAGATGGTCGACACCAAGCGCATGCCGGCCTCGCATCACGATTTCGCGCTGCGCGACATGGCGCACAGCCGCTCCGACGCCGCGGCTTTCGCGCGCGCCGCGCCGGGTGCGACGACCAGCGCGCTCGCCTTCTTCCCCGGCTGCCAACTCGCCGCGTCTTCGCCCTGGCATGTCGAGAACGTCTATCAGCATCTGAACGCCCGCATTCCCGGCGGCGTCGCGTTGATCGTCGATTGCTGTGGCGCGCCGGCCCTGTGGAGCGGAAGGCGCGCGCTGCATGACGAAGTGACGGCGGAACTGCGGCGGACTTGGTTGAGCCTCGGCGCCCCTGAAGTCGTCACGGCGTGTTCGAGTTGTTTGAAAGGGTTCAGCGAGCATATGCCGGAGCTGAAGGCGCGCTCGTTGTGGCCGTTGCTCGCCGAGATCGGTTGGCCCGAAGGCGTGCGGCCCGAGGTCGCCGGCGAATTCGCAATTCACGATCCCTGCACGGGACGGCGCACGCTCGACGCGCAGCAGGCGGTGCGCGGACTGGCGCGCGGGCTCGGCGCGGACGTGCGCGAACTCTCCGGCGCGGAGCTGACGACCTGCTGCGGCTTCGGCGGTCTGGCTTCCTTCGCCAATCCCGAGGTCACGAACAGAATCGTCGATCGCCGCATCGGCGAAAGCGCGCGCGATTATTTGACCTATTGCGCGATGTGCCGCGACAATTTCGCCCGCCGCGGAAAGCGCGCGGTTCATCTGCTCGACCTCGTCTTCGCCTCGCCCGAGGGCGGCGATCCGGCGGCGCGGCCCGATCCCGGCTTCTCGCGCCGGCGCGACGACCGCGTCCGCCTCAAGGCGCGGATGCTCAGGCAAATCTGGGGGGAAGTCGTGAGTGAGCCGGAGCCGGACTTCGAACTGATCGTCCCGGAGGATGTGCGCGCCGACATGGAGCGCAAGCTGATCCTGATCGAAGACGCCGCGCGCGCGGTCGCGGAGGCCGAGCGCACCGGGCGCCGGCTCGTCGACAAGGCGACGGGGCAACGGATCGCGACGTTGCGGATCGGCGAGTTCACCTGCTGGGCGCAATATGAGCCGATGCCCGCGGGCTTCGTGCTGCGCCGCGCCTGGGGCCATCGCATGCAGGTGGAGGTCAAGCCGTGACCGAGCCGGTCGCAATCTCCAATCTTGTCTGCGCCGCCTGCGACCGGCCGCTGGAAATGGGCAAGGTCGAGGCGACCTATCTCGGACAGCGGTTTCCCGTCGAACTGCCGCGCTGCCCCAACTGCGGTTTCGTCTACATTTCCGAAGAGCTGGCGCTCGGCAGGATGCTCAAAGTCGAGCAGGCGCTGGAGGACAAATGACTGGGTTTCCGATGGAGCGGCCCGGTCCGGTCGATGTCGGGACCGGCGCCGGATGTTCCCTCCCCCCTTGTGGGGAAGGGCTAGGGTGGGGGGTGTCGCCACACGAAAACTCGGCGCCTTTCACCCCCTCCCCAACCCTCCCCCATCAAGGGGGAGGGGGCCTGAGCGCTCCGCGAACGCAGCGTTCTCACGAAGAACACATGCCTTCCGCCGGGAGCCTGTTCGGCTGCGGCCGGATGCGTGACGGCGACGGCGGGCCGTTGCGTCCCGGCGGCTTGGCGCTGACCGAGGAACTTGTCGCGCTCGCCGGCTTCGCTCCCGGCGACCTCGTCGCCGACGTCGGCTGCGGCCTGGGGGCGACGACGGATTTGTTGCGCGCCCGAAATATCCGGGCTGTCGGCGTCGATGTCGACCTCGACGCTCTGGCCGGCAGCGAGACGCCGTTCGTCGCCGCCGACGCCGTGCTGTTGCCGTTCGCCGATGCGAGCCTCGACGGCCTCATCGCCGAATGCGTGCTGTCGACGCTCGCCGATCCCGCACGCGCGCTGGCCGAGTGGCGACGCGTGTTGAAGCCCGGCGGCCGGCTCGCCTCGAGCGACGTCTACAGCCGCGCCACCGGCGGCGGTCGGCTTGCTACGCGTGAAGAATTTTGCAGGCGCCTGATCGACGCGGGTTTCCGGGTCGAGAGCTTCGAGGACCGCTCCGACGTTCTCAAGCGCTTCGTCGCCGAATTTATCTTCGCCTGTGGCTCGCTCGATGCGCTGGGCGTCCGGAGCGCGGCGCTGAGTCGCAACCGCCCCGGCTACGCCCTCATCGTCGCGCTGAAGTCTTGAGGAGGATGAAATGTCCGATGACTCCTTCCGCATCGCCGAATTGCTGCTGCAAGGCGACACCTGCAGCCATATTCTAGCGAAACTGGCGCTCGAAGCGCAGGGGAGGGAAAATCCCGATCTGGTGCGCGCGCTCTCCGCGCTCGCCGTCGGCATGGGCCGCGGGCTCAACTGCGGTTCGCTGACGGGGGGGTGCTGCGTGCTCGGCCTCTACGGCGGGCGATTCGACGAGAACGAGAGCGTGCATCCGCGTTTTGATCTGATTCTGGAGGAATTCACCGGCTGGTTCGAGCACGCGATGAGCGAGAAATACGGCGGCGTGAACTGCCGCGACATCATCAATTTCGATCACGCGTTAAAACAGCAGCGTTGCCCCGAGATCATTCTCGAATGCTGGGAGAAGATCAAAGACATCCTTGCCGAGCACCATGTCGACGTCGCCGGACCGACGCCGGCGGTCTGGGAGGGCGACTGACATGGGCGCCGAAACCATCGTCGCCGTCATTCTCGCCGCCGGCCGTTCGTCGCGCATGGGAGATTTCAAGCCGCTGCTGCCGTTCGGCGGTCGCTCACTGATCGCGCAGGTGGCGGCGGCGTTTCGCGAGGCGCGCGTTGCGCAAATTCATGTCGTCGCCGGGTTTCGCGCCGAGGCGCTGGCGCCCGAACTGGCGCGGCTCGGGCTGATCGAAATCCGTAACGACGCCTTCGACCGCGGCATGTTTTCGAGCGTGCAGGCGGCCGTCGCCGCGCTGCCGGCGAGCGCCGCCGCCTGTCTGCTCGCCCCCGTCGACGCGCCGCTGCTGCGCGTTTCCACCATCGAGCGAATCGTCGCCGCCGCGGCGAAAAGCGACGCCGCCGTGATCTATCCCAACTATCGCGGCGTGCGCGGGCATCCGCCGCTGATCCGCCGCGCGCTGTTTGCGGAAATTCTCGCAGGCGAAGGCGTGGGCGGCTTGCAGGCGCTGCTCGCCCGCCATCAGCACGCGGCGCTCGACGTCGACGTCTTCGACATCGGCTGCCTCGTCGACATCGACACGCCCGAGGACTATCGCCGCTGCCTGGTGGAATTCGTGCGCCATCATCTGCCCAACGACGAAGAATGCGAGGCGATGCTGGCGGCCGCGTCGGCGCCGGAGCCGGTGCGCCGTCATTGCCGCGCCGTCGCCGCGCTGGCGACGAACCTCTCGCGCCGCCTCAGAGACGCAGGCGAACCGCTCGACACCGATTTCGTCCGCGCCGCCGCCTGGCTGCACGACATCGCCAAGGGCGCGCCGCATCACGCGGAGGCAGGCGCAATGCTGGTGAGCGGGTTCGGCTTCCCCGAACTCGCGCCGGCGGTGGCCCGACACATGCAGGCGCCTGAGGACGCGACGCGGCTCGACGAAGGCTCGATCGTCTATCTCGCCGACAAACTCGTTCAGGGCGAGCGGGCGGTTTCGCTGGAGGCGCGCTTCGGCCCGGCGCTCGCTCGCTTCGCCGACGACCGGGAAGCGCTCGCCGGGGCGCGGCGCCGCTTTGCCGGCGCGCTGGCGCTCCGTGCGGCCATCGAGGCGCGCATCGGCGGCCTCTATCCAGTCTTATCCGGAGCCGCCCCATGACCTGCTGCAAACCGCCGCTTTTGCTGGGGTTGACCGAAAGCGTCTGCCCGCAATGCCTCAAGACCATTGCGGCCGAACGCGTTGCTATCGGCGATGTCGTCTATCTGAAGAAGACCTGCCCGGAACATGGGGAAACCTCGACCCCTGTCTGGCGCGGCCTCGACTCCTATCTGCGTTGGGGCGAGGCGCCGCGCGCCTGGTCGCGCCCGACCGCGCCGGCGACCGAGGTCCGGCACGGCTGCCCGCTCGATTGCGGGCTTTGCCCCGATCACCGTCAGCAGAGCTGCTGTGTGCTGCTGGAGGTCACCTCGCGCTGCGATCTCGCCTGTCCGGTCTGCTACGCCTCGGCGAGCCGCCGCGGCGCCGACGCTTCGATGAGCGAGATCGAAGGTTGGCTCGACACGCTCTCGCAAGCGGGCGGACGCGTGCATATCCAACTCTCCGGCGGCGAGCCGACTTTGCGCGACGACCTGCCTGACATCGTTCGCCTTGTGAGGTCGCGTGGTTTTGACTTCGTGCAGCTCAACAGCAATGGCGTCCGGCTGGCGCGCGATCACGATTTCGTCGCCGCGCTTGCGAAGGCCCGGCTCGATTGCCTGTTTCTGCAATTCGACGGCGTCAGCGACGCGGTATATCAACAATTGCGCGGCGCCAAGCTGATGCGGCTGAAGCAACAGGCGATCGACAATTGCGCTGAAGTCGGGATCGGCGTCGTGCTGACCCCGACTTTGGTTCCCGGCGTCAACACCAACGAGATCGGCGCCATCGTCGATTTTGCCCTGGCGCGACTGCCTTCGGTGCGCGCCGTGCATTTCCAGCCGGTCAGCTATTTCGGCCGCGGCCTCGCCGCTCCCGACGCCGCCTCGCGCATCACCCTGCCGGAGGTGATGCGGGCGCTGATCGACCACGGTGGCGGCGCGATCCGCTTCGAGGATTTCCGCCCCGGTTCGGCCGAGAATCCCTATTGCTCGTTCAGCGGCCGCTTCCGGGTCGACGTTACCGGGCGGCTGTCGGCGATAGCGGAGCCGGCGGCCTCGTGCTGTGCGCCTGCGCCGGCAAAATCGAGCTGTTGCGGGGCGCCGCGGCCGAGCCCCGAGGTGGCGCGCGAGCGTCGCTATGTCGCGGGTCAGTGGACGCGGCCGGACCGCGACGTCACGCCGGAGCCGGGGCTGGCGGCGTTCGACGCCTTTCTCGCCAGCCACGAGCGCACGCTCGGGCTGTCCGGCATGGCGTTCCAGGATGCCTGGACGCTCGATACGGATCGGCTGCGGCAATGCCACATCCACGTCGTCGCCCCCGACCGGCGGGTCATCCCGTTCTGCGCCTACAATCTGACCAGCGCCGACGGGCGTCCGCTGCATCGCCAACGCGTCGCCGAGCCGGTCGGATGAAGCCGGCGACGCTCGACGGCTGGATGGCGGCGCGCGCCGGCCTCACCGAGCCGTTTACGCGCAACGAAGTCGCGGCTTGGCAAGTCGAGCGCCTGCGCGACGTCGTCGCCTACGCCCACGCCGCGAGTCCCTTCTATCGGGCGCGCGGCGCAGCGCCAAAAATCGCCACGCTTGCCGACCTCGAACGGCTTCCGTTCACGACGGCTACCGATCTCATGCGCAACGAACCGCCGCTGCTGGCGCTGTCGCAGGGCGCGGTTTCGCGGGTCGTGACGCTCGCCAGCTCCGGCACCAGCGGCGCGCCCAAACGCCTGCACTTCTCGGCGCAAGATCGCGATGCGACCCTCGATTTCTTCCAGCATGGCATGGCTCTGTTCACCCGTCCCGGCGACCGCGTCGCGATCACGTTTCCCGGCGGCCACGTCGGCGGTATCGCCGACGGCCTCAGCGTGGCGCTGTGCCGTCTGGGCGCTGAGCCGCGGCCTGCGCCGTCGCCGCTCGACGCGCTCGCGCTGGCCAAATGGCTCGGCGACGAACGCCCCGACGTTATCGCCGGCCCGCCGGTCCCGCTGCTCGCCGCCGCCCGCGCCGCCGCCGAAAGCTTGTCGCCGCTCGCCGCCCGCGCGCTGCTATTGAGCTCCGATCATGTCGCCGGAAGTCTCGCGCGCGCCGTCGCCGCGGCATACGGCGGCGAAGTGTTCCGTCACTGGGGGATGACCGAGACCGGCTACGGCGGCGCGGTCGAGTGCGCCTGTCACGCCGGCTGCCATCTGCGCGAGAACGAACTGTTCGTCGAAATCGTCGATCCCGCGACCGGCGCGCCGCTGCCGGCGGGCGCGCTCGGCGAGATCGTCTTGACGACCTTGAGCCGTCGCGCCGTCCCATTGCTACGCTACCGCACCGGCGATCTCGCGCGGCTGTTAGAGGAGCGCTGTCGCTGCGGCTCGGTCCTGCGCCGGCTCGACGATTTTTCCGGCCGGCTCGAGGAACGCGCGCACTTAAGCTGCGGCGACCTTTCGATGCCCCGGCTCGACGAGGCGCTGTTCGCGCTGGACGGAATTTCCGACTTTGCCGCCAACTTCGAGGAAGGCGAACCGCCGAGGCTCGCGGTGACGATCGCCGCGCCGGCGCCGCTCCGCCGCGCCGCCTTGCGCGAGGCGGCTCACGCGGCCCTCATCGACGATCCGGTGATCGGCGCGACCGCTGGGGAGGGGCGCTTGCACATCGAGGTCTCGTTCGCCGAGGCGACGCTGATTGCGCGCCCGGGCAAGCGGCGGCTCGTCATTCGGAGGTCCGAGCCATGCGCACGTTGCTGCTGATCCGCCACGGCACGGTGGTCGGCGACGCCGAGCGGCGCTTTCTCGGCGCTACCGACGCACCGATGAGCGAAGCCGGCGAGGCCGCCGTGCGCGGGCTCGCCGAACGCGTTCGCGCCCGCTACGCCCTGCAAGCCGTCTATTGCAGCGATCTCGGCCGCTCGCGCCGCTCGGCGCAATGGCTCGCTAACGGCGTGGCGCCCGTTCTTGTGCGCCCGGCCTTGCGCGAGATCGACATGGGCGAATGGGAGGCCCGGCTCAGACGCGAAATCGCCGACGAGCAGCCGCAGGCCTATTCCGAGCGCGGCGCCGATCTCGTCCATTATCGCCCGCCGGGCGGCGAAAACTTCGCCGACCTCGCCGCCCGGGTTCTGCCGTGCTGGCGCGAGATTCTGGCTGCGCATCCGGATGGCGTCGTCGCCCTGGCCGGACACGCCGGGGTCAATCGCGTCCTTCTCTGCGACACGCTGGGCATGCCGCTCGAAAATCTGTTCCGTCTGGCGCAACGTCCGGCATGCTTGAACGTTATCGAATGGCGCGGCGGCGCGCCGATCGTGCGCCTCATCGACGGTGAGGGGTCCTGATTGGCTTCGCGCCCGCGCGAGTCTTCATCAATTCTGGGCGCGCCGGCGCCGCCGTTGATGGCCATCAATGCTTTGGCGCCATTGCGCAGCGAGGACTCTTGGGCGCACTATCGCAGAAGATTCCCGCGGGCGGTCCGAATTGGGGCCAAGACCGAAGGCGGGATGGAGGATT
>Ga0302319_10011695_pt1 | contig 16627 bp, 17 predicted proteins | sample Bog_T0_2_FD_203319 | JGI IMG/M metagenome (GOLD analysis project Ga0302319, IMG submission 203319) | Peat permafrost microbial communities from Stordalen Mire near Abisko, Sweden - Bog_T0_2 | ecosystem: Environmental > Terrestrial > Soil > Wetlands > Peat | place: Sweden: Abisko, Stordalen Mire...
GACAGCCGCGCCAGAGTTTTTTGGTTCTTTTTTTCAAAAAAGAACTGCTTTCTTAAATGCCCAATCGCCGGCGCACTTCCGCGGCCGCCGTGGGCGTGTCGTCGATCGGCTTGACCGGCCAGTATTCCACGCGGCCGAAGAACTGGCGGGTGCGGCCGGCTGCCTGCAACATTTCGAGGAACAGGGCGTTGCGGCGGGATTTGCCGGGGAGCTCCGCCAGCAGCACGGGCACGCTGGTGGCCACGGCCTCGGAGACCATGGAGATGCTGTCCATGGTGGCGACAATCAGGTCGGCGCAGGCGAGCATTCCGAAATAGGGGTTTTCGCCCTGCATGTCCCAGATCCAGGCGCCGCGCGGGGCCAGCGAGACTTGCAGCGCGTCGCGCACCGCGGCGGCGGTGCGGCGGGACGGTGTGACGAGCAGGCCGGCTTTGTCGTAATCCATGAGCGACACCAGGCTGCGGGCCAGCGAGGTGCCTTCGGCGCCTTCGAGGCGGAAGCGGCCGTTGCTGCCGCCGACCAGCACCGCGACGAGCGGTTTCGGCAAGTGGGCGAAGCGCGGCATCCAGATCGCGCGTTCCGCGGCCAGGCGCTGCGGCGTGGCGCGATGCAGCGCCGTGCGCGTGACGATGACGTTCGGGCCTTTGATTTCGTCGTGCTGGTTGACGACGACGAGATCGAACTTTTTCAGGTCCATGCGCGGATGCTGGATTTGCACGACCTGATTGCCACGCTTGCGTAGCGCGGCGCCGACCGCGCCGCCCATGCCGCCGACGGTGAAGGCCAGGCCGGGCGCCGGATTTTTCAGGTTCACCGCGCCCAGGGGTTCTGGCCACAGCGAGGGGGGGACCGCGGCGTAGAGCGGGCGGGGGCGCAGTTCGATGATTTTCGGGTTGAAACCGGCGGCCTCAGCCAGGCCAAGCGCCTGCGCCTGTAGGCCCGCATAGGGCTCGGAGTAGATCAAGCTCTCGGGGGGCATGTGCGGGTGATGGGCGCGGGGCGTTGGGGCGTCAAGATGTGGGCGAAGATTGCGCTGAAATGCGTATCGACGGGGCTGGATTCGCTGCGCATATTGGTGTTGTATATAGAGACGGGGTGGGGATGCGGTTGCAATTGCCCGCGGCGGCGGAGGCCTTCAGGGACGCCGCCGCCGCTTGGCTGCGCACGCAGCTTACTGGCCCGTTCGCTGCGCTGCGCGGCCTGCGCAATTTGACCGAATCAGTGGAAGAACGCCGGCGCTGGGAGCAGGCGCTGGGCGCTGCGGGCTGGAGTTGCATCGGCTGGCCCGCGATGTGGGGCGGGCGTGGGGCCGACCTGACACAGCAAGTGCTGTTCGCCGAGGAATATGCGCGCGCGGGCGGGCCGAACCGCATCGGGCATATTGGCGTGGAGCTGGCGGGACCTACTATCATCGCACTGGGAACGCCGGCGCAGCACGCAAGGTTTCTGCCAGGCATCGCGCGCGGCGACGATATCTGGTGCCAGGCCTATTCGGAGCCGGAGGCGGGCTCGGACCTGGCCAATGTGCGCACCGCCGCGCGACTGTCCGGCGGCCACTGGGTGCTGGATGGGCAGAAGGTTTGGACATCGCTGGCGCAGTTCGCCGATTGGGCGTTCGTGCTGTGCCGCACGGAGCCGGGATCGCGTGGGCGGCAGGGGCTTTCCTATTTGCTGGTGCCAATGCGGCAAGCGGGTGTGGTGGTGCGGCCGATCCGGCAAATGACCGGCGAGAGCGAATTCAACGAGGTGTTTTTCGACGGGGCGCGGACGGCAGCCGATAATATCGTGGGCGCGCCGGGCGACGGCTGGCGCGTGGCGATGACGACGCTGGGGTTCGAGCGAGGGGTTTCCACGCTGGGGCAGCAGATGGATTTCTTCAACGAGCTCGCGGCGATTGTTGATGTGGCCCGGCGCAATGGGCGGGCGCGCGATCCGCTGATACGGCAACGGCTGGCCGACGCGCATATCGGGCTGCGGGTGATGCGGTACAATGCGCTGGCGATGCTTTCGGCCGATGGCGGGGTGGTGAACGGGGCCGCCTATTGCTATAAATTGTATTGGGCGAGCTGGCATCGGAAACTCGGCGAGTTGGCGATGGATGTGGTGGGGGCGGAGGCGGAGATTGGGGCTGAGGGGTATCGGTTTAGCGCGCTGACGACGATGTATTTGTCTTCGCGGGCGGATACGATTTATGCGGGGACTAATCAGATACAGCGGAATATTATTGCGGAGCGGGCGCTGGGGCTGCCACGGGAAGAGAGGCAAGGGAAGTAGTTCTTTCTTGAAAGAAAGAACCAAAGAACTTTTTCTAGTGCTTCGCAGAGCCAGACGGATAAAAGTTTTTTGCTTCTTTTTTTCAAAAAAGAAGCGCTTGCCTTACGCTTTTACGTAGAATCTGCTGATCGTATCGACGATGCAGGCAGGCTTGGGGGTGCCGTCAATTTCCACGGTGATGCGGATTATGGCCTGGACTGAGTCTGGGCCAGTGGCTTCCGCCGCGGTTAGCTCGCCGGTGCCGCGGATGCGGCTGTTAACGCGCACGGGTGAGACAAAGCGCAGGCGGTTGCTGCCGATATTGACGCCCATCGACACGTTTTGCACTTCGATGATTTGCGGCAGGAATACGTTGACCAGCGAGAGCGTTAGGTAGCCGTGCGCGATGGTGGCGCCGAACGGGCCGGTGGCGGCGCGCGCGGGATCGACGTGGATCCATTGATGATCGCCGGTAGCGTTGGCGAAGGCGTCGATGCGGGGTTGGTCGATCAGCAGCCAGTCGCTCACGCCGAGGGTTTCACCGATGCGGGGGATGAGGGCCTGCGGGTTGGCGAAGATTGTTGGCATGTTCAGGCCCGTTGGCTGGAGACAGAGACGATTTCGCCCGTCATGTAGCTGGACAGGTCGCTGGCCAGGAACAAAATCACATTCGCGACTTCCCATGGTTCGGCGGCGCGGTTGAAGGCTTCGCGGCTGGTGAGTTCGGTGAGGAGCTCGGTTGTAGTGGCGCGATTGAGGAATTCGTGCATGGCGATGCTGGGGGCGACGGCGTTGATGCGCACGTTGTGGGCGGCGGCCTCGATGGCGCTACAGCGGGTGAAGGCCATAACGCCGGCTTTTGCGGCCGCGTAGTGCGCTTGTTGGGCCTGGGCGCGCCAGCCGAGAACCGAAGCGTTATTGATGATGACGCCGCTTTTTCGTTCGTACATCGCCGGCAGGAAGGAGCGTGACATGCGGAACACACTGGTGAGCGTGACATCGAGCACGCGGGACCATTGCGCATCCGTCATTTCGGTGACGCTGGCGCTGCCGCCTAGGCCGGCATTGTTGACGAGGATATCGGGCGTACCGATGGTGTTTTGCGCGGCTGCGTGGAGCGCCTGGACCTGGTCTTCCTGGGTGACGTCGCAGAGTTGGGTGGCCGGGGTTTGTCGGGTTTTTTCCTTGATAAGTTCGGCGGCTTCAGCGAGGCGCCTTGGGTGGATGTCGCTGATGAGCAGCATCGCACCTTCCTCGGCGAAACGCAGGGCGGTGGCGAAACCGATGCCGGTGCCGGCGGCGGCGGTGATGAGCGCGGTGCGGCCTGCGAGCAGGTTGGTTGGTTTTGGATATGATGGGGGGGATGTCATGCGGCGGCTTCATTAAGGCCCATGATTTGGGCGATTTGTTCGCGGTGATACGCGGGGTCACCCAGAAGCGTGGCGCTGGCGCGGGCACGTTTGAAATAGAGCTGGGCGGGGTGGTCCCAGGTGAAGCCCATGCCGCCATGGATTTGGATAGCTTCGGCGGCGCAACGGCAATATGCTTCCGAGCAATAGGCGCGGGCGATGCTGGCGGCTTCGGGCAGATCGGCAGGCGATTCTGCGGCGGTGCAAGCGGCGTAATAGGCAGCGGCGCGGGCGGATTCCACCAGGAGCAGCATATTGGCGAGTTTGTGTTTGATGGCCTGGAAGCTGCCGATAATGCGGCCGAATTGCTTGCGTTGCTTGGTGTGATCGAGGCTGAGGGCGAGCACGCGTTCGGCGCCGCCGAGTTGTTCCGCGGCCAGCATAGCGGCGGCAAAGGCGAGCGTGTGGGTAAAGGCGGGGGCGGCTTCGTGCGGCTGACCGAGGATGGCTAGAGGCGGGATATCGATGTTGTTGAAATGGAGCGTGCTGTAGGGGCGCGTTAAATCGAGTGTGGTATGGTGCATGGCTTTGATGCCGGGGTGTGACGCCGGGAGCGCGATGAGGGAAATGGCGTTGGCGCCGGTGCTGTTGGGGGCGCGGCAGGCGATGACCAGGTGCTGGGCAGCGACGGCGTGGGGCACGAAACCTGCTGTGCCAGTCAGTCGAAAGGTGGTTCCGGTTGGATGTAGTTCGGCGGTGACACCTTCGGGGCCCGGTATGCCGTGTGCGTTCGTGAAGCAGAGTGTGGCTGGCGCGCCCGCCAGGATTGCGGGAAGCAGGTGTTCCTGCTGCGCTGGCGTGGCGGCGGCGAGGATGGCGGGAATGGCAAGCGCCGCCGTGGCGAATAATGGCGCGGGCGCCAGGGCGGCGCCGGTTTCCTGCATGAGAATAGCGAGTTCGACGGGGCCGAGGCCGGCCCCGCCCAGGTGTTCCGGCACGGCGACACTGGGCCAACCGAGCTGATGGACCATGGAATCCCATAGCGCGGAATCGAATGTCACCTGGTTCTTGATGAAGGTTTGCAGGCTGGATGGGGTGACGTTGGTCGCGAGGAAGCCGCGCGCGGAATCGGCGATGGTGGTTTGTTCCGGGGTGAAGCGAAACTCCATTCAGCCGGCACCATAGACAGGTTTGGCCGGCGTGCGGGCGGCGAGCAGGCGATCCACCGCGGCGCCGACATCGGATGGGGACCAGCGCGCGCCGATATCTTGCTGCGGGCCATCCCGCCAGCCCTCGGCAACGCGGATCATACCGCCTATGGATTCAAAAACCTGGCCGGTGACATGGGCGGAGTGGGCGCAGGCAAGATACACGACAATGGGCGCGCAGTTGGCGGGATCATTTACATCGAAGCCCTGCTCGGGTTTTTTCATGGCTTCGGCGAAGGCAGTTTCGGTCATGCGCGTGCGAGCCGCGGGGGCCAGGGCGTTGGCAGTGATGCCGTAGCGGCGCAATTCAGCGGCTTGCACGAGCGTGAGTGCCGCGATGCCGGCTTTCGCGGCGGAATAGGCGCTTTGGCCGACGCTGCCTTGCAAGCCGGCGCCGGAGCTGGTGTTGATAATGCGGGCGTTGACCGTGTGGCCCTGTTTTTGTTGCGCGCGCCAATGCTGGCACGCCCAGTGCGAGAGGCAGAAATGGCCGCGCAGATGCACGGAAATAACCGCATCCCATTCCTCCGGCGTGCAGCTGACGAACATGCGGTCTCGCGTGAAGCCGGCATTGTTCACCACGGCGTGCAGATCGCCATAGGTGACGACGGCAAGATCGACGATATCGCGGGCCGCGGTGAAATCCGTGATGTCGCTGTAATTGGCGATGGCCTGGCCGCCCGCGGCAATGATTTCGTTGGTGACAAGCTGCGCCGGCGAGGTATCGGCGCCCTGGCCGGCAGCACCCGTGCCGAGATCGTTGACCACTACCTTGGCGCCTTCAGCGGCGAGCGCCAGCGCGTATTCCCGGCCCAGACCGCGGCCTGCGCCGGTGACGACGACCACGCGGTTTTCGCAAAGCCCGGCCATGATCAGACGCGTTCCAATATCGTGACGTTGGCTTGGCCGCCGCCTTCGCACATGGTTTGCAGGCCGTAGCGCGCGCCGCGCCGCTCCATTTCGTTCAGCAACGTGGTCATAAGCCGTGCACCGGTGGCGCCCAGCGGATGGCCGAGCGCGATGGCGCCCCCGTTGACGTTGACGCGGGCTGGATCGATGCCGATTTCCTTCATCCACGCCAAGGGCACGGAAGCGAAGGCTTCGTTGCATTCGTAAAGATCGATATCGTCCGGCGACAGGCCGGTGCGCTTCAGCGCGTGTCGCGTGGCGGTGATCGGGCCGGTGAGCATGATGATGGGATCATCGCCGCGAACGGAAATATGGTGGATGCGGGCGCGCGGTTTCAGATTATGCGTGCGCATGGCGTCTTCCGAGGCGATCAGCAGGGAAGCGGCGCCGTCAGCGATCTGGCTGGACACGGCGGCGGTGATGCGGCCGCCGGGGCGCAGCGGTTGCAAGGTGGCCATTTTTTCAGCGGATGTATCGCGGCGCGGCGGCTCGTCCAGGGTAATTTCGGCGATGGGGGCGATTTCGTTTTTGAAATGGCCGGCATCGATCGCGGCGATGGCCTTGGCGTGACTGGCGACGGCGAAGGATTCCATCTCCGCGCGGCTAATTTGCCAGCGTTCAGCGATCATTTCCGCGCCGTTGAACTGGCTGACCTCGCCGGCGCCGTAGCGGCTCACCCAGCCGGTGGAACCGCCGAACGGTTCATCGAAACCGTAGGCGCGGCCGGCCAGCATCGAGGCGGAAATCGGAATAGCATTCATGGTTTGCACGCCGCCGGCCACGACGAGATCCTGCGTGCCGCTCATGATTCCCATGGCGGCGAAATGTACAGCCTGCTGGGCGGAGCCGCATTGGCGATCCACCGTGGTGCCGGGCACGTGATCGGGCAGGCCGGCGGCCAGCCAGCAGGTGCGCGCGACATCGCCCGCCAGCGGGCCGATCTGGTCGCAGGCGCCGAATACCACGTCCTCGATCGCGTTGGGATCGACGCCGGTGCGCTGCATCAGCGCGTTAATCACGTGCGCGCCGAGATCGGCGGCGTGAATGGCAGCGAGGCCCCCTTTCTTGCGGCCGGTGGGGGTGCGGACGGCGTCCACGATATAGGCCTGACGGGGCATGGCGTTTTCCTGATTATGGTGGGCGCTAGAACTGCGCGGTATCCTTGTTGGCGACGAAGGCATCGCGGGCGCGTTGGCTGTCCTGATGCATATACATTTCGAGCGTAAAACCCTGTTCGAAGCGGTAATCGCGATCGACGTCGCGGGCTTCGATGCCGTTTAGCGCCTGCTTGGCGAGCACAAGGGCCTTGCGGCTTTTGCTGGCTATCGTGGCCGCAAAGGCGCGGGCTTCTTCGAGCAGGGCTTCGTTGGGCGTGACTTTTTCGATGGCGCCGAGGCGGTGCATTTCGGCGGCGGTGATGCGGCCGCCGGTGAAAAACAGCGCACGGACTTTGTGCAGCGGCAGCATGCGCGACAGGTGCGAGGCGCCCCCCATGGCGCCACGATCGATTTCCGGCAGTGAGAAAAAGCAGTTTTCCGCCGCGATGATCGTGTCGCTCGCACCGCAAAGACCAATGCCGCCGCCGATGACGAAACCATGCGCGGCGGTGACGACGGGAACAGGGCAATCCCGCACCGCCTTGAAGCTGCGATAATTGCCGGCGTTCAGATCGACGATACGCTCAGGGTTTGCCTGCATTTCCTTGATGTCCACACCGGCGCAAAAACCTTTGCCGGTGGCGCGGAGCAGGATGCAGCGGATTTCCGGGTTTTCGCCCGCCGTTGCGACGAGCGCGGGAAGTTCGTTCCAGGCGGCGCTGTTCAAGGCGTTGACCGGGGGGTGATCGAGGATGATTTCGGCGACCTGGCCGTGGATTTTTACGTGCGTGGGCATGGTTATATCCGAAAAGGCCAGGGCTCGGCCCTGGACCTGTCACGCCAAAGCGGGCTTCGCACGACCTGGCCTCGGGGCCCCAGACCGCCAACTGTGAAGCACCGAACTTGGTGGGTGTGCATTCTCATGCCGCTCCCCGCCAAGCTTCCTCGGCATCCGTCAGCGCCACAATCCGCGCCCGCGCTTCCTGAACAATACGCTCCACCAATTCCTGGCAACTCGGCAAATCCCCAATCCGGCCCGCAACAAGCCCTGTTGCCATCAGCCCATGATCGGGATCGCCGGCAACAACAGCGCGCTGAATCAGCATCGGCGCGCTGGCAGCCATCATGGCTTGCGCGAGCGTGAGGCCGCCATGGCTGCGCATGCCGTTCGCCGAACGCAACAGCTCTGCCAGGCTTTGGCCAGTTTCGCGGCGCATAGCGAGCGCGCTACCGAATGCGCGCAACCACATGCCGGCCCAACCCGCAGTTTCGATACCGGTCAGCAGACGATTGCGAATCATGCGCTGCGGAATACCATCCACTTTTGTGGAAACCGTGATGTCGTCGGTTTTCGCGGTAACATAACGTTCTTTCGTGGCGGAGGGTACTGGGCTCTCCCTCGTCATCAAAAAACGCGTTCCCATGGCGATACCGGCGGCGCCGTAGGCCAAAGCCGCCGCCAGCCCGCGCCCATCGGCGAAACCGCCCGCGGCGATGACAGGCACGCGCACGGCATCGAGCACTTGCGGCAGCAGCACAGTGGTGGCAACACTACCGGTGTGGCCACCGCCTTCACCGCCCTGCACGGTGATCATGTCACAGCCCAATTGCACCATTTTCTGCGCGTGCTTTACGGCGCCAACGGTGGGTACACATAAAATGCCCGCATCGCGAAAACGTTTGATCATGGCGGCATCGGGCCCGCGGCCGAAACTGACGGCGCGGACACGCTCGGCGACCAGGATATCGACGATTTCAGCGGCACCTGGCTGAAACATGTGGAAGTTCACGCCGAATGGTTTCTCGGTGCGGGATTTGATGGCGTGAATGGCGGTGCGCAACGCGGCGGGCTGCATGACAGCGCCGGCCAGGAAGCCGAAGGCGCCGGCGTTTGTGGAGGCTACAACGAGATCCGGCGTGGCGATCCAGCCCATGGCGGTTTGCACGATGGGGTATTGGCTGCCCAGGCGCTCGCAAATCGCGGTTTGCAGGGGGCCGGGCACGTTAGGTGGCCAAAACAAGTAAGGGAGGCGCTTCTTTTTTGAAAAAAAGAAGCAAAAAACTTTTGCATGCTGTCGCGTGTTCAACGTCCCAGCGCGCGCCATAATAGATAAAAGTTTTTTGGTTCTTTTTTTCAAAAAAGAACATTCTTAGCTTTCCCTGTTTGCTCGCGCCATGGACTTTGCATCCTGCCCGGCTAGCGGATTACCACTCACCAGATCGTTATGCGCATGCGCCAGATGGTGCATGTGGAACACCGCGTCCATGGCCGTGCGCTTGCCGCGCAAATCCTCGACGTGATTAATTGCCTGCTTGGTTAACGCCACGCCGAAACGCGGGAGACCGGCGAGCTTTTCGGCGACGGCGAGCGCTTCGGCATCGAGCGTTTCGCGCGCCACGATGCGGTTCACCATGCCGAGTTGGTAGGCGCGCGCGGCCGGCATGCGTTCGCCGAGGAGCAGAAACTCCTTGGCGATGCGCGGCGGCAATTCGAAGGCGTGGGCGAAGTATTCTACGCCGGGGATGCCCATTTTTAGAACCGGGTCAGCGAAAAATGCGTCCTCACTGGCGATGATCAGGTCGCAAACCCAGGCCAGCATCAGGCCGCCGGCGATGCAGGCACCTTGCACGGCGGCGATGGTGGGTTTCGGCATGTCGCGCCAGCGGCGGCACATGCCGAGATAAACTTCCTGTTCGCGCGCGTAGTTGAATTCGGCGCCGGGTTTGTTGGTGTGGTCCCACCACGGCATCCGGCGATCGGGCCAGGATTTGGTGACGTCGCGACCCGGCGAGCCGATATCGTGGCCGGAGGAAAAATGCTTGCCTTCACCACGCAAAATCACGGCGCGCACGGTATCGTCGTCCACCGCGCGGGTGAAGGCGGTATCGAGCGCGTAGGTCATTTGCGAGTTTTGCGTATTGCCGAAACGCGGCCGGTTCATCGTGATCAAGGCCACCGCGCCCCGCTGTTCGTACAGCACGGGCGTTTCGGTTTCGTAGGCGATTTCGGCCTGGCGCGGCGAGATCAGATCGTCCATGCGCGTCTCCCTCAGGCGGCCTGGCGCGTGCCGGGCGGATCGCCCTTGAACACGGTGCGGCGCACCCCGTGTGGGTCTAACCGCGTTCGGATCAGGTACAGTTGCTCCTGCGTGGGCGCCGGCGTGGTGGCCAGTGTATCGGCCTGGGCGAGCGGGAAGCCAGTGTTTTCCTGAACCTGCGCCAGGCGGATACCGGGATGCAGCGATACCACGCGCATCTGGTGATCGGGGCCGCCGAAATCGAGCACTGCGAGATCGGTAACGACGAGGCGCAGATCCAGGCCAATCGGCTTGCGGCCTTGTGGCCAGCGGGCGGGATTGTAGCCGGCGCCGGCCACGAAATCCACCTCGCCCGCCACGAAGCTGCGCGTGTTGTGCGTGGGCACGAACATGCTGTTAGGGTGATGCACCGTGTTACCGGGAAAACCGCGCGCGCCGAGCAGGGCTGCTTTCGGTTTGGCGTGCGGGCCGATGGAGCTGATATTGGTCTGGCCGAAGCGGTCCGTTTGCACCGGGCCAACCATGGCATGGCGGCGGCCGCTCCATAGCAGCGAAAATGTGCGTTCATACGGCATCCAGCCTTCGGGGCGCACGACGTAATCGCCGCGATCGCCGAGCGGCACCGGCTCCTCGACAAGCTGATATTCGCCGTCGGTCATCATCAGGTGCGGATTGCAGCTAAGCTTGGCCAGGCCAGCGGCCAGGCGCGGAACCACGCCGATACCGGTGGCCAAAACCTCGCCATCATGGCGCCATGCTTCGGAGGCTGCGGTTATGACGAGCTCGGCGAGGGAATACTGGTCTGCCATGATTTAATAAACCGGCGCCGGCAAGGTTCCGATTCGCCCGGCGCCCCCGGCCGCCGCAATATAGGCGGCATGATCGGGCAAATCGACATAGCGCGCGCGGTACTCCGACCACTGCGCCGCATCCCCGCCGCCGGCATAGGCGCGCACATGATCCAGATCGATGCCGTAATCGGGCGTGGCGCCAGTGGGATGCGCGCCGAACGGCGTTTCGACAACGCCCGTGACGAGCGCGCGTTCGAACGGATTGAAACGCGCCTGCGCCGGCAGATCCAGCGCCGCAGTGGCAACGAGTTTCTCTGTGCTAAGAAAAACCTTGTCGGCGGCGCGCGCCATTAATTCATCGAAAAACGGATCGGGGCTCAGCACCAGCGCGTTGCCGGCCTGGTCGGCGCGGTGCACGTGCAGAATGGCCGCATCGAGCTTCAGGGCTGGCATGGCGAGAAATTCCTCGCCGTCGTCATAGGGCGAAGTGACTGTGCGGAAACCCTGCCGCACCACATCCGTGGCGAGGCCGGTGCGCGCGGGCAAGAATGGCAAGCGCATGGCGGCGGCGCGCAGGCCCCAGTGCAGCAGCCCTTCGTCGATTTCCAGCACTTCGAGCGTGCCGGCCTGGCGGGCGGCGCGGAAATAGGGATCGAGCGGGACGTGATCCAGCGATACGAAGCCGAATACCAGTTTGCGCACCGCACCCGCGGCGATCAACATGCCGACATCCGGGCCGCCATAAGCAACAATCGTGAGATCGCGCAGGCCGGCGCGAATGATGGCGCGAACCAGCGCCATGGGTTTGCGGCGCGTGGCCCAGCCGCCGATGCCGATCACCATGCCGTTATGCAATCGCGCCACGGCCTGTTCGGCCGACATGCGTTTATCCAAGGGCGCGGGCATGATTAGGCCGGCGCCCCTGGAAAGCTCCAGCGATGACCCCACAGACTATCGGCAAGGCTGGTGGTGGGCGTGAAATTTGACCAATCGACCTGCCAGCCCTGGCAGCCATATTCGATATCGAAACCACTAGGCGATCGCACGTAGAACGAAATCATTTTATCGTTCGTGTGTCGACCTAACGTGGCGCTGATATGCGCGCCGGCCGCCATGGCGCGATCCAGCGCGCGGCCTACATCGTCGATAGTATTGGTTTCCAACATCATGTGCACCAAACCACTGGGCTGTGGAAATTCGGCCAGTGCCACGGTGTGGTGGCGCGGGTTGTCGCAATGCAGGAAATACAGACCCAGACCTGGATCGGCCGGATCGGACGAAAGATATACGCGCTGCTGGTCGGTATCGCCGAAGCCCAGGAGATCGACATAAAAACGGCGACTGGCTTCCAGCATCGTGGTGGGAAACACCACGTGGCCGAGGCCCATGGCGCCGGTTACAAAGCCGCTGACGCCGGTGGGGGAGACAAACGGCAGATAATCCAGAGCGTGGCCGTAATAGAGTTCCAGCTTGTTGCCATCTGGATCTGTGCAGCTTGCCAGCGCATGGGCGTGGCGCGACTTGGCCAATTCCCCGGCTTCATGATGCACATTTACGCCGGCTTGCTGCAGTTTTGCGAGCGTTTCGGCGAATGCGGCCGGCGATGCGAACTCCAGCCCGGCGGCCAGCACGGAATCGGTATCGCCGGATTGAATCGACAACCGGAACGGGCGCTCGTCGAGACGGAAAGCGAGACTGCCTTCCGGCGATTTTGCCTCCATCAGGCCAAGGATTTGCGTGCCGAAATGCCGCCATGCGGCGATGTCGCGCGACTGCGCAACAACATAACCCAGCGAGGCGACCCCCATTGCTGCGTTCCCCTCCCTTTGTTTGTGCTTCCTGGTCGACCTTGCTTAGTCCGACTCCAGGGGCCGCGCAAGCGAGATTCGTCGCAAATTAGGCCATCCCTTTACGCAAACCGGCAATCGGTAGTAGGCTGCGGGTGGCGCAGCGGCCGGTTGGGCCGGCCTGCGCGGCAGCGGCAGAGACCGTGCAGGGGGTTGCGTGGACAGCGAATCTTCGTGGGATATCGAAACGGATATCCTGGTTGTGGGGTCGGGCGCGGGGGCCCTGACCGCGGCAGTGACCGCGGCGGACCACCATGCCGAGGTGCTGGTGATCGAGAAGAGCGACCTGTTCGGCGGCACGTCGGCCACCAGTGGCGGCGGCGTGTGGATACCGGCCAGCCATGCCGCGCGGGCGGCCGGCGCGCCGCCGGACACGCCGGAGGATGGGTTTGCCTATATAAAGGCGCTGGCGGGCGATGCGGTGGACGATGCGCGGATCTGGGCATTCGTGCGCAACGGCCCGGCAATGCTGGAATACCTAGAAAGCGCAACCAGCCTGAAATTTATGTCGGTGGCGTATACGGATTATCATGCCGAATTGCCGGGCGGGAGGCATGGCTTCCGCACGCATGAACCCATGCCGATCCATGCCGATTCCCTGGGCGCGGATTTCGATCGTCTGCGCCCGTCGCATCCCGGCACCATGTTGTTCAATGTGGTGCCCTGGACGATGTACGAATCAGCGCCGATGATTACCCGCGCGCCAGGCTGGAAGAAAACGTTGGCTCGCGTGCTGTGGCGCTATATCTCCGACGTGCCACAACGGTTGAAATCGAGCCGCAGCCGGTTTTTGGTGTTCGGCAACGCGCTGGTGGGGCAGCTGAAACAGGCGCTTGACCGCAAGGGCGGAAAATTGCTGCTGCAGACGGGCCTGGTTTCACTGGTGCAGCAGGACGGCCGGGTGGTGGGCGCGATTGCCGAACAGAACGGCAAGCGGTTGCGCATCAAGGCCAGGCGGGGGGTAATTTTGGGTGCCGGCGGATTCGAGCGCAACGGTGCACTGCGCACCCAATATTTGCCGAAACCGACGAGCCCGGACTGGAGCGGATCGCAACAGAATAATACCGGCGATGCGCTGGTGGCGGCGCAGGCTATCGATGTGGCGACCGATTTGCTGGACGAAGCCTGGTGGGCGCCGGTGATTAAGGTGGAGGATGAGCCGCGCGCCCGGCCATTGTTTTACGAACGCGCTTTGCCCGGCTGCATTATGGTGAACCAGGCGGGACAACGCTATATGAACGAAGCTGCATCGTATCACGTGGCGGGCAAGCGCATGCTGGAAGCCGATGCGCCTGGGGCCGGCACGGCACCGAGCTGGGCGATATTCGATTCCCGGTTTCGCGGCCTGTATCCGATGGGGCCGGTGATACCGGCGCTTCCCGATTTCATGCTGCGGCCCGCGGTAAGCAAGCTGCTGGTGAAAGCGGCGACATGGGAAGAGTTGGCGCGCAAGCTGGGCATCCCAGTTGCTGCATTGACAGCGACGATTTCGCGATTCAACGAAAACGCGCGCAAGGGCGAAGACCCCGATTTCGGCCGGGGCCACCAGGCGTATGACCGGTATTACGGCGACCCGAAAGTGCAACCGAATCCTAATCTATATCCGCTGCTCAAGGGGCCGTTCTACGCCATGCCCGTGCATCCGGGCGATATCGGCACCAAAGGCGGCATTCTGACCGATGAACATGCGCAAGCGCTGAACGCATCCGGTCAGAAAGTGCCTGGGCTTTATGCGATCGGCAATACGGCGGCTTCGGTTATGGGAGGATCTTATCCCGGCGCGGGGGCGACGCTGGGGCCGGCCATGACATTCGGTTATGTGGCGGCGCGGCACGCACTGGGGGTGAATGAGTGAGGAAACCAAGGAAGGCCTGGGGCTGTGGCCCTCGACCCCGCTCAGGACAAGTCCTTAGAACCGTTTAATTAGATGCGTGTTTGAGGAGGAGTAGTCCATCCGCCAACACGGATGTAACATGATGCGGCCGCGCGACTTGTTGCCAGCTTAGTCCGCGCGTAAAGCCCTGGCATAGTTTCATTCAACCCGCTTCCCGCCCGAGTGTAACGCTGCGCAGTGTGGGATATGCCACTTGCACATGCATCGAGGTTTGGCGCATTTTGGTCGTTGCGATCAGCCAGGTTCCGTGTTCGCGCACATAGGTGTCGGTATAGGCGCCGGCCATCTGCACCAGGGTTTGGCTATCTAGATCGATGCCGTAATAGAATATATCCCACTCTCCTTCCGCGGTGTTTGCACCAGTGATGGCGATATGAGGGTTTTGGCCGTGGTGCATGTTGAAGGCCTGGGTGTTGGCGGCGGCCTGGCGCACCAACGCCATGAAGGCCTCGCGGGATTCGTAGCGGGGCAGGCCTTCGAAATCGATGACTGCATCCGGGGCGAAGCATGATTCCACATCGTCGGGACGTTTACGGTCCACCGCGCGCCAGTAGCGGGCTTTGAGCGTTTCGATCGCTTCGACATCTTGCAGTTCCGCAAGGCGCCGCTCGAGATGCTGCAGGGTTGATGTGGTGGACATGTTGATCACCGGGCAAAGCAGGCTCTTGCCTTGTGTTGATACGCAAGCCGGTTAGACTATGTCAAACACTTGGCCGACGAGGATCGTTCATGCAGGACAGGATGGCGGCGCTGGAACAGCGGTTGGCGGCGCTGGAAGATCAGCGTGCGATCAAGGCGCTTAAATACCGCTATTTGCGGGCCTGTGACCGAAAGCGGCCGGCGGATGTGCTGGATTGCCTTGATCCGGATCGGGCCGTGATTGCGTATGAGGGGTTTCCGCGGTTCGAGTCGCGGGAAGCATTCGTGCAAATTTTCGAGCAAATGGGTTGCAAGCCGACGATTATCGACATGCATCACGGCGAAAATCCCGAAATCACCATCACCGGTGCGGATAGTGCGAAGGGAGTTTGGGACCTGTTTTTCCAGAGCATCGACACCCAGGCCGGCACGGTGCTGCAGATGGGCTGCGAATATAGCGACGTTTATACACGTAAAGGCGGCCGTTGGTGGATTAGCGAAACCGCAACCAAGCGCACTTCGTTCCTGCTGCAAAAGCAACAGCCGGACGGCACACTTGCGGTTATCGTGATGGGCGACCCACCCCCGACGCCCTATTCCACATCCGCCAACTAGAACAAGTTTTTGCTTCTTTTTTCAAAAAGAAGCGCTTTCTTGCTTATGCCTTGGCCAGATGCAGAAACAATGGCCGCTCACCACCCCCATGCACGGCCAACTGCGCCCCGCTGATATAATCAGCCGCCGGACTGGCCAAATAAAGCACCGCTTGTGCGATATCCTGGGGGCTGCCCATACGCCCCAAGGGCAGCATCGCCCCCACGCGGGTTAAGCCCTCCGCGCCGCCGTAATGATCGGCCGCGGCTTCAGTGGCGATCAGCCCGGCGATGATAGCGTTGACCCGCACCATTGGGCCCCATTCCATGGCCAAACTCTGCGTGAGGTTCAGCAATCCCGCCTTGGCGGCACCGTAGGCGGCGGTGCCGGGCGATGGCCGCGTGCCGGATACGCTGGCGATGTTAATGATGATACCGCCGGTTATCTGCTTTTGCATGACGCGATTGGCGGCTTGCGCCACGTAAAGCGGCGCCAGCAGGTTCAACGCGATGATGGCTTCGGAGAAACGCGGCGAGGCGGTGTCGGCCGGGGCTTCGGGTGACCCGCCGGCGTTGTTCACGAGGATATCTAGCCTGCCGTGCCGCGCGGTGATTTCGTCGATCATGGCGTTGACCTGCGTCGCGTCACGCACATCGCATGGCAGGCAGGTGGCGTCGTCCGGCGCGGGGTGGCGGGCACAGGTGACGACGTAGGCGCCGGCTTCGCGCAGGTGGTTTGCGATGGCTTTGCCAATGCCGCGCGAGCCGCCGGTCACGAGCGCGACGCTGCCGGGTGGCAATTGCAGCACCGTTGCCATGATCGAATTCCTCCCCCTGGCGCAAGCGGCGCTTTGCGTATCATAATGACCCGAACGAAAATGCAAAACGATACTCCCAACACCCTGCCCCGCGTTCTGGCACATGCCGCGCAAGCATTTGGCGACGCGACCGCGGTGGTGGATGGCGATGTGCGGCTGAGTTTTGCCGCATTGCAGAACGAGGTTTGGCG
>Ga0302319_10011696_pt1 | contig 16626 bp, 16 predicted proteins | sample Bog_T0_2_FD_203319 | JGI IMG/M metagenome (GOLD analysis project Ga0302319, IMG submission 203319) | Peat permafrost microbial communities from Stordalen Mire near Abisko, Sweden - Bog_T0_2 | ecosystem: Environmental > Terrestrial > Soil > Wetlands > Peat | place: Sweden: Abisko, Stordalen Mire...
AGGCAGCGCGATTCGTGGCTGGCGAAAATTTATGCCTCTGCATAGTGTCAGCGTCGATGTCCTGGTTCCGCCGCCACAACCGCAAAGCACCGATCATTATCTGCCTTGTATGCACCGCGCTGGTTGCCGGGCAATATTTTGCGGAGGACGTCGTCCAATCAATACGGTCCAACCGGCATCAGACCGCCCTGGATCTTCCATTGCACGGCGCGGAGTTTTACACCCAGGATGCCATCGCGCGATACTTCGGCAGGCGGGCAAAGTTGCGCCCGGACCTGGTTTATCTGGCGATTGACCGGGACTCGGTGCAGCTTGACCAATTTGAGCCGGCTGAGATCGAGGCCTCGCCCGCGCTCAGTCTCATGAAGCAGGGCTGGCCGTGGCCCCGTTCCGTCTATGCACTCATCCTCGACAAGCTGATCGCGTCGGGCGCGAAGGTGGTGGTGATGGATTTGATGTTTCCCACGCCGCGCGAGGGAGACGAAGCGTTTCACGAGGCTCTGGGCAAATACCGCGACCATGTGGTGGTCGGGAGCAACTTTGTGCAGGGCACCCGCCTGGGGGACACCTCCACGCTCCAGATGCCGGCGGAAGACCTGATCCAGCCGACATCTCCGCTCGACAACCGGATCGGGTACGTCAATTTCTGGCCGGACACCGATGAAGTCATCCGGCGCGCCTATTACGGGAGGACGCTGTCGGAAGTTTTCGGCGACACGCCGCAGGCCGGGGAAGAGGTTTTGTATTCCCTCGCTGCCGGAGCATTGAAAAAATCGGGAAACGGGGATGCGATCCCGGCATCCGGAACCCACCGGATTCGTTTTGCAGGCCCGCAGGGCACATTCCGGCCAAAATCAGTATGCGATCTTTTTGACGCGAAAAAGTGGAGTTCACCGGAATACGACGGCGGCAGGTTTTTCAAAGACAAGATTGTGCTGCTGGGACCGGAGGGGGATTTTCTGAAAGACACCGTGCGAACTCCCTTCGGCGTGATGCCGGGGCCCGAACTGCATTTGAATGCAATCAACGCTGCGTTACAGCGGGATTTTATCGCGGAGAATCCCGAAAACTCAGTCTATCTGTTCATTGTGCTTGCGGGCGCAATTGCGTGGCTGCTTTCCGTGGAGTTTTCCGCGCCGTTGCTCCGCCTGACATTGATCGGTGGGGTGGCTGCGGCATGGCTGCTGGTCGGTCAGGTCCTCTACAGTCCGGCGGCTTTATTCATTTTTACGTTGAATCCAATCGTCGCCCTTTGCACCAGCGGCGTGGTTTCGCTCTCGTGGGATTTTTTCGTGGAGCGGCGGGAGAAGGCGCGCATCCGTGGCAAGTTCGAGCGCTATGTCTCGAAGCAGATCGTGAAGGAAATCGTTGATAACCCGGGGAGCTATTTCAATACGCTTGGCGGTGTGCGCAAACCGATCGCGGTGCTTTTCTCGGATTTGCGCGGATTTACCTCGATGACTGAGGAGGCCACGGACTCGCATGCGCTGGTGGCGCAGCTTAACGAATATTTCGACATCATGGTCGAGCCGATTATTGCCAACAATGGCTGCCTGGACAAATTCATCGGCGACGCAATCATGGCCGTGTGGGGCAATATCCAGTCGCGCGGCCCGGCGCAGGATGTGCGCGATGCGGTGATCGCGGCGCTCAGGATGCGCGACAGCCTGCCGGCGCTCAACGAGCTGTGGGTGGCGGAGGGAAAAAAGGCGCTGAAGGTGGGTATAGGGATCAACTACGGAGAGGCTATCGTGGGCGATCTGGGATCGAAAAAGCACCAGATGAATTTCACCGCAATCGGCGATATCGTGAATCTCGCGTCGCGGATCGAGGGCGTGACCAAGGAGTATGCCATCGACCTCATGGTAGGCGAGGACGCAGCGAACCTGGTCGGAGAATTTTTTTACATGCAGGTGGCGGGCTTGGTGCAGGTGAAGGGACGCAAAAAACCCGTGAAACTGTATTACGTGATCGGCGAGCGCATCGGGGAAACGGACCGGAAGCTCGTGGAATATATGAGGCTCTATGACGAGGGGATGGCGCTGTATATGAAAGGAGCATTTGCCGAGGCAGGCTCGCATTTCCGGCAGGCGCTGCTGCTGCATCCCCCGGACAAGCTGGCGCGGGTTTATATCGAGCGCTGCGCGATCCTTGAAAAGGAACCGCCCGAGCCGGGATGGGATGGGGTATTTGTGATGACGAAGAAATAGCCATTGTTTAAAGGAACGTCCCGTGCGGCATTTTTATGATTGGCTGAATGGCGCGGGCATTGTTTGATGGGCGGCATGTCCAGTCAGTTCGGCCAGCTTTTTCGTATTTCCACGTGGGGTGAATCGCACGGGGGAGGCGTGGGCGTAGTCATCGATGGGTGTCCGCCCTTGATCGAACTCACCGAGGCGGACATCCAGCGCGATCTCGACCGGCGGCGTCCCGGCCAGAGCGAAATCGTGACGCCGCGCGCCGAGGAGGATAAGTGCGAGATTTTATCCGGCGTTTTCGAGGGGAAGACCACCGGCACGCCGATCGCGATCCTCGTGCGGAACAAGGATGCGCGGCCCGAGGCTTACAAGGAGATGGAGACGGCGTTCCGCCCATCGCACGCCGATTTCACCTACCAGGCCAAATACGGAATCCGCAACTGGCAGGGCGGGGGACGCGCCTCTGCGCGGGAAACGATCGGCCGCGTGGCCGCGGCTGCCATTGCAAAGAAAGTGCTCGCGACTTTTTCCGCGTCGCTGGAAATCGTGGCCTACGTGAAATCGATCCATGGGATCGAGGCGCAGGTTGATCCCGCGACGGTGCAGTTCGCGCAGGTCGAAAACAACATGGTGCGCTGTCCGGACCCGAAAGCCACGGCGAAGATGATCGAGCTGATCAAAAAAATGCGCAGTGGGGGGGATTCCGTGGGCGGAGTCGTCGAGTGCGTGATCCGCGGAGTGCCGCCTGGGTGGGGCGAGCCGGTATTTGACAAACTGGAGGCCGATCTTGCGAAGGCTGTAATGAGCCTTCCCGCGACGAAGGGCTTTGAAATCGGTTCGGGCTTTGCGGGCACGCTGCTCACCGGCTCGCAGCACAACGATCCTTTTGAAATGCGCGACGGCAAGGTGCGCACGAAGAGCAATCTCTCCGGCGGCATCCAGGGGGGGATCAGCAATGGTGAGGCGATCTTCTTCCGCATCGCATTCAAGCCCACGGCCACGATTTCGCAGAAGCAGCAGACCGTTTCCACAGGCGGTGAAAATGTGGAACTTGCGGCCCGGGGGCGGCATGATCCGTGTGTGCTGCCGCGCGCGGTGCCCATGGTGGAGGCGATGGCCGCGCTGGTGCTGTGCGACCATGCTTTGCGCCAGCGGGCGTTGATAGGGTGAAAAGTTAAAAAGGGTGAAGAGTTAAACTTCCAACATTCGCCATTCGACATTCAACATTGGATGTTGGGAGTTCGACATTGGAAGTTCAGTCCTTAAAGCCCTTAATGTAACTCTGGCATGTCGGGATAGAGCGTCTTTATACAATCCGGGCAGATTCCGTGGCTGAAATAGGCGTCGGACCTTGTCTGGATGTAATGCTCCACATCCGACCATGAGCCGGCGGTATCGCGGATTTTTTTGCAGGAGGAACAGATTGGCAGCAGACCACTGAGGGTTTTCACCTGGCTTAGCGCCTGCTGCAATTCCCCGAGGAGCCTCTCACGGTCAGCCTCCGCGTTTTTCCGTGCACTGATGTCGGTGATCACGTATGCGTACCGGGAATGGCCGGAGTAATCGCCCAGGTAACTGACCCTGCCGACAAACCAACCTTCCCTGTTTTCGCGATTATACTGGAACTCAAACCGCACATGCTGCCCCGTGCGTTTGCTTTCCTCGTAGCGCCTGATCCACATGGAAATTTCTTCACGGGAGAAGCCGAGTGCGCTCATGCGGATATTACACGTGGAATCCTTCGTCCGTCCGAGGAAGGCGGCCGCGACTTCGTTTACGGAGATGTTTAGAACGTCGTTATCCACCACCTCGACGATCCCGCGATGCTGCCCGGAGCTGTCGAAGAAACTGCGAAGGACGGCTTCATTTTCCCGGAGCGCCTCCTCCGCATGCCTGTGGGAAGTGATGTCGGCGACGATCGTGCCAACCGCATCCACACAGCCATTGGCATCCATGAGTGGGAACTTCACGGTATGACAAATCCGCGGGCCACCTGGTAAATCCGCGATTATTTCCTCCACGGTGCTTTGCGCCGATTCCTTGATGTGCCGGAGCGATTTCAGGCACTGCTCTGCGAGGGCATGAGGCACCACATCACGGGGGGAACGCCCGATGGCCTGCTCGCGGCTCACGCCGGATATTTCCTCCCAGGCGCGGTTTACCATGCGATAGAAACAGGTGTTTGCATCCACGACGTAGATGGGCATGGGCATGGCTTCCAGCAGGGAGCCGAGGAACCCGCGTGTCTCCCTCAGTTCCTCCTCCATGCGTTTGCGCTCCGTGACGTCCAGGAAAATGGCGGCGCACTGGCCCTTGATCGGCGCATAGGCGCTGACCTCGAAATATTTGTTCAAGGAAGGAGAGAATCTTTCGAGCCGCAGAGGCTCGCCCGTAAGGGCAACGCTCCCGAACGTTTCAAACCAGAAGGATTCCGCGTCCGGCAGCACCTCGCGGATTGTTCTTCCGACAACATCCCCCGATTTGAAACCGGAGATTCTTTCGAAGGCGGGATTGATGTAGAGAAAGCGGTAATCGCAAGGATCGCCAGCCGTATCGAGGATGACTTCGTAAAGAGCAAAACCTTCAAGCATCCTGCCAAAGACGCTTGACTGGTCCATTTTTTCGGTGGCTTTCATGAAGTCAAGGGATGGGTTGTATCTCATAAGCCTGCAAGAGGCAATACGGGTGTTTAACAAAATACAAGGATTCCGGGGGGACATGGCGCGAGGCCTGTCCCTAGTTCCCGGAATCCTGTTTCACGTGACTATACGCGGCCCGGCTATCGATGGATGCAGTGACTTCCGAGGATGGGGTGCGGCTGACATTATTCCTGAAGTCAGTGGACACCGCCTGGCAGCGCTGGAGGAAGTGAATCCAGTCGCCCAGACTGGCCGGAGGGGCTTTGGATGTGACAAAAGTCTGCACCCAGACAAAACCTAAAAAACTGATCCGGCCATTCCAACCCCAGCCAAGGTCTTTTTTTAGCCATGCGTAGGCTTCCGGATACCGGTGGGCGAAATCGACGGGACTTGAATGATGGAAATTCACATCGGGGGTTTCCTCGGAGGCGGAAGAGGCGAAAAGAGTGACCGGCGCGAATTTTTGCTGCCAGAGAGGTTGATGCAACGCGGCGGCGGCGTAACAGGCATCGAGAATGACGATCCGCCCGGAATGCGGCGCGATATCGGTTTCCTGGAGCGCCCTTTTGAGCGTGAGGTATTTCCTCTGGGTGAAATCCCACTCGGCCACGGGCGACTGGTGGCTGGCAAGGTAAACGATGCTGATGTCGCACGCTTTTTCCCCGGGCAGCGCATGCAGGAACTCCTCAAACGCAGCAGGCGCGCCATTTTCCACAATCGAAAATCGTGAATGCTGCGGATACCAGAGATCGAGCGTCCGTTGGATAACCAGTGCCGTGGTTTTCCAGCCCACGAGTTTCATCCGGTGATGAAAGTCCCAGTTTACAAAGCCATCAAAGCCCACACTGATGCCGGCACGGGGTTCCGGGGAAGGCTTCGCGGCCCCGTAGAGCCTGCTCCCGCCAGCCATTGCCCACAGCGTCATCGGGAGGAGCAATGTTCGCAAAATCATTTTTCTGCCGTAGATTACGAGGGTCACGGAATTACTATTGAAGACTCATTGCCGACTGCTCAACATAAAAACATGGTCCCCAATCCGCCCCCCGATAATCTTTATAAATATGTGGCCATCTTCGGGCTGGTGGCGCTTCTTTTTGCCATTTCGTACCCGGTCCGGTTGATGCAGGAGGACAAGGTCACGATGGCCGGGACTGAAAAGCAGAGCGCCATTTTAAAGGTGGGCATGGATGAAAAAAGGGAAAACCGCAGGCGGTTGGAAGTCGAGTTCCGGGACAAGTCGGAAGCGTTTAACAACGAAAATGCGGAGCTTGCCCGGAAAAGCGCCCAACTGGATGAAAAAACAAAAGCCCTGGAACGGCAAAAGAAAATACCCCACAGTGACAATCCCGCGCTGGCGGATGCTCTCGCGCGTGTCACGGATGAGCAAAACGCCCTGCTTGCCGATGTGACCGCGCGCCGGATGAAAGTTGACCTGCTAAACGCCGACCTGAAGCCCGGAAAATCCGCTCTTGATACGGCAAATGAGGAAATGGCGGTCCGTGAAATAGAATTGCAAACGCAGGCCCGTTTGTGGGGGTATGAAACGCGCCATTATCTGATGGCAAAAGTGTTGTTTGTCCTGTTTGGGCTGGGCGGCATTTACCTGTGCATCAAGGGATTTGCACTTTGGTATTACCGCATACAGCGTTACCAGGACGCGATTTTGCACAAATATGTGAAGGATGCCGGTATCGAATTATCAAAACGCACAGGGAAAAAAGCTGCGCCCTAGCGTCCTTTGGAGGGACACTTTATTGCTGAAAATTTCATTTTGCTTGCGGAGGCGAGGTATTTGTTTTCCCCTTCCATGGTTGTTGTGCTAATTTTCCGCCGAGTAATTTGGAGGGGTGGTCGAGCGGTTTATGGCTCCGGTCTTGAAAACCGGCATGCTCACAAGGCATCGTGGGTTCGAATCCCACCCCCTCCGCCATATTCACAGCAACATGCCGGCCCCCACTAAACCTGCGTTTTCCTTTTCGATACTCCAAAAAATCATCCTGGGATTCGGCCTGGCGGTGGCGTTGCTGGTGTTGATTGCCGTAATCACTTACCGGAGCACGAAGAGTTTTCTGGCGACCGCCACCCTCGTCGCCCACTCGCACCAGGTGCTGGAAACGCAGGAAATGCTGCTTCGCCATTTGATGGAGGCGGAAAGTGGAGAGCGCGGCTATCTTATTACCGGCGATTCCCTTTACCTGCTTTCCTACACATCGTCGTGGGTATTGATCAGGCAGGATTTCGAAAAGTTGAAAATGCTGACTACGGACAATACCGCGCAGCAGGAGCGCCTTTCAATGCTGGAGCCCCTTATTTCGCGCAAACTCGCCGTGGTGAAGGAAAACATCACCACCCGCCAGTTGGAAGGCTGGGAAAAGGCATCCGCGCAGTTTGAAAAAGGGGACGACCGGGAGTTGATGGCGGATATCTACGAGATCATGAACGCATTCGGGACCGAGGAGCACCATCTCCTTGTATACCGGGGCAGTTCGTTCGGGCAGATCGGCGAGGTGACCACGGATGTGATCGTGGTGGGCACGCTGGCCGGCGCTTTTTTTCTGGCGGTGGCCACGTGGATGATCCTGCGCGATTTTTCAGCGCGCCGCCGCGTGGAGGAGGAGCTTGCACAGGAGCGCAATCTTCTCAGTATTCTCATAGATACGATTCCCGACCATGTGTATTTGAAGGATCTCGAGGGCCGTTACATCCTCGATAATGCCTCCCACCGGCAATATATGGGGGTTGAAAGCATCAGCGAAGTAAAGGGCAGGCGTCCCGCTGATTTTTTCCCGGCCGAGCTGGCTGCGATTTACCAGGAAGTGGACCAGAGGGTGATGGCAACCGGGAAGGCTGTCATCAACCATGAGGAACCGGCCGTGGATAAGGATGGCAATTTCATCTGGCACTCTACGAGCAAAGTGCCGCTTCGCGACACCAGCGGAAAAATGGTAGGCGTAATATGCCTCAGCGCAAATATTACCGAGCGTAAGCATGCCGATGAACAGTTGCGGCATTCCGCGGCGCAAATGGAAAGGAGCAATCAGGAATTGCAGGAGTTTGCCTCCGTGGCATCGCACGATCTCCAGGAGCCGCTCCGCAAGATCATGGCTTTTGGCGACCGTCTGAAAATGAAGTGCGGCGACGCCCTGGGCCAGCAAGGAAGCGATTATCTCGAACGCATGCAGGATGCGGCGAAGCGGATGCGCATCCTTATCGACGACATTCTCACCCTTTCGCGCGTCACCAGTGCAAACAAGCCGTTCGTGGAGGTCGATCTTGCGCAGGTGGCGCGTGGGGTCGTTTCCGATCTGGAACTGCGCATCGAGCAAACCGACGCCTCCGTGGAAGTCGGATTCCTGCCAAAGATCGAGGCCGATCCTTCGCAAATGCGGCAACTTTTTCAGAACCTTATCAGCAATGCATTGAAATTTCATCCGCCCGGCCGGAAGCCGGTGGTCTCCGTTTCCGCCAAGATTCTCGAGGTGAGCGATTATCAATTGCCGGGAGCGCTGCCGGGTTCGGAGGTGTGCCAGATAATGGTTGAGGACAATGGCATTGGGTTCAGCACGGAGTACGCGGAAAAGATATTCGCCCTCTTCCAGAGACTGCATGGGCGCCAGGAATATGAGGGGACCGGAATCGGCCTTGCGGTGTGCCGCAAAATTACTGATCGCCACGGGGGAAGTATTATGGCAAAAAGTACTGAAGGAGAAGGCGCTACATTCATTGTGAGGCTTCCTGTGAAACAAATCATTAAAATCCTATGAGCACCCCACTAAACCCAATCACTATCTTAATGGCCGATGACGATGTCGACGATCGCAACCTTACGAAAGAGGCTTTGCAGGAGGGCCGGCTCGTTAATGATCTGCGCTTTGTCGAGGATGGCCAGGACCTCATGGACTATCTCCGGCATGCAGGCAAATACGCCGGCGAGAAGTCGCCGCGTCCCGGGCTTATCCTCCTCGATCTGAATATGCCAAGGAAGGATGGGCGCACCACCTTGCAGGAAATCAAGAGCGATCCGGAGTTTCGCCAGATTCCGGTGGTGATTCTTACCACATCCAAGGCGGATGAGGATATTTTCAAGTCCTACGATCTCGGTGTGAATTCCTACATCGTAAAACCGGTGACTTTTGAGGCGCTTGTGGATGTATTGCAGACGCTCGAAAAGTACTGGTTTGAGATTGTGGAGTTGCCGCCATCCGGCAATTGACCTGCGGTTCAGACCACGGCGATTTTTCAAAAATGGAGATGGCTTTTGTTCCCATCTCTTGTCAATCACGTGTTGATTGCAGGTGAAAATCGTCTAAAGTCATCCCCTATGCGCAAAACTTATTTGTTCTCCCTCGCAGCTATTGGTCTGGCGCTCTCAGTCAGCCATGGTTTCTCCGCGATTGAAACCTACAAAATTGATCCGGTGCATTCGACCATCGGGTTCAAAATCAGGCACCTTACCGGCAAAGTGACCGGCCGGTTTGCTGATGTGACAGGGCTCATTAACATCGATCCAGATCAACCGGAGAATTCTTCCGTCGAGGCGGAGATCCAGGTCAAAAGCATCGACACGGCCAACGAAAAGCGCGACGGACATTTAAAAAGCGCCGATTTCTTTGACGCGGAAAAATTCGCGACGATGACTTTCAAGAGCAAGAAAGTCCGGCAGATCGACAAGGAAACCGCGGATGTGCTCGGCGATCTCACTATCCATGGAGTGACGAATGAAGTGACATTGCGCGTGCAATTCCTGGGTAAAGGCAAGGGCATGGATGGCACCCCCCAGACCGGCTGGGAGGCTACCACGAAAATCAAGCGCTCCGATTTCGGACTCGTATGGAACAAGTTGGTCGAGGGAACAGCGATGGTCGGCGACGACGTCGATATCTCGCTCGAAATTGAATCCGATCTCGCTAAATAACCTGCCGTGAAATTATTCGATCTTGGTGGAGAAGTGGCGGTCGTCATCGGTGCGACCGGGGTGTTGGGCGGGGCATTGGCGGAAGGCCTGGCGCAGGCCGGGGCAAAAGTGGCCGTGCTCGGGCGCAATCGCGAACGTGGCGAAGCCTGCGTGAAAAAAATCACCGGTGCAGGCGGCACCGCGCAATTTTTCGCCGCGGACGCGATGAGCAAGGAGAGCTTGGCGCAAGCGCATCGCGAGGTGGACGCCAGTCTCGGCGCGACGACTGTCCTCGTGAATGCAGCCGGTGGCAACGATCCCAAGGTGACAGTGACCGCCGATCGCGCCTTCGAGCAAATCGTCGCGGACGACTGGCGCGCAAATTTCGATCTCAACCTCGTCGGCGGCGCATTGCTGCCATGCCAGGAATTTGGCCCCGCGATGGCGAAACGGGAAAAAGGCAGCATCATCAATATTGCGAGCGTCTCGGCGCATTTGCCGTTGAGCCGCGTGATCGCTTATTCCGCCGCAAAGGCTGCAGTGCTGAACCTCACGCAATTTCTCGCGCGCGAATGGGCTCCGCGTGGTGTTCGCGTAAATTCGATCACGCCGGGATTTTTTCCGGCGGAGCAAAATCGCCGCCTGCTCTTCAACGAAGACGGATCGCCGACGCCTCGCGCACAGTCCATTCTCGGTCACACCCCGATGGGCCGTTTCGGCCGGGCGCAGGAACTCATCGGTGCCGTGGTTTTTCTAGCCAGCTCCGCGGCGAGCAGTTTCGTCACCGGCACCGATCTGCGGGTCGACGGCGGATTTTTATCGCAGACGATTTGAGTGGTCGATACGGAGTGATGCTCAAGGGAGTTTTGGCTTGGAACGGGCGGAAGATGACGCTCTTTTTTTCAAGACCTTGGCTGATAATGCAACCTGTTTCAGCAATGGCAGATGGGCGAGATCTTTTTCACGTCGGACCATTTCTTTGCTGCGAATGATGCTCGCAAGCGGGAGGACAGGTATTTGTATCCCGAGCCACTCAAGATGAACGGCATTTTTTTCTTCCGCATCAAAAGAGCCAAGACCATCCACCCGGTAAAGAAAATTGACCAGCGTGTCATTCCGCAAAGCGACGACGGTTCGCGCCATGATGCTGGCTTTCAATCGGCGGCAGATCGTTAAAATCCGCACGTATTGTCTTTCAGGCAGGTCGACCCAGATGTCTGTGTCCAGCGTCGAGGCGGGTACGCCTTGAAGGATGGCAGCGGACATTCCTGCTATTTGAAACCGTATGCCTTCCTCGCCGAGCGCGTGTATAAGTTCAGCGAGCGGAGAAAGTTCTCGTGCATTTCCCAGCGTTCGTCCGGTGTGGCCGCCAGACTTCTTGCGAACAGGATTTTTTCGTGTTCGCTTAGACCCTTTACCTGGTCCAGTTGCTTTTTTACGGCCTGGAATTTTTTTTTGGTCATGCGTGCATGCTAAGCTCCTCGAACTCTGTTGCAAAGTGGAAAAGGCGATATGTCGTGGGAATCAGACTCCATATCGACAAAAACGTCCTTTGGAATTACATTTATTTAGCGATTTTTCGTAAAAATCTATTTTCTGTTTTTGTCGCGTCCTTTATTGATGTTTATCTAGCTATTTTATGTCCACGCTCTCTCATATAGCGTCCGCTGGTTCCTCCGTCACCGGTGAACAGGTCGCAACTCTTGTCGCACAAGCCTGCCCGGCGAAGGATAACCGGAACAAAAAGGTCCTGCTCATTGTGCCGGATGCGACCCGCACTGCGCCGGTGGGTTTGATTTTCAAGGCGCTCTTTTCGCAGATCGGGGAAGCGATTGCTGCGTTCGATGTCCTGGTGGCGCTTGGTACTCATCAGCCGATGTCGGAGACGGCCATCCGCGAACGTTTGGAAATTTCCGGTGACGAGCGCTCCGGAAAATATCGCCGGGTGAAGTTTTTCAATCACGAATGGGACAACCCGGCGGCGCTCAAGTCGCTGGGCGTGATTTCGGCGGATGAAATCAGCGCGCTCTCCGGCGGTCTGTTCGCGATGGATGTTCAGGTGAATGTGAACCGGCTGATTTTTGAATACGACCAGATCATCATCGTCGGCCCCGTATTTCCTCATGAAGTCGTCGGGTTTTCCGGTGGCAACAAATATCTTTTTCCGGGGGTATCGGGACCGGAAATCCTGAATTTCTTCCATTGGCTCGGAGCTGTGATTACGAATCCGATGATCATCGGCAACAAATGGACTCCCGTGAGAAAAGTCGTGGATCGCGCCGGGGCGATGGTTGGCATCGACAAGCTCTGTTTCGCGCTGGTGGTGGATGGCGCAAATTTCGCCGGCCTTTTCGTCGGCAGCCCCGAAGCAGCCTGGGACGAGGCTTCCGAACTGTCACGCAGGCTCCATATCACCCGCAAGGATCATCCGTTCCACACCATCCTCTCATGCGCGCCGAAGATGTATGACGAGGTATGGACCGGTGGAAAATGCATGTACAAACTTGAGCCGGTGCTTGCCGATGGCGGCGAACTCATCATCTACGCGCCGCATATTTCGGAAGTCTCCATCACGCACGGCAGGCTCATCGAGGAGATCGGCTATCATTGCCGTGATTATTTTTTAAAGCAGTGGGACAAATTCAAGGATTACCCGTGGGGCGTGCTCGCGCATTCCACCCACGTGCGCGGCATCGGCACATATGAGAATGGCGTCGAAAAATGCCGCGCCAAAGTCACGCTCGCCACACGCATCCCGCGCGAAACCTGCGAGCGCATCAATCTCGGCTACCGCGATCCCGACACGATCCGCATGGAGGATTTCATGAACCGCGAGGATGAGGGGATTCTCTGTGTCCCAAAGGCCGGCGAAATGTTGTTCCAGTTGGAAACGCCCGCGCCGTGGGCGAAGGGAGAGTGATGCCCCACCGCAAGGCAGACAAAAGCCTCGTCCTGGCGCTCGACATAGGCACCTCCTCCTCGCGTGCGTCCCTGTTTACGGACGATGGCGCCCGACTGGTCTCCACGACCGCCCAGCAGGCCTATGCGTTAAAGTACACTCCAGGCGGCGGCGCGGAACTCTCCCCGCACACGCTCCTCAAGGCCGTGAAAAATTGCATCTCGCATACTTTGCAAATCCGGCGCAACGACCCGAAGCTGCGCCACCTGCAGATTGCCGGTGTGGGTACATCCTGTTTCTGGCACAGCATGATCGGTGTGGGGGATAAAAATACACCGTTAACACCTGTTTATACATGGGCGGATTCCAGATGCCGCCCCGATGCTGCAAAGCTGCGTGGGGAGTTCTCCGAAAAGGCGGTCCACAGCCGCACCGGCTGCATGCTGCGCACCTCGTTCTGGCCCGCGAAGCTCGCGTGGCTGCATCGCACCCGCCCGGACTTGAAGGTGCGGATATGGATGTCACCGGCCGAGTGGCTCTATCGCGAATTTCTGGGCGTTGCAAACTGCAGCTTGTCAATGGCCAGCGGCACAGGCCTTTTCCGTCCGGATAAACTCGTTTGGGACGGCGAATTGCTCGCTCATTTTCACATGGACGGCAGCATCCTGAACGTCCCCGGCGACGAACCGCTTGCAGGTTGCCGCCATTTTGCGGAGCTGAAATCCGTCCCATGGTTCCCTGCCATTGGGGACGGCGCCGCGAGCAATCTCGGCTCGGGCGCTACGCGCGAGGGGTTGGCGGCGATCAATGTAGGCACCAGCGCCGCGCTCCGCGTGATGAAATCCGCAGGCAAAGTCCGGTCGCCATTCGGCCTGTTTTGTTACCGGGTCGATAAAAGGCGTTTCCTAATGGGCGGTGCCGTGAGCAACGCCGGCAACCTCCGCGCATGGTGCCTGCGGGAATTGAAACTCGCGGACGATTCCAGGCTGCTGGAGCGCGAGATGGCGAAGCGCCCCGCGCCCATGCATGGCCTCACCGTCCTCCCGTTCTGGACCGCCGAGCGTGCCCCTACGTGGGAGGACGACAAGACCGGCGTGATCCAGGGCCTCACGCAGCACACCACCGCCCTCGACATCCTCCAGGCCACCACGGAGGCCGGCTATTACCGCATCGCCCGTATCGCAGATCTTGTTTTGAAAGAGGAGAAAACCGCCCCGAAATTCATCGTCTCGGGCGGTATCGTCTATTCGACTTCATCGGTCCAGCGCCTCGCTGATATCTTGAATCAACCTGTATATGTAAACGACGAACCGGAGGCATCCCTCCGCGGCGCCGCCATTTTCGTTCTCGAAAAAATGGGCAAAAAAATCGCCGCCCTGAAACTGCGCAAAGCCGTCAAGCCCCGCCGCAAAATCGCCACCCTTTACCAGCAGGCAAAGGATGCTCAACAATCGCTGGAACGCGCGTTGTAAAACGCCGCTGTTTTCCGTCCCGCTAAACTTCACCCTTCACAAGCAGCACCACGAGGACGATTGCCACGATCAAGCCGCCGCTGGGATAATAACCCCAGCCCGAGCTGTAAGGCCACGCAGGCAAAGCCCCGAGAAGCAGCAATATGAGGATGAGAAGAAGAAGGGTACGCATAGGTTTTGGGCTTCTGTTTCCGGGTTGAATGATCTCTTCACCAGCTGCATCGCGCCACCGGCCCCGGCCGGATGCATCCACCCCTTCGAACCCTGAACTAGGAGTCGCCTTTCCCGATCAGCCGCTTCAGGAGCGCAAAAAACCCGCGCGGTCTGTGCCCGCTCCCGCGCACCACCAGCACCGGACGCCGCGAGCGGTTCACGATCTCCGAGGTTATATCCCCCATGAGATACGTGTGGACCGCCCCTCCCATCGGCGAGGATCCTGTAACGATCAAATCATAATCGCCCACGCGGATTTGCTCGAGGATTTCCGGCGTCACATCCCCGTACCCCACCATCACTTCCGTCTTCACCCCGGCTTTTTCCAGCAGCTCTTTTTCGCGGCGGAGATTGCGCCCCAGCATCGAGTTCGACGCCAGCAACGTCTCCGCATTCTCCGTGCATTCCATGACACCGTCGTACATCGCCGGAGCCTCGGGAAGCACATGGAAAAGCGTGACGGCCGCCTCCAGCGGAAGCGCGATTTTGACCGTCAGTTCGATCGCCTTGTGGATGTAACTCCGACCTCCGCTGCAAATGAGCACCTTTTTCAACTCCGGCCGTTTCCCCGCCACCACCAGCACGGGCGCGCCGATGATCTTGATCAATTTGTAAGCTTTCACCGACATGATGAATGGCCCCGCATGCCCCTTGTACACCGCACCGATCAGCACCAGGTCGTAAGCTTTTTCTGCGGTATGTTTCTTGATCTCCGCCACGGGTTCGCCGCTTTTTGTGAGCAGCTCGATCTTGACGTTCTTCTCTTTCGCAAATTGCATCCCGCGATTCAGCGCATCGAGCAGCGGCTCTTCGTCGCCTGCATTTTCCACAACCCCCAGCAGTGTCACAGCCGCCCCGTTGCCCGCCGCGATCAACGCCCCGAACTCCAGCGCGTTTTCCGCCTGCTCAGAACCGTCGCTGCAAATAAGGATCTTCATCGCGTTCAATGGTGATGCCCCGTTACGAGTCCGTAAACAATAATGCCCGCGCCGATCAGCGGCAATGGCACAAATGCCAGCCGGATGCGCGCCCCGTGGAAAAATTCCGTGCCGATCGCCCCGATCTGCGCCCCGATCGCCGCGCCCGTGTGCATCACCAGCGCGAGCAGGATATCGACATTCCCTTTAAGCGCATGGGTGAACGTGCCGTAACTCGCCGAGATCATGATCTCAAAAAGATCAGTCCCCACCGCCACATGCGTTGGCACCCCGAGCAGATACACCATCGCCGGCATGCGGATGTAACCCGCCCCGCCGCCGAGGAATCCGCTGAAAAAACCGCCGATGAATGCGATCACCACGATCACCCACACGGAAATCGCCGCGATCCCCGCTGTGGGCAGGCTCACCATCGGGTGGATCTTCATGCGCTGGATGCGTTTCGTGAAATGCGAGAACGCCGAGTCATCCTTCCCCGCCTTGAGTTTCTTCGGCGCCCGCCCCGCTGCTTTCTGCTTGTCATCGCTCGCGCGGTGCATTTGCAGCGTCTTCCAGCTCTCCCATGCCATGAAAACCGTGATCGACACCAGCACCACGATAAACCCGATCCCCACCACAAAATCCACGTGTGCCACCCGCTTCAAATACTGGATCAACTGCGCCCCCAGTTCCGCTCCCATGATCGTGGGGATCACCATGATCGACGCCAGCTTCATGTCCACGTTTCCCAGCGCGCGATGCTTTTTCGTCGCGACGATCGATTTGCCCACGATGTGCGCCAGGTCGGTGCCTACCACGAAATTCATCGGCACGCCGAATGCGAACAGCGCCGGCCCCGCGAGGAAACTTCCGCCCACGCCGAAAAATCCCCCCATCACGCCCACGAGGAAACCCACGAGCACGAGCCAGACCGGATTGATATGTTCGCCGGAGATGAGGAAATCCATGGCCTTATTCGCTTCTCGACCGCACGGCTCTCAGAAGTTTGGTGGTGATCATTTCCAGCCCCACGCCCTGCCCGATGATCAGCAGCAGCGCCACGATTGCATAGACCAGCTTGTTTCCGTCGAAGAGGTGCTTGAGCCATTCACCGAGGAAATGCAGCACCGCGAAAAAATAAACGACCACCAGCGCCGTATAGACCGCAAGTTCCAGCAGGATCGAACGGATATATTTTTGTATTTTTTTCATCGGATCGTCCCGTCAGGGGTACATCGTGGCGATGTGCGGGCATGGATGTAGTTGACAGGGAAGCATGGGATAAGGTGACTGATATACCGGATTTTTTGGATTATAGAATGTTCAAATGGAATTAAACGACGCGCTTTTCATGAAGCTGGCAGGCTGGCAGGTGGTAAAGCAAGCCCGTGCCA
>Ga0302319_10011699_pt1 | contig 16624 bp, 15 predicted proteins | sample Bog_T0_2_FD_203319 | JGI IMG/M metagenome (GOLD analysis project Ga0302319, IMG submission 203319) | Peat permafrost microbial communities from Stordalen Mire near Abisko, Sweden - Bog_T0_2 | ecosystem: Environmental > Terrestrial > Soil > Wetlands > Peat | place: Sweden: Abisko, Stordalen Mire...
CGACCACGGTATCTCCTGCGCCGGTGACATCGGCCACTTCGTTGACGAGCACAGGCAAATGCACTTCCTTGCGGCCGGGTTCGAACAACGACATGCCGTCGCCGCCGCGCGTGACCAGAAGCGCCGATGGGGCAATCTTCTCCAGCAACATCGCCGCCGCCCGAGCCAGGTCATCGCCGGAATGAATCGGCTCACCCGCCGCAGCCGCGGTCTCCTTCAGGTTGGGCGTTACGATCCTCGCCCCCCGGTAACGCGACAGTTGGGGCGACTTCGGATCCACTACAACCGGCACTCCGCGCTTGGCGGCCCGGTCGATCACCCAGCGGCAAAACGCTTCCGGCGCGACGCCTTTCGCGTAATCCGAAATGACGATCGCATGCGCTTCGTCGAGCACCCGTTCGCACCTGCGCAACAGATGCGCCGCCATCCGGGCGGACAGCGGCAGGCGGCTTTCCTCGTCGAAGCGCACGATCTGTTGACCGCCGGCAGTGACCCGTGTCTTCACAGTGGTGACGCGCATCTCGTCTTCAACGAGCGCTTCGATTCCGATGCCCAGTTCTTCCAGTTCAGCGCGCAGGCGGGTACCGGCCGGGTCGGTGCCGGTAACGCCGGCCAGGGTCACGATGGCTCCCATGCCGCGCGCATTCGCCGCGACATTGGCGGCGCCGCCCACCACGAACCGCCGCTCGGCAACCTCTACCACCGGGACCGGCGCTTCCGGAGATATGCGCGTGGCGGCGCCGGTAACGTAGGCATCGAGCATGCAATCGCCTGCTACCAGAATGCGCACCGCGGGCGCGCGCATCAGCAGTCTTGTCATCATGATTTTTCGGTCTCCGCCGCGGCGCGGATTCTTTCCATCAATCCGGTAGTGGAGCGCCCCCGATGCAACGGAAGAAACCGGATGCTGCCGCCATAGCTTTCCACAACGGCGCGTTCGGGTACCGGCCTCTTTCCGTTCGCGTACTCTTCGCCTTTGCAATGGATCTCAGGCCGCAGGCGGGCCAGCGCCGCCGATGGTTCCGGTTCGTCGAAGACGGCGACGTAATCCACCATCTCCAGCGCCGAGAGCACTTCAGCCCGGTCCTCCTGGCAAACCAAAGGACGGTGCTGGCCCTTGAACTTCCGCGCGCTCGCGTCGCTGTTAATGCCGACAACGAGAATATCGCCCAGCGCCTTCGCGTCGCGCAGGCTGCGGATATGCCCGGCGTGCAGAAGGTCGAAGACGCCGTTGGTCCACACGACTGTCTTGCCCTGTGAATGCCATTGCTCACGCATCGCGACCAGTTCGTCCATACTTCGCAGCTTTGATGAGGATAACACCAAACCAGATTATCCTTCTTACCATCATTTACGGCGCTTAAAGGACCGTCTGCTGTAGAATTCTGACATGAAATCTCCCTGTCTGCGCCGGATCGCCGGCGCACTGTTGTTTTGTCTGGCGGCATCCCTGTTTCAGGCGGCGGTTCAGGCGGCCGCGACGCCCGCCAGCGCCATTCTGGTGCTGGAGAAGGAGCAGAACACGCTGGTCATTGTGGATCCGGTGGCGCTCACCATCGTGGCTCGCGTGCCGGTGGGGGATGATCCGCACGAAGTTGCGGTGTCGGACGATGGCAAGATCGCCTATATTTCGAATTACGGCGGCAATACGATATCGAGAGTCGATCTGGTGGCGCAGAAGCCGCTTCCGGCGATCGATCTGGGCGCATTACGGCTGCCGCACGGACTCGAATTCGTCGGCGGCAAGCTCTTTTTCACGGCCGAGGGAGCCAAGATCGTCGGCCGATACGATCCTGCCACGCAGCAGATCGACTGGGTCGTCGGCACGGGCCAGGATCGCACTCATATGGTGATCGCGTCAAAGGATCTGAAAACCGTGCTCACGTCGAACGTCAGTTCCGGGACGATCAGCGTGATTCAGCAGACAGCGCCCGGACAGGGGCGTGGACCCGGCGGACCTGGTGGTCCGGGCAGACCTGGCGGTCCGGGCGGTCCCCCGCCCCCAGGCGGCATGAACGGGCCGGGAGGCGGCAGCGGACGTGGCGGAAGAGGCGGGCCTCCGGGCGGCGGTCCCGGTGGCGGCCCCGACTGGAGCGTGACCAACATCCCGGTCGGCCACGGTTCGGAGGGTTTCGACCTGACACCGGACGGCAAGGAACTCTGGGTGGCAAACGCGCAGGATCACACGATCTCCGTCATCGATATTGCCTCGAAAAAGGTGGTTCAGGAGTTGCCTTCCACGGGCAACGCCAATCGGCTCAAGATCACGCTCGACGGCAAGTACGCGTTCGTTTCAGACCTGGGCGGTACCGACATGCTGATTATCGATGTCGCCACGCGCAAGCCGTTCAAGACGATGAAAATGGGAGGCAGTTCGGAAGGCCTGCTGATGGCACCCGACGGCGCTCACGTATATACGACTCTCAACGACCGCGACTCGGTTGCGGTGATCGACCTGAAGACGTTCATGGTGACCGGCGAGGTCAAGACCGGCCGCGGTCCCGACGGTCTGGCCTGGGCAGCGCGGAAATAAGAGGATTCGGCGGGCTGTTCTACAACTGGCATTCCGTATGCACAGCCCGCACCGCTTTCTCCAGCCCGTCGCGCCGCACCGCGATCGAAATCGTCAGTTCGCTCGACCCCTGCGCGATGGCGATCACATTCACTTTCTCGCGTGAAATCGCGGTAAAGATGCGTCCGGCGAGCCCCTGCGTGCCCCGCATCCCCTCCCCCACCACGGCGAGCAGGCCGACCTCGCGATCCACTCCCACGTCGTTGATATATCCGTGCGCGAATTCCAGCGACAATGCGACCTTGATCGCGTCCACGGCCTTCTCGATCTCGTCGTTACGCACCAGGAAACAAAAGCTCTGCCGGTAACTCGAACTGGATAAGGCGAGGATTTCCACGTTCACGCGGTCCAGCGCATCCAAAGCCCGCGCCATGACGTGCACGCCGCCCACCGCCGCACTGGCCGGTTCGAGCGACACCAGCGCCACATTCGCCATGGACGTGACCGCTTTCGCACCCGAATTGCCCGCGGTCAGCCGGGGCACAATGCGCGTGCCGGGTTTTTCGGGCGCGAAACTGTTCTTGCTCCACACGGGAATTCCGTATTCGACCAGCGGCGCGATGGTTCGGGGATGGAGCACCTTGGCGCCGGCCCATGCCAGTTCGGCCGCTTCGCTGTAAGTGATCTCGGCGAGGATCTTCGCGTCCGGCACCAGGCGCGGATCGGCGGTCATGATGCCATCCACATCGGTCCAGATCCAGAGTTCGGTCGCGCCCAGCGCGGCGGCGAGAATACTGGCCGAGAAATCCGATCCGCCGCGTCCGAGCGTGGTGGGCCGCCCGTCACTCGTCGCTCCGTTGAAGCCGGTGACGATGGGAATCCCGCCGCTGCGCAGGATCGGCAGCAAGCGCGCCTGGGCCTTTTCGCGCGTGGCGTCCATCAGCGGCGACGCGTTATTGAAAACCGCGTCGGTGACAATGGCCTCGGCGGCGTTGACAGCCTCCGCCGCCAGTCCGCGCGAACGCAGATGTTCGCTCACCAGCAATACGGAGAGGCGCTCGCCCACGGCGATCGCTTCATCCACGGCCCGCGCCGGCCGGTATCCCAGCATTTGCATTCCGTTGACGATGCGGCGGAATTCGCCGACCAGATCGGTAATCCCGCCGTTGATGCGCTCGAGTTCCGCGGCGGGAATCAGCTCCTTTGCGGCTTCCCGATGGCGCGCGGCGAGTTGCGCCAGATTGACTTCGATACCGGCCGCGTCGTCCGACTCGGCCAGGCGCGTTGTGTCGAGCAGCAGATCGGTGATCTTCGACATCGCGGACACCACCGCCGTGACTGGCCGTTTGGCGGCGTGGATGGCGATGAGATCGGAGGCGGCCTTCATACGCGCGGCCGAGCCGACGCTGGTGCCGCCGAATTTCATAACGAGGAGGTTTTCCAAAAGTACGATTCCCTTTCAAACCAAAAACCGCAGGCGAAAACGCCTACGCTGCATGCGCTCCGCCGTTCGATATTCGCGCGCGGACAATCTTCAGAATGGCGTCTTCCACCTGTTGCGGCGTCAATCCGGTGGAATCGAGATACGTCGCATCCGGAGCCTGCAATAGCGGCGATTCGATCCGGTTCCGGTCGCGCTGGTCGCGTTCGGCGATCTGCGCCGCCAGCGTCTCGGGTGGTTCGTCCGGCAATTCGCCCGCACGGCGGCGCACGCGTTCCCGCGGGTGGGCGTCCAGAAATATCTTGACACGCGCGCCGGGGAAAACCACGGAACCGATATCGCGGCCTTCCGCCACGACGCTCGCGTTCTCCGCGATGCGGCGCTGTTTGGCCACCATCGCGACCCGCACCGCGCCGACCGAGGCCACCTGAGACGCCAGCGCCGAAATCTCAGGTGTGCGGATTGCATCGGTAACGTCTTCCCCGTTCAACAGAACCCGGCTTTGCGGCAGCAATTCGATGTCGGCGGAAATCGCGAGCTGCTCCAGCCTCTGAACGTCGGAGGCGGAGGTTTGCGTCCGTTGCGCCCACAATGCGACGGCCCGGTACATCGCGCCGGTGTCGATATAGATGTAGCCGAGTTTCTCCGCGAGAAGACGCGCGATCGTGCTTTTCCCCGCGCCGGCGGGACCGTCGATGGCGATGACGTGGCCCATAAGTTTTGGATCGTCAGGCGTGCGGCTTGCGGTTACCCCGGCCGATTCCCGCGTAGTCGAACCCCGCGGCCCGAGCCGCTTCGGGGCTGAAAAGGTTGCGGCCGTCCACCAGAACCCGCGTCTTCATCCGCCTGCCCAAAGCCGCCAGATCCAGTTCCGCGAATTCCGGCCATTCGGTCACAAGCAGCATCGCGTCGGCCTGTTCCACCGCCTGCGCCACGCTGGTGCAGTACTGCACCCGCAGATCGGGGAACTGTTCCTGGCAGGTGGTCATCGCGATCGGATCGTAAACCCGCACGCGCGCGCCCAGCCGGATCAGCTTCTCCGAAATCTGAAGGCTCGGCGCGTCCCGCAGATCGTCCGTGTTCGGCTTGAAGGCCAGTCCCAGCAGCGCAATGGTCCGCCCCTTGAGGATGAAGAGCTTCTCCTGCAGCTTCTGGATGACAACCTGCCGCTGCAGACGGTTCACGGAAATCGACGCGTCGAGCAGTTGCGGGTGGTATCCGTACTCGCTCGCCGTATGCAGCAGCGAGCTGATGTCCTTGCCAAAACAACTGCCGCCCCATCCGATGCCCGCATTGAGAAACCCCGTGCCGATGCGGGAATCGAGCCCGATGCCGGTCATGACCTCCGTTACCTCCGCACCCACGCGTTCGCAGATATTGGCGATTTCGTTGGCGAACCCGATCTTCATCGCGAGGAACGCGTTGGCCGAGTACTTGATCATCTCGGCGCTGGTGAGCGAAGTCGTGACCAGAGGCGAGGCCCCGACGTGGCGCGGCCTCGGAGCGAACGCAGGCGGATCGAACAGCTGTTCCGACAACGGCCGGTAGAGTTCACGGAGCAGGCTGAGCGACCTTTCGTCTTCGGTGCCGAGCACAATGCGGTCGGGATAGAGTGAATCGTGAATCGCCGAGCCCTCGCGGAGGAATTCCGGATTACTGGCCACGCTGAATTCGATCTTGCCGGCGGCATCCCGGCCGTCTTCATGCGAAACCGGGACGCCTTCCCGGATGAGCGCGCCCACCAGGTTGCCCGATCCTACCGGCACGGTGGATTTATTGATTACCACCCGGTACCGCGAGGAATCCATGGCGGCGCCGATGCCGCGCGCGGCAGCTTCCAGATACGACAGATTCGATTCGCCGGAGGGCAGCGGCGGCGTGCCCACGGCGATAAAGATGGCGTCGCTTTCGCGGGCGGGCGCGGTGAGATCGGTTTCGAAATCGATGCCGCCGCGCTGAATCGCGAGCGCCAGCAGTTGTTCGAGCCCCGGTTCATAGATGACGGGATCGCCGCGCCGCAACCGCTCGATCTTGTTCTGGTCGGTGTCCACACAAGTCACCCGGTGCCCCAGATATGCGAGGCAAGCGCCCGTGACTGTACCGACGTAACCCGTTCCTACAACAGTAACTCTCATGGATCTCTTACAGGTTAACGCGAGGGTCGTTTTTCACCGTGCAAAGTGGTCGAATCCGCGAACCGCGAGCGGCTTGCCTTCGAGGCGGATCTCTCCGGCGGGGCCGGGTGCGGCGACTCCGATGCGCGTCAGCGGCAGACCTTCAAACCGCGGGGGGACTTTGACGCCGCTCCTCACGAAGAAGAGCAACTCGTACTCTTCGCCGCCGTGCAGCGCCTGATCGGGCGAAGCGCCGTGCTTTGTGTTCGCACCAAATCGGGGAGGCGGGACGATGTCCGCGGCCACGCCCGATGCCAGGCAAATCCGTTGCAGGTCCAGCGACAGCCCGTCGCTGATGTCGATCGCGGCCGTGGCGCTCAGTTTTTCGCGCAGAAAGCGGCCGAGCGCGAGGCGCGGTTCCGGGTTCAGGTGGCGCTTCCAGGCTTTTCCCGTGTGAGTTTCGAGGCCCAGGGCCGATCCACCCAACGCTCCGGAAACGTAGATTTCGTGTCCCGCGCGCGCGCCGCTGCGCAGCAGGGACGTACCCCGTGGAACCGCGCCGCAAACCGTCACGTCGCAGGCCAGCGTTTCTCCGCGCGCCAGATCGCCCCCCGCCAGAATCGTCCGGTTCCAGGCTGCTACGGCGATCAGTGTATCGAAGAAACCGTCGATCCAGCGGTCGGACGCCCAGGCCGGCAGGCAAAGCGATACGAGGCAAAAACGAGGCTCTCCTCCCATGGCGGCGATATCGCTGAGGCTGCGCACGAGGGCTTTCCTGGCTACGTCGGCGGCCTTATGGGTGTCGCGCAGGAAATGGACGCCTTCGATAAACAGGTCGGTGGTGAACAGCAGATCGTCGGCGCTGCCGCGCGGCCTGTAGATCGCGCAGTCGTCTCCGATCCCGGCGACGAGCGCGGAGGACGGCGGAATCTTCGTGAGGGCGCTCAGGCGTTCTGTAATGGCTCGTTCATTTCGCAAGCCGCAGTCTAACATCGGGACTTTTCCGCAACGGCGCACGGACTGGCTCGCGCTACTCGGCTGAGCCGGGTGCGGCCCGTGCGCTCACCCGAAACAGGGCACGAACTGGCCGCACCACTCGGCTGAGCCGGATGTTGCCGGGTTCTTCGCTGCCGCCCGCCGCGGCCCGTGCGGGGAACAGGGTCATTTCGGAATCGTCCGTTGTTGCCGATTGCCGCTTGAACCTGCACCCCGGCTTGTGAGATACTTCGTGACGTCAAAAACACCGAGGCGTCCGATCCGCTCGTTTTCAGCGGCGGAGCGGAGGCCTTTTCAGGAGAAGGTTTGTGAAAGAAAAAGGTACAGTTAAATGGTTCAACGCTGCCAAAGGCTTCGGCTTCATCCAGCGTCAGAGCGGGGACGACGTGTTCGTCCACTTTTCAGCGATCGCGTCCACCGGTTACCGGAGTCTGGACGAAGGCGCGTCCGTGGAATTTGAGGTGAAGCAGGGGCCGAAGGGGCTCCAGGCGGAGAATGTCACCCGGGTGTAATTTTTGGCGAGTGACGGGGATTGAATCGTGGAAAAAGGGCTCCGGGTTTCCGGGGCTCTTTTTGTTTGCCTGCGGCCTGCCAGCCGTTCATTGCACTGGCCTCACCGGCCAGCTTTCTTGCACTGGCCTCACCGGCCAGCTTTCTTGCACTGGCCTCACCGGCCAGCCGGGCCCGGTTCCAGATACAGCCTGACGCGATTGCTCTCTTCGCCGTTCACCACAAGGCGGAGTTCACTGGCACCGCGGTTCACAAAGGCCGGGATCTCCAGTTCAACCAGATAATTCCCGATTAGCGTGGGCGCCAGCGTGGCGCGAGCGACCCGGATCGGCGTACCGTCCAGGAAGGCCGTCACGGGTGCGACAACCACGGGTGGCGCTTCGACCGGCGCTGGTTTGCCGGTCGGCCAATCGGGGGTCACTCGTCCCAGTCCTGTCGCCAGTACCTGTATGACCGCTCCCGCCCGCAAGGCGGTGCCGGAGTCGACGACCAGTCCGCTTGCCGCGTCCAGGATCATCGGCGCGCCGTCCGCATCCACAAAAATCGCAGGCGCTGCTTCCTTCACGTTCAGGGGCGCGGTCCAGACGCCAGTATCGCTTACTAACGCCAGTTGCAAAGTGCCGGGCGCGACCTCAAAAGGAACCTGGAGCTGCGAACCCTGATCGGACGGCAGCAGCACCGGGTACACGTCCCGGCCACTGATCGCCTGTTTCACATTCACGCCCAGCACGCTGATGAGCGAACCGGGAGCCGCCGCGCGATCGCTCATGTCCGCGCCGCTCACGATGCGCGGCGACTGCGGGCGATGCGGAGCGGGGGCTTCGTAAACTCCGTACCCATCGAGCAGCACCGTAATCGTCCCGTCCATATTGAGCCGGGCATCCCACGCCGTGGCAAACGGCAAGTCGCCCTGTATGGACGTCCATTTCGCCGGCGCGAGGTCGGCCGCGTTCAGCGAAAGAGCTCCCGAAAACACACCCAGATCCGTGGCTGCGTAGACCACGCCCGCCGAGCTATCGGCTGCAATGCCGTGAATGGCGCCGGCATTGAGAGTGCCGGTGACGTCGTCCCAGAATGCCCCGCCATTCGTGGTGCGATACAACCTGGGCCCCGAAGCCACAAGCGCGGCCTGAGGGTTGGCCGGATCCACCCAGATTCGGCCGATCGGCCGGGCCGCGGCCGGGTCGCTTCCCGGTTTCGGCAAAGTTCTCCACGTGCCGCCCTCATCGGCCGAACTAAACATGCCGCCGCTGGCATCGCCCGCATAAATCATGGAGCCGCTTTGCACAGCGGCGGTTGTGTTGAGGCCGATCTTCTCCAACAGCGTCGCCCGAAGAAGGTTTTCCGGCGCGGCGCCGTCAACCGGCGTCCATTTGCCCGCCGTTACGGCAGCCAGCGTTCTGTCGGCCAGTGCGGGGTCGGCCAACGCTACGGTCCTCTGGCCGACCAGACTGCGGGCGTCCAGATTCGGCAGTTCCTCGTTGAGCCCCTGCCAGGATAGCCCCCCGTCGAGGGAGCGCCAGACGCCGAAGCGGTTGGCGACCGTCACATCCACCGGACTCGAAGGAGAAACAGCCAAAGCGGAGAAGCCGCCACCAAGGATCGACCGGCCATTGAATCCCGTCAGATTCACCCAGAAACGGCCATCGTCGGACCCGTAGACATTCTCCTGCGTCACCGAATAGCGCCGCGCGCCGCTGGTGCCGATCTGAATGCCCGATTCCGGCCGATCCTGTGCACCTGGCTTCATGGAAGGGTGGGGCACGGCGTCAAGAGAGTTCAAAGTCCAGTGCTGGAAGTCGGTTGTCTGAAAAATCCGCCCCGATTCGGTCTGAGCGAGCAACCGATTGCCGCCATTTTCATACCAGACGGATCGCACGGGCCCGGAGGCCGATCCCGCCAATCCCAGATTCAGGGTGTACCCGGCAACCCGGCTCCATTCTGGATTCACTTGGGCCGGATTCACTTGGGCGGGAATCGTCTGGGCACGGGCCATGAGGGCTCCCAATGCCAAAGCCAATACCGCCGCCGACCTCTTGAGCCGCATCCCTGCCATCTTCACTTCACTTCTGTAACTTCGGCATTACCGCGCAAATCCTGTACCCTACCATGCTAGCGGGTGTATCGCGCCGACACAACGCCGTGTCCCGATTCTACTCCATTTCCAGGCACGAATGATTTGGAACCATCTGATTCGCTGGAGTTTGCACATTAAAATCCGTTCGGAACTGCATCTGCTCTGCACGTTTCGGTGTTATTCTTTGGAATGAACGCGCGGGCTGCCTATCCCGGTGCGACTTTGCTCCGCGTTCGTTCTTGAGATGTATTTTATGGCACGTTTCCCAGCTTCGGCGAGGTACGTCCTGACTGTCTCCGTTTTCCTGACGGCGATGGCGTCCACCCTCTGCGCCCAGATGTCCCACCCGCCCGTGACGGAAGTCAGTGGCGCGGCTCAACTGGTGAAGTTCGATGGCCAGATCTCCTACCTGCGCGGTAGTACGCCGTGGGCGCTCAATGTGGGCGATTATGTTCAGCCCGGGCAGGTCATCGTTACCGGAGCCAACGGCACAGGCATGTTCAAAGTCGGCGATGGCAGCACTTTCGAGGTCTTTCCCAACTCGAAAGTCGTCTTCCGCGCCAACAGCTTCAACTGGGACGACATGCTGGAACTCTGGCTCGGCAAGGTCAAGGTTCAGATCGAACATCTGGGCGGCGTACCGAATCACAACAAGGTTCGTACCCCTACAGCGGTAATCTCCGTGCGCGGAACGACGTTCGACGTCGAATACGATGCCCAGAAGGAGTCTACGCTGGTTTTCGACGAGGAGGGCTCCGTCGAAGTGGCCCGCGTGACTCGTCTGGACGATAAGAGAGTTCTCAATGCGAACGAATCCGTTGTGGTCTACAAGAACAGTTCGCTCTCGCCCAAATTCGACACGGGCGGACTGCTGAAACGGATCTTCCAGACGGCGATGGACGCGATCACGCAACAGGAAGTGAACTCGCGCACGAGCACGCCGGCTCCGACGACTACCGGGCCCGCCCCGTCGACGCCCCCTCCCACGACTTCGGGCGATCATAATAACTCACCGCCGCCTCCACCGCCGCCCCCGCCTCCACCGCAGTGACGGGGCCGATGCGTGGTTTCAGGCTCTCTCCGCAAGTGCTAGTCTGAGTACGGATGCGTCTTCGCCCCGCCTTGCTCGCTATCCCGATGGCAGCGCTTGTCGCCTGCTGGTTCGGTTTGCGCGCTCAACAGCAGACGCCGGCCGGCCCGGATCGCGTCCCGCTCGACACAGCTCAGGTGGGCGCCATCGCCAATGAGATTGCGCAGCGCTCCGAACATCTGAAGCCCATGCTGGAAGAACTGCGCGCCGCGGAGTGGGTTGCCAAAGGAGCCCCGCAGGCCTACGTTTCGCAATGGAGTTCCCTGACGGAACAGAACCAGGCGATTGAAACCGATATGGCCGCGATCGCGCAGAACCCCGAGGCCATGCAGGACGTGATGAGGTCGCTTTTCCGCGTGCACCGGTTCGACGGCGACCTTGAAGGACTGATGAACGCCGTCCGCCGCTATCAGAACCCGGCGCTGGCGGATCTGATCGAGTCCGTGGCCGCGGGCGATCAGAGCGCCGTCGACAAGCTTCAGCAATACGTTCTCGATCTGGCCAACGAAAAAGAGCGGCAACTCGACGTGGAGGACAAGGAAGCGCAACGCTGCCGTTCCGTGCTGGCCAGTCAGCCGCCGCCTCGACCGGCCGCGCCGAAGAAGACGACTGGCGGCCCTCCAAAATGACACCCACGACTTTCACCTGCAGCATTTGCGAAGCGGAATCGACGCGTATCTGCGTACACTGCACGAAGGACGCCTGCGCCAATCATCTGTGCGACCGCTGCGGCCGGTGCAGCGATTGCTGCAGCTGCGAGGTCAGGCTGGATCCGGTCAAACCGGAAGAGGTTCCGGCGGACGGCGTCGAATCGGATAGTGCCTCGCCGGCGGATCCGGTCAACTGAACGCCGGGCCGCGCCGCTTCAAACCGGCCAGGCTTCTTCCACACGGGTGCGCGCGAACTCCAGATCTTTTCTCATCGCATTGACCTCGCTGCGAGTTTCGTAGTCCATGTGCATCGAGACCGGTCCGTGGAAATGCGCGGCGGCAAGCATCGCGAAGAATTTCTTCCAGTCGACGACTCCTTCGCCCAGCGGACACGGGCGCGGGCTGCCGTCCTTTTCGAGGGCGACATCCGACAGCGCAATGGCCCCGAGCCTGGGCAACGCGGCTTGGAGAGCGGGTTCCCATCCATTGGCCGCGCGTGCCTCGATAACGGCCTGCACGGGATCGAAACAATAGCCGATGGCGGTGGCAGGGAAGCCGGTCAGCATCGTGTCCACCTCCGGGATGCTGCGCCCTGGAAAGCTCCCCGCATGGTTTGCCAGCAGCGGCGTGATGCCGCAGCGAATCCCGGTTGAGGCGAACTGGGCGAGATCGTTGTGCATCAACTGGGTGCGCTGTGCATCGAGCGATGCCGGGTTCGATCCGGCCGCGTTTGATCCGGCCGCGTCGGTCGCCACGGGAGGCGGCCAGGTACCCAGACGGCAGAAGCGCGCGCCCAGCTCGGCGGATACGTAAAAGATGGCGTACGCATAGGGCTGCGAGGGAGAAATGAAGCTGGTCGTCACCATGGGCAGGTAGAGACCGGCGTCCTGGAATGTCTGGAAGGCGCGGTCGAGATCGACCATGTAAAGGCTGGGGTCCACGTGGCCGCCTTTCATCACCGTCAGGTCGACCCCGTCATAACCCATTTGTTTGACGATCTCGGACAATTGGCCATACGGAATCCTCGCGAGACACCCGGAGTAGACGCAGAGCAGCGGACGAGCGCGCTGCTGTTTCGATTGGGCGGCGGCGACCTCCGGCGTGACCCTTTTCAGCGGAGCCGGCTGGGCCGGGGCTGGGGACTCCTGCGCGAGAGCCTCAGGGGCAACCAGGGCGGCGCCCGCAGCGCCCGCCAACGTTGCGATTGCGTCACGGCGCGTCTGGAAAGGGAGTCGGGACATACGAATCAGTTGCGCAGCGGTTTGCCTGTCTTCAGCATACGCTGGATTCGCTGCTGCGTTTCTTTTCTGCCGCATAGGCTCAGGAACATTTCGCGTTCCAGATCCAGCAGATACTGTTCCGACACCTGTGGCGTGCCGCTCAGCTTGCCCCCGCTCAGAATGTACGCCAGTTTCTCTCCGATGACCGCATCGTAATCGGAGATGTATCCGCCCTGCCTGGCCATCCAGACGCCCATCTTCATCAGCGCGTAACCGGCTTCACCCGAGACCGTGATATCGATACGCGGCGCACCGGGCGCGTAGCCGGGCGCCAGGGACAGAGCCAGCTGTTTCGCGTCGTCGATCAGACGCTCCGGGTTCATCGAGATGCGATCGCCCTCGCGCAGGAATCCGAAATCGCGGGCTTCGGCGGCGCTGGCGGATACTTTCGCGAAACCGATCTGCTCGAAGATCTTCTTCGGGTCCTTTGGGTCGCGCGAGCGCAGCACCATCTCCTTGCAACCGCCACCCGCCGGAATCACTCCGACGCCCACTTCCACCAGCCCCATGTAGAGTTCGGCCGACGCCTGCAACCGCGCGCAGTGCAGAGGGATTTCGCAGCCGCCGCCGAGCGCCATGCCGAACGGGGCCGCCACAACGGGCTTCGGCGCATACTTCAGCGACATATTGAGCTGCTGGAAATCGACGACGAACGCGTTCAGTTCGTCCCACTCTTCATCCTGGGCGGTGAGCAGGATCAGCATCAGATCGGCGCCGGCGGAAAATGTGACGCCCTGGTTTGCGATCACCATCGCTTCGAAGTCCGTTTGCAAACGAGCCAGCCCCGTGCGCAGCATTTTCGAAACGTCGCCGCCAACCGAATTCATCTTGCTGTGGAACTCGCAGCACACGACGCCGTCTCCCAGATCGATCAGCGACGCTCCGGCGTTCGACTCCACCACGCCGCGCGCGCGTTTCAGATCCGAGAGTACTGTAATACCGGGACGCGGTTCGATGGCGGCGTAACTCGACGCCGCAAGATCGAAATACTCGGTGCGCGGCTGCCCCTCGCGATCCGCCGCAAGATAGAAACTCTTCGCCTGCGCCCACAACATGCGGTGGACGTTGCTGGGCAACATGCGGCCTTCCGCTTCGATGCGCCGCGCGGTCGGCTCGAACCCCAGCGCGTCCCACAATTCGAACGGGCCGAACGTGTGTCCGTAGCCCCATTTCATGGCTCGATCGGTTTCGACGATTCGATCCGAGATTTCCGGCGTCATATGCGCGGCGTAGAGGATATGATCGCTCAGTACCCGCCAGAGGAAGCGCCCGGCTTTGTCGTCGAGCGCAACCAGCGCTTTGAGGCGCTCGCCGAGCGGTTCGAGCTTGCGCAGGCTTTCGAGCGACGCGAAACGCGGCTTTTCCGCCAGGTGATACTCGAGCGTCTTCCAGTCGATCGCGTGGATGGCGCGGTCCTTGCCCACGCGCTGGTAGCAGCCCTGCCCACGCTTGTCGCCGATCCAGCCGCGATTGACCATCTCCGTCAGGAAAGGCGGCATAGTGAACCGGTCCCGGAACGGATCGTGCGGAACGCCCTCGTACAGGTTCTTCGTCACATGCGCCCAGACGTCCAGCCCGACGATATCCAGCAACCGGAAGCTCGCGCTTTTCGGCAGGCCGATGAGCGGGCCGGTCAGGAAGTCGACTTCTTCTATGGTGAGGTCGTGCTCGACGGTGAGTTGCTGAATAGTCGCACCGAAGAACGCCCCGATACGATTCGCGATAAAGTTCGGCGTGTCCTTGCAGGGAACTACGCCTTTGCCGAGATGCAGGTCGCAGAACTCCGACAGAAACGCGATAATCTCCGGCCGCGTCGCCGGACCCGGAATCATTTCGACCAGGTGCAGATAGCGCGGCGGATTGAAGAAATGGACGCCGAGAAAGTGTTCGCGGAACTCCTGCGGATAGCCGTCGGCGATTTGCTGGAGTGGGATGCCGCTGGTGTTGCTGGAGACGATCGTGCCGGGCGCGCGGTGCTCGATGAGGCGGCCGTAGAGAGCGCGCTTGACGCCGAGGTCTTCGGTGACGGCCTCGATGATCCAGTCGCAGTCGCGGATGCGGGAAAGATCGTCGTCGAAGCTCCCGGTGGTGATGAGGCGCGCGGCGTCGGGGGTGAAGAACGCGCCGGGCTTGCCTTTCAGCGCGGCGTCGACGCCGCTGCGCGCGGCCTGGACACTAAGGTCAAGCAGCAGCGACGGAATACGGGCGTTGGCGAAATGCGCGGCGATACGGGAGCCCATGGTCCCGGCTCCCAAAACGGCGACAAGGCGGATTGGTTTCATGGGGGCTCCTGTTGAAGGAGTTTATCAGGGTGTGGCTGGATCTGCTCCGCTCGGAGTGGCTTGCCTTCAGGCGGTTTTTCGATCTGTCAGTTTCAGCCCTCCGATTGATCTACAATAGCCGAGCCATTCCAACACAAGAGCATCCAGTACTTCGTGCGCTGAAGAGAGGTCCTTAAGAGTCTCGTACAGAACGAGGCAGTACGCGCTACTATGTCTCTCAACCCGGCAACCCGGTCGCTGCTGCCGGAAGCGCTCGAGGATTTCGTCTCGGAGCTTACGCTTGGGCAGATAGACCCCGAGGCGGACAGCTCCTCGGATCGTTACCCCGCCCCGTTCATCCTCGTCCCACCCAAGATACAAACAAAAGTTGCAACTTGGTTGCGCGGGCCGCAGGATACCGATTTCCTTCGGACCGTTTGTCGGCTCGGCGAGAGGCTTGTAGGCATCATCTATTAGTCCCATCTGCGTGGCCAAATCCTCCTCATGACGTTTGTATACCTCTGCGCACATATCCTGCACCTCGCCCCGGAATGCTGCGATTGCGGTCAGGGCATCAAGATAGCTTGACGCCCCGCGACGGAACAACTCATTTTGCGGCGGGTTCTTCGGGCTCATTCGTTCTCCTCTTTCAGTGCCTCCAGCAGGTAGCTCTTTAGCTGCGGCGAAAGCCAGATCGGTTGCAATTTCGAGGCGCGGCGGGCAGCGGTGTTTCCCAGCTCCAACAGGTTTTGTTCGATAGCGGCGACAAATCCGCACATCATCGCCGGGATAATGTCCGGGCCGTGGCTTCTCACAGATATTGCGACTTCCCTTCTCAGTGCCAAGGCGACGTCGCGCCATCGGCGCAGTTGGAATTCGCAGCGGCTGACTTCGGGCACTTCGGGGATCGCGACCAAAACACCCACTGCGTCGGGACACCGTGCGCGCAGCGACGCGAGATAGGCCCGCTGCTTTTCATAGCTCTCGTCCCATGTCTTTACCTCGACCCCAAGCAGGCATCGTTCGGGCTTGCCGAAGCGAATAAGAAGGTCGATTCGGCCTTCGTAGCCGGGGGCGCCCTCCTTCAAGTAGACCTCCCGTTCCACTCGGTAGCCCTCCGAGCCCAACGACTGGAGCTGTGGACTCTGTACGCCCAGAACGCGCAAGACGGCGGCTGCGTCACGAAGTTGCTCCAAGACCCAAGCCAGCCAATCGGAATACGCTTCCTCACGATCCCTCGCGAGCCAGCGGTGGAGGCCAAGATCGCACAGGAGCGGGTCAGTGAATTTTAACCGATCGCTCGAACGTTGCAGAAGCTCGCGCAATGCCCTCGAATCCTCCATCAGGCGCGGCTTCGCGGCTTCGATCAGGCTATCCACCGCCGACCAATCGGGCCGGGATTGCCGCGATGAAGAACACGCTCTTCCCCATTCGGCCCACTGCCCAAGAACCGCGATGTGGTCTATGTTCTGCATGCCCGGAAGGTGCCTGACGGTCGAATGATCTACATGCGATCATACTCATCAGGCTCCACGTCCGGGATCCCGCTGAGCGCTCGCTCGAACTCAACCCTGCTGAAAAGCTTCGCGCGCGACTCGATGAATTCGCGGCTTGCGAGGCGTGTTGCAACAGCGGCGGAGACGAACTCTTCCAGCGTCACGTGATCTTTCGCGGCGATCTCGGCGGCCCTGTT
>Ga0302319_10011700_pt1 | contig 16624 bp, 15 predicted proteins | sample Bog_T0_2_FD_203319 | JGI IMG/M metagenome (GOLD analysis project Ga0302319, IMG submission 203319) | Peat permafrost microbial communities from Stordalen Mire near Abisko, Sweden - Bog_T0_2 | ecosystem: Environmental > Terrestrial > Soil > Wetlands > Peat | place: Sweden: Abisko, Stordalen Mire...
ACTCTGACTTCTTCGTTCATCACTTCGGCTTTGTGCGCGATTCAGAACAAGCTCGCCGCGCCAAAAACGACCTTTACCATGAGCTGGGCGAGAATAAACTACGCCGAATCCCGAACGATCCCCAGGCACTTCAAGACCTCGGCATCAGCGAGCTGGAGCATCGCAAAAACCCCGCCGCCGCGCTTCCCTTTTTCGAAAAAGCGCGTCAGATCTTTCCGCAGTCGGCAAGGGTCTGGCTCTACACCGGCATTTGTCTCTCCAGATTGCAAAGAGGGCCTGAAGCCTTGGAGTGCCTCAACCACGCTGCCAGTCTAGGATTCGATTCCGGCGTCCTCTATCAGGCAATCGGCGACACCCATTATCAAATGGATAACTTCACCCTCGCCAATCAGGCGTACACCACCATGGCCGAGCGCGGAGAATCCTCCCCCATCAGTGAAGCCAAGCGCGGCGTCTGCGAGGTCCGCCTCGGTCACGTTGCCACCGGTCTCGGCCGCATCCAGCACGTCGTTGCCGAGTCGCCGGATGCCGCCGAGCTGTATGACATCCTAAGCACCGCCGCATTGCTGGCAGACGATCTTCCGCTTGCGGTCCGCACCATGCAAGCCCGTGTAAGTCTGGGCAACCTCACCGGCTTCCACTCGCAGCTCGTCTCCGTCATTCAAGCAAAGTTCAACCAGCAGCGCGCAACCGAGCTGGCCGTCGCATAAATTCGCTCCGGCCTTCCAGAAGGCACAGTGTCTGTGGAATCAGAAAAAGACATACATTCGCAGTGAAGGTCGGTTCTCGCAAATCCAAGCTGAAAGCTGAGAGCTGAAAGCTAGAAGCTGCTCCCTGATCCCTGATCCCTGATCCCTGAAAAAGACGCCCCCCGGCCTGGTTCGGTATCCTTGATTCGGCATTGCGGCGCTTTGCCCTGAAGGATCTATGCGCATAGGAATCACCTGTTACCCCACCTACGGCGGGTCGGGAGTCGTAGCCACCGAACTGGGCATTGAACTTGCATCGCTCGGCCACCAAGTACACTTCATCTCTTATTCGCAGCCCTTCCGGCTCAATGGCCGCGAAGAGGGAATCTTCTATCACGAGGTTCCCGTCTCCAGCTACCCGCTCTTTGAGTTCCCGCCCTACGATCTGGCGCTGGCCTCGCGCATGGCTGAGGTGGCAGAGTTCAATCAGCTCGATCTGCTCCACGTTCACTACGCAATTCCCCACTCTGTCAGCGCGCTTCTGGCGCGGCAAATGCTCGCCAGCCGAGGCCGGCGTCTGCCCTTTGTCACCACCCTGCACGGCACCGACATCACGCTGGTCGGGCTCGACCGCTGCTACCTGCCCATTACGCGCTACGCCATTCAAGAGAGTGACGGCGTCACCAGCATCTCCACTTATCTGAAAGAACAAACCATTAAGAGCTTCGACGTGACACGCGACATCGAGGTCGTCACAAACTTCGTCAACTGCGATGTCTATGCGCCCATCAAGGATGAGGAGCACCGCGCCTGCGCCCGCAAGCGTCTGGCTGCACCCGATGAAGCCATCCTGATGCACCTGTCCAACTTCCGGCCTGTCAAGCGCGTGGTGGATGTGGTGAAGGTCTTTGCCCGCGTAGCCAAACAGATGCCGGCACAACTCGTTCTGATCGGCGACGGACCTGACCGCTCTGCCGCCGAGTGGCTCGCACACGACCTGGGCATCCACGAGCGGGTCCACTTCCTCGGCAAGCAGGACAGCGTGAACGAGCTGCTGCCACTGGCCGATCTATTGCTGATGCCCAGTGAGCTTGAGTCCTTCGGCCTGGCCGCGCTTGAAGCCATGGCCTGCAAAGTCCCCTCCATTGCCACCCGCGTGGGCGGCGTGCCCGAGCTTATCGACGACGGCAAAACCGGGCTGCTTTACGATGTGGGCGATGTGGACGGCATGGCTCAGGGAGCGCTCAGCCTGCTCGGCGACCCGGCGCGGCTCAGCGCCATGCGCCAGGCCGGCCGCGCCACTGCGCAAACGCGCTTCTGCTCCTCGCTGGTCGTCCCGCACTACGTCCGCTACTACGAAAAAGTCCTGAGCCAGGCTTAAGGACCTGCCTCTGCGGTTCACAACATAATCGCAGCTGTCATCTGAGCGAACGGGGCCCCAAACGTTTCTCAGTTTGGGGTAGTGAGCGAAGAATCTGCGTTTGCTTCTTCGCGGATATTACTACGAACGCCGGGTGCCCCAGGTTTCGTCTTTGAAACCTGGGAAACCATAAATCTAAGCAGTCGCGCCACTCGGCCGCGTTCAACCCTCCACAGCAAAGACAGGCGCAAATCCCAGCCGGCGCCAGAAATCGTCCACCAGCGCCACTGTCTCCTGAGCCGTGCAAGCTGGCGTGCGCAGCAAAATCTCCCGGCTGCCGCCGGCCGTCAGAGCCTTTGGTTCGGCCACAATCGCCACGCACTTCTCCGGCCGATAGGTGCAGCCAGCCAGGTCCTCAATCGAATGCCGCGTCGTCGGCGTCGCAAATACAGTGCGCGGCGGCGCCATGCGGTCCAGCAGCCACAGAATCTCCAGCTTCGATTCCAGCTCGTCCGGTACGCAGTCTATGGCAAGATCCGCCTCGCGGACCGCCTCTTCAACTGTCGACACAAAACGCACCGAAGGCGCAGACGCTGCGTTAATCTGCTCGCGAATAAGCTCCTGGGCGTGATGCAGATTCCCCGGCATTACATCTTCAAGCAGAACGTCGAATCCCGCCCGCGCAGCCTCCAGGGCCAGCCAGCGCCCCAGCGGACCAGCTCCAATAATGGCGACAGTGATCATGAGTTCTTCTCATTGTAGGAGCTCGCAGCCGGCCGGCCCGCCCCAACTGCCCGGAATCAGTCCTACCATTCGGCAAAAATTCCGCTAGCTTGGCTACGCCCCCAAAAGCCCCCGTTCGACCTCCATTTTGGTTACTTTTTCCATCCAAAACCCAGGTAACCGCTCATCGGAAATCAAGGATAAGCTGCTTATTTTTCAAAGACTATCGAGAGATTTAAGAAATATAGTCAAAATTCGCATAATGTTACCTGAGTAACCTGTAACTAGAGTACCTAACAGCCGATAGGATTCCCGGAAAGGACCACGTCTTCCCAAAAAGGAGCATTGCTTGCTCCCTCACGCAGGAGTACCTGTGTAGAGGTACAAAGAATCCAAAAGAAGGACTTTCTGCGGTACTTTTCGATGAGTCGCACTACAAGAAAGCGGAACTCGGTCGACCGCATTGCGACCGTCGGAATGGCCATCTGCGGAATTGGCTTTGGCTATCTGGTGGGCTGCGGACTCGCTCTCTTGCAGGCGACCACCTGGCTCGATCAATACTCAAAGGCCGCCGCAACCCAAAATGATGCTTCGGTCGCCGAAGCGCGCAGCGTCCTCAACGTCCTTAAAAGCTCCGAGTATCCCTTTTGTTCCGATGCCGAAATCGGCTATTTCCGCGACGTCTTGTTCCGCTCCGAGCACCTCAAAGACGCCGGACACATTCACAACGGAAAAATCGACTGCTCCGCCACCGCCGGACACGCGGCTCGAACCGGCGTAGCGCTCAGGCCCGACTACCGTCTGGCAGACGGATCCCTCGCCTACAGCAACCTCGACCCTATCCAGGACGCCGGACTGAAGCGGGCTGCCCTTCAATTGGGCAGCACCTACGTTGTCTTCGGCGCAGATCCGCTCTCGAATCCGGGCCCCATCCCCATGCACCTTTCCATGACCATGCAGGGCGACCGCATCGCGAATGACGATGGGGCGTCTGGCAATGTGTCCGCCAGCGTTGTGCCGCACATGGCCTTCAAGGGCTCTGGCCATCTCGGTAATACCCTTTACGCAACCAATTGTTCTGCACAGCAATCTGGCTGCGTTACCGCCTACACGTCGGTCTCTGAGGCTTTGCACGGCGAGTCGGACATGATGTCTTCCAGCGCCATCGCCGGCGGTCTGGCGGGCATCCTCATCGGCATGGGCTTCTCCTTCGCTTACAGCCACCACCGCGAAATCGCCCAGCAACTTCGCCGCGCCATCGAGCAGGACAAGATTCACATCGTCTATCAGCCCATCGTCAACCTCGCCACCCGGCAAATTGTCGGCGCCGAGGCCCTCTCGCGATGGACCGACGAAGACGGCAATGTTGTTCCGCCCGACGTCTTTGTAAAAATCGCCGAAGAGGCCGGTTTCATTGGACTGATCACCCGCTCTGTCCTGCGCCATACGCTTCAGGACTTTGCCTCCGTCATGCAGAACCGCCCACACTTCCACATCAGCATCAATGTCTCTGCTGCCGATCTCGTCGACCCCGGATTCCTGCCCATGCTCGATGAGTCGCTAAAGAACGCCAAGGTCAAGCCGGAAAGCCTGGTAATCGAGATTACCGAGCGCGCCGCCGCTGACAACGAGCGCGCCATGGAGACCATCCGCAACCTGCGCCGCATGGGACACAGCATCCATATCGACGACTTCGGCACCGGCTACTCCAACCTCGACCGGCTCCTCTACCTCTTCGCCGACACCATCAAGATCGACAAGGCCTTCACCAGCGTCATCGGCACTGAATCGGTGGCGGCGGCCATACTCCCTCAGATCCTGAGCATGGCCAAAACCCTCAACCTCGAAGTTGTCGTCGAGGGAGTCGAAACCGCTCACCAGGCGGACTACTTCGAGCCTGGCGAACAAAAAATCTATGCGCAGGGATGGCTCTACGGCCGCCCGGTATCGATTGATGCTTTTATGGGTGTTCTTGCCGATAACCAAGCCACACTGCCGGAGTCGGCTGTAAATGCCGAAACCTTCACCACCAAGCCAGGAACCCTGCAGCTCGTCCCCTCCAGAGTTGCCTGATCGCGCTCATCGCTGGGCGCGCTCTGCTGTGCAAACCTCTCGGCCCGCTTCGTCCAATTTCTGAATCTCTAAAGGGAATTCTGCTGGCGCGGACGCCTCTCACTTGAGAATATCGAGTGGGTCCGGGCAGCGGCGTTGACGCGGCCACCGCGGTGCAGCCAACCTTTTAGTTGGCTGCCACTGCACAACACAGGGAAGGATGATTGAAGGCCGCTTGTTACTTGGCCGCCAAAGCCCGCACCACGTCCTCTGAACTCGGCCGCGCGTCTTGCAAGTGCTGCGCTACGCGCGCCCGCTCCTCGGCGCTCAGCGCCGGAATGGTGGCTAAAACGCGGCGAAGGGTTACCGCCACGTCATCAATGTAGTTCATCAGGCGGATGGCTTCTCCAGACAGCGGCATGGGGCTTCGTCCTCGATCGTAGAAAGGTTAGGTCGTGCTTTACTTGGCCGGAGTGCTCACCGGTGCTGGCTTTGAGCCTTCCAGAACCGAGTGGCTGTTTGCCGACCGGTTATACAGCACCACGAGACCAAGCGATGTGCACATGAAAATGATTGCGGACCAAGTGGTCAGCCGCGTCAATACGTTGGCTGCGGCGCGCGGTCCAAACGCCGTTTGGGAACCCTGTCCACCAAAAGCCCCGGCCAAATCCGCCGAACGGCCCTGCTGGATAAGCACCACCCCGATCAAAAAGAAGCAAACGATCAGATGGAGCACGACGAAGACATAGAACAGAATATGCATGACTGAACTGCTTTCCTGATTGCCGGGCCGGGCTCATCTCTCCCGTTGCCCTCAAATCTAATTTCAGATGGTGCGGAGGAGGGGACTTGAACCCCTATGCCTTGCGGCGCTAGCACCTCAAGCTAGTGCGTCTGCCAATTTCGCCACCTCCGCACGAAGGTGAACCAAATAAGTATAACAAAGGCGCGGCGTCACGGGCATCTCCCCCGACCGCGAATTCCGCCCGCCGTCCGTTGTACACTCACAGGCAAGATCATGCGCGTCCACACCACAATCTTTCTGTCATCCCTGGCCATCCCGGCGCTGCTCTTCACCTGCGCGCCGCTCACGCCCGCCCAATCCCCAGCGAGGCCCGTCCATCCCATGACCGCCAGGCTCTCTCCCGCCGCCGTTCACAACTCCGCCATCGTTATTGACACCCACGCCGATACGCCGCAGCGATTTCTCGACGAGCACTTCGATCTCGCCGACCCGCTCAACGGCGGCGAGTTCAATCTCGAGTCCGCGCGCAAGGGCAATCTTGGCGCGGAGTTCTTCGCCATCTTCGCGCAGCCCGACACCTACAAAGGCCAGTACGCGCGCCGCACCCTCGAGCTGATTGACGCGGTCAAGCAGCAGGCTGCCCGTCACCCCGGCCAAGTCGAGCTTGTGACCTCACCCGAGGGCATCCTCCGCGCGCAGAGCGATCACAAGCTCGCCATCCTCATGGGCATTGAGGGCGGCCACTCCATTGAGAATTCCCTCGCCCTGCTGCGCCAGTATTATGCGCTGGGCGTCCGCTACATGACTCTCACCTGGGCCAACTCCAATGGCTGGGCCGACAGCTCCGGCGACATCGACAACGCCTCCATCCCCCACACCAAAGAGGGTCTCAGCGAGTTCGGCAAAGACGTTGTCTATGAGATGAACCGCCTCGGCATGATGGTTGATGTCTCCCACGTCTCCGACAAAACCTTCTACCGCACGCTCATCATCACCCGTGCTCCCATCATCGCCTCCCACTCCGGCGCGCGCGCTCTCTGCGACGCCCCGCGCAACATGACAGACGACATGCTCCGCGCCATCGCCAACTCCGGCGGTCCCGATTCCAAAGGCGGCGTCGTCCAGGTCAACTTCTACTCCGCCTTTGTCTCCCAGCAGTACCGCGATGCGCAAAAGGCCATGCAGCCTGAGGTCCAAAAGGCCATCGCCGATCTCAAGGCCCAGGCAGCGTCCCAGGGCAGAACCGCCAGCGACGAAGAGATCTCCAACCTCCAGCGCTCGTTCGGCGACCGCATCCCCCGCCCGCCGCTCTCGCAGTTGATTGACCAGATCGATCACATCGCCAAAGTGGCCGGCATCGATCATGTCGGCCTCGGCTCGGACTTCGACGGCATCAACGGCCAGCTTCCCCAGGGCATCGACTCGGCGGCCGACCTGCCCAAGATCACCGCCGCCCTCATGGCCCGCGGCTACTCCGCTGAGGATTGCCGCAAAATCCTGGGTGGCAACCTCCTCCGCGTCTTCCGCGAAGTCGAACAAGTCTCAAAGCAATTACAGGCAGAAAACCGCCCCCGCATCACCGACAAACAACCCTTCGACAAACCGCAAAACTAGGGCTCTGTCTCCGAGACTTCATAACCTAACTGCCGGGTGCCCCAGGTCTCGCCTTTGAGACCTGGGATAGCAGGACCCTCGGCGTAGAATTCTTCCATCACGCCGGATGGTGAATCCTTGACGGCAGAGGGTTAACAACCAGAAAAATACGGGGTACGTCACATGCAAAGAGTTTGGCGAGAAATGATCGGGCAAATGAAGTTGTTCTCTCTGCTTTTGCTTCTTACCGTAACCAACCTATTCGCGCAGAGCGGGAGCGTTCAGGATTTTGTCATCGATCAATCGAAGCCATACGTCTATCTCAAGTTTGATCACATCGGGCCACGGAAACCTGTGCAAGACGGCGAGGACGACACTGGCATTTGGCTTAGAGTGGTCAACAACTGCCGTATTCCAATTGTGTTCTTAAGCTTCGATATGCCAGATGGCAATCCCGGCGTAGGTCTCATGGACGAGATTGTCGAGACCGAACCAATACTCCAAATTTACGATTCCGCCGATGAAGAAGCAGTACAAGCAAAGCTGCAGGAACACCTGCGGAAACTGAAACAGAAGCCAAATGGCTACATGTCCGAGACACCAGGCGTAGTTCGAGTTCAACCAGGTAAAGAAATTCTATTCAGTGTTCCGTTGAACCATGTGGACATGGGCGGCAATTGGTATATGCGAGTGAGGTTTGCGCTCGACCTGAATAGGTCGTCAGCTTCAGTAGGCCCCTTTACGTATTTACCTTTTGGCGTATGGGACATTCCGAAGGAACTTCGACCTGCCAAGACCCCGAATGCTATACAAGAACCGAAGAAACCGCCGAGTAAGCTTCTCCCCGAGCCGGCTACCATTCCATAAGTTCCAAAACCTTCATCCCACCACAAAAAACCGCGCGACGTAGGGTTGCACGCAACAGCCCGCGGACTACGATATAAAAGAAACATGCTGATACGTGTGTGCATCTCCAAAATTCATAGAGCGACAGTGACCGAAGCCGATCTTAATTACGTAGGCTCCGTCACTATCGACGAAGCGCTCCTCGAAGCCAGCGGTATCAGACAACATCAAATGGTGAACATCAATAATGTTGCCAACGGGGTATCTTGGCAGACGTATGCAATACGGGGCGAAAGAGGCAGTGGAGTCATTTGCCTCAACGGCCCCCCGGCGCGCCATTTTCAGCCCGGCGACAAAGTGATCATTTTTGCCGAAGCGCTTGTCGAACCCGCTGAAGCGGATAGCGTGAAGTTGACCGTAGTCATCGTCGAGGATGACAAGAACAAGCTTTACAGGACTGAAGTCCAGGGTTAACCCTTTGGCGGTACTTAAGTCCCAAGTGCTAGTCCCAATAAAAATGGGCGCCCCATAAACCTAGTCCGCTTTTCTGTCGCTCTCACGAGCCGCAACGGCGCGCCCGACCCCCGCAAAGACCAGCAGAGTAATGCCGGTAATCCACGCGCCGGGGCTCAGCTTGTTAGGTAGAAACTCCGCGATGGCCACGCCGCCGCCAATCAAAATGCCGGCCAATGGCAGAAACATGCGCATTCCGTAGAGAAAGGTAAACGGCAGATAGTGCGCGCCCACCAGAATCATCAATGCGGGATAGAACCACTGCAGATGGTATGCAGTCACCGGCGCCAGCAGTAGCATCGACAGTAACAGCCCAAACGCCAATTGTATGGCAAGATTGCGCAGCGGGTTCTCTCTGCAGAGCGATGCCCTGCGGCCAGCAACGCGCAGCAGCAGTTGGGTCACCGGGTGGATGAAGAAGCCGCACACCACCAGCTCTACAATAGCTGCGCGCGGAGAAGCCCACGTGGCAAGACCGGCCGAGATTAGCCATATCGCACCGGAGACAAGCTGGCCGAAAAACCCTCCGGCGTAAACCGTGCGAACTTCCCTCTGTGCGTCCTCAACGAGCATGACCGTGCCTCCAGTGCAGCGATCCCATCAACCAATGCGTTTGACTTTAGAATGGATTCTATCTCAACCGCGGGCGTGTGCCTGTTGGCCGCCAATGCATTAGACTCAGTGCGACTCATTCATGCCACACCGCTCTGTCTGTCGATGACAAAACGCAAATGAAGAGAGCGAGTGGTGACCGCCTGAAATAGAGTCATTTTCAAACGGCTTCATTTTGACATTGAATTTCCTAAAACCATCCCTCGGAGACTAAAGCCCCGCTTCGCTTTGTTGCGCTTGCGGCACGGCTGAAGCCGTGCCCTATCAAAACATAAACGACCAACTGTGTGGCGGACACGACTAGGTTGAGACGCTAGCCGGAGCCTTTCAGGAATCGATTCTCCTCGGCCAATAGGCAATCAGGATGCTTACGAAGCAGGAGATCAACAGTGTGCTGTATTCGATCCCTTCTTTGCCGGGACCGACAACATTATCCGGCCCGATGACGAACCAGTGCGGAGAATGAAAGAGCCAGATTCCCGTGACCAGCACGAGCATGTGTCCAAAGCAGGCTGGAACCACGAGACGCCGCGCGATCAATGCCAAAGACGAAGCAATCTGAAGAAACATGGAGCCCCACACCAACTGCACGCCGAATGGGAAGCCAATGGAAGAGAAGTAGACGCCGAGATCGTTGAGTCCGGCCGGATCCTGCAATCCGCCGATCGGGTGGATGATGAGAATCGATGCCGAGGCGATGCGCACGAATTCAAGCGCCCGATAGGCCGAGGGCGTGTTGCCTCCCGGTAGCGGCGACTCTTCCCTTGCCTTACGCCGATGCACCCACAGGATCGCGAGCAAGAGGGCAATCAACAATACGCTGAATTCACAACCGGGCTGATGGTCTCCATCCGGCAAGCCCACCGTGCGCCACCCTGGAGCGTGAATGAGAAAAATGCCGACTAAGAGTACGAAGATATGCCCGATGCAAGCAGGGATAACCAGCCGCCGAGCGAATAGCGCCAAGGAGCATCCGACTTGAACGAACATGACAATCCAAGCCAGAAGCGCCCCGAAAAGAACGTGATGGGATTCAAGAATGTGGCCGAACCCACGAACATTGGCAGGGTGCAGCAAGGCATAGACGGGGTGGGTGATGAGAATAAAGGCAACCGCAATCCGGATGATATTGAGGCTGCGGCCCGCATCATGCGTCGGACCGTTGAACCAATCTTTGTTCATTACGTGTCTCCAAGGCGATTTCTACAGCCTGTCGAATCGAGCAATAGCTGATCCCTGGCCCGTGTTGCTTGTTCCCTGTTCCCTACTCCCTGATCCCTGTTTTTTCTACTCGCCGTACGGAACCCAGATGTTTTTCACCTGCGTAGCGTGCTGCAAAAACCAGCGTCCTTCGGCTTGTGCCGTGTTGAACCAGTCGTACTCGTGGCCATCGTTTGTCCACACCTGCTTCATGTTTCCAATTGAAGCAGCGCGCACAGCCGCTGCTTCCTCGTTGCTGCGGAAGCACCAGATCGCTTCCACGCCATCGTGCTCGGCAAGCGTCCTGCCCAGCTCCATTGCCCGTCCAGCAACAAGGTTCACCACTCCGTCAGGCACGTCGCTCGTGTCCAGGAGTTGATACACGTCGCCGACAATCAGCGGGTAGCGCTCCGCAGGCACGGCAACCACAGTGTTGCCCATGGCAATTGCCGGCAGCACCAGCGACAGCAGTCCCAGCAGCGGCGCTTCGTCCGCGGCAAGAATGCCGACCACGCCAACCGGCTCAGGCATGGCGATTGTAACGTTGCGCCCAGCAGGGTGATGCACCACGCCTTCGTACTTATCGGTCCATGCCGCGTAGCTGAAGATGCGTTGAATCGAAAGATCCAGTTCCGCCGCAGCCTGTTCTTCGCCAACCGCGCGCGCCAGCCTGTGCGCAATCTCGTCGCGCCGCTGCGTCATGTTTTCCGCAAGGTAGTAGACGACCTGCGCGCGGTTGTGCGCCGTTGTCCGCGCCCACTTTGTCGCATTGCGCGCGGCCTCCACTGCATTGCGAATGTCTTTGCGGTTGCCCAACGGCGCTTCGCCCAGCAGTGCGCCGTCGCGTCCATACACGGGAAATGAGTAGCCAGAGTCGGGCCGCGTCTGCTTGCCGCCAATGTACTGCTTCACCGTGCGGTCAATACTCAAGTCCGCGGCGTTCAAGTCCGCAGTCGCCGCGCTCTTCTCTGCATCGCGAGCCGCAGGCTGCGCGGCCTTTGCCGCAGCGGAGCCAAGCGTATGCAGCCACTTCGGCGTCAGGTATTCCAGCATTCCTTCGCGGCCTCCTTCGCGGCCGTAGCCAGATTCGCGATAGCCGCCAAACCCGCACGCGGCGTCGAACAGGTTGGTAGAGTTCACCCACACCACGCCAGCCTTTACCTGCGAAGCCACGTCGAGCGCCACGTTGATGTTCTCGCTCCACACGCTCGCCGCCAATCCATACACAGTGTTGTTGGCAAGCTCCACGGCCTCAACCGGAGTGCGGAAGGTCATCGCCACCAGCACCGGCCCAAAGATCTCCTCCTGCACCACTGTGGATGTGGGCTGCACATCGGTCAGCAGAGTTGGAGGATAGAAGCTGCCCCTCTGCGGCAGCGGATTGCCCGGCTGCCAACAGCGCGCGCCTTCGGCAACGCCCGCTTCCACCATCGCGCGAATGGAGTCGAGCTGCGCCGGAGAAACAATCGCACCAATGTCGATCGACTTATCCAGCGGCATGCCCACGCGCAGTGTTTCCATCCGCGTGCGCAGCCGCGTGTAGAGCGTTTCCGCCACGCGCTCCTGCACCAGCAGCCGCGAACCGGCACAGCACACCTGCCCCTGGTTGAACCAGATTGCGTCCACCACGCCCTCGACCGCGGAGTCAAGGTCCGCATCGTCGAAGACAATGAACGGCGATTTGCCGCCGAGTTCGAGCGAGAGTTTCTTCGTCGAGTTGGCCGTGGCTTTGCGAATCGCGCGCCCCACTTCCGTCGATCCCGTAAACGCCACCTTGTCGATGCCGGGATGCTCGATGAGGGCTTGTCCCGTGCGCCCATCGCATGTCAGTACGTTCAGCACGCCTGCCGGCAGTCCCGCTTCCATTGCAAATTCCGCAAAAGCAAGCGCGGTCAGCGGCGTGTAGCTGGCCGGTTTGATCACCACGGTGTTGCCCGCGGCCAGTGCCGGCGCAACCTTCCACGCAAACATCATCAGCGGAAAGTTCCACGGAATAATCTGCGCCACCACTCCACAGGCCGTGTAGTTGGGAAACTCTTGATCGAGAAGCTGCGCCCAGCCCGCGTGATGATAAAAGTGCCTGGCCACCAGGGGTATGTCGATGTCGCGGCTCTCGCGGATCGGCTTGCCGTTGTCCATGGTTTCAAGCACGGCCAGCCGCCGAGCGTGCTTCTGCACCAGCCGGGCCAGCGCATACAAGTACCGTGCGCGCTCATGGCCGCTCAGCGCCTGCCAGCCTGGCTGTGCCTTGCGCGCAGCCGCAACCGCCGCTTCCACGTCGTCGCGGTTGCCCTTGGCAACTTCGGCAATGGTCTCTCCGGTTGAAGGATCGCAAGTGGCCGTGTACTCGCCGCTCGCCGGCTTGACCCACGCGCCGCCGATGAACTCATCGAATCGGCGCTGATGCCGTTCCAGCCACTGCGCGGCTTCACTCGCGTCTTCCGGCGCAGCTCCGTACTCCATGCTCAAGAACTTTTCCGCGATGCTCACAGCGTCTCCTTCAAAAAGCAAACATTCGAAACGGCAGTCGACTAACCGCGCGCCGCGCTACGCAATGGGATGCCTGTAGGTGGCCGAATAGCGGCCGGTAAGAAAATGCTCGAGCTGCCGCTCGATGTCGCCCAGCATGCCGCTTGCTCCAAAGCGGAACAGGGAAGGCTCCAGCCACGACCGGCCAAGCTCGTCTTTCATCAGCGCCAACCAATCGAGCGACTGCTTTGCCGTGCGGATGCCGCCCGCTGGTTTGAAGCCGACGGCCATGCCGGTGCGCTCGGCATAGTCGCGAATGCAGCGCACCATCACCAGCGACACGGGCAGCGTCGCGTTCACGGCCTCTTTCCCGGTAGAGGTTTTGATAAAGTCCGCACCGGCCATCATGGCAACCCAACTGGCGCGGGCCACATTGCGCAGCGTCATCAGGTCGCCGGTGCCGAGGATGGTCTTCAAGTGTGCCGGTCCGCACGCCTGTTTGAATGCGGCGATCTCGTCGTAGAGCGCCTGCCACTCGCCGTTGAAGACATGAGCTCGCGTGATGACAATGTCGATCTCCTGCGCGCCTGCTTCAACCGAGCGGCGAACCTCGTCGACGCGCTCAGCAAGCGGCGTTAGGCCCGCGGGAAATCCTGCGGAGACGGCGGCCACTGGAATACCGGAACCGTCAAGCGCCTTCACTGCCGTCTCAACAAACACGTGGTAAACGCACACCGCGCCCACGTGCAGATGAAGATCCGCTATGCCCAGGCCTTCGACAAGGTGATGCTGCAGCGGATGGCGCGCTTTGGCGCAAAGGCGGCGGACGCGCTCGGCAGTGTCGTCGCCGCTCAGCGTTGTCAGGTCCATGCACGCGATGGCGCGCAGCAGCCACGCCGCCTGATTCTCCTTCTTCACCGTGCGCCGCGTAACCAGCGTGGCTGCGCGGCGCTCCACTGCGCTCGTGTTCACGTGAACCTGGTCTACCCATTCGAGATTGAGAGTCATGCCGCGGTTTTGTTCCAGAGCGCGGCCATTCAAGATGGCGGGGACAGGTTGAACGTTGTGCGCAGCTCTCGACGCGGATTCCGCTGATTGGAAGGCCATGTTCTGTCTCCACTGGAACTCTGGATTCGGCGTAGAAGCAGCCTTGCTCCCTTGGCTCTAACCGGGAAGCGGAAACAGAGAGTCAGAGAGGAAAGGATAAATCTACGCAGGGGGCAAAGCAACCGCGTAAAGTTGCAGTGCGGATTGAGCCAGCCGAGCGGCGGTCAACGGTGCAAGCTGAATTTACAATCTATACTGGCTTTCTACGCAATTCCCTTTCTGGAGACCCTTTATGATTGCAAAACGGCACCTGGCAGTTGGTTTGTGTGTTTTTGCGATGCTTACGGCAACGTGCGCAGCGCGCGCCGCGGACGATGCCGCTTCGGCCAAGACCGCTTCAGGCGACAAAACCGCCGAAAAGACCGCAGACAAAGTCGCGCCACCGCCCGATTCCACAACTCAGGGCGAAGTGACCGCAGGCGGACAGCGCATTGCATACAACGCGATTGCGGGAACGATTACGGTGGGCGCGACCGACTTGCAGGATGCGCAGCTTGGCCCCGACGGAAAGCCGCTGCCCGGCAGCCAGTTGGCGCTGAATGCGCCCAAAGATGAAAAAGATGGCGATCCCACAGCGCAGATGTTTTACGTTGCGTATTTCAAGAAGGACGCGAAGGCCGAGGACCGGCCAATCACATTCTTTTACAACGGCGGTCCAGGCAGCGCCAGCGTGTGGCTGCACATGGGTTCGCTGGGCCCCAAGCATGTGGTAACAGATACCGACGTGCACATGCCGGCAGCGCCGTACAAGCTGGTTGACAATGCGAACTCTCTGCTCGATGTGAGCGATGTGGTCTTTATCGACATGCCGGGAACGGGCTTTGGGCGATTGCTGGGCAAGAATCCCGAGAAGGCATTCTGGGGAATCGACGAGGACGCGAATGCGTTTGCGCGCTTCATTCAGCGTTTTATCACCAAGTACAACCGGTGGAACTCGCCCAAATATCTGTTCGGCGAGAGCTACGGAACCACGCGCTCGGCCGTGCTGGCCGACATTCTTGAGAACAACGAAAGCATCGATCTGAACGGCGTGATTCTGCTGTCGCAGATCTTCAACTTCACGACGGATATCGATATGCCCGCGGGAAACCCCGGCGTGGATCTGCCCTACGTGCTGGCGTTGCCCACTTACGCGGCAACAGCCTGGTACCACAAGAAACTGCCCGAGCAGCCACCGGCTCTGGAGCCTTTCTTGAAAGAGGTTGAGGACTTTACCACCGGCCCCTACGCACACGCACTGGCGCAGGGCACCGACCTCGGCGCGGACGAAAAGCAATCCGTGGCAGAAAAGCTGCACCAGTACACGGGGCTGCCGGTCGCGTACATTTTGAAGGCCGATTTGCGCGTGAGCGGCGGCGAATTTGAGAAGACTCTGCAAGACGACAGCGACACGACAACTGGACGGCTGGATACACGCTTCTCCGGCCCGACCATCGATCCATTGAGCGAAAAGGCGGACTACGATCCGCAGTCCGCGTCGATTTCATCGGCGTATGTATCGCTGTTCAACGACTACGTCCGCCGCGATTTGAAGTATGGCGCAGGACAAACGTATCTGGCCCAGGCACTGTTCGGCACAACGGAGTGGAACTTTAAGCACAAGGACAACTTTGAAAGCGTGAATGTTGCGCCAGACTTGGCAGAAGCGATAAAGATCAATCCGCGGCTGAAGGTGATGGTGAACGGCGGCTACTACGATCTGGCGACGCCGTTTTTTGCGGCGTTGTACGAGGAGAAACACCTGCCGATTCCCAAGTCGCTGGCCGGCAACATTGAATACGACTGGTACGAGTCTGGCCACATGGTGTACGTCCGCGAAGAGAGCCTGAAGCAGCTGCACGACCGCGTGGCAGCGTTCATCACCAAGACGCAAACGACCGCAAAATAGGCGGCGCGGCAGCGATTCCTGTTCTTCTCCGGCTCCTTCAAGATTGTTCGAGGTATTACCGGAGAAGCTTGGAATACACGCGCGCCGAGATGCCCTTGGCGTAGTAGTTCTCTTCTTTGCCGCCCTGCTGATAGCCGCGCAACTCGTACAGTTGGATGGCAGGCGTATTGGCATCGGCAACGTGAAGCCGGATCTCTTCAGCTTCGGCAGCGATCGCGGATGCCTCCATGCGACGAAGCAACTCGCTGGCGATGCCGCGCCTCCGCTGGCCGGACGCGACTTCAAGAGTCTGAATGTAAGCAACTGTACTTGCCGCGTCGCTGGGCCGGTTGAGGATAGCGAAGCCGGTCATTAGACCGGCCTGCTGCTGACCGGGTTCTTCGGCAACCCACGTGACGGATTCGGGACAGTCGATAAACTGGCGCATGACTCTGCGGGTGAACCGGAACGGCGGGGCGAAGCAAGCCAGTTCGACTGCGTAGAGTTGGGAGAAATCGCCGGGGCGGTAAAGTCGATAGAGCATGATGGGGACGATCAAGTCAGAGAACCGCTCTGGAAAGCAAGAAGCCATCCCCGTGTGCGAGGATGGCTTTCTGCTTGATGCGCATATGAACTAGGGTGTATCGACCTATACCAGCGGGCAGCGACGGGAGCCATTTTTTCACAGTTCAAGGAGCGAGGAGCGACGCATACCGGGGTCCCTGCGGACAGGTCTTCGTCCGTGGGGTGGAATACCGGGCGTCTGCTAGCGACGAGCGACGCCGAAATGGGGAAAAATGGCCCCGTCCCTTCGGGTTGCGGTGAAAATTCGGCCATACTTCATTCTC
>Ga0302319_10011702_pt1 | contig 16623 bp, 13 predicted proteins | sample Bog_T0_2_FD_203319 | JGI IMG/M metagenome (GOLD analysis project Ga0302319, IMG submission 203319) | Peat permafrost microbial communities from Stordalen Mire near Abisko, Sweden - Bog_T0_2 | ecosystem: Environmental > Terrestrial > Soil > Wetlands > Peat | place: Sweden: Abisko, Stordalen Mire...
AACGGCCGCATGCCGGAACTCGGGCCCCGGCGGCGCGGCAGCAACGCGCTGGTCCGGGCGCCCTCTCGAAACTGCTTCAACCAGCGAAACAGCGTCGTCCGGCCCACCCCGAGAGCCGCCATCGCAGCGCGAATGCGCTCGCGCGAAGGCCTTTCGGGCAGTTTCGAGAGGATCTCGGCCCGACATTGCGCGATGGCCCAGTCCCGCGGATCGACGCTTTCGATATCCATGGACAGCCCTGCCGTATCGCTGCAATGTGGTTCCACAAATTACGAATCAAACACGACGCCAGTCCCACAAATTGTGAATCAATCCCGAAATTTTGCAACAGGAAAGTCGTTGGATTTCAATGACCAGGAGTCCCAGAAATTGCGACCAGCCGACACCCCGTGTTTCTTCCCGCCGAGGGGGATCGCAAGCCGCCAGCGTTGGAGCGCCTAGCCGACAAGGCGCGCGATTACGCCCGCGCCTCTTCCTCCGCCAACACCCAACGCGCCTACGCGTCCGACTGGCGGCACTTCGAAAGCTGGTGTCGGCGCGCCGTCGTGGAGATCGCACCGGACACGCAAACGATTGGGCTCTATCTCGCGGCCTGCGCTTCCACCTCCTCGGTGCGAACGATCGAGCGGCGGCTATCCGCCCTGACCTGGCAATTCGCGCAGCGCGGCACCCCGCTCGATCGCGCCGATCGACACGTCGCCACGGTGCTCGCCGGTATCCGTCGGAAGCACGGGCGGCCACCCGCGCAAAAAGAAGCGGTCCTGCCCGACGACGTCATCGCCATGCTTGCCGCGCTGCCGCTGTCTGACCTGCGCGGCCTGCGCGACCGCGCCATCTTGCTCGTCGGCTTCGCCGGCGGCCTACGCCGCTCGGAAATCACCGGCCTCGATGTCGCTGACGGGCAGACCGAGGACGGCGCAGGCTGGGTCGAGTTCCTGGACAAGGGTCTCCTGGTCACTCTGCGCGGCAAGACCGGTTGGCGCGAGGTCGAGATCGGACGCGGCTCTTCCGACCTCACATGCCCTGTCGTGGCGCTTCAGACGTGGCTTAAATTCGCGCGGATCGCCCACGGGCCGCTGTTTCGCCGCGTCATCGACCATGGCCGCCATGTTGGTTCTGAACGGCTCAACGATCGCCATGTTGCCCGCCTCGTCAAATCCGCCGCGTTGACGGCCGGCGTTCGCGGCGATCTTTCCGAGCATGAGCGGGCGGGGAAATTCGCGGGGCATTCGCTGCGCGCGGGCCTAGCATCGTCGGCTGAGGTCGACGAACGGTACGTGCAGAAGCAGCTTGGCCACGCCTCCGCCGAAATGACGCGCCGCTATCAACGCCGGCGCGATCGCTTCCGCGTCAATCTGACCAAGGCTGCGGGGCTTTAGGTCTGCATTCGGTATAGCGGCCACTCCAAAGAGCGTCACCTCACCCTGATCCGTAACATTTGCAAGCACTGTACTCTGCCATGCCCTTTGTTCGACCCCGCCGGAGGCGAGGTCGAACCCGCCCGGAGGGCGGGATACGGGACGCCCTTCGTCCCGACAACCTCCAGGGGCCACGGCGCGCAGGGCGGGTCAAAAGCGCCGCCCCTTGGCGGCGGCACCGGAGCCACGCGCAGCCTATCGACCACTCGCTGGCGCTCGATATCCGGTTAGCCTCTGCCGTCGCCCGAGTGGTCGATAGGCGAGCATGGCGAGGAGCCACCTTTTGACGCGCCCGAGCACCGTGGCACTCCTTGCCGCTTAAAGGATTCAGTCTGGTCGTTCAGACTTGGACCACGTAAGGGCCGCGTCTCCGGCATAACAGCATATATATGCTAACGCATACTTATGCTGTTATGCTACCTTGCCTTTTCACGCAATTTGCTCGTGCTCGGGTAATTCCGGCTTTGCAGGACGTGGTCGAGGCCCTCGTTGATGAGGTCGGTAATTGTCTTGCGCTCCTCGAAGGCAATGGCGCGCAGCTTGTCGTGAACGAGGCGAGAGAAATAGACGCTCGTCCTGAAACTGGTGTCCTCGACCTTCGGGGCTTTGGCGGCCTTCGTCCGTTTCCCGACAGTCTCTCCCCTGCCCTCAGTCTCGGCGGAAACCTCTTCCGGCTCCGGCGCGCTTTCGACCACAGGTGCGGGCTGAGAGACGAGGAGGCTGTCAATATCGAGAACGGACGGACGTTTCTGTTTGGGGCTCATGGGAACTGACGGGCATGGGTTGATCGGATCGCCCCGATCTTAGCATATCAGCATAAAGGCATACAAACACATTTATGCCATAGCGTATTAGCATAGTTATGCTGATTTCGCCTTCGCTTTAATGGGGGCTAAAAAGCTCTCCACATAAGGCTTTTCCTGCTTTCCGGCGTGCTTATCGACCCAAAGCCAAAGCTGACGAATTTCGTCAGCGGCCTTGCCGTCCTCCGCGTATTCCGTGACGCCCTTCCCGGCGGCGAAAGCATCCTGATAATCGGCGCGCTGGCAGATCAGGGGCTCGGCCAGCAGGCCAAGCGAGCCAAGGCCTGAAGCCATTTCGGCGGCCCGTGAGTTTTTTGGCGTTGTCGGGCACTGGCTCAAAACAAAGGCGAAGTGCCGTTTGCCTTGAATGAGAGCCTGTACGGTCGGGGCCACGGCCAAGCCGTCAGGACGCGTGGGCCGCAGCGGAACAAGGCATAGATCGGCCGCGCTCATCGCGTTATGCGTTGCTGGACTATCGGTTCCGGGCGTGTCGAGGATGGCAAGCGTGTAGGAATCCGCTGCCTTTTTCAGCAATTCCGGCAGGCGCGCACTTTCGTGTTTGGGAAGTCTCGCCACGGCCGGTGCTACGCCTTTGCGAATTTCGGCCCAACCGGCAAGGGTTCCTTGTTCGTCGAGATCGACCGCAAGGACTTTTTCTCCGGCCTGCATGGCAGCCACGGCGAGGCTTGTCGCCAGTGTGCTTTTGCCGGTGCCGCCTTTTTGGGTAACGAATGTGATGATGCGCATAAGTATGCTTATACGTTTTAGCGTAAAAGCATACAAGCATCTTAATGCGTTAGCATAAGTGCGCTATAGCATATTAGCATACACGAAATAGCAAAATGAAGGGCTGGGGTTTCCCGCCAGCCAATCACCCTTTGTGGTCATCGCTTTCCAGCTGTACCGCCCGGAAATCGTATTACCGGAATCGGCGGTGTCCAAGATGATCGCCGTACGGATTTGTGGCCGGCAATTTTGCGCCGGTTCCGTTTTCGCGCGACGTTTTCGGCGCGTTGCTCCTGCCAGAGGACAGCGCTTGCAAAATGAAACCCGCCGTCGTCATTCGCCACGGGCAACCCTGTAGTCAGGGCAAGGGCAATTCTCACCGATAAGCCGTCGCTGTTGTGTAGTTGGTGCCTTGGAACGAAGTTATATCGGGCCGTCGCCCTTTTTCTTTTTCGAAAAGCTTCTTCGACGCGCTTGCGCGGCGGTGCGCCTGCGCCCCTTGGGGCGCATATGGCGCACGCGGACAGACGAGGCCTTTGGCCGAGTTCCGATACAATGCTGAGCGAGCGTAGCGAGTGATGCGCAATGTGATGCGCCCGTTAGGGCGCGCCGTTTCTTCTTTCGTTGTTCGCCTCCGAATTTCTCACCGTCAAAAGGTAGGGCAGGGGCCTTGTGTTCTATGTTCTAGAATCTGTTCTTTGTTCTAGAGCGAATAGATGCGTCGAATCAAAGCGATAGCCTGTTGATAAGTGAGAAATTCGGAGCTACGGGTGAGAAATTCGGACCCCTCGGGTGAGAAATTCGGAGCTAAAGGTGAGGAATCCGGACAATTCGCTGACGGTGAGAAATTCGGAGGTGCCTTTCAGCGAGCGCGTGAAGGTTGTTCCACGGTGAGAGATTCGGAGGCTAAACTGTGAGCCCGAGGGTGCTCGACCCACCCGGTCGGTGAGCGAATTTTCTTTGCCGACTCACCGTAGCGCGTTATGGTATCGCTCCGATTGTAGAATGTAGGGGCTGATGCCTAGAACGACACTTGTCGAGACCGCGCTACCGCTGGATTTGCCAGAGCCTTTTGCGCAACCGTCCGGCGAGGTCTACGACACGCAACAGCCCTATACGCTGCCGCTAAGCCAGCGCGTTGCTCTTGCGCGGGTCATTGGGCCTTATACCGAAATTGATCGCAAGCTTTGGGCGACGCTTGTCGCTCATGCGTGGGATAAGCTGGCGACGGTTCGTGTCCACGAAGTCAGCGCCCGCGACATTGCCCGGCTCTTCCGCGAGCTGAAGGGTGGTCAAAGCGGTTCCGGCTGGGTAATGGCGTCGGCAAAGCGCCTCATGGCGTCACAGCTTGAATGGGAAGACGATGCGGAAGTAGGCGCGGTTTCGCTGCTTTCGGGTTTGAAAATACAGAAAGTCTCTGGAACGATCCTGTATCAGTTTTCCAATTTCCTGATCGAAAAGCTACGCGACAACAAGCAATTCTCGCGGCTGCGGCTTCATTTCATGATTGGCCTTTCAGGCAAGTACAGCGTCACGCTCTACATGCTTCTGGAATCGGCGGCGAACCGTCGGGTTCCGGCGATTGAAGTGACGATTGAGGAACTGCGCGCGGTCCTGAGCGTCTCGGATGGCAAGCTGACACGCTGGGTCGATCTGAACCGCTTCGCGATAGAGCCGGCGCTCAGGCAGATAAACGACAATCCGGCTGCGTCAGGTTTCTCGGTCGAGGTCGAAACTGTCTCAAAGGGCCGCAAAATCGAACGCGTGCGCTTCAAGGTAACCAAGGCAGCAGAGCGGATTCTCGACGACGCAGAGCTGAAGCTCCGAATTTCTCACCGTGAGGCGACAGAGGCCAAAACGGCAGAGCGACCGATAGGTCCGCCGTATCAGCTCGACGCAGCCCTGACAATTATCAGGCGCGAAGCGCCCGGCCTCGACGCGTATGCGATCCTTGCGGAATTTGACCGGTGGCTGAAAGCAACGAAAGAGCCTGTGAAAAGCGTCCTCGGAGCGTTGACGCAATTGACCCGCGCAAAACGCAAAAACTGGAACGGCCCGTTGTTCGAAGGTCAAACGGATTAACGGTAGGCGGCGCGGGCAATCCCTTACGCAATGATGCGTTAGCATATTAGCATACTTATGCCATACCGCCCAACCTATCCGGTTGGGGGAGTCAGGAACGCGACGGCTTGGGACGCCTTCGACGCGGCCGTGAAGATTGCTTTCTTGTCGGCCTTCAGCACGCGCAGCCAGTTGTCGAGATATTGCGCATGGTCGGCGCGCGGCGCGTCGGTGATGCCGAGATCGGCGCACAGGAAGGCAGCGCCCAGCTCCGCGACAAGCTCTTCCATGGCGTAGGCATCATCGCCGAACCGTTTGCCCATCTGGCGATTGCAGCGCGTCTCCTTGCCCGTCCAGTGGGTCAGCTCGTGCAGCTTGGTTGAATAGTAGGCCTCGGCGGCGGTGCTGGTCGCGGTGTCGAAAAACATGTCGCGCGGAGGCATGTGGATGTTGTCCGTCAAGGGCACATAACAGGCACGGCTACCGCCATGCACGATGTTCGCCCCGGTCGCGGCGATAAACGCTTCTGCCTTCTCAATTGGCTCCACAAGTGTCCCTGACGTTTCGGGCAGGGCAGGGATGACATAGCCGTCGACCTGCTCGGCCGCGAATACAGGCGTAGCGCGGGCCATGAGGCGGGTTTCGGCTTCGTCGCTACCTTCGTCGCCCTCGACCGCGAATTCCTTGTAGAAAACGATGTAGGCGGCCTTCTCGCCCTTCTTTACCTGCGCCCCGGCCTCGGCCCATTGCTTGTAGGTTCCCCATGTGCCGGAGGCGTAGCCTTTCTCGTCGGCTGTTGCCCATAGGGTCAGGATGTTCACGCCGCGATAGGCCTTCTTCGAGGCGATGTTGACCGGGCGCATGATGTTGCCGGCTGAACGATGCCACGGCAGGCGGAAGTCGCCCGCGCCCGCCTCGATCGCCGCAACGATCTGGTCTGTTATGTGCTGGTGAATATCAAAGCGTTGTTCTTTCATGGTTTCTCTCCTTTGGGGCTGGGTTTTCAGCGCTGCTGAAACCCTGCCTGTCGGCGAGACCGGAAAGAGGAGGGGGCAAGCGAAATCGATGCAGGTGGTGCGGGCCGGAGCGAAGCGACTACACGGCTGCGTCTATTTCGCTTGATGGGGAGGGGAGGGGCCGGCTCCTCCCCTTCCCAACTACGGCCGGCAGGCCGGGAAGAATGCGTCAGGGATGGAAGCCGTCAGGCCGAAACCGCCCCCCTCTAGGCCTTGGGCGGGTTCGGTTCACGACAGCCCGGCCGCAAAGCGCGGACGCCAGGCCTTCAATCAACCCTTGAATATAGGTAACGTATGTGTTACCTTTGGCCATGCTCGAACTGCGCTACTACCTTGCCAGTGACGGGGGTAGCCCGTTTGAAAAATGGTTCGCCGAACTGAATGCAGCGGCGGCGGCGAAGGTGGCCGTGGCGCTCGCTCGGCTCGAACAGGGCAACCTCTCCAATGCCAAGGCAGTAGGGGAGGGGGTTCTCGAATATCGGATCGATTGGGGACCCGGATACCGGGTGTATTTCGGGCGCGACGGCGACGTGCTGGTGATCCTGCTGACGGGCGGGACCAAGCAACGGCAGCAACGCGACATCGAGGCTGCGAAGAGCAGCTGGACGGATTACAAGCGGCGACGGCCGCGCCCGAAATAATGGAGGCGGATATGGCACTGACCAAGAGCTTCAAGGAACTGGTGCAACGCCGCGTGGCAACCGACGCCGACTTTGGCGAGGCGCTGCTGCGCGAGGGGATCGACACGATGCTGACCGGCGACATTGAGACCGGCAAGGCGATCCTGCGCGACTACATCAAGGCGACCGTCGGCTTCGAGAAGCTCGGCGAGGCGACCGCCACGCCCGCCAAAAGCCTCATCCGCATGTTCGGCCCGCGCGGCAATCCGCAAGCCCGCAACCTATTCGGCATCATCGGCTATCTGCAAAAGCAGGCCGGGATCGAGCTGCATGTGATGCCGCAACCGCGCTAAATGCGCGCCTTAGTGTCTGAAAGTCTTGGGCTTGGATGAGTAAATGACCTTCGATGAAGCGGTGACTTAACCCTGCCAGTTGGATAAAGGATTTAATCGTAGAATTTTGCGAAATTGTGCGGTGACGTTTATGGGCTCGACCAAAAAGTGAGGCCGATATTGTATGTTTGGATAAGATAGGAACGCACCGCGCCAAGGATCGGAAAGTGGGCAGAGTCGGCCTTCGAACGAGAATAACCGGGCTGCACCAGGGTCATCGAAAACCTGGCCACCATATCGCGCCTGTTCGCCAGCCATTCGTCGAGGACACTTCGATCACCGACAATGAAGCGGCTTTGTCCGTCAGTTCGGGAACGCTTTTCCTCTTGCCTTCGGAGACGTTGCAGAAATTTACTGCGCGGGTCGGCCCAGCGGACGGCCTTCATCGCTTGCCCGCATACTTCATAGAGATCGGCGACGCGTGCTCCAGGAGTGCTCTCCGCAGAAAATTTGCAGTGATAAAGTTCGACATCGAGAAAGCGCCCTTGCCGGCGGATCGCCACAACATCCGCGACCTCGCCTGAGGCATCGCCGTCGAAGATCAAATCATAAGGGGGCTTGGCGGCTTTCAGTTCCTCGATCGTTCGAAACTGTACCGTGTCGGACCGACGACTTGGTCCTTGTGATTCCTGCCTGATATTCACGCCTTTCCAAGAGATTGCGATCATCTTGGCGATATCAAAAAGCGGGGCGTCGTCGCCGGGCGTGGCTGCGAGATCGGCTCCGAGCAGCATGTCGCCGTTGACGAACCGAATAGCTGGGGGGTCCTCCCGGAACAGATCGAGAAGGTCTCGGGTTCGCTTGCCTCGCGTGATCGTCACGACCTGCCGCGACGTCCTCGTGAACGTCGCCACGCTGTCACGGATGTCCATGGCGAAATCTGCGCTCAGACCAGCGCTGCGCAAGCGGAAGCGCGCCGGCGCGTTTGGATCGAAAGCTGCAATCTCGAGGTCGCACTCGGAAAGTGGCACGGCGTTTTCGCCAAACGCAATTTCGACTTTTTCCTCATCAGAGACCGAAAGACTTTCGGGCCAGTCGATCGAGATGGGTACGACGCCCGTCGGGAAATCAGTTTGACGTTTTGGCCGCAGGACATTCCGCAGCACCATGTTGGTACTGATCGATTCATCGGCGATCTTTGGGCCGATCATATTGCACCACTTAACCCAGTCATCAGGGGAGATCGTCCCTTCTTGCGACCAGATTTTCCCCTTTATCGAACAACCGATGCTTCGCTTACCAGGCTGCGTCGCATCGTCCTCGCCGGCATAAATTGGCTCGTCGACATAGCCGGTACCGAACAGGTTGGTTTTGATCCGGGACCTGTTATCCACGGTTGCTTCGAGCTGCTCGGTGATGTCGATGCCGGTCGACAGCTGGAATCGTATGGGCTTCACTTGCGTTTCTTTGACGCCGAGGTTGGTGAGCATGACGCGACGGAAACCGTGAAGCACCCGAAAGACAGCTTCGCCGCGCAATAACTCGACGTCGTCGCCGCAGAGGGATCGGGCGATCTCAGGAACCAGCCCGTCTTCCGGGTAGCTATGAACGTAGAGAAGCTCTTTTTCCTGATCCCAATAGGCCATCACGAGATTGTAGCTCACGTCGGACGGATGGCTGACGCGCGTCCATCGCAATCGGTCCTCATGGCGCGTCACCGCCATGACGAGCCGAAGCTCCTCATTAACGATCGGCCCCTCAACCAAATCAATGCTGGGTTTGCTGATGTTCTCCAGCTGCGCCGGGTCCCATGTCGTGCAATGCGTCCGGAAGACAAAGGCGTTGAGTTTCGGGATAATTGTTTCGGCGGGAATAGCGTCAAAGTCACGGTCGAGCCCGCTGTAAAGCTCTTCGCGCCGCCTTTGATGCTCGACCCGCTCTTCGCTTCCTGTTTCGAGAAGCGTGTTCCAGTCCGCGTCCTGCTTATAGAGAGCGTTAAGCCATTCGCGCGGGTCCTCAAGGGAGATGCCCGCAATCACAGTTGCGTCGCCGAGGTTCGGCTCCGATCGTGTGAAACGCCCGATGAATTGAAGAGTCACGGATTCGCTTTGGTGCCGGTCGTGGAGAGCGGCAACTTTTAGCCGAGGCAAATCAAAACCTTCGCCGAGCATGTCTACGCAGACGATGATCCGTATCTGCCCAGAGCGAAGACGCCGCATCACGCTCTCGCGCTCGCTTGCCGGCATTTTGCTGTGTACGAGTTCCGAAGGATACCTCGGAAGAAGGTGCCGGTAGAGCTTCAGAAGATCGTCCGCGCGTGCAATATTGCTCGTCCGCGCCATGGCCAAATGGTCCAGATTTTGAGCCAGGTCTCGGTCAAGCGCTTCGCCCACTTTCCCGATTATCGATCGATCGGCCTGATCCCCGGCCGGCTCCATGACCGGTATATAGCGCACGGGACGAAAGAGATTTTGTTCGCGCGCGCGGCGCAATGGATAAACGAAGATGAACTTGCCATCGACGCGGCGATTGTCGTTCCGATATGGCGTTGCCGTAAATTGAAGAATGCGCCGCTTGTGGCGAACGAAGTAGGTCTTGAACGCTTTCCAGGTTGCGGCCCCGATATGATGGGCTTCGTCGACAAAGAGATCGGTGACGTGGCCCGCGACACGCTCCTTCAATTCGTTGGGCAGTCGAGACAAAGATTGCATCGTTGCCACGATGACCTGGGCGCGGCCGAAAATCTCGTCAACTTCCGACGAAGTGAGGGGGGCGTGCTTCAGAACGGCAACTATGGGAAAGTGAGCGCTCTCCGCCAACAAGCCGAAGGCTTTCAGCACGCCCAAGCCGACGAATTTGTCAGCAATTTGGGAGCGTAACTGATCGGACGGCACGATAACAAGGAGCTTGCCGACATTTAGAGAGACAAGCGCCCCTAGCATGGTCTCGGTTTTTCCGGTCCCTGTCGGCATCACCAGTGTCGCGGGCGCTTCAGAAACAACCCAATGGGCAGCTATGGCGTGAAGAGCGCCGATCTGAGGTGAGCGGAAACCGCACGCTAAGAGAGTGTCGCCGTCGTACTGCTCTTCTCGCAACGCCAAGGCGTTCTGCCACGACTCTCGAATTTCCCTATGGCGGCCCTCAAACTCCGCAAGCGCCACATCCTTCGGGGCAAAAGCGACGGGCGTGAGCCAGCGAGTGGAAGGGCGCGCCAACAGCTCGGGAAGCGCTGACGTCCGTCCTACTTCGTCGATGCGGAGAACCTGGCTGAAGCCATCCGGCACCTTTATCCCGCGACGGACAAGGGCAAGTCGTGGCTGATCAGCGGCCTCACCAAAATATCCTTTGGCCGTCGCGTTGAGGCTAACTTCTCTTTCCTTGGCGGCAACGGCAAGCTGGCGGATCATGTTGTCCGCAACACGGCCGCGCAGGTCATACCGCTCGGGAATGACGAGCCTAAGTCTTTCGGTAAAAAGATCGGGCAAAAAAGGCCCCACATAAAAGTTTTGAAGCTTGAAATCTATCATGGATTTGCTTGCGATAAGGACCCAATTGCACCCCATCCACACTTAGCGAACGCCAAACGCGAATTTTCTTGCCGGAAACCCGCACCCCTGTCAGACTTTCTGTAACAGAAAGTCGGGGCGAGTATGGCGGGAATGACGAAGAAAATGGGACGGCCTGCAGGCGAGCCGACGAAGGTCGTGCGGTTGCCGTTGCCCGTGGCGACGCTGGCGAGGCGCTTGGCTGACAAAAGCCTGCGGGCAGGGGATATCAACGCTTTCCTCGATGTTGAGCCCAGGCGGCGCGCTACGGTGCCCCTGATGGCCTCTCCGGCCGAATGCGGGTTTCCCTCGCCAGCCGACGACTATCTGGACCGCCCACTCGATTTCAATGAGCTGCTGATCGGGAATCCCGCCGCGACCTTCGCCGTGCGCATCGCCGGTGAGAGCATGATCGGAGCAGGGATGTTTCCGGGCGACATCGCCGTGGTCGATCGGTCGCGCACGGCCGTCGATGGCTCGATCGTGCTGGCACTGATCGGCGGGGAATTCACGATCAAGCGCTATCGCAAGAAAGGCGCGCGGGTTTGGCTACAGGCCGAAAACCCCGCATTCAAGAACATCGAACTGAACGAGGATTCCGCGTTTGAAGTGTGGGGCGTGATCGCGAAGTCGATCCGTATGCTCTGAACGTGGGCGCGCCAATCGCCCTTGTCGATTGCAACAACTTTTACGCCAGCTGTGAGCGTGTGTTTCAGCCACGGCTGCGCGGCAAGCCGGTCGTGGTGCTGTCCAACAATGACGGCTGCGTCATCGCGCGCTCGAACGAAGCCAAGGCGCTTGGCGTCGAAATGGGCGCTCCCTGGCACCTGTCCAAGGACAATTTCCGCAAGGCGGGCATTGTCGTGCGGTCGAGCAATTACACGCTCTATGGCGACATGAGCGCACGCGTGATGCGCGTCCTTGCTGATTTCACGCCCAATCTCGAAATCTATTCGATCGACGAGGCGTTCCTCAGCCTGGGCGGTTTCGAGCTGCGCCTCGAAGCGCATGCGCGCGATCTGCGGCACACGGTGCAGCAATGGACAGGTATTCCGGTCTCGGTCGGGATCGCGCCGACCAAAACGCTCGCCAAGGTCGCTAACCGCCTCGCGAAGAAAGACCCGACAGCAGGCGGCGTTCGCTGCCTCCTCGATGAAGCCTCGCAACGGGAAGCCCTTGGCCGCCTCGAACTGACGGACCTATGGGGCATCGCCGGACGCATGGCGGAACGGCTGCGCGCGATCGGCATCACGACGCCGCTCGAATTGCGCGATGCGGATCACCGGCTCGTCCGGGAGCGCTTCAGCGTCGTCATCGAGCGCATGGTGCTCGAACTGCGCGGCATCGCCTGCATCGCCCTCGAAGAGGTCGCACCGGACCGCAAAAGCCTGATCGCCTCGCGCTCCTTCGGGCAGGCGGTCGAAACACGGGCCGGGCTGGAAGAGGCGGTTTCAGTCTACACCGCGCGCGCGGCTGAAAAGATGCGGCGCCAAAACCTCGCGACCGCGAGCATTGCCGTCTGGATTCAGACCAACAGCTTCAGGCCCCAGGAGCGGCAATACAACGCCTCGAAGGCGGTGCGCCTGCCCGTGGCCACGGCCGACACGGGCAAGCTGCTGGGGGCGGCGATGGCCGGGCTCCGCATCATCTTCAAGCCGGGATATCGCTACAAAAAGGCTGGCGTCACCTTTCTCGATCTCGTGCCGGCCGACCAGGTGCAAAGCGGCCTGTTCGATCGTCCCGACGATGCGCGTTCGGTCGGCCGCATGCGCGCTGTCGACGAACTCAACAAACGCTTCGGGCGCGGCACGGTCGGTTTCGGAACCTCCGGCGAGCGCCATGGCTGGGGATTGCGGCGGGAATTCATATCGCCGCGTTACACGACCGTGTGGGACGAACTGTTGCGCGTGTAGGAAAGGGCAGGGGACAACGATGTGCGGGCGGTTCACACAGAATTACAGCTGGGAGGAGGTCTACAACTTCCTCAACCTGTTCGGGACACCCCGCAATCTGCGTCCGCGCTACAACATCGCGCCGACGACGGGCGTCGATGTCGTCCGGCTTGATGCGGAGGGCAAGCGCGAGTTGCTGTCGATGCGCTGGGGTCTGGTGCCCTTTTTCTGGAAAAAGACGCTGAAAGAGCTGCCCGCAACCTTCAACGCGCGGGCGGAAACCGTCGCCGAAAAGCCGATGTTTCGGGATTCCTTCAAGCGCCGTCGCTGCATCATTCCTGCCTCGGGCTTCTTCGAGTGGACCGGCGAGAAAGGCGATAAACAGCCGCATCTGTTCTCGGCCGCCGACGGCTCGCCGATCCTCGCCTTCGCCGGGCTCTGGGATCGCTGGATCGATCCGGCAACGGCCTGTGCGGCTGAGCGGAACAGAAAAGTAGCATAAGGAATTTCTCTGCCGAAATTCCGTCGAAAACCGCTCTTCACCGCCTGATTATGGGGAGTCTGCGTCGAAATTGACCCAATCAGGGAACGATAGCGGCCATAGGAGATCATGCGAAACTTACCGCAAAAATAGGGCGTTTCGCACGGCATTTTTGCGAAGGAAAAACCCTTGAATTTCCTTATATCGCAGTGGCTTCGCAAATGTTAGGAGTTTTGCAAAAGTCGGCATTTTGCGGCCCCTTATGCTACTTTTCTGTTCCGCTCAGCCGCACAGGCCAACTTTGGTTCGCACCCAAACCCATGGACGGCCTTGTCGTATCGCTGCAACCTGGTTCAGCAAATTGCGAATCAAACGCGACGCCAGTCCGGGAAATTGTGACTCAATCCGGAAATTGTGCTATAGAGAAATGCTTGGATTTCAATGCACAGGAGGCCAATAAATTGCGGCTCTCCGACAATTATGGCCCGCGCGCTATAACTGTTTCGCTGCTACTCAAACCCGTTATTCAGCGCGGACTTGCCAATTCTGGCCATTTTATTCACACGTGTAGCAACCGGACGGCTTAGGGCGTGGGTGTGACAACAAGTCAAACCTAGCCGTTATATTATAACAAATCAACTCCGAATATTTTATTCACCAACCATCGCGCACGCTCCACCTTATCGTTATCTCTTCTTGTAACACTATCGTTTTCCGGTATTCGAGTGTCCATTCTAGCAATATTTATTGATGTTTCATCTTTACTTGTGCTGACAGTACCCGGTTTAGCAAATCCATTCGACGGAGTGTCTTCAAGCCGGCGCGTCTCAGACATTACTAATCCCCCCAATGTCACCATGATCATCATCATCGTCGTCGTCGACGACATCCAACGCAATGGGTCGTATAGGAACCCGATCGACAAAGTACCAGTCATCCATTGCCGCCAATACGCCGACTACAGTTATTGCACCATCCTGAAATGGATTAATTGCTCTGCCGGACGGGTCTCGAATTGTCCAGTCACTACCAAATTCAATGATTGTTTGCTGCAATTTCAGCGCTAGCTCATTTACCGAACGTATCGGATTATTTCGCTCATCATAAATCTCTGAACCTATAGTAGTTCTTACTTTATTCTGAATTAATTTAATTATCGCAGGATCAACACTATCCGTTGGAACGAAATCTGGTACTTTTACACCTGGCAGAAGCGCCTGCGCAAATACTCGTGACGAAAAAAGCGTCTTGTCTCCGCTGGCTCCAACTGTATCTATACTTAGCAACAGTCCGGTAAAACGCTCAGCGACTTGTTGATCGTTTGCCTCTTGAACAGGGAATGCATAAATTTTAAGACCGACGCCGTCAGTTCTCGCACCGATAAAATATATCGCTCTACGCATGGGAACAACGACCCCAATAGATTCGGGAACGCGCATATGCCGATCACTATATCCATACGTATTATATTGCATGAAGCTGGTTTTATCGTTGTCTCTTAACTTTACAAGGCACACCAAAACTCCATCCTCCGGAGAGGACGTATATCTATATACAGCAAAATCCCTCGTCGAAGCTCCCCCTAGAAATAAATCCTTAACACCCGACAATTCATGAGTGCGGATACGGAATAAGCCAATCAAAAAATCCTCAAACCCAGTATAAATCTTCGTCGCGTTAGGAGACATGATGTAAGCACGAAATTCACTTGGGCTGACAGTCTTTAGTTTGTTGTACGTTTTCATTATACGCATGTCTTCATCTAATTCAATGAAATGTAGTGGCGCACACTTTTGAGTACGTAAAGGCTCTATAAACTCAATCCAGTAGCAGTATATCAATATTATACATACCGTGAAGCTACCAGTGTCTGTAAAAGTGTTGTTATCACGATTAGCAAAATTCGATATATTGCGTTGTGGTACCTTATGACGCAAAATATTTTTAGAAAAGTCCTCCATAGTGGAGAATCCGAGTTCCGTATTGCCTACAATTACTCCGTTTTTATTGATTCCATGACCTTTATTCATAGCTAACAAAAATCGCGTGGCGGCAATTAGGTGACGCTTACTATTCTCTAAGATGACCGCATTTGGTTCTAATTGTGAAACGAGCGTATTTATTGAATTATTTTTGTGTTGGGATATCCGCATGAGATGATGAACTTCGTCGGCAACCCGGCGACGCAGCCGACGCACGACGTCGGTTTCCTGGGGCGAGGATAAATCTTTTTGAGCAGGCTTCCGGGCCATATCGAAAGGCTTGGGGTTGTAAATTTTGGCCAACCGAGCGATTGGCATGCTACCCACGCTATGCGGCCACGATCCTATAATCAAGGCTTTGTTGGTATTTTGCGATAGGTGCTTGGTAGCGATCATTGCCGTTCCGGTATCGACAGCGATGCATTCGGTAAGGCTAACTCTGCTCGTTATGCAGTGTGCACTGCGATTAAATCTTCTGGCTAGAAGAAAGATACGCTTCCAACTAGGTTGCATTTAGCCACGACCTGCGAGAATCTTTCTCTCGCGGGCCGGATTCCGTCCAAACGAATCTAGGCCCTGAAGGGCAAGCCCGCGCTGCACTTATAGCTTAGGAACGGCAAGAACAACGGAAGGAGGTGATATCTATGAATGCCGTGCACACGTATTGCGCGCTGGCGGGTTATAGTCTGCTGGTGATCGCGTACGGCGTCGAACTTCTGCTTAGCTTGACGGCACACAGCTAGCTCGACGGATTAAGCTACTCGCTAGGGTGGGGGGGGTGGGTCCAAACCACTCCCCTTTACCCGTCTTTTTTATGCTCCGCAACCTGAATGAGTCATTAAGATTAAGCAGTTTGAGGCGCATCCACAACGAATCTCGGCGAATTAGCATGCTTATAACATCCGAGACGATGGATAGTTCCCTACTAGGGGTAGGGTCGGGATACGTGTAAAAAGTGGTCACAAGCCAAAATAGCTCTTGTCCGGAAAGGCTTTCATGCGCGGACAGCGAAACGCTACCTCCCATCCCCTTCAAAATAAACGTTTTGTTCGACGGCGCCGGCGAAGGCTTTTGTGGACACCTTGTGAGAGCCATCGACCCGCACTGGCTACCCGACGCCCCGGGCGCTTCGTATTTGATATGACGGAGCTGCCCGCGACCCTCGGTCCAAAGCCTCCTGCATCCAAAACCGCCCTATGACTAATTTTTACACGTATCCCGACCTTACCCCATCTTCACTCATCCCATTCCTCCACCTCGAAATAGGGCAGGACGAGCGGCTTATCCGCCGCCGGCGCTTCGGCGTTCCCCGACACCTCGATCGACTTCGCAGGCGAGGATTGGGGTCGGCGCGCGGCATCGCGGCGCATCGCCTTGGTCGTGCGGGACGCCTCGTCCACCAAGGCGCGCTGGGCGAGGATCGTCGAGAAGATCAGGTCCTCGTCGACGGCGCCGCGGCCCGTCTCGCGTAAAACCCGCAACGCCGCGCGATGCTCCCAGAGCGCAATGGACGGCCGCGTGCGATCCGCGGGGCGCGCTTCCAAATACCCCTCATCGACCCGCACGAAGATCACGGAAAGATCGCGTGGATCGTACTTGACGGTGAATTTCTCGGGGCCTCGCCCCATGTGCGTGCGCAATTCGTCCGACCAATAGCGGACGTGGTGGAGATGCAGCCCGTCGCGCTGCAGAACCCGGCTTTCGGCGGGCAGAAAGTCGATCAGAAATCGCCTCGGATCGTCCGGAA
>Ga0302319_10011704_pt1 | contig 16622 bp, 12 predicted proteins | sample Bog_T0_2_FD_203319 | JGI IMG/M metagenome (GOLD analysis project Ga0302319, IMG submission 203319) | Peat permafrost microbial communities from Stordalen Mire near Abisko, Sweden - Bog_T0_2 | ecosystem: Environmental > Terrestrial > Soil > Wetlands > Peat | place: Sweden: Abisko, Stordalen Mire...
TCGCGTAAGCCGCGTGCCGGTGGATGCCGATAACTTTCACGCTCTGACTGTGACCAAGGACTACCTGGTTTACCTCAGGGATGGCGCGCCCTACTACGGCCGCGAAACCAATCCTGCGGCGGCGTTGGTGCTCTTCTCAATGAAGGACCGCAAAGAAACCACGCTAGCGGAAAAGGTGATGGGCTTTAATGTTTCTCGCGATGGCAGCAAAGTGCTGGTGCGCGAAGGGCCAAGCTTCAAACTCTACGACGTGAAGCCGGAAGGCAAGAGCGGCGCGAAGGCGGTTTCTACAGACGGGATGATGGTCGATCGAGTTCCGCAGCAGGAGTGGAACGAGATATTCAACGAAGTCTATCGGCGCTATCGCGATTTCTTTTATGTCCAGAACATGAATGGGTACGACTGGAAGGCGATTGGTGATCAGTATCGGCCGCTTGTAAATTACGTGGCCCACCGCTCCGATTTGAATTACGTGATGGGCGAGATGGTGGCGGAGTTGAGCAATTCACACAGTTACATTACCGGCGGCGATTTCGATATTCCCAAGCGCACGCCGGTGGCACTGATGGGAGCGCGAATTGAATTGGACGCGGATGCCGCCCGCTATCGCATCGCCAAAATTTATCGCGGCCAGAACGACGATGCGGACTATCGTTCCCCGCTTACCGAAGTTGGCGTGGATGCGAAAGAAGGCGATTACATTCTTGCAATTGACGGGCGGGAACTTACCGCGAAGGACAATCCTTACGAGTTTCTCCGCGACAAGGCGGCTCACCCGGTGCAATTGCGCGTGAACGCGAAGCCAGTGATGGAAGGCTCGCGATTGATTTCGTATCTGCCCATCACGAGTGAGAGCAACCTGATTTATCTCGATTGGGTGACGCATAACCGCGACGCGGTGAGCAAAGCGACGGACGGCAAGGTCGGCTACATTCACCTTCCGGATATGGGCGAAGACGGCATCCGCGAATTCATCAAGTACTTCTATCCGCAGATTCGCAAGCAGGCATTGATTGTGGACGACCGCGGGAATGGCGGCGGAAACATTTCGCAGATGGTGATTGAACGGCTGAGCCGGCAAGTGCTGGGCACGGAGTTCGATCGCGTTGATCACCAGACGGGCACGTATCCCTACGTGGCTTTCCTGGGGCCCAAGGTTTGCTTGATCAATGAAACATCCGCTTCCGACGGCGATATTTTCCCCTACATGTTCCGCAAGGCTGGGCTTGGGCCGCTGATCGGCAAGCGCACGTGGGGCGGCGTTGTGGGCATCTCCGGGCAGGGCCCATTGCTGGATGGCGGCGAGGTCTACGTGCCTCAGTTCGCAACGGCGAGTCCCGAGGGACAATACGTGATTGAAGGCCACGGCGTCGATCCCGATATTGAAGTGGAGAACGACCCAGCTTCGGTGATCGATGGCCGCGACCCGCAACTGGAGCGCGCCATTGCTGAGGTCGAGAAGGCGATGCAGGCGAATCCAAAAACATTGCCGCAGCGACCGCCCGATCCGGATAAAGCGCCGAAGCGCTGATCCTGAGCGAAGCCCTTGAGCCAGGCCATCTACGATCTTCAGGTCTGGCAGCCATGGTCGTCTCCTCTCGATAATCAAAAGGAAGAAAGAGGTCCCTCAATTTGTTCGGCTACGGACAGGCCTAACTAAATCGCGTTGAGGTTGAGCGATGTGTGCAGCGCTGTGGACTCGGCGCCGGCGGGGAGCCTGGTGAGCGTGAGTACGGTGATGTCATCGTCCTGACCGAAGTTGACCGCGGCTTGCGTGGCCTGTGCGGCGTTTGGATTGGTGGCGAAAAGCGTCTCAAGGCGTTCGAAACTGTAAAGCTCGCCAGTCTGGCTGCGGGCCTCAAGCAGGCCGTCAGTGTACAGCGCGAAGTGGTCGCCGACCCGCAGGTTCATGGTCATTTCTTCGTAAACGGCGTTCGGTTCAATGCCCAGCGGCAGCGCTCCCGGCAGGATCATTTCACGCTGATTGAAGAACGGCGCAGGATGCCCGGCACTCGAAATCGCGCAGGTTCCGTCGCGATCGAGCCGCATGGCAATCGCGGTTGCAAAACCTCCCTGGAGCCGCCCGTGCAGACGACGGTTAAGTCCGGCAAGAATGTCCGCCGGGCTCGCAGTGTAGTCGGCCACCATGCGCGCCGCGCCCACGATGAGCGAAACGGCCATTGCGGCTTTCAGTCCTTTCCCGCTGACATCCCCGAGAATTACGAGCGTTGACCCGCTATTGAGCGGAATGATCTGAAAGAAGTCGCCGCCCACCTCCTGCGCGGGTCGGTAAGCACTGGTAACGGCAAAGCCGGGAAGCGAAGGCAGCGCCTCCGGAACCAGGACCTGCTGCACTTCGCGCGCATTCTTGAACTCCTGTTCGAGGGCGGCCTGTTGGCGGCGATTCTCAATGGAGTAGCGATAGACGGCATAAACAATGGAGAGGAGCAGCAGCGTGTCCCCAAGGTTGCGCGGCGTGATCGAATTGCCGTTCAGCGTGAACAGCGGCGTAGTGAGCTTGCTACCCAGCGTCCAGTGCGTGTAGCGGTTGCCTTGCAAGGCTGCATTGCGTATCACGAAGGTCATTTCAGTCAGGAATGCACAGATCGCCACGACCCATCGGGCGGAGTCCAGGCGCGCGCGTTTCCAGATCGCGGCCATGACCAGGATAAGCGGATAGATTTCGAGAGGCGTAAAAAGAGCAGTGAGAATCGCGTCGGTGATCTGCAGCAAGTGGGCTGGAAACAATCCCCAAACCATGCCGACCACTCCGTCAAGAAAGAAGGTCACGGCGAAGAAGATTGAAATCCAACGCGTCAATCGCGCGAAGCGAAGATCATCGCTGAGTTTCAGAATCCACAGCAGCAGATACCACAGCGAAACATCCTGGATCATCAGTATCGGCTCGAGCATGCCGCCCGCAATACCCGCCGACCACGGAATGCGAAAGCCGGTGAGGATCTGGCCAAGGATGGGCGCCAGGGAGTAGCCGGCCATCCAAAAAAGGAGCCATTGCTTGCGGTCGCGCAGCCATGCCAGCAAACTGAATATCCCTACCAGCGCGTAGAGCGAGGTGAGGCCGAAGGTGAATTGCCGGCTGCGCAGCCACTGGAAATCGATGGCTGCCTTGCGAGCAGCGATAGCCTGCGGAGAACCAATTTCCGGTACTGCTTCGAAGCCGCCAAGTTCGCCGGGATCCTCCGAGGCAAGTGGAGATTTCCAGACGCGGATGGCCAGTACTCCGCCGCGAATTGGACCAAGCCCGTAGGTCTGCGGGGGTTGAGACGGATACCAATCCGGGTTCGGCGGCATCTTGCCGTTGTGTCCAACCAGTTCTCCGTTCCAGTAAATTTCGTAGGCGTCGTCGATGGCTGGAATCAGCATGGCAAAATCGGTGGACGCGCCCGGAGCCGGCGTCAACGCGATATGGCGGCGATACCAGCCGAATCCCTCCGCCGCATAATGTCCCTGCGCACCCCACGGCGCGTCTGCTGTGAGTTGCTCCCAGTGAGAATCGTCGATACCCGGCGCGGCCCATGTCGGGTCGTCGCCAAGTTGAAACTGCCAGGGACCATCGAGGGGAGCAGCGCCTTTTCCCAGTTCGGAGAGAACAAGGACAGGAGCAGAATGGGCAGAGGGAAACTCCTCCGCATGCGCCAAAGCCCCGACAAAAGCGACGAGCAGAATCCCTAGGCGATGGAGCCGCATGCGGCGAGGAAGCATGCGGCAAGAATACTGCATTCAAACGTCTTGAAGAAGATGAAAATAACCGCCGACGCGCACGGCCTGTCTTGATTCAGGCGGCCGCAGGGAGAGTTGCGGTTGAGCGTTGTGGACCGGCGCGTGGAACGCAGGACCAACGCGCGTGAGGACGATTCATGTCGCCATTGGCATGATCATTGAAGAGTCGATTCACTGCGCCAGCGCGCGAACAGCCGACACGCCGGCCCCCAACAAAGCGGTCTCGTCGTCTGGTTCCAGTATCTCAAGTGAAAAATTTTGCAGCGTGGTCATCTTCACCATGGATTCTATGTAGGGCCTCAGCGCCGCGAGATCGAGGAACCCGACATTCTGCCCGGTAAAGTAGAAACGTCCCGGTCCCGCAAGATGGATGAACGAAGCGGTTGCAGCCGCGAGTGCGCGGTGCCACAGGTCCACAAAGTCGCGGCAACGCTGGTCGCCCTGGCGCGCATTCTCAAAAACTTCTTCCGGCTCCAGATCGAGAAACCGCAGGCGCATGGCGCGGTAACCCATGATGCCTTCCAGGTGCCCAACGCCTCCGCACCCGCAATATCTCTCTTTCGGGTCAAGGGACACCGTAACGTGCCCGCCCTCCCACACTCCTTCCACATAAGGCCAGCGGCCGTAGCCAATGCCATTGCCAATGGTCCAGACGCGGGTGAGTTTATTCAACTGCCCGCGCGTGGCGGCCACACCGGCGGCAATGGCGTCAGCGTCGTTTGCAATATGCACAGGCGCGTTGATGCCGCGACCGCCGAGGCAGCGCGTAAGCTCCTCCGCAAGATGCATCCCTTTAAGCTGGGTGAGATTGGGTGAGTCCTCCACCACACCGAAGCGAATGATGCCGGGAACGGCCACGCCGATCGCATCCACGGGGGCTGCTTCGTTGGCCGCCAGCGTTTCAATCTGGGTGGCCAGCAATTCCACCAGGTCACCGCTGGGCATCGCGGCCAAAGCGTCATGCTCATTCGGGTCAGCCGGATAGCGGAGAAGCTTTCCAGAGAGCCGCTGGTCCTGAAGCCTTCCGGCTCCAATGTGTTCTGTAATTACGACGCCGATGGCGGTGGTCATGAAGAACTCCTTGATGGCTTACCCAGCCTGGTAGCGGTTCAGGCGCCCGAGGCCGTTGAAGGCAGCCACTTTGTAGCACTCAGCCAGAGTGGGATAGTTGAAAACAGTATCGATGAAGTAATCGACCGTGCCGCCCAACGTCATGACCGCCTGGCCAATGTGTACAAGCTCTGCCGCGCCCTCGCCGATGATGTGGACGCCGAGCACTTTGCGTGTGTCGCGATGGAAAATGAGCTTCAGACGGCCGGTTGTGTCGCCGCGAATCTGTCCACGAGCGGACTCGCGATAGTAAGCCATCCCAACTTCGTAAGGCACATCCTCATCGGTCAGTTGTTCTTCCGTTTTGCCGATGAAGCTGATCTCCGGGATCGTGTAAATTCCATATGGATAAAAGCTCGGATTGGAGGTCGCAGCATGATCGTCAAATGCTCGCGCAGCAGCAATTCGGCCTTGTTCCATTGATACGGACGCCAGCGAGGGAAATCCCACAACATCGCCCACTGCGAATATATTTGGGACCTTGGTCTGGTAATGTTCGTCAACCGGAATGCGGCCGCGATTGTCTGCTTCAAGGCCAGCGGCGGCAAGGTTGAGGTCGTCAACCGCACCCTGGCGGCCAATGGCGTAAAGCAGTGCGTCGCCGGACACGCGCTTCTTGCTTTCGAGATTGGCCACTACCGTGCCATCAGGCAGTTCTTCCACGCTTTCTACTTCTTCGCCCAGGCGCAGCGTTACCCGCGCATCGCGCAGATGATAGCTGAGCGCCTCGATTATCTCCCGATCCGCGAATTCGAGCAGGCGATCGCGCTTTTCAATCAGCGTAACGCGGACGCCGAGAACGGCGAACATGCACGTATACTCCACCCCGATAACGCCGCCGCCCACCACGATCAGGGTGCGCGGCAACTGCGCCAGGTCCAGCACCTGGTCACTGTTGACAATGGTGCGGCCGTTTATTGGTACTTTCGCTGAGGCTGCCGGCTTGGTGCCCACGGCAATGATGATGCGGTCGCAATCAAGGGTCGTATCCCCTTGCGGCCCTTCTACCCGCACCTGGTGCGAGTCAACAAAATGGGCAACCCCATGCACAACGTCAATGCCGTTGCGCGAGAGCTGTGCCTCCGTCACATCGATCTCGGTCTTGATCACCGCCTGCACTCGAAAGGCAAGATCGGCCATGCTTATCTTTTCCTTCACGCGATAATTCATGCCGTAGATCGATCGGTAGTTATAGCCGGAAAGATGCATCACGGCTTCGCGCATGGTTTTCGATGGGATGGTGCCGGTGTTGATGCAGACTCCGCCAACCACGGAACGAGCCTCAACCACGGCCACGCGCTTCTTCATTTTGGAGGCGGCCACTGCGGCCCGCTGTCCCGAAGGGCCGGAACCAATGACGATCAGGTCATACTTTACGGGGCTCATGCGGTGTCACGCTCCAGAGATTCGATGCAGAATGAGGCCGATCGTCGCAGGAGGGGCAGCGAGGAGCCTCAACCGGAGGCTACCATAGCCGGGAGTGGGGTGAGGGATGCAAGTTATGTGAATTGTGCACACGAATACACGGATGCGCGCGTCGTGAAAGGGACGGCCGCCGGGCTCCAGCGCGGTTGTGCCGCTGGAATCGCAGACTGGGGGTCTCCCGACTGCCGTCATACTTTCACCCCAGCGACAACAACCCGTCGCCGGGGACCCCGAACTTTCACCCCAGCGACAACAACCCGTCGCCGGGGACCCCGAACTTTCACCCCAGCGACAACAACCCGTCGCCGGGGACCCCGAACTTTCACCCCAGCGACAACAACCCGTCGCAGGGGAACTCAAATTTTCATCCATCGGCAAAGGGCTGTCGTCCATGAAACTTGGGCCAAACCCATACACCTGCTCAAGAGCGGTAAGCTGGCCGGAGCGCCGGTCGCTGCATCGGCTGCTGTTTGGCAGTGAATGAACCAACGGCACGGTCCCCTTCCTCCAAACGGAACTGCTGGATCATTCCGTCAAGTTCCGCAGCCAGCAAGCCGAGGTTCTTGAGCGCTTCAACCGCCTCTTCAGCTCCCTGCGCATTTTCAGTAGCCATTTGAGAGATATTTCCGGCAGATTCGGAGATTTCTCCGGATGCCGCCGTCTGCTCGGTTGCCGCTGTTGCGATTAAATGAATCTGGTGCTCAACTTGCTTCGACGACTCGATGATGGCCTCGAGACTCTTGCGGGCATGCGATGTTTCACTTAGACCAGACTCGACAGCCGACCGGCTCTCTTCCATCAGTTGAAGCGTGGAACGAGTCTCCTCCTGGATGCTGCCGATCGTGCCTGAAATCTCTTCGGTCGCGCCCTTGGTGCGCTCGGCCAGCCGCCGCACTTCTCCGGCAACCACCGCAAATCCTCGTCCATGCTCGCCGGCGCGCGCTGCTTCAATGGCCGCATTCAACGCCAACAGGTTGGTCTGCTCGCTGATCTCCTGGATCACCCGGACCACTTTGCCGATTTCTTCCGAACGGCGCGCGAGAGAGGCCATTTTTTCTGATACCGAACTCGTCGCCGCTGCAATCTTCTCCATGGTGCTGGCGGCTGCCTGCATTACCGCGCCGCCCTGGTCCGCCGTCTCTGCCGATAGCCGGCTGGCTCCCGCCGCTGACTCGGCGTTGTGGCTGATCTCGCCGATGGTCGCCGTCATCTCCTGCGCCGCCGCGGCAATCTGGTTGGTCTTGCTGGACTGGTTGTTGGCATTGCCAAGGCTCTGAACCGCTCGGGCGCTGATTTCTGTGCTGGCGGCTGACAGCGTCTCCGCGCCTTGCGCCACTGACTGAATCACGCTGCGCATGGAGGTGACGCAAGCGTTGAGCGCATTGCCCATGCGGCCAATCTCGTCGGTTCCGGTAACGTCCACGTGCGTGGTCAGGTCCTTCGCCGCGAGGCGTTCCAGGGCCGCGGTCGCCACTCCAATGCGGGGCGCGATCAGATTCGTGAGGATTGCACCAATCAACGCAGAGAGAAGGACGATGAGAATCGTTGCCGCGCCCCCGATCCACATCGCGCGCCCGCTGGCATTTGAAGCCGCATTTGCTTCTTCGGTTCCGGACTTTGAATTCAGGCTGAGGTCGTCATCCATTGCATCAAGGGCAGCGTGGAAATAACCCGTCTGTGCGTCTGACTGTTCGACATCGACCGCTTCATTAACCTTCTTGCTTGCGAGCAATATGTTGGCCTGGTTGCTGCCTTGCAAATACTGGGCTACATTCGTTTCCATCTTCTGGTAGAGTTCGCGCTCCCCCTCGTAGCTGATCAACGGGGCATAGACTTTGCAGGCGGCGTCAAAATTCTCGATTGCTTTCTGACGCCTCACCGCGTGCAGATCAAGGCACGCTTGATTACGGCATGTCAGCAGATTCAGGTCTTCACGCCGCAGGTTGTTGACGGCTACACGCACATTTGCGAGTGCGAGTACGGATGGAAAGCTGTCTTCGCTGACATCCGCGGTAGACTGAGCGATGCTTCGAAACGTGAGAAAGGTATAGGCTCCGAGCAAAATGCAAAGCCCGCACACGGTGCCGAAGGCAAAAGTAAACTTACGTGATATGGAGATATTGCGGATCATTGACATGCGATTTGGCCTTTCTCAAGTGACTCTTCAATCTCATCGGCGCAACGCCGCGCAACTTCATTACCGGTGCTCAAGTAACACGAACCGTTCGGCCGCGAAAGGCGAGCAGCCAAGTCGAGCCCTGGCTTCATCCTTGCCCGAATTCGAGTGAATCGATACTCTTGGGGCGCTTCGGCCTCCAGCATTCAAGGTGCCGTAGAATCGAGGTCCTATGTTCAAACTCAAACATGGGTTCAATAAATGGGCGGCGGCCATGGCGCTTGCCGTGTTCTCTTTATCCCGCCTTTCCCCGCTAACCGCGCAAACCTCGCCTGCAACGGCTCCCCCACCGCCTCGCATCACTCCCACGCCCGAACAGCTCGCCACCCAGGCTGCTTCAGAAAAAGAGCACCAGCGCGAGTTGGACATGCTCGGCATCAAGGAACTGCGGCGCGGTGCCGACGGAGATACCAAGTCCCCCAACGCGGCCAATTACAACGAATCCAAAGCAAACCTCTATCCGCATCTGCCCGATCCGCTGCTGCTGAAAGACGGAAAAAGCGTAACGTCAGCCAAAGTGTGGTGGACCATGCGACGTCCGGAGATCGTGGAGGATTTCGATCGGGAAATCTACGGCAGAGTTCCGGCGAATTTACCCAAAGTCACATGGGAAGTTGTCAGTACAACGCCGGAAAAGAACGGCGCTGCGGCGGTGATTACCAAAAAGCTCATCGGCCACGTTGACAACTCGTCCCACCCGGCAATCAAGGTGGATATCGATCTCACGCTGAGCACACCGGCCAACGCCACCGGTCCTGTTCCCGTCATCATGGAATTCGGATTGAGCAAAGAGTTTTTGGCGATGATGGCTAAACGCTTTCCGCAGTTCGCTCCCGGCGACCCTGCAAGCCAGGGCCCAACCTGGCAGCAACAGGTGCTGGCCAAAGGCTGGGGCTACGCGGAACTGATTCCTGCCAGCTACCAGGCGGATAACGGTGCCGGCCTCGCAGAAGGAATCATTGGATTGATGAACAAGGGCCAGCCGCGCAAGGCCGATGATTGGGGCGTATTGAAAGCATGGGCATGGGGCGCGAGCCGCGCGCTTGACTATTTCGAAACCGACAAGGCCGTGGATGCAAGACAGGTGGGCCTCGAAGGTCACTCGCGCTACGGCAAGGCGACGCTGGTCACCATGGCATATGAGCCCAGGCTGGCGATCGCGTACGTGAGTTCGTCCGGCGAAGGCGGCGCAAAGCTATACCGTCACATCTTTGGCGAGCAGGTGGGGAACGTTGCCGGCTCGCAGGAGTACCACTGGATGGCCCCGAACTTCATGAAGTATGCGGGCCCGCTGACGCCCGGCGATATGCCTGTGGATGCGCACGAGCTGATCGCGTTGTGCGCGCCGAGGCCGGTGTTCGTCTCCGGCGGCGCCACCGACGGAGACGGGTGGGTGGATGCGAAGGGAATGTTCCTGGCCGCTGCGGCTGCAGGCCCCGTGTACAAGCTGCTGGGGAAGAAAGATATGGGCACAACCGAATTTCCGCCCATTGAAACTACGCTGATCGATGGCGACATTGCGTTTCGGCAGCACAGCGGCGGACATACTCCCGGCCCCAACTGGCCAACGTTCATCACCTTCGCAAGCCGCTATCTGCATGCGCCCGCCGCCACTGCAACGGAAGCGTCGCCGCCCCAGGTGCACTTGACGGCGGAACAGGATCACCAGCGACTGATGGATCTGCTCGCCATTAAATCGTTGCGCCCGCCTGACGAAGGCCATGCCAACTGGGACGAGGCAAAGGCGAATCAGTATCCCAACCTCCCCGACCCACTGATTGAAAAAAGCGGCAAGCGCGTTACCACCGCTGGGGCGTGGTGGAAAGTGCGCAGGCCGGAAATCGTGGAGGACTACGACCGCGAAGTCTTGGGCCGAACTCCGCCCAACTTGCCGGCAGTGCAATGGCAGGTTGTGAGCGCGACAGCCGAGACGATCGGCGATGTTGCGGTCGTGACCAAACGCCTTGCCGGCCACGTTGACAACTCCAGCTACCCGCCCGTAGCCGTCACGATTGACGCTACCCTCACCACGCCCTCGCGCGCTGCGACTCCTGTGCCTGTCATTATGGAGCTGGCTTTCGCGGGCGAGTTCAAAGCATCGTTGCAGCGCCCGGTTTCAAACAAAGCTTCCAGCGCCCTGGGCAATTACGGACAGGCCTGGGAACGCCAGGTGCTTGCCCGGGGCTACGGGTTCATGGTGCTCTCTCCCATGAGCTTTCAGGCCGACGACGGCTCCGGGTTGACCGAAGGAATTATCGGCCTGATGAAAAAGGGGCAGCCTCGCTCCGTTGAGGATTGGGGTGCGCTCAAAGCGTGGGCGTGGGGTGCGAGCCGCGCTCTCGATTATCTTGAGTCCGATAAGAGCGTGGATGCGAAGCACGTAGCGATTGAAGGCCACTCTCGCCTGGGTAAAGCTGCATTGGTGGCAATGGCGTATGAGCCGCGATTCGCGGTGCTCTACAGCAGCTCGTCCGGCGAAGGCGGCGCAAAGCTTTACCGGCATATTTACGGGGAGCCGCTGAGCCATCTTGAATCGGCCCCGCTTTACCAGTGGATGGCCGGCAACTTGTTGAAGTATGCGGGTCCGCTGACGCCGGGCGACTTGCCAGTGGACAATCATGAACTCATCGCCCTTTGCGCGCCGAGGCCGGTGTTTGTGGGTGCAGGGTCAAGCGCCATGAACGAGCCAGACAAACCGGGGGACGGATGGGCGGACGCAAGAGGCATGTTTCTCGCCGAGGTAAACGCTGGGCCCGTCTATCGCCTGCTGGGGAAAAAGGACCTGGGAGCAACGGAGTTTCCTCCCGTTGAGACTGCGCTCTCTACAGGCGATTTGGGTTTTCGGCAACACGCGCTGGGCCATACCCCTGTCCCGAATTGGCCTGCATTTCTTGATTTCGCAGCCCCGTATCTGCGCGCCCATACACATTGAACACGCCAATTTCTTCCTCGCGCTCGCAACCCTCAAGATGTACAAAATCTCTTCCCCTCTGTTCTCGCTTGATCGCCCGGGTGGCCATCTCCTCCTGTAAACTCAAACGGCTCCGCGGAGTTTGCAAATGGGAAATGTCAAAGTGAATTTCCGAAAAGCGGTCCGGCGCATGCTGTCGAGTTCGCTTTTCAAGCGCATCCTCTACACTCCCACCATCAAAAACCGCCTGGACCACGCTCCCCTGGCTCGCAGGCTTTACCGCGTCTGGGACCGTGGCCACCCGTTCGACAAGCAGTACGGCCTTGACACCATCGGCTTCCTGGCCGCCAATGAAATCACGCCTGACAGTGATTTAGTCCCGCAGATCGTCTGCTACGCCGGATCGCAGCCGAGCATCGTGCGCAAAGCTCTTGCCGCGTTAGGTTCTATCGAGGACTACACATTGATCGACTTCGGATGCGGAAAAGGCCGGGCCGCAGTCGTTGCCACCGAGTTTCCGTTTCGCCGCGTCATCGGGATTGAACTTTCCCCCGCTCTCGCAGCAGATGCCCGCGCCAATGCCGCCTCCATCGCAAAGCGGTTTCCTGTCCGCCCTCCCATCACGATTGCCGAAGCGAATGTTCTCGATTTCACCCTGCCTCCAGGAAAAATCGCCATCTTCGCTTACCACCCGTTCGGCTTGGAGATTATGACAAAGGTGGTCACCAAGCTTGAGGCCGCCCTCGCCGGCGATACCGCCCATATCTTCTTCGTCTATGACAATCCAGTGCATGCTGAAGCGCTGGATGCTTCCCCCGAGTTCAAACGCTTTTACGCGCAGGACATTCCCTATGACGAATCCGAAATCGGATACGGCGTATTCACGTTCGATGCCGTCGTGATTTGGCAGAGCGTCCGTGGCGCGGTATCCACGCCGCATAAAGCGATTGATCGCCGCGTCCAGGTGGTCAAGGGAAAAGCCGAGCTGGCGGATTGACGAAGCCGAGGTAAACTTTCCATCAGTTCGCGAATGCTCGCGCCGTAATCAAGCCCACCAAGAAGTCTTTTCCATCGGGGAAAACCTCACTTCTGCATCGACACACCCTACACCCAGTTCCGGAAATGCGATACGCTCAAGATATGGAATTCAAAGTTAGCGAACTGGAGCGGGAACCAATCGATTTTGACCTGGAACTGGCTCCGGGAGCGGTAGATTTAGGGGACGAGGCGAAGCAGACCGGGCAGTTGGCGGCCGCGGGGCGGGCTGAGGTGCTGCATGAGCATCGCGGGCCGAAGGATATTGTGGCCGACATCCGGCTGCGAGGCAATTTCGCCGGCAAATTCGAGGTTCCCTGCGCCCGCTGTGTCGAGCCGGTCGTCCTTCCCCTCGCGGCGGATTTTGACCTCATCTTCCGGCCTTCGGAAGCGGATGCCGAGCCGCCGGAACGGTCAATTACAGCGCCGGAGACCGAAATCGGTTATTATCAAAAGGACAGTCTGTTGCTTGAAGATGTGCTGCGAGAGCAGGTGCTCTTGTCGCTGCCCGTCAGAACCCTGTGCAAGCCTGATTGTAAAGGACTTTGCCCTCGCTGCGGTGAGAACCGCAACAGCCAGGCGTGCTCCTGCGATGAGGGTCCGAGCGACCCCCGCTGGCAAGCGCTGGCTGGGCTCCGCGGCCGGATCAAGTCTGGAGAAATCAGCCCCAAGAATTAAGGGTGCTCCAACAACGACGGAAGGCAGCTTTGGCCCGGTGCGGCTTGAAGCCGCTTGAAACGGTTGGGGACACGAAAGGAATTGCATCATGCCGAATCCGAAAAGGCGCCACTCAACGCGCCGGACCGCCAATCGCCGCGCACACGACTTTTTGACCCCCGTGGGCCTTTCTGAATGTCCAAACTGCCACGAAAAAAAGCTTCCTCATCGCGCCTGCGCGAAGTGTGGCGCCTACAAGGGCCGCGCTGTTCTGGACATCAAAGAAGCCGTCAAGTAAATTGAGCATCCATGCTCGTTGACATTGCGCTCGACGCCGTAGGTTCCGACAAAGCTCCAGAGCCTGAGATCCGGGGGGCGATTCTCGCCTGCCGAAGCTTGCCTGTGCGCGTCCATTTGATCGGACCCGAGGCGGAGCTCCGCGACCTGCTCGACGAGCACCTCGAAAATGAAGATCTCCCCATCGTGATTCACCATGCGTCTGAACGCATCGGCATGGATGAGAAGGCTGCGCACGCCGTTCGCACCAAGAAAGACAGTTCCATGCGCGTGGGCCTCAAGCTGGTCCGCGAAGGCAAAGTCTCTGGCTTTGTAACCGCCGGAAATACCGGCGCCGCCATGGCCACCGCAAAGATGGTGCTGGGCGCGCTGCCCGGAGTCGATCGGCCTGCGCTGGCTACTCCCATGCCGAGTTCGACCGGCAATCCCTGCGTCCTTCTGGATGTCGGCGCCAATGTCGATTGCAAAGCGCATAACCTGGAACAGTTCGCGGTGATGGGCGAGATGTATGCGCGCAGCGTGCTCAAGATTCAGAACCCCCGCGTGGGTCTGCTCTCCATCGGCGAAGAAGAAACCAAGGGAAACGACCTCACCCGCGAAGCATTCCCGCTGCTGAAAGTCTTGCCCATCAACTTTGTCGGCAATGTGGAAGGCCGCGACATTTTCAGCGGCAAAGCCGACGTAATTGTGTGCGATGGATTTGTGGGCAACGTGGCGCTGAAGACCAGCGAAGGCGTGGGTCGCTTCGTGCGCGATGTGCTGCGCGAGTCGCTTACCCGGACAGTCACGGCACAAGTGGGAGCGTTATTGTCGCGCCGGGCCTTCAACGATTTCCGTCGTCGCTTGGACTACAGGGAATACGGCGGTGCGCCCCTGCTGGGTGTTCGCGGCGTGTGCATCATCGGCCACGGCTCATCCAACGATGTCGCAATCTTCAACGGCATCCGCGTCGCTCACGAATTCGCCAAGGCCGGTACAATTCAGCGCATCGAAGATGAGTTTTCCGGCCAGGCGAAATCCGGCGCGACCAAAGCCGTCCCGCCGAAACGTGTCGCGAGCGCAGATCAAGTCGCGGACACGAACAGCGAAACCGATGCCACCATCCATTAGCGGTTGACGATGCCAGCCAACCCTATCCGACCCATCCCTTTCCAATTCGACACAACCGTACTGGACCAGCTTGCTTGTCCGGTTTGCAGGGGCGATCTGCGTTTGGACGGAGAACGCCTGGCTTGCCGAGCCTGTGGCCGCGCCTATCCCATCGTAGATGGAATTCCTGTGCTGATCGCCGAGCGCGCAACAGAGCCGGGAATCAATCCCCAATAGTTCTTCTCCCATTAACCGCGCCTACGCGTCTTCCAGGCATTCCATATCCGGCAATCAACACCAGCACCATGTGGAAAATCTGCGTTGCCGTGCGCGCAAGGATGACCGGCATACTCAGCCCCTCGATCAATTTTCCCGCGGCAAGCCTCAGCGCCAAGTCGATTTCCATCACCAGGTTTCACCGCCCCCGCGGCAGCAGTTCCGTTCCGGCCTTACCGGCGATGATAGAACGGCATCACGATTAGAACGGCGAAGCCGATAGCCGCAATCAGGGCGAGCACAACGAAGCTGTAAATCAGTGTGAGGTTCGGGCCGTGAGGCGCTTCGTCTTCCTCGTCAATCTTTGCCGGATCCCCATCGCTGTCACGCTCACTCATACTTCAATGCCTCTACGGGGTCCATCTGGGCGGCGCGTGTCGCGGGCACCGTTCCAAAGATGACCCCTACCACCGTGGCCGCGGAGAGAGCGATGACCACCGACCATCCGGAGATGGGTACGTCGTAATCCGTGAAAAAGCGGACCGACAGCGGCAAACTCAAGCCGACAACGGATCCTGCCGCGCCGCCCACCAATGAAATGATGACAGCCTCCGCAAGAAACTGAAGCTTGATTTCGCGGTATGTGGCGCCCATGGCTTTGCGGATGCCGATCTCGCGGACGCGGGCGCGCACGTTGGCGAGCATGATGTTCATGATCCCTACGCCTCCCACCGCCAGCGTAACGCATGCCACCAGTACGAGAACCGCCGTGAGAGCATTGGCAATCTGTTTTGCGGTGTTGAGTAGCGCACTCATGGTTTGCGTTTTGTAAACCGAATCAGCGCGGTGCCGAGCCTTGATGATGCGATAAATTTCCTTCGCTGCGTCAGGAACTTCTTCCATGCTGCGCATTGAAAAATAAATCTGCTTCACGCCGTCCGTCCCGGTGAAATACCGCGCCACAGAGTAGGGAATCAGGATGGTCTGGTCGGCAATCTCCGATTCGCCGAAGTCGTCGACACTCTCCTTGAAGACGCCGATTATCGTAAACGGAATCCCGATGATCTCAAATGTCTGGCCGACAGCGGCATCGGAACTGCCGAAGCGTTCCTTGGCGAACTGCTCAGACACCACCGCGCACTCAATGTGAGCAGACTGGTCCGCCTCATCAAGAAAGCGCCCGTCCGGCACAAGCAGGTTGCGGATAAACCGATAGTCGGGGCTGACGCCAAGGACCAATGTATCTTTGACCACGCCTCCACCAAAGCTGATGCGCTGGTGCGTCTCAAGGATCGGCGAAGAGTACATCACGCCGGGCAACTGCGCCTTCACAGCCTTTTCGTCATCGCGCGTGAGCGAGTCGTTGTAGAGGATCCTGTCTGAATTCGTGGCGCTGCCGCCGACATATTCAACCTCAACCGAATTGGTTTCGATCTTCTGCAGCAACTGGATCACGTACTGCTTGCCCGTCATCCCGATGGTGACAACCATGATCACGGACGCCGTGCCGATCACCATCCCCAGGGCCGTAAGAGCGAAGCGTAGCTTAGCGGCCTTGAAGCTCTCCAGCGCCAGCTTCATGATCTCGCTGAACATCATGGTTTCGCGGGCGCTCAAAAGCGTCTGCTGAAACGTGGATTGGCGAGTTTGATCGACGGGATTCATTCAGTCCTGATAAGAAGATGCGCCAGCCTGCATCGCGGCTTCCTAATCATGCGGATGGTGCGGTCGCGCTGCGCAAACCATGAACCTGGCTCAGCCAAACCAAGGCAGCTTTATCACAGGTACCTCTTTGAACTATAAACGGAAAATTTCATTTGACACCTTCGGCGGCGCGTTGCACACTGCTTACTCGCTGGAAAGCTGACTCCCTTGAAACACCAATTCCAGCGTGCAACGCTTCTTGACGGACAGGCCGTACCTCGCGGCATAGCCTTCCCTTGTCCCTCGTGGACTTTGTTGCCT
>Ga0302319_10011705_pt1 | contig 16622 bp, 10 predicted proteins | sample Bog_T0_2_FD_203319 | JGI IMG/M metagenome (GOLD analysis project Ga0302319, IMG submission 203319) | Peat permafrost microbial communities from Stordalen Mire near Abisko, Sweden - Bog_T0_2 | ecosystem: Environmental > Terrestrial > Soil > Wetlands > Peat | place: Sweden: Abisko, Stordalen Mire...
ACCTGCACGTCGTGGCGGGTCAACGCCCCGGCGTTCATCCGCAAGGCATCCTCGACGAGGTCCGTCACCTTCACTTTTTCCACCACCCCGGAAACCTTGGCATAACTCTGCTGCATCATCACAATGTCCTTGATGTGTTCGACATTTTTTCGCGTCAGTTCAATTTCCGCCACCAGTTCCGCCTGTTCCGCCGCGAGGTGCGCCACCAATTTCGTGAGGTAATCGGGCACCTGCCTCCCCCGCGGATCGGTGGTAAAAAACGCCGCCAGATTGTTCTGTTCTTCGTGGATCATCGCCGCGAGCCGGCCGAGATTGTTCAGCCGGGATTTTTTGACGAGTTCGAGCACAAGTGTGGTGGAGACGTTGACGCTGTTCAGCACATTGCCAACATTGTGCAAAACGCTGGTGGCCACTTCGGCCATGCCCGCCATGCGGGAGGTCTCCAGCAGTTGCCGGTGCGCCATTTCGAGCCGCGCTTCGGCCTCTTTGATCGGCGTGATGTCCTTGGAAATGCCGAACGTGCCGGCGATTTCGCCCGCCTTGTTTCGGAACGGCATTTTGGTGGTCAGCACCCAGGATTCCTTGCGGCCATCCGCCCAGGATTCCCGCTCAATCTTCCCAATGATCGGCTGCCCGGTGCGCATGATCGTTTGCTCGTCTTCAAACGCCGGACCGGCATGGTCCTCCTGAAAGAAATCAAAATCACTTTTGCCGACCAGTTCATCCGCCGAAACCACCCCAAACTGCCGCGCCTGCGAATTGCTGCTTTTGATAAAACGGGATTGGGCGTCTTTGAAATAAATGTGGTCCATCGAGTTTTCCAGCAGGGTCCGCAACAAATCACGCTCGTAAGCCAGCTCTGTCTCGGCCAGCTTGCGTTGGGTCACGTCCAGGAGTATGCCCTGCGAGCCCGCCACCGTGCCGTCCGGGCCGTAGGTCGGCGACTTTAACGCGTGAACATAAGTCACTTTCCCGTCCGCTCCGATGGATTTTTCATCGAACTCGATTTGCCCGCCCGTGCGCATGATGGTGGCGTGATGTTCCGTTCCCGCCGTGGCCAGCCGCGCGGATTCTGCACCTTGTTCAACCGAACCGCCCCCGGTCGAGGCGGTGACCTCATGCGGCAGTTTTCCCAGAAAATTTTCCGGCTTCACACCTTTGAGCCGGCAAAACCATGAACTGACAAAAACATAGCGGCCTTCCTTGTCCTTGCGGAAAATGCCCGCGGGCATTTGATCCACCAGCGAATGGTAACTGGCTTGCGATTCGGCCAGTTCCCGCGTCCGTTCCAACACCCGGCGTTCCAGGTTGGCGTCGCGCTCCTGGATTTGCGCCAGCATCTCATTAAAGCCGTCAATCAGGCTGCCCAGTTCATCGTCGCCTTGCTTGGCGGCCCGCACAGAATAATCTTTCCCGGTTCGCACCACGGCCACGGTTTTCGTCAGGTCTGAAAGAGGCTCGGATATGACCTTTTGCAGTCTCGAAGAAAGGAAAAACGCCACGGCAACAGACACCGCCAGCACCAAAATCCCAATCAAAAAATATCGCCAAAGCCGGGCGGTCAACTGGCTCAAATCTTGTTCCAGATAAATCGTGCCGACCATTTCTCCGGCCAGATCAATGGATTGAAATAATTCGAGCCGGTGATGGTCAAAACGGCAGCCCGCGTTTTCCACCGGCGGCGCCGGAGTATTTGTTTGGACGTCCGCGCGCAGATAATGGGCAAACTGCCGTCCGCCTTTGTCATAAACACAGGCCTGGACAATATCCGACTGGGCGCTGAGCGATTTCAGGACCTGCTCCACCGAGCCGGCCTCATCGAATGACAAGCCCGCCGTGCTGTTGGCGGCGGTCATGGCCGCGGTGATCTTCAAGGTTTGCACCATTTGTTTGCGCGCGGCGGCCTGTTCATAAATCATGAACGCCGCGCACGCTACGGCCAGCGCAATGCCGCTCACCAGCATGGTAATCACCATCAGCTTGCGTTTGATCGGGAGATCGCGGAGGAATTTCATGGCCAATGGCTTGGTTACCGGGGCTCCTTGCGAATGGCCCGCGCAAGCTTGAGCAGTTGGGCGCTGATTTTCAACCCGTGCTGGTCCGCCGCCGATGTGTTGATTTCAAAACGCACCTTGTCCGCCTCCCGGACAAAATGGATTATTCCACCGGCTGCGGTGAATTTTTCCGATTCGCCCACCGTCAGCACGCTGGAGTTTCTGAGCGCTACCAGTATTGCCGACACCTGATCATCTTCCGTGGCGCCAATAAACATCAAATGCACACCGCGGGCCTCCGCCACGGTGCCCACCTGCTGGATAACTATGTCCCGCCCGTTGATTTTATGGTCTTTGGCGATGGCTTGAAGTTCATCGCCAAACGGGTTTTGCCCCAAGACCCCGATCACCAGCGGTGACTGGCTGTTGGTGAAACTATCCGCCGGCCATTCCACAAACTTTGCGAAGTTATACAGATAGGCGGCTTTAATCTGATATTCCTTGGAGACGGAATCCTGCGCCACGCCGGCCGCCAGCCCCGTGAACAGAAACGCCACCGACAGCAACCCTGCCAGCCAGCGGAACGCCGTCCGCCGCCGTACATGCTGCCGTGCCGTTTTAACTCGCAACTGATGAAGGGGGGCGTACATGGGGCGGTCAAAAATGCACAGTGATACGCGCCATGACGCCACGGGGAATTTCCGTGATCAGCGGGGTTTTATAACTGGTATATTCGGTGTGAAGGCTTTGCGCCAGGTTTTGCCCCCATATCCCCAGTTCCAGGTTTTTTGTCGCATGCCAAACCAGGCCGAGGTCGAGGCGCACGTAGCTGGGAACGCTGGTTTGCCCGAGGATGGAAGGCGTAATGACTTGGTCCACGAAAGAAACGTCGCCATTCAGTTCGAAATGGTCCGGCAGATCCAGCGAGGATCGGAGTTGGGCCTGATGCTCCGGCCCGGACTGAAAATAGTTCGAATTAAATCCCAGTTGCAGATCGAGCCAGGAATAGTTGGCCACAAGATGCCAGTAATCCGTCACGTCCCACCGGGCGGAGATTTCCACGCCATAGCTGTGGGCGGAACCGGCATTTTCATCAGTGCTCACCACCTGTGCGTACGGCGGAGTTGAACCGGTAAGAATGCTCGTGGTAACGAGGGTCGGCGCGATCAACTGGCGATAGTCATTGTAAAATCCGGCCACGTCCAGGGAAACATGCTTGGTGGCTTCGACGCGATAACCGAGTTCATAGGCGATCAAATCCTCATCATCCAGACTCGGATTTCCATGCGAGGAAATCAGTACCGGGAGCGGCGAGAGCGGGGGCACCGGTGGAATCACCGTCAGGTTGGCGTCGAAATGCAAGTCGCTCCAGGCCGGAGTGCGGACCGCGCGTGAGATTGCCGCCCACACCGTCTGTTCCTCCGTCGGCGTCCATAAGAGGCGTGCACTCGGCTCAAATTCAAACCCGGTATAATCATTGTGTTCAAATTTCGAACCCAGCGTCAGCTTGAGCCGGTCGGGCACAAGGGAAATTTCATCCTGCACAAAAGAGCTGAGCAACTGGTCGTGGGAGGTGTCCGGATCCCAGCCTACAAAGAAGCTGGACCGGTAATCTGCCGCCACATCGCGGTACCCGAGTCCCCAGGTGATGTCGTTGCGGGTGCCGAGGGCAAACCGATGTTGGGCATCGAAATCCAGCGTGTTCGCCGTCTCGGCGGCCCCGGCCTGTTCCTCGGTTAAACGATCATAATAAGCCTGTACCGTGAACGATGAGCTCTCGGAAAAATCATGCGTCCACCGGCCCAGAACATTGCCTCCGGAATTGTAATTTACCTCGTTGAAGTTCAGCGCATACGGCGGCAACAGACTGGCTACTTCCTGGTTTTCCACCAGCCGGTTGCGATACCAATCCCCCTGCAACGTCAGTTTGTTTTCGTCTGACGGCTCCCAATCCAGGCGCATTCCGCCTTGAAAATTGAGCGTGCGGTCCGGCGCGTCTTGCCCCGTGCTCGTTTCCAGGCCATCGCGATTGGAAAATTTTCCATAGACGCGGTAATACAAATTCGTGGCCAGTTGCCCGCCGTAGCGAACCGTCGTGGTAGGCTGGTCAAACGTGCCGCCCGTCACGGATACCAATGTCCCCTGCGTTTCCTTCGCGCTCTTGGTGATAATGTTGATCACTCCATTCACCGCGTTGGCGCCCCAGAGCGATGCGCCCGGACCGCGAATGACTTCAATGCGGTCTATGTCCTCCATGGCCATGTCCTGCACATCCCAGATGACCCCGCCGTAACCGCTCTCATACACCGAGCGGCCATCCACCAGCACCAGCAGCTTGTTGGCAAACTCGTTGTCAAACCCCCGCGCGCTCACCGCCCACTCGTGCGAATTGATTTCCGCCACGTCCAAGCCCGGCACCAACCGCAGTGCATCCGGGATGGTCGTGATGCCGAACCGGCGGATGTCATCCTGCGTCACCACCGAAATCGCCGCCGCCGAATCATTCAACTTCGTTTCACGCTTGGCCACTGAAGTCACCGATTCATTCATCAGTTGCTCGACGCTCAAATCAGCAAAGCTGCCGGCCGGAGAGTTTGTGCCGTCTGCCGCCGAACACAGAAATGCGCCACTGGTCAAAACCGATGCGAGAACGGCTTGGCAGAGCAAAGCTTTTCGCAGGCGACTTTTGGAGTTCAGTATGAATCTCCTCCTTGGCCGCCCCTGGGTTGCTGTTCTATGTTTCATGTTGTTTGGTCGCCCATTTTCGCGCGTTCGACTCTGTCTAGGTGCGGGAAACCAAGGGTGCCAATACAGGCGGACATGAGAGTGGTGTTGCTTTCACGTCTTGTTATCGGCGAAAACGTCACAATCCTGCATACATATCTTGGTCTATTATTGGACATTTCTTGCCATCCTCTGGATGCAACACAGGCCCGCGGCGGAGCGCCGGTCTCCAGACCCGGCGCGTTGATGACCCGGCGTTCAAGTTCTTCACCTCCCTCATCCGAAGGCCCGGCAGACCACCGTCCTCCATCATCAATCGTCCATCCTCTTTCTGACGCCCTCAGTGGTCAATGCCCCTCTCCGGCTGGCCTCCTGCGTTTTCCGATTCCAAATCTTGGTGTCTTTGTTCCGTTGTTGTTAATCCTGGATTCCAAAAGAAGATTGAACAACCACCCCATCCCGCCGAACCTTGCACCATGAAACTTCTCCCGCTCGCGAGCCTCCTGGTTTTGCCTGTCGTTGCAACAGCCCAATCCTCCAATGTCCGCGCCTGGCCCATGCCCGATGGCGAGGCCGCCTCCAGCGACTTCACGGTCGAAGCCGACGGCGTACCGGTGTTTGTTTGCCTGACCCACGTCGCTCCCGCCGACGCGCAACTTCGCTGGAAAGCCATGGACGACATCGCGCACTCGGGGGATTACTACGCCCTCGCCTCATTCGCCAGCTTTGACCTGAGCGGCCAGGTCAAAACAGTCCGCATCACGTATCGTGAAGACGTGAAACAGGCCAAAATCCTCCCCACCTCCTACGGCATAATTCCAGTAATCGAAGGCCGGAACATCACCTTCCCCCTGGACCATCCCGCCAATCTCACCATTGAATGCAATGGCGACACCACCTCGTCCTTGCACCTGTTCGCCAACCCGCCCGAGACGAATATTCCTGGCGCCTCCGATACAAACACCATTTATTTCGCCCCGGGCATTCACGAGGTAACCAACACCATCAAGGTCGCCTCCGGGCAAACCCTTTATCTCGCGGGCGGCTGCGTCCTGCGCGGCACCGGCCGCAACGGCCCGGTCATCGAAATATCCGGCAGCCACGTGGCGTTGCGCGGACGCGGCATCATTGACGGCAGCGCATGTCCCATCCACACCCGCAACCTTCTGTATATCCACGGGGATTATGTGACCGTCGAAGGCGTCATTTTGCGCGATTCCAGCAGTTGGAACGTGCCCATCCGCCAAAGTCACCGGGTGACGCTCAATAACGTGAAAGTCTTTGGCTGCCGTGCCAATTCCGACGGTTTTGACATCTGCAACAGCACGGATGTAACGGTGGATGGCTGCTTCCTGCGCACGCTGGATGACTTGATAGTGGTCAAATCAGACCGCGGCCAGGGACCCGTCCATCATGTGGTGGCAAAGAATTGTGTCCTGTGGAACCAGGTGGCGCACGCCCTTTCCGTCGGGGCGGAACTGCGCGAAAACGTGGACGATGTGCTCTTCATCAACTGCGATGTCATCCACGATACCGGGCGCGAATGGACCTTGCGCATCTACCATTGCGATTCCGCCACAATCAGCAACGTCCGTTTCGAGAACATCCGCGTGGAAGAATCCCGCAAATTAATCTCCCTGTGGATCAACAAGGCCATCTGGTCGCGCGACACCGGGCGCGGTCGAATCCGCGATGTGACCTTTCTAAACATCCAAGCCGTCACCACCCAACCGCCCCGCATCGAATTGGCCGGCTTCGACGCCGAACATGGCATAGACAACGTGCTATTCGACCAAGTCACCATCAACGGCCATCCCGTCGCCCTCAGTGGCATCTCCACCAATAATTTTGTGCAACACGTCACCGTCAGACCGTAGAGCAACAGCTTGGGTAGGGCACGTCGCTCCGCGCGCTCCGCGCCTGAAACCGATGCCATCCTAACCTAAAGTTGGTAGGGCTGACCTGCCGGTCAGCCTTCCGGGCAAACCAGATGCCCACGGAACGGGGAACGCACAAAACGCACGCCCGCGGCTTTGTGGAGGGCGGCAACATGTTGCCGCTTCGGAACTGGGCGACATTTCGCCCGGTTCCAAAGTGGTTCGCTATTTTCGGTGGAATGACCGAATCGCCGAACACCGCTGGAATTGCCGTATCCTCCAAGCATTTCGCAAACTTGTTCCATTACCAACAGGTGTTTTCCCCAAGAGTTCGACCCTCCGGTAATGAGGCATCATTGTCCAACCATGGGACAGCAGGGGTTTGTTGAGACGCCGCAGGGCAGGTGAAAGCTCCCCTGCGGGGTGGCGCATGAATTGCTTCCCCAACTCGTTACAAAATAATAATTGAAGTCCCATGCTCTCAAATTTGAAAACATTTGAACGCCGGCGGAAGCTGGCAGGCATGACGCTGGTCGAAGTGATAATGGCGATGGCCATTGTGGCGCTCGTTTTTTGCGGAACGATCGAAGCGTATATTCAGTCGTCCCAAAGAATTGAATGGAGCGGATATTCGATGGCCGCGCAATCCCTCGCGCAAGCGACGATTGAACAAACCCTGGCTGGTGTGTGGGACCCGTGCATCCCTGAAAACGAATCAACAAACTTAAACGTATTATCGAGCAGCTATAATGCGACCACGCTGACTTGGACGGGATACTGCACCAATATATTGGATGTGCCCTATTCCGGCACCAATTTTGTTATTGCGACCAATTTCATAACCATTCAACAAATCAGCATCAACGGCTACTCCAACGTCTGGGGCCAGGTTGTAAGGGTGGATTGCGTCTGGCCGTTTGGTTTCCGGGCTGGCTCCCCCTGTTTCACCAATACGGTTTGTACTTTAATGGCTCCGGACAACCGTGATCCCAGCACATTCTAACCTATGAATCTTTTCAGGCATGGCCAAATCTTGGACACATCCAATGCGGGACGACGCCAGCAGGGAATGACGCTGGTGGAGGTGATGGTCGCCAGCGCTCTGATGGTAATCGTGATTGGCGGACTGATGAGCGCCAATATCGTCGGTCTGCAGCAGGATCAACTGGTTGAAAGCATGGCGGGGGCCAATGACACCTCACGTAACGCCGTCAACATGATGCTGGAAGACATTCGTCTGGCGAAAGGTTATAACGTCGGGACCTATTCCAGCGGATCCAGTTTCTCGGCCTGCACTAATGGAACGGCGCAGCAGGGCACGGCGGTATTGCTTTATCCGATCGTAAACTCCACCAACCAGGCGGTGGATACCACCCAGAGTATTCTGTACTATTTCGATTTGAGCGACTCAGCGAACAACGATGGCCGGTTATGGCGGACTTCCAATATTCCGGGCGATACGTCGTCGGGCCTTCTAATTGCCTCCAACCTGATCAACACCCTGTATTTTACCAGCGAAACTTTTCTGGGTGCCACCCAGTTTAACACCACTTACAAAGGTGTCGTTCACACAACCCTTCAGTTTTGCGAGTACCAGTATCCGCTCACCAAAGTCGGTTCGAATTGCCTTTACCAGTATTATCGGATGGATTGCCGGGCCACCCCGCATCTGCCAGATGGACCATGAAACTAAATACAAATATTACCTCCCGGCGCCCCTCAGGCGGCTACGCCATGTTGTTGCTCGTTTTAATCCTGTGCGCGGCCAGCGTGCTGATCCTGGCTGGCAACATGGCGCGCACCTCCACCGTCGCCAATCTTAACATGCGCAGCAGCCAGGTTTCTGTTTTAAATAACGCCGCCGAGGCGGCCACGGAAAAGGTTTATTCGCTGATGTCCCATGATTTTTCCGCCTACGGCGCCGGCTATGTCTCCAACAGCCTGTCTTTCTACGCGACAAACTATCCCAATGCGAACGACAACCCCTACTTCGCCAATTTCATCTATTCCGACGCGCAGGGGAACCTGAACCGGACGTATGTGACGCTGTTGACAAATTATACCGGTCCGCTGCCCACGCAATACACCAACCAATTTGCCACCACCTCCCCCATTTATCGGATTATTTCCAACGTCACCATGTCCAACTCCACCGCCAACATCACCGGCACCGCCCAGGAAGACATGCTGCTGGCCTGCCTCCCGATCACGACTTATGCCATTTTCTACAACGGCGAGCTGGAATTCAGTGACTGCGCCACCATGACCGTCAACGGGCGTGTTCATTCCAACGCCGATATCTGCACCGGGGCCGGCAGCGGCGCCTCGCTCACGTTTAACGGGGCGGTTACCTGCTCCACCGCCCTGGGCTGGCCTCAACGGGGCGGAATCTCCTATGGCAGCACTTATCCTGGTCAAGGTACCGTTTTTAATTCAACGACCGCGACCGATGTGGTCAGCGTGCAAATATCTATTCCGATGACCAATACCCATTCCATAATTGACATGCCCCCGGCAGGCGAATTGCAGACCTCAGCCGTCGCCCAGCAGCGGGAATTTAACAAGGCCCAGGTCGTCCTCATCATCACCAACTCCCCCCTGGGTGGCAGTCCGGAGGTGATGCTGACCATGCAAACCTCTCAAAATGGAAATCTTCCCGGATTTTCTGGAGTCACTCCTATCGTCTTGACCAACTGCACGCCCGGTTATTTGCTCACCAACAACGTGGTCCAATTACCGTTCCTGTCGCTCACCAACACTTTTACCGACCAGCGCGAAAATCAGGCCAACATGTTTGTAACGCAGATTGACGTGGGTGCGTACGGCAGTTGGTTGAGCACCAACACAATCGTCCACAGCCACAATTTGAACAACGGTTCAGATAATTTTGCCACCATCCTTTATGTGGCGGATATGCGCTATATTGGCACGAGCAAGTTGGCGGTGGTGCGGCTGGCGAATGCCCAGAAGCTGCCAGCCAATACCACCAGCGGAGGATTAAATCTGGGATTCAGCGTGGGAACACATAATCCACTCTATGTCTGGGGCGACTACAACACCACGATAGATGGCGTTCATTTTGCCCTGACCGAAGGCTCCACCACCAACGGCTATTCAGTTCCGGCCGCCTTGTTTTCCGATGCCGTCACCATCCTCTCGCCCCAGTGGTCGGATGCCAAAAGCGGCAACACCCTGGCCAATCGCAATGCAGTTACTTCCAGCATGGTTATGAATGCGGCGATTATTACGGGGAATATTCCCTCCACGGGCACCAGCGCGACTACTTTTAGCGGCGGTGTCCACAATTTGACCCGCATGCTTGAAGTTTGGACCGGCAACACGCTCACCTATAATACTTCAATTGTTTGTTTGTTCAGCAGTCAGATGGCTACCAACCAATTCCAGATGCCGGGTACCTATTACGATCCACCCACCCGCGTATGGGGTTTCGATCCCACCTTTTACAACATCAATGATCAACCGCCCGGCGTTCCCGTGGCCCTTATTCCTATCCGCTACAACTGGGTCTCCCCCCCGCCCAACTCACTTTCTTCTCTTTAATTGTCAGCGGTCACTTCAAAACCAGCAACGCCAAGGTGGTCAATTCATACCAGGGTTCGTGTTAGTCTTCATCCTGTCTTAAGGTTCATTGGTGCATGGTCAGCCCATGAAGACTTCCCTTGCTGTTCGCTACACTAGCACTGCCACGGTTTTCCTGCTGGTTTTGAAAACCGCCATCGTTTCCGCGCAATTGAGCACCAATGCACAATTGACCCTCATCCAAACCAACACCCCGGCGATGAGTTTGACCATCACTAATTTTGGCGACGAGGTCTGGACCATCCAGTCTTCCAGTGACTTTGTGCATTGGACCAACCTCGAAAGCTTGAAGGTTTTTAACGGTTATTACCATCGCACCTACACCAATGCAGCCGGCGGGAACCTGTTTTACCGCGCATTTTTCAGTCCCACGCAGGAGAACATCGCCGCCCTGACCACCAACGCGTTGCTGCCGGCCACAAACTACAACTACGCCGCGCCGGCGCTGCCCGCGAGTTTTTCGGCAAACCCCATTCTCGCCGAGGACAATACACCCTCGAACAATCCCGTTACCGACGCCGGCGCCACACTGGGCCGCGTGCTGTTTTACGACAAGCGGCTTTCCACGAACCTGACGATTTCCTGTGCGTCGTGCCATCAGCAAGCCACGGCGTTTTCCGATCCACGCCAGTTTAGCATCGGTTACAACGGCAGCGTGGGGACCCGTAACGCCATGGGTTTGAGCAATGCCCGCTGGTATCAGCGCAAACATTTTTTCTGGGATGAACGCGCCAGCACGCTGGAAGACCAGACCTTGATGCCCATCCAAAACCCGGTTGAAATGGGCATGACGCTGCAAGCGCTCACGAATCGCATCGCCGCCGAGCCGTTTTACACCAACCTGTTTGCGGCGGCGTTTGGTTCGCCGGCGGTGACCACAAATGGCATTTCCTTCGCGCTCGCACAGTTTGTGCGCTCCATCGTTTCGGTGAGTTCCCGGTATGACCTTGGTGTGACGAACAATTTTGCGAATTTCACCGCGCAGGAAAATCTCGGCCGCGAGCTGTTTTTTGGTCGGACGGGCAATCCGGCACCACCTTGCTCCATCTGCCACGCTACCGATAATTTTGTGCCCACGACCACGCTCAATAACAACGGGCTGGAGTATCCCTACGTGGATCTCGGCGTGGGCGGCATCACAGGCGTGGCGTCGCAAGACGGATTGTTCAAGGTGCCCTCGCTGCGCAACATCGCGCTCACGCCGCCGTACATGCACGACGGACGATTCACAAACCTGGCGCAGGTCGTGGCGTTTTACAGCACCGGCATCGTGGCCAATCCCAATCTCTCCCCGCCGTTGCTCGGTCCCGGCGGCACGCCGTTGCGCCTGAACCTCTCCGCCGCGCAACAAGCCGCACTCGTGGCGTTCCTCAACACGCTCACGGATACGAATCTGATTACGGATCCCAAATTGTCCGATCCTTTCAATTATGGGAATTAAAGGGAATAGTACGCGCGAAACCGGGTCAAACAGGTTGGGGGTCAACGGTCAGACGGGGTCGGAGATGACTTGCGCTATATTTCATGCAGCGTGTAGCATAAAAGTGATAAAAAAGCTTGCTATTTATATCACTTAGTTCTATTTTATGCCACGACAATGATCTTTGATATAAATTAAACCGATCGAAGGTTGACAGCCAAGTGGCACGAAAAAAAGCCAGTCCACCATTCAGCGGCAAACTAGGGGAGCTCGACATGCTGATTGACGGGCGCATCCGCGCACCATGCACGGGGAGCGCACCCGCCCCGGGTGCCGTTTTCCGCGCCCCGCGGAAAACCTTGGGCGCACGGCAACGATTCGGGCGTTCAAATCAGCCCCGCACGCATTATTGCGGAACGCAACGTGCGTTCCGCCTCACCCGAGGAAGATGTGCTCCTCCGGACTCCGGTGTGTTCGCGACCTGAGTTCAATTCTGGCCGCAGAAGTGACGAAAATCCCCGCTCAAAATCAACGAAAAAGCCAATGAATCCAGCAAAATCCAGACTAATAAAGGCTGGTAAAGGCCAGTCCACCTTCCCCGTTGGCTTCGCGCATTGAACCCCTGAACCTTGATGGACCGGGCGCTGGCAAATCGCCATGACGCGGGAACAAATTCCCCTCTGCCCGGGGTGAGATTTCGTCACTCATGCTTGGCTCGTAACCATACAGCCTCACGCCGGTTCGAATCCAAGGTCAGTGTCAAGATGCACCCCCGTTCAAAGTCGCGGGACAGTTTGGTTTGACCGGCGGGTTCGAGATTGATAAAAGATGCACGTGATTTTCCGCGCGCCTTCATTTTTATGATCAAGACCAAACGCCCAAAATTCTCCCGTGTGCTGCTCAAACTCAGCGGCGAGGCCCTAGGCGGGGAAAATGGCGCCGGCATCAACCCCGAGGCCGTGCAGGACATGGCCGAACAAATTTGCGAAGTGCGTGAACTGGGCGTGCAGGTGGTGGTGGTCATGGGGGGGGGAAACATCTTTCGCGGCCTGAGCGGCAGCAAGCGCGGCGTCGAGCGTGCCACCGGCGATTACATGGGCATGCTGGCGACCATCATCAATTCACTGGCCCTGCAGGACGCGCTGGAAAAGCTCGGCGCGCCCACGCGCGTCCAAAGCGCCATTGCCATGTCCCAGATCGCCGAGCCGTTCATCCGCCGCCGCGCCGTGCGCCATCTGGAAAAGGACCGCATCGTCATTTTTGGCGGCGGCACCGGCAATCCCTACTTTTCCACGGACACCGCGGCGGCATTGCGCGCCAATGAAATCGGCGCTGAAGTCATATTGAAGGCCACGAAGGTGGACGGCATTTACGACTCCGACCCCAAGAAAAATCCCAAAGCCAAACGGTTCTCGCAAATCTCCTACCTCCAGGCGCTGCAAGAACGGCTCGAAGTCATGGATTCCACCGCCTTCTCGCTCTGCATGGACAACAAGATGCCCATTATCGTCTTCGATTTTTTCCGCCCGCATAATCTCCGCCGCGTCGTCCTCGGCGAACAAGTCGGCACGCTCGTCACGGGCTGAAAAAGCGGCAACGGCGGGGATCGCGGCATCACAGCGCACAGCGGCGCAAGCCCATTTATTGAACAAATGAGCGGCAATTGTGTCGCGCCTGCATTTTTTATCCGTTGCTTTTTTCCTTAAACCGGACGACTGGTAATCAATGGTATTTGGTACGCGCCAGGAAGCGGGCCGCAAGCTGGGTCGCCGTTTGCAGGAGTTGGCGGTGGAAGCGGATCTTGTGGCCGGTCTGCCGCGCGGCGGGGTCGTCGTCGCGGCGGAAGTGGCGGACATTCTTCAGTGTCCGTTGGAAGCGTTGGTCGTGCGCAAGGTCGGCCATCCGTGGCACCGCGAGTTCGCCGTGGGCGCATTGGCTGAACCCGGTGTTCTCATCTTGGACAAGGACGCCATCGAGGCTGCCCCCGTGAACAGCGGGGAGCTCGAAGCCGTCATTGAGGAGGAAAAAGCCCGGCTGCGCGATTACTCCTTTAAGTTTCGCCAGGGTCGAAATAACAACAATTACGCCGGCAGCCGCGTGCTGCTCGTGGACGACGGATTGGCCACCGGCGCAACGGCCGAGGCGGCGGTGTACTCCGCCCGCGAAAAAAAGGCGCGGCATATCACCGTGGCCGTGCCGGTCGCTTCCGCCGTCGCCTGCCAGCGGTTGGTGCGCGTGGCGGACATGGTCGTAACGCTGGTCACCGATCCGGATTTCGTCGCCGTCGGACAGTATTTTAAACGATTTTCACCCACAACCGACGAGGAAGTGCTTGCCTTGCTGGACCGCCAGCGCGCAGATTACCGGCCGGCGTGAGCAAAACTCGGCCGATCACCATGCCCGAACTGCCGGAAGTTGAAATCCTTGCGCGCCACCTGCGTCCCCTGCTCCAAGGCCGGACGATCCGGGCCGTTGACGTCCACCGCCAAAGGGTCCTGCGGCCGACCTCCGCCGCACAATTGTGCGGGCGGCTGTGCGGCGCAAAATTTTTGGGCCTGACCCGGCGCGGAAAATACCTTCTGTTTGAAATGCGCGCGAAGAATTCCCGCGCCCGGTTTACGTTGCTCGGCCATCTCGGTATGACCGGCCGGATGTTCCTCACCCCAAAAAACGATCCGCTGGCCAAACACGCTGCCGTGGTGCTCCATCTCGGGGCCAGCAATTTCATCTACGAAGACACGCGCTATTTTGGACGGCTGACCCTTGACCTCACGGCGGTTGAAAAGCTGGGGCCGGAGCCGTTGGACCGGTTATTTACCCCGGCCTTGTTTGCGCGTGAACTGAAACGGTCGCGCCAGCCCATCAAAGTAAAGCTGCTCGACCAGTCGCTCGTTGCCGGCGTGGGAAACATCTATGCCAGCGAAGCCCTGTTCCTCGCCGGCATTTCGCCGCGCCGCGCCGCGAACCGGCTCACGCTGCCGGAGGTGAAAAAGCTCTGGCGGGCCATCCGCAAAGTATTGCGCATCGCCATCGCGGGCGGCAGCACGGTGCCGCTTAACTTTGGCGCGGGCAAATCCGACGGGCTGTTCTATTACGGCAGCGCCATAGAAAGTGACCACCAGGGCGGTAAAAAGGATTTTTACACGGAGCGGTTGCGAGTGTACGACCGGCATGGAAAACCTTGCGTGATTTGCAAAACCCCGCTCAAACTAATTGTGCAGGCGGCCCGCAGCACATTTTTCTGCCCGCGCTGCCAGAAATCCTGACGAGGCGACGGGTTGGAGCTCACACTTAGCATCTCCGCGCCCGAAACAGCCTAAAGGCTGAGCTCCAACGCTTTGAGCTGCCAAAGCAAGAGACTCTCGACGACGCAGCCAAATTCACCAGAATTAGATTGACAGAAACTAATGTTTTTCTTAACTTATATCCTGTCCCCAACGGAAATTTAGACCCTGCTGAGCGCCTTATCAGAAATTCCATTGGGTGTTGGTTTATTCAGTCCCAACCAGGCGGAAAGTGCGTATGACTAACGTGTGCCGATGCCATGAAGAATCCAAGGAAGCGTATGAAAACTTCAACGATTAGAACCCTCCTCCCGTTATTGCCAAACATAAAACTGCTGCGTCGCGGCCTGCGAAGGAACGTCCTGCACAGGATGCTCTGGATTTTTATGGCCCTTTCCGGCGGCTTGGCGGCCAGCCGGGCGGACGGTCTTTTCGATGCCAACTTGGATGGTTTCCAAGCCGTACCGCCTCATAACGTTCCGGGCTATGGTGCAGCCGATTTTAGCCTGAGCGGAACAACGCTCACCCTCACTGTCGGCACATATCAGGACCTGCTCGGCAACTCGACTGCCGTCACGGTCAACGACGCAGCCGCCGGTATGAACGGGGCGGTAATTTTTGCCCTAGAGCTCAATGCTCCGGGAACAACGACCGGGATTTTCACTGGTGCAGGCACACTCACCGCCCAGCAAATCACGGACCTGCAGGCGGGGAATCTTTATGTCAATATCCGTACCAGTGTATTCCCGTCGGGCGAAATTCGCGGCCAGATAACCGCCGTCCCCACGCCCCTGGCGTCCCAAGTGCCCCCGCCATTCATCAACTACCAGGGCCGCGTGCTGACCAATGGTGTCACGTTCACCGGCACGGGGGCTTTCACCTTCTCCCTGGTGGATGGTGGCGGGAATTCTTATTGGACCTTCGGACCGACAAACATCCCGGTGGTGCGTGGGCTTTATTCCGTCCGACTGGGCCCGCTGCAATCTTCGCTTTTTGCCTCGAACGCCTTGCTGCTGCGAGTGGCGTTTAATGACGGAGTGAACGGGCCGCAACAATTTCCCGACCAACCCATCACCTCGGTCGGCTACGCCTTGGTGGCCGGAATTGCGAACACCGCCACGACGGCATCAACAGCCTTGACCGTAGCGGCAGGCGGCGTAAATGCCGCAGCGCTGGCGCCCGGTTCCGTCACATCTGCCGCGCTGGCCCCGGGCGCAATTACTTCCGCCGCACTCCCGCCGGATGTAGCGTACACGGACACGAACCAGACATTTACCGGCCAAAACTTCTTCAGTAATCCGGACAACTCGTTTACCGGTATTGGCGCGGGCTTGACCGGCCTCAACGCCAGTCAATTGACTTCAGGCACGGTACCGCTGTTGGCGCTTCCCACGGGAATTGCTTTCCTCGGTGCTACTCAGACATTTACCGGAGAAAACAGTTTCTCCAGTCCGTTCAATATTTTTAACGGCTCCTTTGCCGGCAACGGCTCGCTCTTGACCAGCCTAAATGCCAGCCAGTTAACTTTCGGCACTGTGCCGGCCGAGGCCCTTCCCGGGGGCATCGCCTACCTCGCTACGAACCAGACCTTTACCGGCGAGAATACGTTCATCAACAGCTCGAACGTCTTTTATGGCGAGTTCATCGGGGATGGCAGCGGCCTGACGAATTTGAATGCGGGCCAACTGACCACTGGGGTGATGCCGGACAGCCGCTTGTCAAC
>Ga0302319_10011706_pt1 | contig 16622 bp, 15 predicted proteins | sample Bog_T0_2_FD_203319 | JGI IMG/M metagenome (GOLD analysis project Ga0302319, IMG submission 203319) | Peat permafrost microbial communities from Stordalen Mire near Abisko, Sweden - Bog_T0_2 | ecosystem: Environmental > Terrestrial > Soil > Wetlands > Peat | place: Sweden: Abisko, Stordalen Mire...
TCCCACATTCCCACCGCCACGACGACGGCTGGCAATATATTCTTCCCGAAAGGACAAAAACCCGCCTGCCCGAAAAATACTCGCCTTCAGGCTCATTCCTCGATTGGAAAAGACTGGCTGATCCTGCTCATTCGGCATCGCTCCTTGAAGCAGATGAACCAGATGAGCCATCTCGCCCGCCAAAGGTCTACACTCATCCCATGGACACGCGAGCACCTGAAACGCGAGACCATGACACCCGGGTCGGTCCGCGCATCGCAACCCGTATCAGCCTGACGGCCATCCTCGGCATGCCCGTGAATGATGCGCAGGGGCGTCTTTGCGGCAAGCTAAAGGACATTGCCATTACCACCGGGCCGGATGGCGGTAAGGTGGCCGGCCTGGTGCTCAAGACGCGCACCGGCCTTTCGCTAGTGCCTTCGCAGGAAGTGATGGAGACCCCGGCCGGCACGCTTGAAGTGCGCTCCGCCGATGTTCTCGCCCCGCTCAGGGAAGAGGGCAACTACCTCTTCCTGCAACAGGACCTGATCGACCGCCAGATCATCGACATCAACGGCCGCAAAGTGGTCCGCGTGAACGACGTGGACCTGGAATGGATGGGCAAGGGTGCGGCGCACCTGCTGCGTGTGGCCGAGGTTGAAGTCGGGTTGCGTGGCGCCTTCCGCCGTGTCTTCAAAGGTGCGTTGCCGCGTGCCCGGCTGGAATCCATCTCGCGCAAGTTCAGTGCCAACGCGATTCCATGGGAATTCGTGGATGTCATCGAGCCCGATCCCGCGCGGCGCGTCAGGCTGCGCATCGAACACGAGCGCCTGGCCGATATTCATCCCTCCGAGCTGGCAGACATTCTGGAGGATCTTGCGCCCGCCGAGCGCGAGGCCGTGTTTACCTCGCTCGACGAGGAGGTGGCCGCGGAAACCCTCGAGGAGGTCGAGCCCAAGCTGCAAAAGGCGCTGCTCGAAAAACTCGACCAGGAACGCATCGCCGACATCGTGGAAGAGATGGACCCTGGAGCCGCGGCCGACCTGCTCTCCGAGCTGCCCGAAGAACAGTCCGACGCCATTCTCGAAGAAATGGAGCCGGAGGAACGGCAGGAAGTCGAAGAGTTGCTTGAGTTCGACGAGCACTCCGCCGCCGGCGCCATGACTACGGAGTTCGTTTACCTGGGCGTGGATGCTACCGTGGCGCAGGCCGTGGAGGCGCTGCGCAGCTTCGACGGCGATCCGGAGACGGTCACAGAGGTTTATCTGCTCGACGAGAAACGCATTCTGCGCGGCGCGGTATCGCTGGCGCGTCTCGTGATGGCTCGTCCCGAATCGCATCTCGTCGTCCTCGCCGAGCCCCGCGTGCTCTCCTGCCCCGCCGATCTAAACCAGAACGAACTGGCCGAGATGTTCGACAAATACAACCTCCATGCCCTTCCAGTGGTCGACTCGCAGGGTCGCATGGTGGGCGTCGTGCAGTCGGAGCAGGTCATCAGCTTTCTGCGCGAAAAACTCTGAGTCGCGCTACCCCCTTCACCCGAAGGCAGATTCCCCTGCCCTCACAGCGCGAACCAGACAAGTAATCATTCGCGTTTTGCCATCGTGCTACACTTGCGACGGAATCCCCCAAGAACACCTGCATCCTGAACGCTTCACGTTTATTCGCAAGGCATTCAGGGAATTCATTCACAGGATGCGGTGAGCACTGGTGCGCGGCCGGCTCAAGCGCACGAAGTCCATCGCGGCCCAGCGTTGGAACGCCGGAAGGGGGGAATCATGGAACCGGTCTATAAATGGGAACCTGTCACCGACGTGTACAAGACCCAAGCGGCGGAGTCCTTCGACATCGAGGCCATCGAGGCCGAAAGCCAGCAAAAGCTTCGTGAACTTCATGCGGCTGCAAGAAAGAGCGTCTGGATTGAAAAGAAGGCCCCCATCGGGATCAGAGTGTTCACCTGGTACCTCTTTTGCCGCGCCGGCTTCTATGTGCTTCTGTTGAGCATGCTGGCGGTGTTTCCCCAGTCCGGCGCTTCCACCTGGCTTGTGGGCAGTCTCAGTCGTTCCCTGCCGGGAGCGGCCGCTCGTGAGGAGGCCGCGAAGCAGAACGAGGAGATGCGGAAGGATGCTGCGGTGCAGGGAATTGAGATGCCTGACGCGTACGGGACCGACGAGGAATCGCCGGAACAGCGGGCGCAGGAAGCGCGCGAAATGGTCATGGTCTACTTTTCGATTTCGGCCATCATGACCGCTGTGGTTGGATTCATGTGGTGGAACCATTCCTGGAAGGTGCGGTGGGTGGCGATGTTCTACGCAGGAGCGTTTGTCGCCAAGGCCATGATCGGCTACTTTTCCGGGTTGGCATCGGGTGTGGGCGCCAGGATTGACCAGGTGCAAATGCCAATGGTGATGGCCTCGCTCGCATTCAACGGCTTTGTCTTTTGCTATCTCGCGTTCTGGCCCGGTGTGAAGGAGTGGTTCGAAGGCCAGCGCTGACGAATCCAACGCGACGCTAAATTGTTGGCTGCGCTGCTCTTGCGCAGATCTTAAAAGTGGCGTTGTGAGCAGTATTGCTCACTTTCTGACCCGCAATGCAGCTATCCTCACAGAAAATATCCGGAACGATCCGGATTTGTGAAACAATTCAACTATGTTCCAATTTCCAAAGATCATCCAGGGCGGCATGGGCGTAGGTGTGTCCAATTGGCGCCTGGCCCAGGCCGTTTCCAAACTCGGCCAGTTGGGTGTCGTGTCTGGTACGGCACTCGATGCACTTTTTGTGCGCCGTCTCGCCGATGGCGACCAGGGCGGACACATGCGTCGCGGACTGGATGCGTTTCCGTTTCCTGAGATGGCCAGGCGTATATGGAACGAGTATTTCGTTGCCGGCGGCAAGCCCGCCGACGCCGCATATCCCAACCTGCCGATGCACCAGAAGCGCGATGCGCGCAAGCTCGTCGAGCTGTGTATGATCTCGAACTTCGTCGAGGTTTTTCTGGCCAGGGAAGGCCACAAGAATCCGGTGGGCATCAACTATCTTGAGAAGGTGCAGATTCCCCATCTGCCATCGATCTACGGCGCCATGCTGGCGGGCGTGGGTTACGTGCTGATGGGCGCGGGAATTCCGCTGCACATTCCCGGCGTGCTCGACGCGCTCGCGCTGCAGCATCCGGCAGAGTATAAGTTGATGATCACGGGCGCGGCGCAAGCCCAGTTCGCTGCGCTAGACACTCCCATGCGGCTCGATCCTGCCGAATATGCCGAGGGCCCGCTGCCCGTGCTGCATCGTCCCAGGTTTCTCGCCATCGTCAGCTCCAACACGCTGGCGACCACCATGCTGCGCCGGGCGGGCGGTAAAGTCGACGGGTTGGTGATTGAGAGCCCCACGGCCGGCGGCCACAACGCCCCTCCGCGCGGCAAACTGCAATTGAATGCGGCCGGTGAGCCGGTCTATGGCGAACGCGACCGGGTCAACATCCCTGAGCTGCGCGCGCTCGGCGTTCCCTTCTGGTTGGCCGGCGGGTACGGAAATCCTGAAAAGGTGCGCGAGGCGCTGGAGCAAGGCGCGGCAGGCGTGCAGACGGGCACCGCCTTCGCCTTCAGCCGGGAATCCGGCCTGCGTTCCGATCTCAAGTATCGGCTTTTAGAGCAAGCGGTTGCTGGTACCGGCCAGGTCTTTACCGATCCGCTCGCCTCGCCCACCGGCTTTCCGTTCAAGGTTGCCCAGCTTGCAGGCACTTCGTCGCACCTCAACGTCTATGAGGAACGCGCGCGCGTCTGCGACCTCGGTTATTTAAGAGAGCCCTACTTTACGGCTGAGGGCGGAATCGGTTATCGCTGCGCCGCCGAACCGGTCGCGACTTATGTGGCCAAGGGCGGAGACGCCGAAAATACCGTGGGCCGCAAGTGCCTGTGCAATTCCTTATTGGCCAACGTCGGTTACGCGCAGGTGCGCGACGGGGTATATCTCGAGCCGGCGCTGGTGACGATTGGCGATGACCTGAATACCGTTGCGCAGTTCCTGGCCCCGGGCGGCGATAGTTACGGCGCCGCGGATGTGGTGGAGCGCCTGTTGAGCCTGACCGCGGACGCGCAGCAGACCGATTCCGAGCTTGCGGCGACGGCGTAGCGGGCAATTGCAGTGGAAGTACCGCCAGACTGAAATGTACCGCCGGTCTCCGGGCTTGCGTGCTGCCGGTCTCCGGGCTTGTGTAGCGCCGCTCTCCAAACCGGTTGTCGTGCGGATCTCCCGACCCGCACAATCGCAAAGCGCCTAACCCGCCAATGTCGCAGCCCCTTTCGCCCCGCCGACGGCAAACACCTTCGGCACTCGATCCGCTACCGCCGGCAGCGCCGGGAACGGCGCATGCGGCTCAGTCTGATACCAGTAAGCCGTCGAATAGAAATTGTCGGAGCGGTCATTCGCGGTGCCATGTTCGATCGTCACCTTGATCGACTTCTCGAAAGCAATCGGGCTCTCTGTATGCCAGCGATATTGGCAGTACCGCCCGCCGATATGCGACGCGTCCACGATGTATGGCGTGCCGACGTGGAGAAACGCGTAGGCCTGGTCGCCATAACCCCAGGCGCCGTTGAAATAATCCTCCGTTCCGGTTCCGTTGATCGTCGGCAACGCGTCTCCATCCACGAAAATCATGTCGTCGCCCTCGCCAAACCATCCGCCCTGGTTCTGCACCACGGCCTGTGTTGCGCCGACAAAATGTCCCTTGCCCGCGGCTTCAAGAAACACGTAATTGTCTTTGCCGCTCAGATTTTTTCCATCGCTCACCACGCCTTTGCACGGAGCCGCCTGGCGGTATTGCGCGTGAAAGCGGCCCAGGCCCTCGGGCAGAGCCGGAAGAGCCACGTAGTCGATGGCGAAATAGAGACTTCTCACTGTCGCCGGACCCTGGTTCTCGACAGTGATACGGGCCGCCGACGCAAACGGCATCTGGAAATACGAGTTGAGTGCTTTGACAGGCGCGACCGCCAGCAACTGCGATTGGTAAACGAAGTATTCGCCCAGGCCGAGGCCGAAGAAATCTCCGATCGGCGCCTCGATGGAAGGCGAGGCTTCGCCATCCCACCACGCCCGCAGCACCAGGTTTTTCAGGTGCATGGGATCCTGCGAGTTGATGGTGAACCAGATGTGTGTGACAATGCCCGCGCCCTGCACGTCGAGCAATGTGGCCGTCTTGCCCGGATCTATGACAACCCAATCGGCGTTGCCGCCGGTACGATCCCAGCTCCCGGAACGCATATTCTTGTAGCTCCGCAGCCGTGCCAGCGCGAAAAGATCTTCAGGCGCTTCCGATCTTGAATCAATGGCGGGCGCGCCCACCGTCGCTGCTCCGCTGGTAGCACTGCCGAGCCCCAACAACGCCCCCGCCGAAGCCATGCTTCCCAGCATCCTGCGTCGGCTGGTTCCGGTCACTCTTGCGTCATTCGAAGACATAATTCATTCCTTTAAAACCAGGAGTCGTGACAGCATCCAATATAGTCTGTCAAGTTTCGGCTCATTCACGGGGCCGCGGACCAATGCGCGTTTGCTCAGCGTTCAATAACCCATGAGAGAAATTCCGCGGCGGCTCGTGCCAGCGTCGTCTGGCCTGATATGGTCAGGGAGGAAAAGTTTTCCGCGCATTAAAACGACCGCAATGAACCCACCTTAGGAACCCGTCGGACCATGTGGAAGCGCTGGCGAATCCGGATCCTTCTCTTTCTGGCCGTCCTCGGTCCCGGATTCATCACCGCCAATGTCGACAACGACTCCGGCGGCATCTTTACTTACTCCCAGGCCGGCGCTCAATACGGCTACACCCTTTTATGGACCATGATTCCCATCACCATCGCGCTCATCGTGGTGCAGGAGATGTGCAGTCGCATGGGCGTGGTCACCGGCAAGGGCCTCAGCGACCTCATCCGCGAAGAGTTCGGCCTGCGCGTCACCTTCGTTCTCATGCTGCTGCTGGTGGTGGTCAACTACACCAATGTCGTCACTGAGTTCATCGGCATCACCGGCTCACTGCACTTGTTCCATGTCTCCAAGTTCATCTCAGTGCCCATCTGCGCATTTCTCGTGTGGGCGCTGGTTCTGCGCGGCGACTATAAAAGCACCGAGAAAATCTTCCTTACCGCATCGCTCGTCTACATTGCCTATATCTTTGCCGGCGTTCTTGCGCAGCCCGACTGGCACGAGTCTCTGCGCGCTACGGTTACACTGCCCAAGCGTTCCGTGTGGAACGAGGGCTACGTCTACATGGCGATCGGTGTTGTGGGAACAACCATCGCTCCCTGGATGCAGTTCTACTTGCAGTCGTCCATCGTCGAGAAGGGAATTCGCGTAAAGGACTATGCAGCCTCACGCCTCGACGTGATCGTGGGCTGCCTCTTCACCGACATCATCGCCTGGTTCATCGTCGTGGCCTGCGCGGCCACGCTCTTCGTGCACGGCATGGGCGCCATTCAGGTCGCAGCCGACGCAGCCGAAGCCATGCGCCCTCTGGCCGGCGACTACGCCTTCCTTCTCTTCGCCTTCGGGCTGTTCAACGCATCGCTTTTTGCGGCGTCCATTCTCCCGCTGTCTACTGCTTATACGGTGTGCGAAGGCCTGGGCGTCGAGTCGGGCGTGGACAAGAGTTTTCGCGAGGCGCCGTACTTCTATTGGCTCTACACCCTGCTCATCGTTGGCGGAGCGCTCACCGTCCTGGTGCTGCCCGATTCGCAACTCGTCAACGTGGCCATCCTGTCGCAGGTGCTCAACGGCGTTCTGTTGCCGGTCATCATTATTCTCATGCTGCTGCTCATCAACCGCACCGACCTCATGGGCGCGCACAAGAACTCGCGCCTCTGGAACTGGATCGCGTGGGGCACTAGCATCATCGTCATCGGCATGACGCTGGTGATGCTGTGGGGGTTGATGACCGGGCATTGAGCGATTGCGAATCCAGCGCTTTATTCTTTAGGGAGCGGGAGGCGTGAGATGGAGCTTCTATCCGAAGTCGCCGTACTGCGCGATATGCCCGAAAAGGGTCTGGTGCGCGGCCAGGTTGGAACCGTCGTCCAACTGCTCGCCCCCTCCGTGGCCGAGGTCGAGTTCAGTGACGATCGAGGGCGCGCCTACGCCATGGCCGCATTGCGCTCCGAAGAGTTGATTCGCCTCCACCACCGGCCGTACGAACGGGTTGCCTAGGCGCGAACACGGTTGTGCTCGCCGACCCGATGATGCACGGGTCGATCACCCTGACGCGCGTGCGGTAGCGGAGCTTGAGCAGCTATAACTTCGCATGCATCCGGCGATAGCGCCGCCGCAGCAGAACCACAGGCACGGCAAGAATCGCGAGCCAGATCAGAATCGTGAGCCCGTAGGCGACCAGGAAAAGGAAAATTCCCACCACGGTTCCGGCGGCGTTGCGATACCCGGCCAGAAAGGCATTGCGCACGCGCACGGAAAGCGGCGCGGAGCCTGAGACGGGGTTCGACTCCGCGGTAATCGAAAGATCGATGCTGGCAAAGTCGACGCGGTGCTCGAGATTCGTTTGCTCGGCCTCCATGCTCTCGATGTCGCCGCGCACGCGGGAGATCTCTTCTTCCACCTGCAGGACGTCATTGATGGTCCCCGTGCGCTGCTGCAGGATTGCGCGCAGCCGATCCTCCGTGTCACGCGCCGTCTTCAGCCGCTGGTCGAGATCCGCGTGTTGCTGCGTCACGTCTTCGCCGGATTCCGATTCGCTTGCCACGCGCCCCAGCCCGCGCAGGTCCTCGATCGCCGCGGCAAGATTCGCAATCGGAATGCGCAGCGACGCCTTCAGACTGGGTGCATCGTCCGCCGGCGTGTTCACGTCCATCTGTGCCGCATAGCCGTGATACTTCGCAAGAATGGCGTCGAGCGCCGGCCGGGACGCCTCGACATCCTTCGCCACGATCACGAACTCAACCGAGCGTGCAATCAGCGGAGCTGCCGCTGTCTGCGCAGGCGCCGGAGCAGGGTTTGCATCTGCTTGCGTCACAACCGCGGCCCTTTTCTCCTCGGATGCCGCTTGCAATCTCTTGTAGTACGACGCCGAAGCCCCGATCGCCACGATCAGCAGCACTGTCGCGATGGCGCTCGCGCCTGCGATCACCCACGGCCTCCAGCGCCCCTTGCCCGTGCGTCCGAATAGTTCCTTCGGTCTCCGGCTGCCGCGCCCCGAATCCGCTTCCTCCAACTTTTCTTCATCGGCTTCTTCAATACGCTTCGAAACCTGCAATACGTCGCCCATGATTCCACCTGTGCCTTTCATAGCGGTTCATTTCGCAGAACGGCGAAAAGTTCCAGGCTTGCAGGTTTTTTTGAGGTTTTGTGCGGAGGGAGCGAAAGGGTTGCGGAAAAGCCTAAAGGAGTTTCCCCGCCGCCAGGTCTTTAATCAATCCGCGGTCGGCCGCCAGAAACTCGTAGCCGGTCAGGTCTTCAAGCTTGACCCAGCGCACCTGCTGGTAGATCTGGTTGTCGATCTCGCCGGCAAATTCGCGCACCGCGAAGAACTGCAGGTCCACGGCGCCCCCGCGGCGATAGCGATGGCGGATGCGTGTGACCGCGGGGCCGACCTCGGCGCGGATGCCCAACTCTTCAGACAGTTCGCGAGCCAATGCTTCCTTGGCACTCTCGCCAGGCTCGATTTTTCCGCCGGGAAACTCCCATAACGAGCCCATGGGCTGATCCGCGCGTCGCTGGCCGATCAGCACCTCCCGATCGCGCACGATCAACGCAGCCGCCACAAAGCGGAGAGCTGGGGCTGGGGGCTTGCGGCCTGAACCTAACTCGACTTCATCCACGCGTCTAGTGTAAACCCTGCAAATCGAATACGATTCGCAAGGTCGCTCTCATGCGCTAGCTGCGCGCGCTCAACTAGCTCTTGCTGGCCGATTCGCCCATCACGGCCGCGTCGATGCCTTCGGCAGCCTTGGGCCGGTAGTAGCCCCAGCCCTTCTTCGCCGCCGCTTCCACGAGTGCGGGAGACGGATTCACCGGGAACGGGCAACGCGCCAGCTCCAGCATCGCCAGATCGTGGATGGAGTTGCCGAAGACAGCATCGGGGCGGGGAAGACCAACGCGCTTGAGCGCCTCGGCCTTGGCTTCGTCGGTCGGCACGTCAATTATTTCGGAGGTAATGATGCCGTCTTTGACCCTCACCTCAGCCGCCAGAATGCGCTCCGCTGGAATGCCGAAGTCGCGCAACCCCTCGGCGATCACCCAGCGATTGGTCGAGCTCACCGCCCATAGCTCGACTCCAGCCTCGCGCATGCGCGTTACCAGCGCGAGCAACTCCGCAAAAATGTTCTTGCGCACGAACCGGTCAACGTACTTGGCCGCGGCGGCGCGCAACTCCGCCTCGCGAAGGCCGGCATACATCTGCACCATCTCGCCGCACATTGCCGCTTCGCTTACGTTCCCCGCCCGGTAATCGCGATAGCGCGTATCGATCCAGTCGTTCGTCGAGCGCGACACGAGCCCCTTTTCCAGCGTCCAGGCCATGAAACCGTAGCCCGCGTCGCCGCCCCAGAGCGTTCCGTCGCAATCGAACACCGCGACCTTGGGATTGCACTCAACCACCAGGCGCTCAAACTCTTCAGTTGTCCATTTCTGAGTTTCTATATGTGTCGCTGTCAATCGTTCCTCAATCCTGTCTGAAAAAATTCATCCAATTCTATTTTCGTCGAAATCGCTCGCATTTGCACGTGCGGGAGCGGCCGCCCGTGTGAATGCCGTATCAATTGAGCAAACCGTGCTCAATGGAACGTCACGACGGGTGGTTGGTAGACTCCCAGCGCTTTCGCGCTTCGGCAAAGCACTCCTGCGCAATGCGCACCAGCACCAGCGACTGCTGCCAGCGATCCGATTCTTCGCGCCCGCCAAAAGTGCGCGCGTAGTAGAACTCCGGCCCCAGCAATTCCGGCGTAAAGCAGAACCGGTCAGAGAGCGGCCGCCTGTGAAGATAGCCAAGAAATGACTCAGTCCACAGTGCGCGAAAATGAGCGACATACGGGCGCTGCCCGGTCGAGCCGTCTCCGATGTCTACCTGCATGCAGCCGGGGTTGCCGATGCGCCCATGTAGAAAGCCGATTCTGCCCAGGACGGGCCGAAAGAACTCCATCTTGTTCTCGACTCCTCCGTAGACCATCTCGGTGCCCGTGTACCAGTGCGAAAAATCTCCGTTGAATTCAAGCTCTGGGAACTTCTCGAGGAACTTCACCGTGCGCCACGGGTCCTGGAAAATCGTGGCGCGGTGCGTCTCCGGATAAAGCGGAATGGAGTGTTGTGCGGACGCAGAAAAAACAGATTCGATCAGCGCGGCGGCCCCGTCATCATTCTCTGTCCCCCAGCCCACGTGGAGCGTCAGGCACTCGAGGCCCGCCTCTGCTGCCTCTTTGGCGAGCGGCGCAGCCTCGGCGGGAGTATTCACACGTCCGCTGCCGCACACGCCGAGCCCTAGGGCGCGCGCCTCTTCCAATTGCGCGCGATCGATTTCCCAGCCGAACTGCACTCCGTCGTAGCCGGCATCGCGAATGGCCTTGAGGCCCTTTGCGTGTTGTGCCATATCGCCGAACGCCTGCAGGTTCATGAAAGCGCGCAGGCGCGGATCGCGTAATTCGCCAGCGGCATTTGTATCAGGAGAAGCCATATCTAAAACTCATCGTACGCGATCTGCCGCGCTGAAACGCCAAGCGACTCTAGCATGCGCTGGCAGGCTTTGATCATTTGCGGCGGCCCGCACAAGTAATACTCGGCCGACTCCGGATGCGGATGTTCGCGGAGATACTTTTCCAGCACTACCTGGTGAATGAACCCTTCGTGACCGCTCCAGTTGTCCTCGGGCAACGGCGACGAAAGCGCGAGATGGAACGAAAAATTCGCATGACTCGCATCGAGCGCGCGAAAATACTCTTCATAAAAGATCTCCTGCCGCGAACGCGCTCCGTACCAGTAGCTGATCTTGCGGGCGCACTGTTCCGATTCCAGCAGGTGCGAAATGTGCGCGCGCAACGGAGCCATGCCCGCGCCGCCGCCGATGTAGACCATTTCGTGCTTCGTAGGTTTGATGTGGAAATCGCCGAAGGGGCCGATGGCCGACACCGTGTCACCCGGCTTGAGGCTGAACACGTAGCTCGACCCCACGCCGGGCGCGCAGTCCTGCCCCGGCGGCGGCGTGGCGATGCGAACATTGAAGCGCAGTTGCCGCTCCGTCTTGGGATTGCCGGCCAGCGAGTAATTGTTGCGGCGGCCGGGTTGAGGATTGCGCGCCACCAGATCGAAGACGTGCTGACTCTTCCACACCGAGGCGAACGGCTCGGGAATGTCGAATTCGCTAAAGCGGATCGCATCGTATGCGGGAATATCGAGCTGCAAATAATCGCCCGGAGCAAAACCCACGGCGCTGGCGCCGTTCTCAGGTTCGAGCACCAACTCCTTGATAAACGTCGCGACACTCCGATTGCTCACCACGCGAAACTTGAACGCCGTTTGCGCCCGCGCTCCCACGCCGCCGGCATGCACCACGTCGACAAAGATGCGGCCGTCGCGCTCGGCAACCGGGTAGGTGGCGAGACCCCGGCAGATCGGCGCTCGCGCCGGCGAGCCGTCGGCGAGATGGAAGCGGCCATTATGCTTCGGGCATTCGATGATGCCGCCCTTCACCAGGCCATCGGAAAGATGCGTATTGCCATGGGTGCAAAGGCCGTCAGTCGCATAGAGCTGCTCGTCATCATCGCGGTAGATTGCGTAGGTTTTTCTGTCGTGATCGAAACGCACCGCATCGGCGCGCCGCAAATCGGCCGCCGCGCACACTTCCACGCATCCCGCGGCATCGGGTTGCGCTTCTGAAGCAAAGCAGGCTTCGCGCACGCGCGCCTTCGGTTCAGGCAGCTTACGCTTCACGTGATACGCCGGGTCTTTTCTCTGGCGCAGCACAGTTGGAAGAATCTCGCGCCATGCGGAAAGAATGGAGGGATATGGCGGGGGACAGTCACTCTTGACGATATTGTGCAGCCTGGAGAGCGCGTGATACGGCACCAGTGGGAACATGTGGTGCTCTACGTGGTAATTCATGCTCCAGTAGATGTACCGGCTAATTGGATTCATGTAGACTGTGCGGCAATTGAGCCGATGGTCGAGGACATTCTCCGCCAGCCCCGCGTGCTGCGGGGTGTTCTGGATGATCATCAGCCATGTGCCAAAGAATTGCGGCAGCACGAACAAGAAGATCGGAATCCAGCTATGCCAGAAGATGGCGGCGGCGATGACCACCGCGTAAATCGCCAGATAGAGTCGCGCGTTGCGATAGACCTTGTGGAATTCAGTTTCAGGAATAAAAGTGCGCTCCCCTTCGAGCATGCGCCCCAGGGCGTGCCGGAGCAGGCTGGTGAAATGGACGCGGTATACGCCGAGGGCAAAGAAACTCTGCACGTGTGCGAAGAGATCCGGCGGCCGCGGAATCTGAATCTCGGGATCGCGACCAACAATAATTGTGTCGCTGTGGTGGCGATTGTGGCTCCAGCGCCAGAGCACGGATTCTCGCATCACCATGAACGAAGCCAGTTCGTAGATCGCGATATTCATCCAATCCGTCCGGAACGCGGTTCCATGGCCGCATTCATGCCAACGTGAATCGGAACTGGTGCCATAGAGTACGGCATAGATCATGTAAGGAAGAATCACCCACCACGTGCCCCACAACTTCCACGTCGCTAAGCCCGACCCGATCAGCAGCGCGAACCAGAGAATCGTGTCGCGGATTGCTGGCCCATTGCGCCGCACCAGTAATTCGCGCATGGTTTCTCGCGGAACCGCGCACTGATACCAGTCAGCCTCGGCAAGCCCCTTCTCGATAGCCAGCGTGGAATTCACGCCGGTCAAGCTGTAATCGGGGAGGGGCGTGGGTTTCTCGAGAATTGCTGCGCTGTGACTCATAACATGAATTCTAACGATTGCTCGTTCCTTCCTGATGATTGGATACTGCGCTCCGCGCGCACTAGCCTGCCGCTCTGCTGCTACGGGCCAACCGAAAATGCGTAAGTCGTGGCACGGCGTTGTGCCTGTCCGGGGTGAAGAAGTGTATCGGCGCGGCAATCGACGTTCGATGCGTCGGGATAGCCCTCGCACTCCAGGCAGATTCCCGCATGGCGCTCATACGCGGCGCCCGATTTGCCCTTCGTCGAACAATTCAGTTGGCTGCCGGTATAAAGCTGCAGATAGTTCTCCGTGGTTGACACGGTCATCACGCGCCCGCTCGCCGGATCTTCAAGGCGCGCCGCAAGCCGCAACTCGCTTCTTGCCGATTTGGGCAACGCATACAAATCGCCGTGGCCTTGAAACAACGAGCCAATCGCGTCGCCGATCCGGCGCGGCGTCTGAAAATCGTTGCCGGGGAGAGAGGTTGATTCCAATCGGCCCGTCGCGGTCAGGTCTTCATTCAGGGGGACAAACTCGCTCGCAAATATCTCCAGCCGATGATCGGCAATCGAGCCCGAAGATTCGCCCGCCAGATTGAAATAGGAGTGATAGGTCATACTCAGCGGAGTGGTTCGATCGCTCACGGCTTCGGACTCGATCAGAAACTCATTTTGATTTGTCACCGTATATGTGACCGCAACCTCGACGTTTCCTGGGTAGCCTTCTTCGCCGTCGGGGCTCAAATAGATAAGCCGAAGCGATGGCGCGCCATCCTCGCGATCAACGGGCGTCGCGCTCCACTGGCGTTTGTCGAAACCCAAAACCCCGCCATGCAGATGATTGGTTCCGTCGTTCCGCGCCAATGGATACGTGCTGCCGTCGAGGGTGAAAGCGGCATTCGAAATGCGGCCCGCCACGCGGCCCGTGATGGCGCCAAAATAAGGATGACCGGCGAGGTAAGAATCGAGGACGTTGAATCCCAGCACGACGTCGCGGGCGCTACCATCGCGTCCGGGTGCCAGCAGCCGCGTAACAATACCGCCGTAAGTGATCGCTTCCAGCATCAGGCCGCCGCGGCCGACGAGGGTCCACGCCTCGACCGTCTGGCCGGTCGGGAGAATTCCGAATATCCGAGAGCTTATTGGGGAAGCCATCGTGCAAGGACCTGTACATTTTTCAAGTTACCGCTCTCTCGCCGATGTTGTCCACAGTTCCGCGGCCCGGAACAACAGGAGAGTGGTACTGTCTGGCTCGCCCGCCGCAGTCAGCCAGTAAAATTGAATCATGGCACTCACCGCGCAAGACCGCGCTCGCAAAATCAAGATCATTCTCTTCGACGTCGACGGCGTATGGACCGACGGCACCATCTGGCTCGTCCCAGGCCTTGCCGGCGGCAAGGTTTTGGACGAGATTGGTGGCAAAGAAACCATCGGCTTCGGCGTCAACTCCGCCACCATGACCGAAGCCAAGGGCTATAGCGCCCACGACGGCACGGCCATCTCTCTGGCGCGCATCGGCGGCATGAAGTGCGGCGTCATCACCAAGCGCATCAGCGAAACCGTGGCCACGCGCGCCCGCGACCTCAAGCTCGAATTTGTCTACCAGGGCTGCGCCTTCAAGATGCAGGCCATCCGCGAAATCATCGCCAAAGAGGGCGTCACCCTCGACGAGATCTGCTACGTCGGTGACGACGTCATCGACCTGCCCGCCATGCGCGAAGTCGGCTTTGCCGTTGCCGTGGCCAACGCGCGCGACCGCGTAAAAAAGGAAGCGCACTACATCACGCCCAACTCCGGCGGCTACGGCGCAGCGCGCGACGCAGTCGAATTCATCCTCGAAGCCCAAGGCAAACTCGACCAGTGCATCGAAGCCTACATCGACGAACGCAACCCGATTCCGCCCTCGATGGACATCGGCCGCGGCGGCGCCGATCTGAAGTAGCTCGGTTTTTATGGAAACCACAGTCAAACGCGCGGTAGTGCTGCTCAGCGGTGGCCTCGATTCCGCCACCGTGCTCGCCATCGCGAAAGCGGAAGGCTACGAGCTTTACGCGCTCTCGTGTTCCTACGGCCAGCGCCACGCGTGGGAACTCGAAGCCGCCAAGCGCGTAGCCGAGTCTGTCGGCGTGGCCCAGCACCAGACCACGCAGATCGATCTCCGCGCCTTCGGCGGCTCCGCGCTCACCGCCGACATCGACGTTCCCAAGGGCCGCGACGCCGAAGAGATGTCCCACGGCATTCCCATCACGTATGTTCCTGCGCGCAACACCATCTTTCTTTCTTTCGCACTGGCCTGGGCCGAGGTGCTGGGCGCAAACGACATCTTTCTCGGCGTCAACGCGCTCGACTACTCCGGGTACCCCGATTGCCGACCCGAATTCATTGCGGCCTTCGAGAAAATGGCCAACCTCGCCACCAAAGCCGGCGTCGAAAGCCGCCAGCATCTCCGCATCCACACCCCGCTCATTGCGATGACCAAAGCGCAAATCATCGCCAAGGGAACGGAGCTGCGCGTGGACTACGGCCTCACCAGTAGTTGTTACGATCCGGGGCCCGACGGTGCGCCATGCGGCCAATGCGATTCGTGTCTGCTGCGCCAGAAAGGCTTCCGCGAAAACGGCCTCGAAGATCCGCTGCATAAGATAGCTACGAGCTCCTAGCTTTGTCTCGCGAGCATGCTGAGTCGGATGTTCGCATCACCACGAAGTTGTCATCCTGAGGCGCAGCCGAAGGATCTGCGGTTGCTTTTCGACGAACCTAAGATTTGCCACACCGGCGCAGTTTAGAACAACGGCTGCGTCATCCGGCGTCCATCTTCGCGCTGATTTGACGAACCGACCCTTAGCACGATGAGCTAAAAGCTAATAGCTGAAAGCTGACTTATGTACGCAGTCAAAGAAACCTTCTACACCCTGCAAGGCGAGGGCGCGCAGACCGGCCGCGCCGCCGTCTTCTTGCGCTTTGCGGGCTGCAATCTCTGGTCGGGCCGCGAGGCCGACCGCGCCTCAGCCATCTGCCAATTCTGCGATACCGATTTTGCCGATACCAACGGTCCCGGCGGCGGAAAGTTCACGCTGGCCGCCGATCTTGCCGCAGCTGTGGCCGAAACCTGGCCGACAGCCAATGCCGAAGCGCGTTTCGTTGTCTGCACCGGAGGCGAGCCGCTTCTGCAGATGGACGAGTTTCTGATCGACGCGTTGCACGCGCACGATTTTGAAATTGCCGTAGAAACCAACGGCACCATCGCCGCCCCGCCCGGCCTCGATTGGATCTGCGTCAGCCCCAAGGCCGGCGCAGAACTCAAACAACGCACCGGCGACGAGCTCAAGCTGGTTTATCCGCAAACGGGCGCCGAACCAGCTGCATTCGAGTCGCTCCAGTTCCGTCACTTCTTCCTGCAGCCCATGGACGGCCCGCACCGCGAAGCCAACACGCAAGCCGCGCTCCAGTATTGTCTCAACCACCCACGCTGGCGCCTGAGCCTGCAAACGCACAAGTTGCTCGGAATCCATTAAAGCCACGGAGCGACGGAGCGAGGGAGCAAGGAAGCAACCAGGCGCCTACAGTCCGCGATGCTCATTGCATCTCGGAAGAACGCAAATTTCTTAGTCCCTGGTCCCTACGTCCCTTAGTCCCTGCCTTTACGTTTCTCCGCATCTGCCAGCCACCCCCGCCGCAGTTTCTCCGCCGGAATGCTCGAAAGATACGGCTTGATAT
>Ga0302319_10011707_pt1 | contig 16622 bp, 13 predicted proteins | sample Bog_T0_2_FD_203319 | JGI IMG/M metagenome (GOLD analysis project Ga0302319, IMG submission 203319) | Peat permafrost microbial communities from Stordalen Mire near Abisko, Sweden - Bog_T0_2 | ecosystem: Environmental > Terrestrial > Soil > Wetlands > Peat | place: Sweden: Abisko, Stordalen Mire...
TTCGATTAGCGGACGCCAGCGAGACAAGGCCGTAAATCTGTGCGCTAGGAGAATCCAGCTCCGAGAGTTCTTCGACAACCTTTTCCTGAAGATCCTTTCCAGAAGTGGCTTTGATCATTGCAACGATCAACTGCCTACCCGAAAGCTCGCGAAAAATATGCCGTTGTTCATTCCGATGCTTTCCCCTTAGAAGGCCGAGTCGATTCTCCCGATCGAGGGAATCAAGCAGCGCGTCGATATCTTCGTCAGCTAACGGGGGCATACCGAACTCGTAGACAGGGATGTCCTTGAGCTGACTGCCATTGATCACTCGTTCAATTCGTCCCGATCGGATACCGAGCAACAAAAGCGGATAGGGGTCATGTGAAGCCAATTCACGGATCAGTGGTGATAGTTCAGTTCCGTAGATGTCATCGTCATCAATCGCAACGACGTCGGGAGGATTCTCCCCGCGCATACTGAATCGTATCTCACGGGGAGACAACGATAACTCTCGATCCGCCCAACCAACGCGAGCACCCTCCGCAACTAAACGAAGGCACATCTTTTTAAGCGCGGTCGATTTGCCTGACCCCGCCGTCCCAGTTACGATCAAGGCGCCCGATATGTGCTGCATGCGCGCAGCCTGTAGCTGATTCCAAAGCACATCGTCAGATGCTCTAGAGATCGCACGACCAGACTGAATGTCCGCCCAAATTGGCTCCGCACCGAGTAAGTACTCAGTGCGGACATGTGGGTCCGCCAGGGCGAGTACTGCGGCATCGTCTAGAGTGCGTCGTCGCAGAGGATTTCCAATCTGTGCAAGCACTTGCCGACCTTGAACCGACGGCCCCTCCATATTGACCAACACTCTATCGAAGAACTGGGATGCTGTCATTTGAACCCAGTGGATGTTAAAGTCTGCCAGAATCGCCTCACGTGCGGGATTTAGACGAGGCGTGACTAGGTAAGACCGCGGGCGAAGCTCTCTTGTTTGTCGCCCCCGATTTCGGCGCAATTCAATGTGTTGGCCATAATGGCGATTCGTCCAGCTGCGTTCCGATGAACACGAAGCTGTGCGTCAGTAGCTCGGACGAAAGGCGGACGTACCATGGTTCTTGCCGTGCCAAGCGCTCAGCGTACTGTGTGGTAGAAAATGTGACTTTCAGCGGTCCATCGGAAAGTTTCCCGTTCAAATGAACCATATCGAGGAGCGCTCCTTGAACTGGAGCGTCGGTCGCCTGGCTCAGCTGATCAGTGGTCGCAGACAGTGGCACGATCGGCCGACCGATCGCGTACCGTCGCTGGGTAGCCTCTTCGAGGTCATCGATGTTGAGGGTGTATGCCCGAAACCAAGCCAGCCCGAACAAGCGACCGTACCATTCGGGGACGCTGTCTGCGTCTACCGTGAACGAGCTAAGGAGGAGATTGGTCAGTTCGTTCCGATGGCGGATTAGCGCATAGTCGAACAACTCCTGAAGGCTGGTAGAAGAATCGTATACGAGCGACGGAAAGCAGATTTTCCAAAGATCCTGCTTCATTTCGTTCACCAGGAGAACGGGGTTGCCCAAGATATTGGAGGCATCCCTTGAGAACCCCGCCCCGGTGAAGATTACGACCAGACCTCGGCTGAATTGCCCGGCAAGGTGCGGGATCGCGGTGTGTCGAATCTCTTCCTCAGTCATGGGCATGAAGCGAGCATACCAGTTAGCGTGTTGCTGACGGACCACGATTACCGAGCAAGTTGGGCACTTGCTTCCATGCATAAGCTTGATCTCCGGGAACGCGGCCCGACACGCGTTCGGGCGGATTACCCGTGTGTAGTCATCCAGCGTTTACCTATCTTGGATTGCCACTTTCTCGCGTATCGCGCAGCCGATTTCGTACGTTGCGGGGCCAAAAGTCCGGTTCTGGGAAGTTTGGGGCAAATCACGCGCGACTCTAAAAAGCTACCATCCGGCTCCGCGGGCGTTGAACCCCACTGTAAGAAGATCGCGCCTGACGGCGCAGGCTTTACCAATCGCGTCCAGTGCTTCGGCTATTTGGAAGTTGAGCCGCCTCGAAGGTCTCGTAAACCGCTTCAGGGTCCAAGATCATGCAAACGGCACGCCTGTCGAGGAGATGAAGTGAAGTTGTCAGCACCAACCGCAGGTGAAGATGATCGGAGGGATGATTGCGCCTTCGGCTCAGATGCTGTTGCTGGGCCAGCCAAAGTTCAAATTTCTACGTTTTCAAACGACCGTTGACACCTTGCACCTTGCGTGCTCAGAACGACGAATCGCGGCCATTTCGGAATTCCTTATACCGAGATAGGGGTTTTTGACTTGGACGCTGAGTGAGCCGGGACTTCGTTGGGCGCGACGCGATAGCCGCATCGACAAGATGACCGACGAAGAGTTCGAACGGCAAGTCTTCGCCCTCCTGCAACGACAATTTGGCCTCGACGGACTGGCTCGCCTCCTTCGCCTTAATCAATCGCGCAGGCACCAGGCACCACAACCACGACCGCCATCGTTTGGCTCCACGGACCGACCGTCCAGGACATCATGCCCGAGAGATAGAGAACCGCCGTCGGGCTGCCAGGTAACGGCAAACCAGTCGAACGCTTGATTAAGCTGATTTCGGTCACAAATCTCAAAAAAACTTTCAACTTTCTCTATCCCTCACTCCTTCAATGACTTAGCCGCATCTTGCCACTTCCTATCCGCATCTTCCCCGCCACCGCATCGTTCATCCTGGTGATCGGAAAGGCATTCTCACGTCAAAACTCATGCAACCAACCATCACCGTAACTTTCGCGCCCTCGCCGCACTCCCTTTGCATCCGCCTTAGTCGCGGTTCCGCCTTTACGGCCAGCCGCCAGCGGGACGCGCGCCGCCAATCTCGTTTCGCAAAAAACGCCTTTTCTTCGCCTCCGTCGGCTTTCTGGCCGACCACAGAGACTCGCCTCTTCGCACCACACTCCACGGGGAAAACCTCCCAAAAAACCTTCCAAAAAACCGGAGGTTTTTTCCAAAAAAAGGGGGGTGCCTGGCTAGGGCTGAAAAACCTCCCCCATTTTCGCCCTCTCTTCACAGAGTTTTTCCCCTTCCCAATCCTCCGCGTTTGCCGTTCGTTTTCAGCGTTCACTGTTCCCCATCTCTCCCTCCTCGCTCCCGCGCTACAGTATTCTCTAGTGCCACCTACCACCACTCGCCGAGCCTTTCTAGGCGCCTCCCTTTCCACCGCCGCCCTTCTCCAAGCTCATCGCCTCTTCGGAGAACCTTCGCCCGCTTCCACCAAACCTTCGCCCGAACTCGAAAAGCTCGGCGCGGTCGCCATCAGCGAAGCCAAAAAGCAAGGCGCCTCTTACGCCGATCTCCGCATTGGCCGTTACCGCAGCCAGTTTTGCGGCTACCGCTTGTCTCCCGAGCGCGGCAGCAACATCACCGACGAAGTGCCTTTTGTTACAGATCAAAACAGTTTTGGCTTCGGCGTGCGCGTCATCGTCAATGGCCAGTGGGGCTTCGCCGCCTCGCCCCTCGTCACGGCTGAAGAGATCGCCCGCCTCACTCGCGAAGCCGTCACTGTGGCCAAAGCCAACGCCGTCGCCCAATCGCAGCCCGTGCAACTCGCTCCCGTCAAAACCTACCGTGATCGCTGGACCTCTAAGTTCGACCGCGATCCGTTCGCCGTCTCCATGGATGAAAAGCTCGACCTGACTCACTCCGCCGCCGCCAGCGTCAAGAAGGATCCCAACGTGTTCTCGTCCTTCAGCGGTCTCGGCTTTGACTCGGAAGACAAGTACTTCGCCTCGTCCGAAGGCTCCTCCATACAGCAGTACGTTGTCCGCTCCTACCCCATGCTGAGTGCTTCCGCGGTGGATACCAAGAACGGCATCTCCCGCAACCGCAGCTACAGCGTGGAACCGCAAACCGCCGGCTGGGAGGCCATCGCAAAAGCCAATCTCCTCGAAAACGCCCCTCGCATTCGCGCGGAGGTCTTGGAGCACCTGACCGCGCCTCCCGTCACTCCCGGCAAAAAGGATTTGGTCCTCCTCCCGAGCCACCTATGGCTCACCATTCACGAATCCATAGGCCACTCCACCGAACTCGACCGCGCCCTCGGCTATGAAGCCAACTATGCCGGCACCAGCTTCCTCACTACCGAAAAAATGGGCCACTTCTCCTTCGGCAGCCAACTCATCAACGTCTTCGGCGATCGCACCATTGACCGCGGCTTGGCCACCGTCAAATATGACGATGACGGCGTTCTGACAACGAAATTTCCCATCATCGAAAAAGGCGTTTTTAAGCACTACCAAACCATTCGCGACCAAGCCCACTTGATCGGCGAAAGCGAATCGCGCGGCTGCTGTTATGCCGATTCCTGGTCGAGCGTTCCGTTCCAGCGCATGCCCAATGTCTGGCTCGCGCCCGGCCCTGATTCAGTGACTCCCGAAGATCTCATTGGCGGCGTCGACGATGGCATTCTCATCGAAGGCGACGGCAGCTTCTCCATCGATCAGCAGCGCTACAACTTTCAATTCGGTGGCGATGCCTTTTGGGAGATCAAGGGAGGCAAAAAGCGCGGCATGGTCTCGCGTGTCGCCTATCAGGCGCGCACCCCGGATTTCTGGCACGCCTGCGATGGCATCTCCGCCTCAAGCTACTGGCAGCAGTTCGGCGCACCGAACGACGGCAAGGGCGAGCCCGCCCAAAGTAACTCCGTCAGTCACGGCTGCTCCCCAGCGCGCTTCCGTCAAATTAACGTTCTGTTGACCGACTGAAGGAACCCAGCCAATGACTCTATTCCACCTTTCCGCCTCGCCCTTCAATCCCGTGTGGGGCGGCGCCATGCGCGGCCGGCGTTGCCTCCTGGCCACCCTTAAAGCCAAAGGAACCCAACCATGCTAAGCCAGCAGGACGCCAAAACCATTGTCAATCAAGTCACCGGCTATGCCAAACTTCCCGGCTGCGCCGTCTATCTGAATTGGACGGAAGACGATTTTATCCGCTTTGCCCGTAACGGCATCACCACCTCCGGCTATCGCATCACGCAGAATTGCTATATCGAGAGCACCACCGCCGACAAGCGCAGCGGCAGCGCCTCGGTGAACGAACTCACACCCGAAGCGCTCAAACGCGGGGTCGAACAAGCGGAACAACTCGCTACTATCTCCCGGCCCAATCCGGAGGACATGCCGCCGCTCGGACCACAACAGTATCCGCACCTCAGTAACTTTGACGATTACACGGCCTCCGCGCGCGGCGACCTAATGGTGCCGCATGTGCAAGCGGTTCTCGCCGGCGCGGTAAAGAACAAACTCGTCGCCGCCGGTTTCATTCAGCGCTCCGCCAACGCCTCCGCGGTGGGCAACAAAGCCGGCCTCTTCGGTTATCACACTTACACCGATTCCAGCATGTCTCACACCATGCGCAACCCTGAAGGAACCAGCTCCGGCTGGGCCACCCAAAGCTCGGTGTCGCTCAAAGATCTCAGCGGAGAAGAGCAGGTCAAGGTCTCCATCGATAAGTGTCTGCGCGGAGCGAACCGTAAAAAGCTCGATCCCGGCAAGTACACCGTCATTCTCGAACCCGCCGCTGTGGCCGATCTGATCGGCTGGCTTGGCTTCGCTTTCGGTGCGCGCGGCGCCGAAGAGGGCCGCTCGTTCCTGAGTAAACCGAGTGCTGACAAGAACTCGGTCAGCACCTATCTCGGCGAAAAACTCTTTCCCGAATTCATCACTCTTCGTAGCGATCCGTTCCATCCCAAGCTCGCCTCCACGCCTTGGGGTCCTTCACTGTTGCCCAACGAGAAAATTCCTTGGATCGAAAAAGGCGTAGTCAAGAATCTTTATTACGACCGCTTCTGGGCGCAGAAAGCCGGCAAGCGCCCCACGCCGTCGCCGAGCAACCTGGTGCTGGAAGGCCAAGACCATACACTCGAAGAACTCATCGCTTCGGTGGATCGCGGACTGCTGGTTACGCGACTGTGGTACATCCGCGTCGTGCAGCCGAAGACGTGGCAGCTCACCGGCCTCACGCGCGACGGCGTCTTCCTAGTGGAAAAAGGCAAGGTCACCGACGCCGTCAACAATTTCCGCTGGAACGAAAGCCCGGCCGAAGTGTTGCAGCGCACCACCAAACTCACCCAGCCCATTCGCGTGAACAACGATGAGACGGGTTCCAACATGGCCCCCGCGCTGATTACCCTCGGCTTCAATTGCGCCAGCGTGTCCGATGCGGTCTAGCGCCCGGTTTCCTAGAGGGTTATGATGAGGGTGAATCGAAATTTAACGTTGAAACATCAATTAAACGGAGATCGAAATGGCTGAAGATATGGCTGTAAAGGCCGAACAAAAGGCTGAAAAAGCCACGCTAACGTTTACAGACGCCGGCTTTGACAAAGAAGTACTGGGCTCGGAAGTGCCCGTATTGGTGGATTTTTGGGCCGAATGGTGCGGCCCCTGCCGCATGATGGGCCCCACCGTCGACCAAGTGGCTACCGAATACGCCGGCAAAGTGAAGGTGGGCAAGTTGGATGTGGATTCCAACCAGCAGACCGCTTTCCGCTACGGCATTCGCGGCATCCCCACTTTGTTGCTTTTCAAAGGCGGCCAGATTCTGGAGCAGCGCACGGGCGCTATCGGCAAACCCGAGTTCCAGAAGATGCTCGACAAGCACCTGTAAAGCTGCATGTCCGCCGCCATCACACAACCGCCTCGCAAACGCTTCACACGGTCTGACGTTGACCAGATGCTGGATTCCGGCATCTTTGCAGGTCAGCGATTTGAACTCATCGACGGCGACTTGATAGACAAGATGGGACAAAACCCTCCCCATGCAACCGCGATAAAGCGCTGCATGAAGGAACTCATAAAGACGTTCGGGATTGACCTCATTAGAGTTCAACTCCCCATGGAAGCGGGCGCAGTAGATCGCGAGCGTAGCGTTCCGGAGCCGGATCTCGCGGTGTTGATGGCCGAAAAGCCCGATTTCGGACGCCGCCACCCGAGCGGTTCGGAGTTGCGGCTGGTGGTTGAGGTTTCCGATACAACGGCACGTTACGAATCCACTACCAAACGAGACATCTACGCTCGCGCGGGCGTTCCCGAATACTGGGTGCTCGATTTGAACAACCGGCGCGTGCTGGCTCATCGCGAGTTAGACATACCGAAAGCCGAATACTTGAGCATCCAGAGTTACGGCGAAACCGAGACTGTTTCAGGCATTACGGTTTCGTCAATCCTGCCCTAACGTAAAGGGTTTGAACTTCAGATCGGCCACAAACGGATAGCTCGGTTTCCTCAGCCGGTTTTTCGGCAAATGTTCCAAATCCTGATTGATGGCCCCATCGGAAAGGGCCATCACGCTCGGGTTCGCTAGAGGCTTCAGCTCCGGCGAAAGGTAGCCCGATTTCACAACGATAATTTTGAAATCCTTCGGCTGCAGCCCCAAAGATGTGAAGTCGATAATGTCGTGGAACGGCCGGCGCTTCGCCGTGAGAACAACTTTAATTCCGTCGCCCACTTCCACCACCGCTTCCCGTTCGGGCTCCTTCAGAAAAACAACCTTCGCGGTCGTCCTCACAGGCTTGCTACCCAGCGGATCAAGCGTCGCGCCGATGGAAAGCGGCAGCGTGGCGCCCACCCCGGCCGCATAGCAGGCATCGGTGGCCGGACGGTCCGCAATCCCCGCAAATACGACGTTGCGCGCTTTCTGGCGCAGCAGTTCTTCCAAGACTTCCGCGCGGTCGCCGGTGCCGCCGCCGGTCGGATTGTCGCCGGAATCGGCTAGAATCGCCGGCTGCGTGGGCGCTTCCATTGACCAGCGCACACACTCGGCGATCGTTCCAGTCTTTGTGCCGAACTGAAAGTCTTTGCGCGCATCCCAATACTGCTGCGCCAGGTTCAGCGCGATGTTCTCCATCGTCTTTAGCTCTGTTCCGGTAACCACCGCCGCCGCGGTCGACCGTGGTTCATCGGCCCAAACATAGCCCACCAATAACGAAACATCCAGTACACCCGGCTGCGCGTTCAGGGCCGGCAATTGCGCCCACAGGTGTTTGCCCGGCTCCCATTCGGTGCTGCTGCGTTCACCGGGCATGAGCACCGGAATCGGCGCCCAAACCATTTTGGGCCGAACCCCGGTATCGAGGCAATGAACCAGCATGTCGCAGGAACGCCGCATGGTTTCCTCTCTATCGATATGCGGCGCCGTGCGAAATGCCGAGAGCATATTCAGATTCGCAATAATCCGCGCGCTGATATTGCCATGCAGATCGTAGCTGGCGCTCAGCAAACATTTCGGCCCAACCAGTTTGCGCAAGGAGGCGTACCAGTCGCCTTCGGAATCTTCCATGCCTTCCACAAACATGGCGCCGTGCATCGGTAGAAACACCCCGTCCAGTGGCAAGAGTTTTTCGATGCGCTGCAAGAATTCCGCCTTGAGCCGCCGATACGTTTCCGCTGCCACCGGCCCGCCCGGCACCGCGGTGGCGACAATCGTCGGCAAGAACGGCGTTCCGTAGCTCTTTAAGAAGGCGAAGCGATCGTTCTTCCCGAGTTCCTCGCCGCGCAGAATCGTGAAGTCTTCTTCTTTCGTGCGAATGCGCGAATACGTGCTGCATTCAATACTGATTCCTCCAAACGCAATTCGTTTGGGGACAGTGGCAGGCAGCAGCAAAGCGCTGGTGGCGTATTGCAAAACTTCGCGTCGGGTCGGCATCTTGTTATCTATACCATCCGCGATTTGAAATCCTTCCCTATTGCATTCCCATACAGCCCGTGGCAGAATACCTATGGGGAAACAATATGGGCGGCGGCGAAAAAACGGATGTCTGGCAGGGCACTTTGGCCTTGATGGTTTTGAAAACTCTCGAATCTCTTGGCGCGCTGCATGGTTACGGTATCGCCCGCCGCATTGAACAGACCAGCGGCGCGCTGCTGTGTCTGAACTACGGAACGTTATATCCCGCTTTGCTGAAGCTGGAGCAAGAAGGCGCGATTACGGCGGAATGGGGAACTTCGGAAAACAACCGCAAAGCCAAGTTCTACAGGCTGACGCGCAACGGCCGGAAACAATTGGCAAAAGAAACTCAGCATTGGGAACAGACGCAGGCCATTCTGGCGCGGTTTCTGGCGCCGGCGGAGCAGCAGGCATGAAATGGCTCAGGGCCTGTATCTTGCGGATGGCCGGTCTTTGGCGGAGCGCGCAACGCGAGCAAGAAACAGCCGCCGAACTGGAAGCTCATCTGCAACTGCACATGGACGACAATCTGCGGGCCGGCATGACTCCGGCGGAGGCACGCCGCCAGGCGGTTCTGAAACTAGGGGGAGTGGAATCCACCAAACAGTTTTGCCGCGAGCGCAACACGGTTCCAGTAATGGATAACCTGCTGCAAGACGCGCGCTTCGCCATCCGCCAGTTACGCAAAAATCCGGTCTTCACGGGTACGGCTATTTTTGTGCTTGCCCTGGGCATGTGCGCCAGTATCGCGATCTTCGCGTTTGTGGACGCCGCGCTGCTCAAGCCGCTGCCTTACCGTGATCCGAGCCGGCTTGTGGGCGTGTTCGAAAAGATTCAACTCTTCGAACACAGCAATCTTTCCTATCCCGACTATCTCGATTGGAAGAAACGCAACCGCGTCTTCCGCTCGCTGGATATCTACGGTCATACCGGAGCAGCTCTTAGAACACCGGCGGGCGAGGAACCTGCGCAAACGACGCGAGTCACCGACGGCTTCTTTCAGACACTCGGCGTAACTCCGGTATTGGGCCGCGATTTCCGGCCGGGCGAGGATCTGCCAGGCGCGCCGCGCACGCTGCTGCTGAGTTACGCCTGCTGGCAACAACGCTACCACGGCAAAGCGGGCGTGCTGGGGCAGACCGTAACGCTTAATGGTCAGTCATATACCATCATCGGCGTGTTACCGGCCGAATTCCATTTCGCTCCGGCAGAACCAAGCGAGTTTTGGACCGCCTTTCATGCGGAAAGCGAGTGCGATTTGCGAAGAAGCTGCCACTCCACGAATGGGGTGGCGCGGCTCAAGGATGGCGTATCCACTGAAACGGCGCTTGCCAATCTCACATCCATCGCCACGCAACTCGAAAAGGAGTATCCGGAAAATCAAGGCCAAGGAGCGGCGGTAGCGCCGTTGAGCGTCGTTATCGTCGGAAACATCCGTCCGATCCTGCTCGTCTTGCTGGCAGGTTCCGCGCTGCTGTTGCTGATCGCGGGCGTCAATGTGGCAAGCTTGCTGCTGGTTCGGACGGAGAGCCGGCAACGGGAGATTGCGGTTCGCAGCGCGTTAGGCGCGGGGCGGGCGCGTCTGAATGCGCAGTTTGTAACGGAAGGTTTGGTTCTGGCGATTGGGGGCAGCGCGTTGGGATTGCTCGCCGTTTACTGGGCGATGAAGCTGCTCACCAGCCTCATGTCCGCCGACCTGCTGGCCAGCATGCCGTATTTACATGGCCTGAGCTTGAATCCGCGGGTGCTGGCTTTTGCCTCCGGCATTGCCATCCTGGCGGCGATCCTCTTTTCCGTTACGCCCGCGCTGCACTTCGCCATGCCGCGCAGGAATACAGGTTTCGGAGACGGCAGCCGAGGCTCGTCGGGCACTACGTGGCGGCGGCTTGGATCGAAACTCGTAGTGCTGGAATTGGCCACCGCCATGGTTCTGCTGGTAGGGGCCGGTTTGCTGGGCAAGAGTCTCTATCTCATGCTGCATGTAGACGCTGGTTTTCAGCCCGATCATTTGATAACGCTTTCCGTGGCAGCCACCGGTCCGAAATATGCAAAGGAGACAGCGGCCCTCGAACTCGGCCGGCAAACGGTGAGCCGCATAGCGGCACTCCCCGGTGTCAAAGCGGTCGGTGTGACGAGCGACCTGCCGGTGCACGGCTGGGGCGACACCACCTACTTCCGTATCATCGGCCGGCCCTGGCACGGTGAACACAATGAGACCCCGTTTCGCGATATCAGCTCCGGCTATTTTGCTGCCATTGGCGCAAGACTGCTGCGGGGGCGCGCCTTTACCGATGCCGAGGATCAAAGCAAACCGTTGGTAGCCATCATCAACCGCTCACTCGCCCAAAAATATTTCCCCAACCAAGATCCGCTTGGCCAGCATCTTTCCGGGCTGAGCATTCCGCCCAAGCCCATGGAAATCGTCGGTGTAGTGGAAGACATCAAAGAAGGTCCGCTTAATACGCCGAATCAACCCGTGCTCTATTTTCCGTTTAACCAGGATCCCGACCAGTTCTTCAACATCGCCGTACGCACCTCGCAAGCGGGCGAGTCTCTGCTGACAAGCATGAGCGCGGCCATTCATCAGATTGACCCGAACCTGGTCACACTCGACGGGAAAACGATGCGCGCCCAGATGAGTGACTCGACTTACCTGCCGCGCACCGCGGCTACCCTGGTGGGAGGTTTTGCACTGATGGCTCTACTGCTGGGTGTTGTGGGACTGTACGGCGTGGTAGCGTACTCCGTGAGCCAGAGAACGCGCGAGATCGGTGTTCGTATGGCGCTGGGAGCCGAACGGCGCTCGGTGTATGAGCTGATTTTGAAGGAAGCGGGTTGGCTGACGCTTGCCGGGATCGCTATTGGCCTGCTGTGCGCGGTAGCGACCGCCCGGCTGCTGAGTTTTCTTCTCTTCGGCGTAAAATCGTGGGACTTGCTCACGCTTGTGGTTGTGGCCGCCGTGCTCGCGGTGTCTGCCATTGTCGCCAGTTTCGTCCCCGCGCGCCGTGCTGCCGCCGTCAACCCGCTCGAAGCATTGCGTGTGGAATAGCGGTTTAGCGAACGTTTAAATTATAGGGCAAAATCCGCAGCAGACCGCCCTGAACTAACGCTTGACTCGGCAGCCCGGGCTTTATGGCGCGGATCTTTCTCTCCACCGCCGCTTCTTCCAACGTTTCGGGCGAAGCATTCGAAAGGAAGTCGAGCAAACTCCGGCGCGCTGGAAACATCACCAGATTCGTTGCGCCGGTGGCGCTGAGGCCCGCCTTCTTTCGCACCACCTCCACCGCCTCGTTCAGCCCACCCAATTGATCGATCAAGCCGTTTTCCTTCGCCTGCGCTCCCATCCAGACGTGCCCCTGGGCCAAGGCGTCGATCTGATCGAAGTTCTTCTTGCGCGCCGAGGCTACTTTCCCGACAAAAGATTTGTACGTGGCCTCAATGGATTCATGCAGCTTCTGATGCCCTGCTTCGCTCAAGGGCTGAGTGGTATCGTCCAGATTCGCCAGCTTCCCGCGGCTGATCTGATCTTCCTGAATGCCCAGCTTGTCAAACAGCCCGTGCAGATTCGGGCGGATGTACAGCACACCGATGGAGCCGGTGAGGGTATTTGGATACGAAACAATCGGATCGCCCGTCATCGAAATAAAATAACCGCCTGAGGCCGCGTAGTCCGACATCGAAATCGCCAGCGGCTTCACCGCGCTCAGTAGTTTTAGTTCATGCAGGATTTCGTCGGAGGCTACTGAGTCGCCGCCTGGCGAATCGACGCGCAAAATCACTCCTTTGATGGACGCGTCGTTGCGCACCTGGCGGATGACCCGCGCAAAACCGCCAGAAGAAATGTTGGTGGTGTTACTGAAATCGTCTTGCGGATCGCCGCGTACGATATCGCCTTCGCCCACCAGCAGCGCGATACGATCGCCTTTACCCGGTACGGCCCGGAAATAGGTTTTGATGGTGACTTTGTTTAACTCTTTATCGCCGGTTCTCTTTTTGAGATCGTTATAAACCTGATCTTCATAGGCCAGTTCATCCAGCAAGCCATTCGCTTTCGCTTGCGGCCCCATGAAAGGGCCGCTGTCTACCAGAGCCTTTACCTGGTCCGCCGTCATATGCCGGGCCTGGCCGATGCTGCCGCAGAAACTGTTGTAGATTTGATCGAGAACCTGATTGAGCACTTCGCGCGTTTCGGGCGTCATGTTGCTCTTGGTGAAAATGTCGCCCGCATCTTTGTACTTGCCAATGTGATCGACTTCCACCTGCACGCCCAGCTTGTCGAGGGAGTTCTTGAAATACATTTCTTCGAGCAGAAAGCCTTTGACGTCTAGCATGTCATCGGGGGAGAGATAGATCTTGTCGGCGGCAGAGGCTAGGTAGTATTCGCGCGAACCGGGGCCTTGCAGGTAGGCGTACACCGGTTTACCCGATTTCTTGAAGTCTAAGAGATCCTGGCGGATTTCCTGGAGTTTGGCCCAGCCGGCGGCCACGCCCCGCGGTTCCAGCATGACCGCTTTCACTTTCGAGTCTTTGGCGGCTTCATGCAGCGAAGTCCACAGATCGCGCACGGTGGGGGGAGCTTGCGCGCGGCCAATCGGTAACGGAATTTCAAGCGGAGCGGCTTCGGGAATCTCGCCTTGCAAATCCAGCACCAGCACCGCGTTGTCGGCAACGGTGGGCTGCTTAGTCGCAAAAATGCGGCCGATGGCCAACAGCACAATAATGGAGCCAAATACGGCTACAACGATTCCAACCACCACCCCTAGAAAGAACTTCGCCATAATGGCAGCGTAGCAAGTTCCTCCGGAGTTTTCGTTTTAGGTTGACGAAACGTCTGTCTTTTCGGCGATCAACAACCCCATCTTTGCCGCGCATTCAATCAAGCTCGTGCGATTGTGAATGTCCAGTTTCCGCATCAGATTCAATTTATGGGCTTCAATGGTCTTAATACTGAGGGACAATTCGGCAGCCACTTCGCGCACAGTCCGCCCTTCGGCCAGCAAACGCATCACTTCCTGTTCGCGCAAGGTGAGCACGGAGGGTCGCAAGTCTCCGTTCGAAGAAGCCAAGGCTTGCAAATCTGAGGTGAACAGAGAAAGGCCGCGGGCGTTTTGATCATCCTGTTGGGCGACTCGCCGGATGCCCGCCACCAGTTGAGCGGGGGGACTGCTTTTCAGCATATATCCGCGCGCGCCGGCACTCATGGCTTTTTCCAAATGTTCCGGGGTATCTTGCTCAGTCAGGAACAGAAGCCCGGTAGCACTCGCTATTTGGCGAAGCTCAGGCATACTCGGTTCCGCCGAACCATCCGCTGCAGCGGCCAATAAAGCAAGGTCGATCACCATGGCATCCGGCGCAAGCAGCTTGGTCATGGCCAAAGCCTCTGGCAGGCTGCCCGACTCCGCTACGATTTCCAGATCGGTTTCGCTCGCCAAGAGCGTTTTTAACCCTCTCCGAAAAAGCGTGTGGCCATCGGCCAGCATAATCCTGTGAATACGTTTAGCGCGTGTCAAGACGGTTTTCCTTTCCTGTCACTTCCCTTATCGGCAGTAGCACGCGGCTTAGTGAGAAAAACTAGAGCGAATAAGTGTAGTGTCACTCTTTGCTTTGCAAAAGCAGCTTCACGATCTCTTCGTTCTCGGTATTCCTTGCCCTCTCAAGAGCGGTATGCCCAGCCTTATCCCTAAGCTGGCTATTCGCCCCGCGCTTCAACAAGAGACCCACCACCTCGGTGCGCCCCATGGAAGACGCCATCATTAATGGCGTGGCGCCGGATTCCGATTCGCGATCATCAATTGCCGCCCCTCGATCAAGCAGCAAAGCGACGACCTCCGCATTCCCGCCCAAGGCGGCATCATGCAGCGCCGTTCCGCCCGTCTGGTTACGCGCCGTCAGCGACGCGCCGTGATCCAGCAGCAGTTGCACCATCTTCTTTTGTCCCTTCAGTGCGGCATCGTTCAAATAAATTGATCCCTTCGCCGAAGGTTTATTCCCATCAAAACCGTTGTCCAACAAAATGCGGGCGATTTCGGTCTGCCCGCGCAAGGTGGCCGATTCCATCGCTCCTTCGGCAATTTCCTGCGATTCCTTTAGCTTTTGGCCGCGGCGCAGTAAAGTAGCCACCACGCCGGCGTTTTTGTAGGCCAAGGCAATATCGAGGGGGGTCTGGCCGAAACGGTCGCGCGCCGTTGGATCGGCCCCCGCCTCTATCAAAGGTTCCAGCAGATTCACATAACCGCGCATGCAGGCTTCGTGCAACGGTCCGCGCCCATCTAACGGATGAACATGGGTGGCGTCCGCATGCTGCCGCAATAAAGCTTCGACGGCCGGAAGCTGTCCATGCAGAACCGCGCTATCGAGGGGTGAATTGCCGTTGGCGTCCAGCGCCTGCACATCCGCTTTCGCCCCGATCAACAAATTAATCACCGCCGCATAGCCTCGCGCAGCCGCCACATGCAGCAGGCTCTGGCCGTCGCGGTATTCGCCGTCCACTCGCGCGCCGGCGGCCAGCAGCAACTGCGTCATATCCGCTCGCCCGCCGAGCACAGCATATTGCAGCGGTGTAGAACCTGCCTCACTATGGCGCGCATTCACGTCGGCGCCGTGCGCAATCAGGAATTCGGCAATTTCGGTCTGGCCCGTCCAAGCGGCGTCTAACAAAGGTGTGCTGCCCAAAACATTGCGCACATCCACCGGGGTTCCGCTGCCTATCAGGCGCTTCACCTCGGCTAAATTCCCTTTGCGCACCGCTAAGTGCAGCGCCTCGCCGGGCGTGTCTGGAGCTTTAGGGGCAAGAGGAGGCGTATCCTGAACGGTTACAAAAATGAGCGCCACCAACGCCGCGGCACTGCCGAGCATTTTCATACCATAACACCGCTGAATCGGCTTGACAGCGGCTCCAGCCAAAGGTAGACTACCCATAGAGACACTATGCCTAAAACGGAAATGCCTTCCGGCGCGCTGCTCCTGCTCATTCTGCGTGTCCTCCGCGCAGGTCCATTGCATGGTTACGCGATAGCGCAGCGTATTCATGCCTTGTCCTCGGAGGTTCTGCGGGTAGAGGAAGGTTCACTGTACCCCGCGCTGCAACGCATCTTATTGAAAGGATGGGCCCACGCCGATTGGGGCATTTCCGAAACCAATCGCAAGGTGCGTTTCTACAAACTCACCGCCTCTGGAAGGAAGCAACTGGAAACCGAACTGGCCGATTACGAACGCGTGAACCAAGCCATCCAAGCTGTTTTGAGGACCGCCTAAATGCTCGAATTCTTACGCCGTATTCAATATCTTTTCCAACGCCGCCGGCTTGACGAGCAACTGGCCGAAGAAATGGAAGCGCATCGCGAAATGGCCGCGCGCCACGGCAGCCATTTTGGCAACACGCTGCGTTTGCGCGAAGAAGCGCGCGACGCCTGGGGTTGGACCTGGATCGACAGGCTTTTCCAAGATTTGCGTTACGCCGCTCGCATGCTGCGAAAATCCCCGGGCTTTACCTTCGCGGCTGTTCTTATGCTCGCCATCGGCATCGGCGTCAACGTGGCCGCGTTTGGCTTCTTCAATCTCATTCTCTTGCGGCCACTGCCGGTCCGCGATCCGGAAACGCTGGTGCGACTGGAGCCGCGCGCCCCGCACGATTACGCGACCTATATGTCCTATTCGGAGATGGTTTTTCTGCGCCAGTACTCCAAGACGCTTTCCACCGTGATCGCGTCCGCCGGTGCACGCATGCGCGTGGAAGGCGAAGAGAAGCCCATCAGCGGCCGGTTCGTCACTGCCAATTTCTTCAGCGAACTGGGCGCGATGCCGGCGCTGGGCCGTCTGCTTAACCCTTCCGTGGATGATGCTGCCGGCGCGCAACCGGTGGTTTTATTGAGTCACTCGTTCTGGGAGCGGCACTTTGGATCCGACCCTTCCATT
>Ga0302319_10011709_pt1 | contig 16618 bp, 11 predicted proteins | sample Bog_T0_2_FD_203319 | JGI IMG/M metagenome (GOLD analysis project Ga0302319, IMG submission 203319) | Peat permafrost microbial communities from Stordalen Mire near Abisko, Sweden - Bog_T0_2 | ecosystem: Environmental > Terrestrial > Soil > Wetlands > Peat | place: Sweden: Abisko, Stordalen Mire...
CCTCGATCGAGTGCATGCGCTGCCTCGCCCGTCCGCCCGCATCCCGCATCGCCGCCGACAGGCCGGCCAGCCAGCTGGCGGCCGGATCGAGCGCAAGGGCCGCCGGGTCCCCGGAGAGCGTTGCAATCGCCTCATCGATCATGGGCTGAAGCGACTGGTCAAGGACTGAGATCTCGCGGAGCGTGGGCACCCTATCCAGTCGCGAGAGCTCGCGGACGAGCCTTTCGGCGCCCGGCGCGCCGCCAAACCCCGCGGGCGGCGCCCCCACGGCCATCCAGGGCGCCAGGTGGATCAGGTCGGCGAGGTGGTCCCGGCAACCGGCGGCGAGGGCCTGGGTCCACTCCGCCACACCGGCCTTTGCGCCGGCCGGTGCCGCGGCCCGGCCTGCGGCCTGGGCGGACGCCTTCTCCAAGAGCGCGAATGCGGCAGCCAGGGTCCCTGCCCCCTTGGAGAGGTCGGAGTCGAGCTGCGCCAGCGCGGCATCGCCTCCTGCAAGGTCCATGAGGATCCCAAGCGTGTCGCGCAGGCCGGTAAAAACCACCGGCGTGACGACCTTCTCGTCGGGCAGTTCCCTCAGCCCGGAGCCGAGAGTGAGAAGATGCCCCGCGAGATTTCCACTGTCGACGCTGGAGATGTAGAGCGGAAGGAGGGGTGCGAGCTGGCGCGTCTCATACCAGTTGAAGAAGTGTCCGCGGTAGCGAGGCAGCCGCCCCATGGTCGCCAGCGCGTTTTGGGTCCTCGCGATGAGCTCTCCCGCCGAAAGGTACCCGAAGTCGCGGGCCGCGACGTTGGCCAGTAGCGCGAGTCCCATGTTGGTCGGGGATGTGCGCGTGGCTATGGTCGGGGCCGGGAATTCCTGGAAATTGTCGGGAGGAAGCCAGTTCTCCCGCTCGTTCACGAAGGTCTCGAAGTAGTGCCAGGTCTTTCGGGCGATCCGCCCGAGGAACGCCCGCTGCCCGCCGCTCAGCTCCGGAGCCGGGGATTCGATCGGCCTGCTGATCCACCAGGCGATCCAGGGGGCAATGAGCCAGATACACAGGAACGGAAGGGCCTCGTGCAGCCGCGCCGTCCGCAGTGCGCACATCGCAAGCCCGCACGACAGGGCGACAGCGGGTGCTATCCACATGGTGCCATAGAATCCGGCAAGGTCCGCGCGCGATTCCCCCTCGCAGTCGCTCGAGGTCCTCCACTCCAGAAGCCGTCTCCGTGTGACGATGAGGCGCAGGAGCGTCCGTCCGACCGCGTCGAGGCTGACCAGGGCGTCGTAGGGCAGAAACGCCACCGTGAGAAAGACCTGGCCGAGCTGGCGTCCGCCCGAACCGGCGACGCCGCGAAGGTGCATCGGCCATGGAAGGTCGGCCGGCTTGCGAAGCCCGTCGACCCCCACGGCCAGCAACCCCGGAAGCGCGACGATCGCCAGGGCCGCCAGCGATCCGAGGCCGCCGAGCCCCCGGAACAGGAGCCAGTTGACCAGCAGAAGGAGGACGAGCGCGGCCGGGACAAGGCTGCGCCTGAGATTGTCGAAGACCTTCCAGCGCGAAAGCCCCGAGAGCGGATTGGCTATGCGCCGCATATCGGCCCCGGGCACCCGGGGGAGCAACCAGGGCAGAATCTGCCAGTCGCCCCTGATCCAGCGGTGCCTCCTGTCGACATCCACGTCGTAGCGGGAGGGGTACTCCTCATAAAACTCCACATCGCTGACGAGGGCGGAGCGGGCATGGCACGATTCCAGGAGGTCATGGCTCAGGATGGCGTTTTCCGGGAACCGCCCGTCCATGGCCCGCTCGAAGGCGTCCACGTCGTAGATGCCCTTCCCGATGAACGAACCCTCGTGGAAGAGGTCCTGGTACACGTCCGACACAGCCCGTGTGTAGGGGTCGATCCCGGGACTTCCGGCGAAGAGCCGGACAAACCAGGACCGGCCCGCGCTCGGCAGGCTCACCCCGACGCGGGGCTGGAGAATGCTGTATCCCTCGCTGACCACGCCGAGCCTGGGGTCGAAGACCGGCTGATTCAGGCGATGCGCCATTGTGCCCACGAGCCGAGACGCCGTGTCGCGGGGGAGCTGGGTGTCGGTGTCCAGGGTGATGACATACTTGATGCCGGGAAGGACCGCCGCGTCCCCGACGATCAACGAAAAGCACCCCTGCGAGCCGCCGCGAAGCAGGGCGTTGAATTCGGTGAGCTTGCCGCGCTTGCGTTCGTAGCCCATCCAGACGCCTTCTCCCGGATTCCAGCGCCGCGGCCGGTGAAACAGGTGGAAGAGGGTGCTGTTCCCCGAGGGGTATCTGGCGTTGAGCATTTTCACGCCCGCCCGGGCCCGCTCAAGCAGGGCCTCATCCCCGGGAGTGGTTTCGTGCGCCGCATCGCGGAAGTCCGAAAGCAGGGCGAAATGGAGATGAGGGTCCCGGTTGGCGAGATGGTGGATCTCCAGCGTCTCGATCAGGCGGCCGACGCCGTCGATGCTCGTGAGAAGCGTGGGGATGACCACCATGGTGCGACAATCCGCGCCGATGCCCGCGGAAAAATCGAGGCGCGGCAACAGCCGCGGCTTCACCAGGAGCGTGGAGATCCAGTTCATCAGCGCCACCGCCAGCTGGCTGGAACAGACCAGGAATACCGCCCCGAGCAGGGAAAGCATCCATCCCCGGACACCGCGCTTCCATGCTTCCTCCAGGAAGGCGCCTGAGGCGAGCAGGGTGAGCAGCCCGATCCCGCCCGTGTAAAACGCAAGGGGAAAGCGATGCATCGCCCGATCGACGAGGCTGCGCCACGGCCACCGGACACGCGTCTCCCTGCCGAAGGCAGACTGCCCCTTGTCGATCAGATAATAGCCCACGTGCGCGTTTCGGTGTCCGGACCCCAACGCCCGAGCGTCTCCCGCGGCCAGGGCGACGGCCCGGCGGGCGACTTCAGGTTCCGCAAGCCCGCCATGCCGGGCGAAGAACTCAACGGCATGGCGGTAGCGGTCGCGTGTGGCGAAATCCATCCCGGCGTAGACGCCGGCCGGATCGGACCGGAGGGTGCCCTCGACGACGCTCAGCCCCTCGACGAAGTCCCTCCAGTCGGCCGCGCTCAGGAATCGCAGGCTGGCGATGCTGTGACTTACGGAGACCTGGTCCGCCGCCTGGTTCTGGCTCTCCTGCCTGACCAGCTGCTCGATGGACGTGCCCTGCCCGCCGAGCCGCTCCTCCAGCCAGCTGCGGGCGAGATGAAGGACCGGACTTTGCCGCGCCAGCCGCTGGCAGAACTCGGCCGTGAACGAGCAGGACAGGGGAAGATCGGATTTCGCCATCTCCGCAACCACGACGACGAGAAGTGAGGGATTTGTCTCCGCGGTATCCTGCAGCCGGTCCACCCAAAGGTCGGCCAGGTCGCGGTCGATCCTGGCCAGGGTGAGGCGTGTGGTGACCCTTAGCAGGTTCTCGATCAAACCCAGCCGGAGCATGATGGGAATGGCCCACAACTCGCCCAGCCTCAGTGGGACGACGGACTGATAGGAGGCGACGAAGGCGCTGAGCGGTCCCTCGTCGATCTGGGCGTCCACGTGCGAGATCAGCTCGAGCACGATGTCGTAGACGCGCGGGAGGCCGGCGGAGCGGCCGCTGGCCAGGCGCGGCAGCTCGCGGCTGTAACCGCGGGGCAGGTGCCACCTCGCCATCTGTATCTGCTCCTCGATGAGGTAAAAGTTGTCGAGGAGCCACTCGGCCGCAGGGGTGATGCGGCGGCTTGGGCTCACGGCCAGGGTTGAGCGATTGAAATCCCGCAGGCCGCGTTCGTTGGCATTCAGGCGGGCGAGCAGGGTGTTGTGGCCCTGCCGGGCGGCGAGGCTGTGATCCGCCGCAAGGGCCCTGGCCCTGCGCGCGAGCTGCTCGACGGTGAACAAGGCGGCCCTCAGGGGCGGTTCGCCCGCCCGCGGGCGCGATTTCCTGGCCCTCCAGGATTTCCAGCGTGTGGTGAGGCTCAGCAAGGGAGTGGGGGGCTCTCCGCCTTGACCGGGTCGAATATCCCATAGGCCAGCAGCTTGATCCGGTCATTCAGGAGGAACCACGCCAGCGCGTAGCCCCAGACGAACGCGGCCCATCCCCACCCAAGGGGAGTCACGAACACGCCGTAGACAGCGATCAATGTCGCCAGGAGCTGGGTGCCGAGAACGGCGATCCACAGGATTCGGGCCGGGCGGATGGACCAGAAGGGCCCGCGGGTCCTTGTGAGAAAGATGGTGAGATGGCCGGCCACCGACAGCTTAAGGTACATCAGCGTCTGGAGGTGGGCCCGGTCGAGGTGGAAGACCCTCTCGCCCAGGAAGAACAGGCCGAAGGCGGCGACGACGCCGATGAAGCCCAGGACCGTCGACACGCCGAGCACCAGGCGCATGTTCCAGGCCTCGGGGTGGTCCTTGTAATGGACGTTGTCGTAGGCGATGGAAAGAATGGCGCCGTCGTTGAGCAGCGCCAGCATCACGATCATCACCGCGGTGAGCGGGTAAAAATTGAACACCAGGATTGCCAGGGTCATGAACAGCAGCACGCGGATGGTCTCGGCGATCCGATAGATTGCGTAGCTGTTCATCCGCTGGAAAATGCGGCGGCTCTCCTTGATCGCCTCGATGATCACCGAGAGGCCCGGCGTCATCAGCACGATGGAGGCCGCCGCCCGCGCGGCGTCCGTCGCCCCGGAAACGGCGATGCCGCAGTCGGCTTTCTTCAGGGCCGGGGCGTCGTTCACCCCGTCGCCCGTCATACCGACGATGTGTCCCCGCTTCTGAAGGACATCGACGATGTGAAACTTCTGTTCGGGGAACACCTGGGCGAACCCGTCGGCCCTTTCGATGGACTCGGCCACCTCGGGGGTCTCCCGCTTCCTGGCGTCTCCCAGGCCCGCCGCATCCAGGATGTGGGGGCCCATCGCCAGCTTTCTGGCGGTCTCCTTGGCGATGGCGAGGGCGTCCCCCGTCACCATCTTGACGCGAACGCCCATGGACAGCGCCGTGGCGATGGTCGCCTTGGCATCCTCCCTGGGCGGATCAAAGAGCGGCAGGACGCCGAGGAACCGCCACGGGCCTCCGCCTTCGGCCCTCGCCACGCCCAGCGAACGAAATCCTCGCTCGGCAAACGCATTGACGGCATTGTCGACTGCCTGCCCCACCTGCGCGGCGTTTCCCGAAAGTGCCATGACCACCTGGGGGGCCCCCTTGGTCACCCTGAACATCGCCCCGTCGGCGGCCTTGACGGAGGCCTCGGTGCGCTTGTTCACCGGGTCGAACGGCTGGAAGTGAACGACCGAATAACCGTTCAGCTCGCCCCTGTCCTTCAATCCGCCGATAACGGCCAGGTCGATTGTGTCGTTGTTCTCCGCCCGCGACGCCAGCGCGCCTGCAAGGATCACCTGCCCGGCGGGGGTGTTGTCCGCGCCGAAGGGATCGCCGAGGGTCAGCTTGTTCTGGGTAAGGGTTCCCGTCTTGTCGGCGCAGAGCACGTCCACGCCCGCCAGCTCCTCGATCGCGACAAGCCGGCTCACGATGGCCTCCTTTTTTGCCAGAAGCCGCGCCCCGACCGCCATGGTCACCGACAGCACCGTCGGCATCGCCACGGGTATCGCTGCCACGGTCAGCACAAGCGCAAATTGGAGTGTTGTAAGGATCGCGTCGCCGCGGTGGACCGCGAAGCCTATGATCACGGCCACCAGGGCGACCGCGAGCACGATGAGGGTGTTTCCGATCCTGAGCACCGCCTTTTGGAAGTGGCTGACGGTGTGCGCCTCCTGTACAAGCTGGGCCGTTTTTCCGAAATAGGTCCTTTCCCCGGTCGCATAGACCATCGCTCCGATCTCGCCCTGGCGCACGATTGAGCCGGAAAACACGGCATCGCCCGGCTTTCGTTCCACGGGCAGGGACTCGCCGGTGAGCGCGGATTGGTCGATCTCCACAGGATCCCCGTCGAGCAGGCGGGCATCCGCGGGGACGATGTCGCCCAGCCGCAGGCGGATGGCGTCGCCGGGCACGAGATCGCGCGCGTCGGAGTCGGTCCATGTTCCGCCCCGCCTCACCCGGGCCTTGATGGCCAGCGTGGCCTTTAGGGCGGCGATCGCGTTGCCCGCCTCCCGCTCCTCCCAGAATCCGACGACGGCATTTGCCGCGAGCAGGAGCAGGATGATGGAAAAGTCCGGCCAGTGGCGGACGATACCCGAGAGGACCACGGCGACCTCGATCATCCAGGGGATCGGCCCCCAGAAATAGCCGAGGAACTTCAGGAGCACATTGGCCTTCCTTTCCCCGATCTCATTGGGCCCATAGAGGGCCAGCCGCTTCCGCGCCTCGGCCTCGGCCAGCCCCTCCTCGGAGGAGCCGAGCCGCTTCTCCACCTCCGGCATTGAAAGGGACTTCAGGTCATCGTTGCTTTTGGCCGGGGCGTCCCCCGGATTGGTGGTCACGACCCGATGATACCGGAACCCCTTGGAACCCCTCCATGGGGTCTACACCCAACCCGGTCCCGACACCCGGCGAGGGCAGGCGATGGGGTACGCTGAACACCCCATGGCGCGCCGCACCTAACGGGCGCACCATCGGGGCATGATAAAAGATATCCCCAGTCATCTCAGATCCGCGGGCGTTTCCCGCACGGCAGCCCGGTCGGCGTTGTCGCTCGCCGGTTGCGGCTTCCTCGGCCTGTTGGCCGGTTGTGCCAATGAACCCGATTCCCATCTTGTCTCGGCACCGCCGCCCTCGCTCCAGCAGCCCGCGACGACGATGACCACGACCACCACGACCCCGGTTGCCGCTGCGGTTCCTGTCTATGCCGGAGGCGTGGCGTCGGTGCCCGCCGTCAGCACCGTTGTCGTGACCCAGTCCCCGCCGCCCCTGCGGCAGGAGGTTGTCATCGCGCAGCCATCGCCGGGGGACGTGTGGATCCCGGGCTTCTGGACGTGGCGCGACAGCGAGTATCAGTGGATGGCCGGCCATTGGGAGATGCCCCCCTCCGCGGGATCCGTGTGGGTGGCGCCGCGCTGGGTTCAGGAGGGCAACGCCTTCCGGTTCTACGAGGGCTACTGGAGCTGACCCCGGTCCGCCGGCAGGCTGCTAGCCTGCCCGTTCAGGCTTGCCGGCCCGCGCAATGCGCGGGCCGTTCACCTTTGCCAGAGTATCCAAGGCGATTCCAGGGGCGACTCGAGTCCCCCGCCACCGGTGGTGATTCGGGCGGTATAGTCCGAGGACGGCCGTTCGAGCGAAAGCGAGGCTCCGTAGGCGTGCCCGCCACCCGGACCGGCGATGGGCTCCCCGCGCTTCATCTCCACGCGCACGGCTTCGCGGCCGTCCAGTCCCTCGGCGTAGAGCTCCACCCGAAGGGTGTCGGGTTCGATGCGGCCGGGGAAGACTTCCGCGGTCACCGCCTGAAGGTTGCCCTCACGGCGCCACGCCACTGCGCCAAAGCCAACGGAGGGCCACTCCGCCGCCAGCGCATTGCGCCGCGCAACCAGCGCAGCCGCCTCGGCACCCTTGCCGGCGACCCGCGCCCGATAGGCGGCGGCGGCGGGCAGGTAATGCTTTTCGGTGTAGTCGCGGACGGATCGCTGCGCGGAGTACTGGGGCGTAAGCCTGGCCATGCTCTCGCGCATCCTCGCCACCCATGCGGCGGGAATGCCGCCAGCGTTGCGCGTGTAGAATTCGGGTGCCACCTGCTGTTCCAGGCGCTCATAGAGGGCCTCGGCGTCCGCTGCGTCCCAGGCGGGATCGTCCCCATGTTCCTGAAGGTCGCCCAAAGCCCAGCCGACTTCCGGCGTATAGGCCTCCGCCCACCAGCCGTCCAACCCCGAGAGATTGATGCCGCCGTTGACCAGCACCTTCATCCCGCTCGTGCCGCACGCCTCCCACGGCCGTCTCGGTGTGTTGATCCACACATCCACGCCTTGCACGAGACGCTCAGCCATGAGCATGTCGTAGTCGGCCAGGAAAATCACCGGCGGATGCCCGTCGTCGCGACGGATGAAGCGCGTCCAATCCTGGATCAGCGCCTGCCCCGCTCGGTCGGCCGGATGGGCCTTGCCTGCGATGATGAGCTGCGCCGGGCGTTCGGGATTCCTGAGAATCCTCAGCAGCCGCACCGGGTCGTGGAGCAGGAGGTTCGGCCTTTTGTAGGTTGCGAAGCGCCGGGCGAAACCAAGGGTCAGCACTCCCGGGTCGAGCCTTGCCTGGGTCCGGACTATCTCGGCCTGTCCGGCACCGGCGCCGCTCATCTGGATTCCCACCGTGGCCTTCGCAAACTCCACCAGGGACTTGCGGTTGGCGGTACGCATCGCCCAGAGGCTGTCGTCGGAAACCCGCCGGATTGCGGCATCGAGGGCCGCGGGGGTGCCCAGCCAGCGCCCTTTGCCGCAGGCCGCCGTCCAGAGGTTGTCCGACGCCACGGAATCCCACGTCGGCGTGTGCACTCCGTTGGTCACGTGGCCGACCGGCACCTCTTCCTCCGGCCACCGCGGGAAAAGCGGGGAAAAGATACACCTGCTGACGCGCCCATGCAGCCTGCTGACTCCGCTGATGGCGCCGCTCCCGCGCGCCGCGAGAAAGGCCATGTTGAACGGCTCCGCGGGGTCGTCCGGATTCCTGCGACCCAGGGCAAACAGGTCGTGCATGGGGATGCGCAACTCCTGCTGGGCGTACCAGCCGAGATATTCCGCGAGCAACCCGGGTGAAAAGAGATCGAATCCCGCCGCGACGGCGGTGTGGGTGGTGAACAGGTTCCCGGCGCGTGTCGCCGCGAGGGCGACATCGAACGGCCTTCCGCTCTCCCGCATGAACCCGACGGCCCGCTCCAAAAGGGCGAAGGCCGCGTGCCCCTCGTTAAGGTGGCAGACCTCCGGCCTGATCCCAAGCGCATCGAGCAGCCGCCAACCGCCGATTCCGAGCACGATCTCCTGCAGCAGGCGCATCTCCGGGCCGCCGCCATAGAGTTCGCTGGTGATTCCGCGGTGGAAGGGCGAATTTGCGGCATCGTTCGCATCGAGCAGGTAGAGTTTCACCCGACCGACCTGCACCTGCCAGGTCCGGAGCCAGACGGAGCCCCCCGGGAGTGCGATCTCGACGCGCAGCCATTCGCCTTGGGCGGTCTGAACGGGCTGGATTGGAAGCTGCCCCGGATCGTTGTAGGGATAAAGCGCCTGCTGAGCCCCATTCCGGTCGATCAACTGCCGAAAGTAGCCGTGCTGGTAGAGGAGGCCCACGCCCACCACCGGCACTCCGAGGTAGCTGGCGGCCTTGAGCTGGTCGCCGGCCACGTTGCCGAGACCTCCCGAATAAATGGGGAGGGCTTCGCTCAGCATGAATTCCATGCAGAAGTAGGCCACGCAGGCAAGCGGTTCTCCGGGATGGGACTGCCGGAGCCATCCAGGCAACGCCTCAGCGGCCCGCTTTTCCAGGATGAGACGATCGAGAAGTGCGCGGAAGGCGGGGTCCGCCAGGGCCTGTGCGACCTTCTCGTGGCCCACCGACTGAAGCACAACGTTGGGATGCGGCGTCCGCTCCCAGAGGGCGGCATCGAGCCTCCGCCAAAGTTCGTCCGTGCTGTGGTGCCACGTCCAGCGGAGGTCCATCGCGAGTTCGGTGAGGGCGGCAAGGCCCTGGGGTGGAGGGGAAGGCGGGGAGCCGCCGGGCTCGGATGTGTCCTTGGGAGTCAAAGTGCGGCGTCAGTTCGGATTGCCTTCATTCTCCCAGGCCGCGACGGCATCGTCGTCCTCAAGTTCGGCAACCTTCGCAAGGCGCCTGCAGTGGCGCTCCGCGCCGCAGAAGCGCGCCGCCAGGAATGTACGGACGAGTTCCCAGGCGGTCATCTCGCCGACCACCAGCCCGCCCAGGCAGATCATGTTGAGGTTGTCGTCCTCGACTCCCTGGTGGGCCGAGAATTCCTCGTGAATCAGGCAGGCCCGGACCCCGGGCACCTTGTTGGCTGCCACCGAGGCCCCCACGCCGCTCCCGCAGATCGCCACCCCGCGGTCCATCGACCCGGAGGCGACCGCGCGGGCGAGCGGCACAACGAAATCGGGATAGTCATCGTCGGCCCGTTTCACCAGGTCCCCAAAGTCCTTCACCTCGAGGCCGGCCGCGCGCAGCCTGCCCGTAAGAAAATATTTCAGGTCGAAGCCGCCATGGTCGGCGGCGATGCCAATCCGCCTGGGAACAACCCCTGCCGGCAGGCTTGATTCAGGCATTGGCTCCTGTCGCGTCGCCCCCTGCCTCGGCACCCGGGGAATACTCGCCCCGGACCGCGAGGCTGTTGCATAGGGCGCGATGTCCAAGCGCCGCCTGGGCGGCCTTCACGTTTGCCCCGTCGCCCCTCCAGGCCATCATGGCGGAATCCTGGAGCGCCCGGCCGAAGGAGAAGCTCACCCGCCAGGGCGCGCCTCCGAGGGCGCAGATGGCATTGAGGCGCTCCGTTGCGGCCACGCCGGGCTGGCCGCCCGAAAGGAAGACGATCCCGGGAACGGCCGCCGGCACCGTGCGAAGAAGGCATCGGAGCGTCGCCCGGGCCAGGGTGTCCGTCCCGGCCTGCCCGGGGCAGTCGCGGCCGGAGAGGACCATGCCGGTCTTCAGGAGAATTTTTTCAAGGACAACCCTGTGAAGCGCAAGGGAGGCGAACAGGGCCTCGAGGGCGAGGGTGGTCACAGCCTCGCACGTTTCCAACGAATGGGTCCCGTCCATGAGAACCTCCGGTTCGACGATGGGCACCAGCGCGGCTTCCTGGCTCAGGCCCGCGAAGAGTGCGAGCGAGCGCGCGTTGTCCTCGATGCAGGCCCGGGTGGGCGCGGATTCGCCAACGGCGAGCACGGCGCGCCATTTTGTGAAGCGGGCACCGAGATTCCGATATTCGGCGAGGCGCTCCCGGAGGCCGTCGAGTCCCTGGGTGAGCTTCTCGCCTGGGAAACCCGGTGGCGGGATGGTGCCCTTGTCCACCTTGATGCCCGGAATCATGTCCAGGCCGGCAAGGAACTCCGGCATCGGGCCGTTCCCCGTCCGTTGGCGAAGGGTCTCGTCGAAAAGGATCACCCCGCCGACAAACCTGCAAAGTCCGGGTGTCGAGAAGAGCATCTCCCTGTAGGCCAGGCGGCTTTCCTCGGTCGAGGGGATGCCGAGCGCCGCGAAGCGCCTGCCGATGGTCGGGAAGCTTTCGTCGGCCGCGAGCAGGCCCTTTCCCGGCGCCAGAAGTGATTCAATGGTCGATTCCATGGCCGCGCGGCCGGCTCAGTCTCCCTTGCCGTCCTGTCTCAGGGCGGCCCTTGCCGCCTGGAGCATCTGGTCATGGGCGGCCTCGCGAACGCCCTCCTCGGAAAGCTGCGCCGTCTCGCTCAGGCCCTCCTCGTCCTCGTCCTCGTCCGGGGATTCCGGCAGCTGCCGACCCTCGGATCCGGGGACCGGATCCCAGCGCTTGGACTCGGGGAGCGCATCGAGGATCTCATCCTGCCTGTCGATATCCCTTTCACCGGTCAATTCCCGCTTGGCCTGCTCATAGTCCGCCTGGGAAACTTCCGGAGCCGGCCTGCCGGCGATCAGTGCGAGTTCGCGGGCCCGCGCGTCGACCATGGCTCGGGACACGGCGCCGACCCCGGCGGAATTCTCCTCGATGATGCCCCTGATGCCGCGATTTTTTTGCATAAATTCTCCGACAGCACATTAACCCCCGCGGCCGCCGGCGGATATGGGGTGTTACCCGCAGCCCATCGCAGTCTTCACCGGTATGAGAGTCAGCTCGGACGGGTCAGTCCGAGAACGCGGGATGACAATTTTGCGATCATGAGTTCCTCGTCGGTGTGGATGACCCGGACTGCGACACGTCCGGCGTCCGTGGAGATGAGCGGAGCGCTCCTTGCGTTGCGCCCGCCGGCCAGGCGGACGCCGAGAAAACCGAGGCCGTCGCAAATGCCCTCCCTGATGGCCGGCGCGTTCTCGCCGATGCCCCCGGCAAACACGAGGGTGTCCAATCCACCCAGGACGGCGGCGTAAGAGCCGATCCATTTCCTGGCCTGGTAGCAGAAGAGCCCTACTGCATCGGCCGCCCTCGCATCGGAGGCCCGGACCGCGAGCAGGTCGCGCATGTCGGAGCTGGTCCCCGAGATCCCCAGGAGTCCGGATTCGCGGTTCACCATGCGGTCGAATTGCCGCGGCGTCACGCGATAGCGCCTGGCAAGGAAGGAGGGCAGTCCGGGATCCAAGTCGCCCGAGCGTGTGGCCATGACCAAGCCGGCAGCGGGGGTGAAGCCCATGCTTGTGTCCACGCTCCTGCCGCCGAGCACCGCCGCAAGGCTTGCCCCGCTTCCAAGGTGCGCGAGGACCACGCGGCCCCTTGCCGCCGCCGGGTCGATCCGCCCGAGCTCCTCCATGAGATAAGCGTACGACAGGCCATGAAAGCCGTAGCGTTCGACGCCCTTTGCCGCGAACCGGCGTGGGATCGGCAGGATTCTGGCGACACGGGGCATGGTGCGGTGAAAGGCGGTGTCAAAGCACGCCACCTGCGGCAATTTCGGGTGGCGCGCCCTGAACGCCTCGAGCAGCCCAAGCTCGCGCCTGAGATGATCGGGATCGCAGGGGATGATCCGCCTCAGCTCCGAGAGCAGTCGCGGCGTCACGCGCTCGGGCTCGGAGTGCCCCATGCCATGCACCACCCGGTGTCCTGCGCCTCTTATCGATGCATGGAAGGGCTGTGCCTCAACCCAGTCCATGAGGGCGCACGCCGCCGAGCCGTGGTCCATCGCCCCCAGTCTTCGGGGGCCGCGGGAATCTGCCGCCGGACCGTCCACCTCGAGGGTCGCGCCGCCCGTGCCAAGCCGGTCGAATTTTCCACCCGCCAGGCGCCGGGGAGCCTCTCCCGCCGAATACACGGCAAACCGTACGCTCGACGACCCGCCGTTGATCGTGAGGATGCAGGGTCCTTCGTCCTTTGCCGACTGCCTCCCCGGTGGGCGGCCCTCCGCGGGTTTGGATGTCACGGTTTCAGAGTAGACGCCGGACGGGCTCGACTCCATGGGGTCTTCACCCGACCGCTGCCGCTTGGGGAGTCCTGTAGGAGCCGTCTACGTGGGGTTTCACCCCATGTCCCAACCCCTGCCGGTAGGCTACCTTCGCCGAAAGCCCGTGGGACCGAACATCAGGACGTCCATTTCGGCCCACGCAGCCAAAACATTATGAAAAACGCAAAGACTTGCCGGCTGGCGACCCTGCTCGCCCTCATGGCCACCGTCGGTTTCGGGATACCCTCATCCGCCCGCGCCGCGACATTTCCGTCGTTGAACAATCCCGCCACCGGATCGAGCCACCAGGGAAAATTTGTCTGGGTCGATCTCTTCACGGGCGATCCCGTTGCCGCCGCAAACTTTTACAGCAGGCTTTTCGGCTGGACGGTCACCTCGCTGGACCAGAACGGCAGGGCCTACCTTGTTCTCCGGAACGGCGACAGGCCTGTCGCGGGAGTGGTCTCCCGATCCGCGTCCAGCAGGAAGAAACTCTCGCGCTGGATCCCCTATATTTCCGTTGGAGACATCGCCTCGTCGGTGGGAAAGGCGACAGCCGCCGGGGGCGTGGTCCATGCGCCGGTGCGCAATTTTCCGGACCGCGGCTTCCAGGCGATCATAGGCGACAACGAGGGCTCTCCGGTCGGCCTGTTGCAGTCGGCGTCGGGCGACGCGGCCGACAGCGAACCTGCGGTTGGCGACTGGAACTGGTTCGAGCTCTATGGAAAGAACCCGCAGGCAGCCTCCGCATTTTACGCCCAGGCGATCGGCTATCAGGCGACTCCCGATACCAGGGGTGAAAGGAAGGACGACTTTGAACTCTCAATCGGCGGCGTTGCCAGGGCCGGAGTGGCACCGGTGCCCGATCGCGAGGGATCCAGCCGCGGCTGGCTCGCCGTGGTCAGGGTGGCGGATATCGACGCCACGGTGGCACAGGCGACTTCGTTGGGAGGAGAGGTCGACCTCGCTCCGAGGGCAGCGGCCCTCGGAAGCAGATTCGCCGTCATATCCGATCCCACCGGAGGAACCGTCGGTCTTGTCCAGTACGTCGACAATTCGAACCCCGCCAACCGCCCATGAAAATCTCACTTAAAATCCTACTGGTGGGCCTCGCCCTGGCGGGCCTCCAATTCGGCCTAAGCGGCTGCGTGGCAGATGTTGGCGTCGAGGGTGGCGGAGGCGGGGTCTACTATGGGGGCGGCCCGTGGTTCAACGACGGCCCGTGGATCGGCGGCGGCCATTGGGGCGGGGGAGAACGGGGCGGCGGCTATATTCACCCGCGCCGCTGACATGAAACGCCCGAGGGCAATTTTGCTCGCATCGTGTGTCGCGCTCGGCCTCCAGGCCGGGTTGACGGGGTGCATCATCCGCCCTGGAGACGAGGGCGTCTACTACGGAGGCCGCGACGGTGGACCGTGGTTCCGCGACGGCGGCTGGGCGGACGGCCGGGGCTGGTACGGAGGCCATGAGAGCGCAGACGTCGGATTCTCGATTTATCCGGGGCGGTAGCGGGCCGATGAAAGCGGTTCTGAGATCTTCCTTCACGAGAGCCCGGGCACCCGGGCTCCGAGGCGTCGTCTGGCTTGCAGGCGCGCTTCTTGCAACCTGCGCCGTTGCCCAGAGCAATTACCCCGCCCCGTACGTCATTGTCACACTCGCCGGCACGGCCGGTCTGAGCGGCAGCGCGGATGGAGCCGGAGAGTCGGCGCTGTTCAACAACCCAACCGGCGTCGCCGTGGACGGTGAGGGGAATGTCTTTGTGGCGGACTCCGGCAACAGCACCATCCGGGAGATCACCCCCTCCGGCGCGGTGACGACCCTTGCCGGAGCGCCAACCATTGTCGGAAGTGCCGACGGGGTGGGCGGGGATGCGCGATTCAGCCAGGCCTATGGCGTGGCGGTGGACGCGGCCGGCGCCATCTATGTCGCCGACAATGGCAACGACACCATCCGCAAGATCACGCCGACGCAGGCTGGGGGAGGCACGACGTGGACGGTGGCAACCCTCGCAGGCAGCGCGGGACTGGGCGGAACCGCCGATGGCACGGGAGCGGCCGCCCGATTTAACCGGCCGGCCGGGGTTGCGGTCGACGCCAGCGGGAATGTCTATGTGGCCGACGACGGCAACAATACGATCCGCAAGGTCACGGCCACGGGGGTAGTGACGACCCTCGCCGGCACGGCCGGCGCGCTGGCGGGCAGCGCCGACGGCACGGGAGCGGCTGCGCGATTTGATTTTCCCTCGAGCATCGCCGTGGACATCTCGGGAAACCTGTACATCGGCGACAGCGGCAACTTCACAATTCGAAAAATTTCCCCGACGCAGGTGAACGGAGTCACGACCTGGGCGGTGACAACGCTCGCAGGCTTGGCCGGGCAGGTCGGAAGTGCCGATGGCACGGGCGCCGCGGCCCGGTTTGACTACCCGGCCGGTGTGGTCGCCGATGGCAGCGGGAATGTCTATGTGGCCGACGACGGCAACAACACGATCCGGAGGATCACGGCGGCGGGCGTCGTGACGACCCTGGCGGGAGCGCCGAGCCTCTTCGGAGGCAGCGCCGACGGCACGGGGGCTTCCGCTCAGTTCCAATATCCCTTTGGCGTCGCCCTGGACAGCACGGGCGCCCTGTATGTCGGCGACAGCAGCAACGACACGATACGCAAGGGGCTTCCCTCCGGGGAGGTTCAGATCGCGACCCAGCCGCTCTCCCAGACAGTCAATGCCGGGAGCACCGTGGTTTTCACCATTGCGATCGTCGGGGCCGGCGGGACCGCGGTCCTGCCTCCCGGGGACACGTGCGAGTGGCTGTTCAACGGGGTCGTCCTTACCGATGGCGGTGCGATCTCGGGGGCAACCGGGCCGCAATTGCAGATCTCGGGCGCCAACCTTGCCGACGCCGGGAACTATGACTGCCTTGTCACGTCCGGCGGAACCGGAACGCTTGCCGATTCCGCCGCCCTCGTTGTGACCAGCACCCCCAATCCTGGCTTTCTGGTCAATCTGTCCGCGCGTGCCTACGTCGGTACGGGCCCAAATCTGCTCATAGGCGGATTCTACATCGGGGGTGGGGCTTCAAGAACAGTGTTGATCCAGGCATTGGGGCCGGCCCTCTCGGGGCTCGGCGTGTCCGGTGCGCTCCGGCTCCCGGCATTGACGATCCATGACTCTACAGGAGCGACTATCTATTCCAATGCCGGCTGGGGACATGGGGACCTGCTGAAGAGCGCCGCGGCGGCGGCCTACGCCAACCCGGTCCTCCAACCGGATTCGGGCGACTCTGAAGTGCTCGTGACTCTGCCTCCCGGAGGCTACACGGCCGAAGTCACAGGGGCCGATGGCGGTACAGGCGTCGCCCTCTGCGCGATCTATCAGCTGCCCTGAAGCCCGCCCTGCGGGATTGGGGTCGGGTCCGCCTCGTCGGTGGACCTGCCCGCATTCATGGCGATTCCGGGGGCGAAACAAAAGGTGGGGCTCGTCGTCCCCTGTTTGGACTCAGGTGATGGGTTACACTTGTCAGCTCATATCCCGGGGGCCATGGCCCCGGGGATATGAGCTGGAAGAAAGACCTCACGCAGGTTTGAAGGGGTCAGGCTGTTCGTTGTTAAATCGGCGGCCGATTTAAAA
>Ga0302319_10011710_pt1 | contig 16618 bp, 16 predicted proteins | sample Bog_T0_2_FD_203319 | JGI IMG/M metagenome (GOLD analysis project Ga0302319, IMG submission 203319) | Peat permafrost microbial communities from Stordalen Mire near Abisko, Sweden - Bog_T0_2 | ecosystem: Environmental > Terrestrial > Soil > Wetlands > Peat | place: Sweden: Abisko, Stordalen Mire...
GAGGATCGCGCCATGCCGCTGCACGAGCATGACGGCCACCTTTGGACGACCAGCCATTACGATTTGGCCCCTGGCGATAGGTAGCGAAAGCAAAAAAGCGTTCTTTTTGAACAAAGAACCAAAAACTTGTGCTCGTTACGAGGGTGTCCGGCGAATGCCGTGCTTGACACCAGAACCAAAAAGCAAAAGTTTTTTGGTTCTTTTTTCTAAAAAAGAACAAACCTCTTCTATGCCCCCTCGTCTCATCCTGCATTTCGACATCGCCGACCGCCAGCACGAACTGCGCGACAGCGTCGCACCCGACGATTTCGTGCTGATGCGCCGCGAAACCCCCCTGCCTTTCCCCGAAAACGCCCTGGCCTATTGCGCCGATATGCAGGCGGAGCGGGTACTGTACAGCCTGCACGGCGACTCCTTGCCGGCGTTGTTCGAAGCCTCCTTCATGTATGGCGCGCAACTGACCGGCGCCGCCGGCATCGTCGCGGTACCGTTCGAGCGCATGACCGAGCTAGAACCGCCTGGCTGCGTGCCCCGCCCCACGTTGATTTTCTCGCCCGGCCGCACCGGCAGCACGTTGCTGGTTCGCCTGCTGCGCGCTTGCGGCGCGGCGTGCGCCAGCGAGCCGGACATGCTGGCCCAGGTCTGCCGTTTCGTGCGCGAGGACCGGCGCCGGATCGGCCTGGAGATGGAGGTGGCGCTTTTGCGCGCCTGCCTGGTCAGTCTCGGCCAGGCGCTGGGGTCGGCGCCGTTCATCAAGCTGCGCAGCCAGTGCAATGCGCGGCCCTTGCCGCTGCTGGCAGCCGCGCCGGGCGCGCGGGCCGTGTTCATGCTGCGCGGCCGCCACGCCTGGGCAAACTCGCGCCACCGCGCCTTCGCCGAGCCGCCTGCCTCGATCGCGGCCGTGCTGCGTGAGGCGATCGACGCGTTGGACAAGTTGACCGGCGCCGGCGTCCCGTTCCAGGTGGTCTGGTTCGAGACGCTGCGCCGCGATCCACTGCGCGTTCTGGTTAATGATCTAGGCCTGGCCGGCGCCGATCAACCGGTCATTCTCGCTGCTATGGCCCAGGATGCGCAGGCGGGTACGCCGATCGCGCGTGACCGCCTTGCCGGCCTGGCGGTGGATGACGGCTTCGCCGCGGCATTCGACGTGGCCTGGGCGGAAGCGCGCCAGGGAGCAGCCTGGAGCGACGCGACGCTGGGATATCTTGAGGCGATGGAAAGGCCGCTTGAGTAAGGCGGACCAAGTACCCTTGCCGCCCCCTCGACTTCTCGGCAGAACGAGGGTCCAAACCCCGCGATTGGGCGTATCCACATGGCGCGTGAAGCGCAAAACCCCGACCCGGCCAGGCCGGCCGACGCACCGATGACCACTATCAACAGGACCATCGGCGTCGAGTTGGACGATCCCGGCAATGCGGGCTTGCAGCCGCGGCACGCTATCGCCTGGGTCTTCATTGATAGCCGTTTTGCCACCTCTGTCCCGCCGGTTTTTGCCTAAGCGATGCCGGAATTCATCATTCATGTTGGGCCGCATAAAACCGGCACCACATACCTGCAGCTGAACCTGAAGAATAACCGCCCGGTGCTGCGCAAGCGGGGTATCTATTTCCCTGAATTCTGGGACCATGCGCCCGGCAACGCGGCGCAACTGCCGTTGGTAAACCACCTGCGCGAAGGCCGCGCCGACCTGCTGCAGCCGCGCTTCGAGGAATTCGCCGCCGGCGATATCAAAACGGTGGTTTTGTCGGCCGAGGATATTACCAATCTCGACGTCGCGGCACTGACGTTGCTGCGTGAGCTGATTGGCGATAATCCGGTCAGGATCGTGTTCTACCTGCGGCGCTGGTGCGAGCTTGTGCCATCGTCGTGGCAGGAGGGCATCAAGCAGGGGCACAGCTTTTCCCTGCCGGAATTCATGCTGCAGCACGTCTCGCGGCCCGACTCGTCGCGGCTGCTGAACTTCGATCTGAAACTGGGCCGCCTGGCGGACGTATTCGGCATGCCAAGCCTGAACCTGGTGGCGTATAGCGAATTGCGCGAGCGCGGCCGCGATATATATCAGCATTTCGCGGTGAACTTTCTGGACTGGGCCGGCGCCAAGCCGCTACCCAAACTGGCCAACGCGAATGCATCGCGTGACCCGCGCGAAATCGAATTGCTGCGGCGGCTGAATAGCATGGCCCGTGCCGATGGCGAGGCGCCGGCCGATAAATTGCGTGGTGTGTTCGACCGCATGCGCGGCAAACTGGACCTGGAGCCGATACTTGAGGCCATGAAGCCGTACATGCGCCGGGTGCGTTTCAACGACGACTGGCCGGTGCTGCGCATGTTGCACGAAAAACTCGTGGCGAAATACGACGCTGCGATTGTGCGCCCGAAACCGGCGCACGACCTGATGTTCCGCCCGCGCGCAACCGACCTAGCCTACGTATCGCCCGACTACGTCACAACCCCCGAGCTAGCCGCCACACTACAATCGCTGTTGTCGCAACTCACTGAACCCTAGCGCGCCCTAAATTGGCAAAAGCTTTTTGGTTCTTTTTTCAAAAAAGAACTACTTTCTTAACCATTTATCTGCAAAGCCTGCAAAGCCTGCTCCAGATCCGCAAAGCTGGGCATATGCTCATTAGGCACCATCTTACGCCCGGTTTCCACGCTCACCTGCGGCGCGTTGCCGTGCAGATGCGCCACCAGCACCGCGCGTATCACCTCGGCATATTTGCTATCCGCCAGAACGATGGCTTGCAACCGTGAAGCGCAGGGTGCCGCCATTCCATAGGCCAGCAGCACCCCCAGGAACGTCCCCACCAGCGCGCCGCCGATCATTTCACCCAGCACGGCGGGCGGCTCGTTGATGTGGCCCATTGTTTTAATCACGCCGAGCACCGCGGCGACGATCCCCAGCGCCGGCAGCGCATCCGCCATGGTTTGAATGGCGTGGCTGCCGTGCATTTCCTCAGCCAGGGTTTTCTTCAATTCGCGCGCCATCACGTCCTCGATCTGGTGCGGATCGTCGGCATTCATGCCGATCATGCGCAAATAATCACAAATCAGGTCGCTGGTATGATGGTCCTTCAGAATTTTTGGGAAATGTTTGAACGCCACGCTGTCATCCGGCTTTTCGATATGCGGTTCCAGCGCCATCGCGCCGCGCTGGCTGGCCAGGCGGGTGAACCAGTACAGCAGCGAGAGCAGATCGACATAATCGGTTTTCTTGTAGCGCTCGCCTTTCAGGATCATGCCGAAGCCAGCCAGCGTGTGCTTCACGTCGTGCATGGAATTGGCCATGATGAACGTGCCGATCGCGGCGCCCAGGATGGTCAATAATTCGAACGGCATCGACGCTATCAGCGGGCCGATCGCGCCGCCGCTGGCGACGAAGCTGCCGAACACGCAGGCTAACAGGAATGCCAGGCCGCCTAGCGTTAGCATTTACGACCAACCTAAAGGAAAGAAGACAGCGCTTCTTTTGGAAAAAAGAAGCAAAAACTTTTGCGATATTTAATGCGCTGGGGCGGTTCTTAATAACACAATTGCTATGCGGCGGTTGGCGGCGGCCAGTGGGTCCGCGGGCAGCAGCAGATCGCGGTCGGCGTGGCCGGCCACATCGCGAATCCGCGCATCCGGCAGGCCACTCTCACTGAGCAGCTTGCGCGTCGCGTTGGCGCGCTCGGCGGACAAATCCCAGTTGCTGCGGCCGGCGCCGCTATAGGGCGCCGCGTCCGTATAGCCCGCGATCGAAACCGGCTCGGTCAATTTCGCCAGGATCGGCGCTAATTTTTGCAACAGCGCTTTGGCTTCATCGTTCGGTTCCACCGACCCGGTTTCGAACATCGGACGCTTATCGGCATCGCGGATCTGCACGCGTAGCCCTTGCGGCGTCAGATCGATTGACAGTTGCCTGGCCAGCGGCGCCAACGCCGGATCGGCCGCCACCACTTGCTGCATGGCGGAGGCCGCCTGCGCGAACTCCGCCTGCTCCTGCTTGCGCTGTTCCGCCGCCAATTTCAGCGCGGCCGCCGCCCGGGCCGCGCCGGCGCCCGATTTCGCCTGTCCGCCGCCCGCGTCGGCGCCATTCGGATCCACCGCCTGGCTGTGCACACTGCGAAACACCGGCGTGTCGCTATTATCGTCCTCCACATCCACCGGCGGTGCATTGGCGTTCATCGTGGCGATCGTGCCGCGATCCGATATCGCCGGCCCATCCTCGAACGGTGAGTGGCCGCCGAACGGCTTGCCGCTGCCTGAGGTGGACCGCGAACTCGCCAAGGTGGGGCTGAAATAATCCGCCAGCCCCCGCCTTTGCGCCTCGGTGGTCGCGTTCAGCAGCCACATCAGCAGAAAAAACGCCATCATTGCGGTGACGAAATCCGCGTACGCCACCTTCCAGGCGCCGCCATGGTGGCCCCCGGCCACCACCTCCTCCTTGCGGATGATGGTTATGCCTTTCTTGTCGCTCTTCTTAGCCATGATCGCGCCCTGTCTTGCCCGCCGGCGCAGTTTGGCCGCTTGGGTTTAAGGGGTGGCTAACCGGCTTGCGGCAGCTTCACCGCCGGCATGCGGCGCGGCGCCAGCACGCGGTACAGCACGTAGGTTTCGGCCGTCACGCCGCCGCGGCCCCGCGCGAATTGCCCGATCGCCACGGCGCCGGGCCAGATTGCACGCTCCGGCAAGCCGGCATGGCGCGTGCTGCGCACCAGCAGCCCGGTTTGGCCCGCGATCGAAGCCGCCGGCAAATCGAACAGCGCCCAGCGCGGCTCCACGCCGATCACCGGACCGGGCAGACGCAGCGCCAGCTCACTGGCCAGCCCGTAATCGTCTGCCGCGACAAAGACGGCGCCCTGCGAAGCCGCCTCGCGCGCCACGTCGCGCGCCAGCTCGTCCCAGCCCGCCATGCGAATTAGCGAGAAATCCAGGTTGCGGTGCAGCACCAGCGGAGAAGCTGTCGCCTGAAGATAAAGCAGGGCCGAGATCGCCACGCCCAGCGCCGTGGCGGCACGCCAATACGGCACACCCACCAGCGCGGCGGCCAGCGCCGCCGCCGGATAGATCACCGCAGGCCAGTTCGCCTGCACGCGATCGCCCACGGCGTGCTGCACGAACACCAACGCCGGCAGCAGAGTCAGCGCCAGCAGCAACGCCGGGCCCGGTTCGCGCCACGCGCGTCGCAGGCGCCAGATTCCCACGCAGAACACCGCCAGCAGCAACGGCGTCGCCAAACCGAGCTGGCCGATCACGAGCTCGCCGACATGCGCGGCCGCCAGCGCCGGGTGCCAATCGCCGCCGCGGCCGCCTTGCTTGGCGAAGCTGGCCCAGCGATGGCCCGCGTTCCAGGCCAGCACCGGGGCGAACATCAGCGTTGCCACGCCCGTGGCCGCGTAGGGATGCCAGCGCCCCAGCCAAGGGCGCATCGATGGGCATACCGCCAGCCAGAGCAGCACGGCGGGCGCCAGCAGCGCCGCGGTGTATTTGCTGTCCAGTGCCAGGCCCGCGGCGGCACCGGCCGCCAGGAACCAGGCGCCGCGGCCGGTGGCGATCAGCCGGGCCAGGGCCGCCAGGCAGGCGGTCCAGAACAGCAGCAGGGGAGTATCCGGCGTCATCACCACGGCGCCGGCGTTCATCAGCAACGTGCCGTTCAGCATCCAGGCCGCACGGCTGCCGGTCGCGCGGTCCGGCGCCAGATCGTCGCCGGCGCGCGTCAGCAGTAGCGTGCCGAGCAGCGCCGCGAACGGGCCCAGCAGCCGCACGCCCAGCGGCGTATCGCCGGCCAGCGCGGTGCCGGCGCGGATCCACAGCGCCACCATGGGCGGGTGGTCCAGGTAACCGGGCGCCAGCGCCTTCGACCAGACCCAGTAATACGCTTCGTCGGCCGAGAGCGGCATGCAGGCCGCGACGACGAGGCGAATCAGGGTAGCGGCGAGAAGGAATGAGCCGAGGCGCATGACGCTAGGTGCTTGGGCGCGGGCGGCAAGGCAAGAGTAAGCCCGGCTGGGCCGCTCGGCCCCCCAGGCGGAAGTCATTTTCCTGGCGGTGACGCCCGCCTGGCCGGCACCATGTCACGGCCAGCGTGGTGGAGATTGAATATGCGGCGATTTTTGGTAAAGACGGCGTGCTTGGTTGCGGCCCTGGCGGTGCCAGCCAAGGCGGCCGAGCCGGTGCAGCATGAATTTGTCATCAGCAACTTCGCCACGGAGGGCAACGCGGTGCTGCCACAAGCCCGCGTCGTATATGGCACCTATGGCACACTGAACGCCGCGCGTAACAATGTTGTGGTGCTGCCATCGCATTTCATGGCGGACATGCACGGCTACGAATGGCTGATCGGGCCGGGCAAGGCGCTGGACCCGGGTAAACTATTTGTCGTGACCACCGAACTGTTCGGCAATGGGCGGTCGTCGTCGCCGAGCAATACACCAGAGCCGCTGCACGGACCGCGCTTTCCGGCGATGACCATACGCGACAACGTGACCGCCGTGCACCAATTGCTGACGGAGCAATTGCACGTCCCGCATATCCGTGTCGTGATCGGATTTTCTATGGGCGCGCAGCAGGCCTTGCAATGGGCCGTGCAATATCCCGATTTCATGGACCGCGTTGCGGCGACATCGGGAACCGCGAGGACTTATCCGCATGGCATCGTGCGGCTGGAGGGACAAATAGGGGCCATTACCCTCGACCCGGCGTTCAAAGGCGGCAACTACACGGCCGAGCCGCTGGCGGGCATTCGCGCAACGTCGCTGATCTGGCTTGGCTGGCTCTATTCGCAGGAATGGTGGCGGCAGGGGCTTTGGAAGCAGGACAATCCACCCGGGATCACGCTGCAGCAGGCCATTGACCGCGCGACCGCGGATTTCTTTTTGGGCGCGGACGCCAATAACTTGATCTTGCAGATGCGAACCTGGGAAAGCAACGACGTGGGAAATACCGCAGGTTTCAACGGGGATACCGAGGCGGCGCTGCGGTCGATCAAGGTGCCGGTGCTGTATATGCCGTCGGCGACCGATTTATATTTTCCGGTGGAGGATGCGGCTTACGAGGCAAAGTTCATTCCGCATTGCATTTTTCTGCCAATTCCGTCGCTCTGGGGGCATCCGGCCGGCGCCGGTGCCAGCCCGGCGGATCTGGCGTTTCTGAACCGGCATATCGGGGATTTTATCGGGGCGCCTTGATGCCAGGGGTGACGTTACAACATAAGGCAAGCGCTTCTTTTGAAAAAAGGAACAAGAAATTTTTGTACGGCTGTCGCGGACTAGTTGGTTACAGCCACGAAAAAGTTTCTTGCTTCGTTTACTCGGTTGGATCTCGCAGTGCTTCCGCCAGTGGCGCCAGCCACGGTTCGAAATGACGCCACCGCTCCAGGGAGTCGCGGAAGACCGGTTGGCACACCTGGTCGCTTCCGTCGGAGTCCCAGAAGCGCAGGCAGGCGGTTTCAAAGGGCAGGCCGCAATACGCCAGCAATGCGCGAATTTCCGCTTCGGTATCGTTCACCAGATTTTCGTAGGACAGGGGATGCACACGTCCAGGCAGCACGCTGTCCCAATGGCGCATTAACCCCGTATAGGCGGTGTAATAGCGGCCGAGATCGGCAAGATCGTAGGAGAATTCTGCTTCGCCGGGCAATATCTGCCTGAACATGGCGAAGCAGGCCGCCATGGGCGCGCGGCGCACATCGATTATTTTGGCGTGCGGAAGAATGAGGCTGATCAGGCCAACCTGGAACCAGTTCCACGGCCACCGATCGACGAAATAGGGTTTGCCGCGCAACCGGTAGGCAGCGGCGCGCTGCATGTAGGCTTGTCCGAGTGCAGCCAGTTGCGGCGCCGAAAGATCCATCACGCAGGCGGGAAAATCATCGCGCGTCAGGCCGCGCCCCTGCACGAGATCGCGCACGACGTCGTCCATGACCGTGAGGCCCGGCGTCGCCTCTATTTGGTCGTGGCTGGCCAGGATTTGCTCAACGAGAAGCAGCCCGGCCCGCGGCATGCCCACCAGAAAAATCGGTGTCGCTGCGTGCGCCGGGGCTGCATGCGGCGTGCGTGACGCGACGTTCTCAGGCGAAAAAACTGCCTTTGTACGTGCCGCGCGGGCGATGCCGGTGGCGGCGTCGTGGCGGCGGATCGTCGTGGGATCACGGAACAACGCCGCGCCCCTCTGATACGCTGCGAAGCTACCCTCGTAATTGCCGGCGCGCTCCAGCGCGTGCGCCAGGGCATATTGCATTTTGCGGCGGCTCGACGGCTCGAGCGCGGTAATCATCAGATGCGCGCGCATCGCCGGAATATCGGTCGCGGCCAGGGCGTCGCCGCCTAGCTCCGCCAGGCCCCAGTAGGCCTCGCCCATGGCAGGATCGAGCGTCAGGCAGGTGCGATAGGCCTGGATGCTTTCGTCGCGGCGGCCGGCATAGTGCAGCGCCTCCGCATAGGCGAACTGGACTTTCGGGTTGCGCGTTTTTTTCTCGCGCAGGATGTCCATTTCCGCGACCGCGGCCTGCACGTCGCCCAGCGCCCGGAAACACGCCGCGCGCAACGACCGGTATTGCGGGCCGGACGGCGTCTGGGCAATCAGCGTGTCGGTTTCGGCGAGCGCGCGGGCGTATTCATGCCGTTCGAATAGCAAAGTTGCCAGGTCCGCGCGCGCGGCAATGTAGCCTGGCGTGCGGGCAACCACGCGTTCCAGCAGCGCCAGCGCGACGCGCCGGTTACCTTGCTCCCACTCCAGTAGCGCCAGCAGGCGCATAGCGGCGACGGCATCGGGGCGCTCCAGCAGCAGATCGCGCAGACGATCCATTTGTTCCGGTGGCGGCGCCGCGCCCAGCTGCTCGCGCAAGCGTTTCTCGGCCATGGCGAGTTGCGTCTGCGGACGCCTATCCTGGACCGCTTGCCAAGGTGCTTCGGCGTCGCCCAGGCTGTCCGCAGTCGCGGCCGCGGCGTCGGACGCGGCATATTCGCCGGCGGCATTGAACTGCTCGGCCAGCTTGCGCCAAACGGCTGCTTGTTTGGGCGCCATCCGTGCCACATCGCACAGCGCGGCGATCGCTGCCTGGTGGTGCCCCATGGCGGCAGCGGTCAGCGCAAATTCGAGGAGCTGCGGTGGGCTGAAATGGCTTCCGGCCACCGCAGCTTCTCGGCCGGCTGCGGTTTCCGGCGCGATGGAGGACTCAGCTCGAGGGTCGGAACGCATCACGCGGGGATTACCTTGCATGCCAATGACGGTCGCGGCCCGCCATACGCGGGCGGCCGGCGCAGGGTAAGACCCGGGTGCCGGGCGGGCAAGCAAGCGCCGGCGTGGGGTGGCAAAGGAAGGTGTTCTTGTTTGAAAAAAAGAACCAAGAAACTTTTCACGGCTGTCGCCGACTACTCCGCGACAGCCCCAAAGTTCTTGCTGCTTTTTTCAAAAGAAGCGCTTCCCTTGCGTCTCCGTGCCCCACCCTTCGGCCACTAAGTGACCGCGCCTTGACGCAGGTGCCGGATGGCTGCGTTCAGGTCGCGGATAACACGGTTCTGGTCGGCGACGCTGGCGCGCAGCACCTCCGTCTCCACCAGCAACGGCTGCACCTGCTGTTCGAACTCGGCCAGGCACGCGCAGAAGCCGCGCAGGTCGGTGTCGAAAGTGTTGGCAGCGGCCGCGCACAGGATCAGGCGGTGCAGGCGGGCAGCCAGCGGGCGGGCGGGCTCGGCCGGCGCGTCGTGGCGCAAGTTGGGATCGATCAGGGCCGCCAGCGCATGCGGAGGCAATGCCGGCCGCGCCACCCAGCCGGCCAGGCGCGCGGTGGTTTCCGCGGGTTGGGTAAACCAATGTTCGTAAGGAATAACGCAGACCGGATCGGCGCCCAGATCGGCGATGGCCTGGGCATTGTAGACCAGCCAACGGTATTCCGCCTGCGCCTGCGCCATTTGGTCGCGCGCCGAGAGCGAGCGCGCCACCTGGGCCGGGTTGCGCAGGCAGAAGATGAAGCGGGGCGGGGCGCCAACGTCCTGCATGATCTGGCGCCAGAGCGGCAGCAGGCGTGCGGTGCGTGGATCCTTGAAGCCCCAGGCGCCGGCAGGTGCGAGTTGCGGCGCTAACCAGCCCGCCAGCGCGGCGCGGATCGATTGCGTGCGGGGATCGTCGAGCCAATGCGGCGGCAGGGCCAGCGCGTGCGCGGAGTCCGACCAGGATCGGCCGAAATTCGCAAAGACCTGGTCGTTCAGGTCGTTGATGCGGGGGCGCTCCCAGTGGCCACGGCGATTATTCGGCGATGCGCCCGGGTCGGCCGCCATGTTGACGCCCATGGCGTGCAGCAGGTTGGCGCAAAGTGAGGTGCCGCTGCGGTGCATGCCGAGAACGACGATGACGTGCTGTCCCATCGGGTTATACAACCTGGACGGGAAATTTTTGCAAGCTTGCCAGTCTCCTGTCCGGCTACGCGCGGGCCGGGGAAACTAGGCGGACTTATGCATGTGAGGCGTGCTTTGGCCAGCGCAGGGCATGAAAAACGATCAGCACCGTGAGCATGATTTCGGCGGTCACTACGATCTTATAGAACAACGGCGAGCCAAACAGCGTGACCGCTTCAATGGCGGTATACACCAGCCCGACAACCACATTCAGCCAGCGGCTGACCCAAGGCGTAATAAGTGCCGACAGGGAGATCATCAGCGCTGGCACCGCAAGCATTATGGCCAATCCGGCCAGCACAGGGTCGGTCGCCTGTCCCATTGGGCCCAGGCGCCCTTTCGCCATGTCGTCGATCGTGCCCGGAGTGTACATACTGAAGTAATCGTTATAGATATAAAGAAACATTACCGAGGCCCACAGGAGGGCCAATTTGATGCTTGTCGGTGGCCTGAAATCCTCGAACTTGCTTTGAACATGATTGGTCATTGCAGTATCCGTAGATTAGGCCGACGCATCCGCAAGAAAGCGCTTCTTCTTGAAAACAGAAGCAAAAACTTTTGCTCGGCTGTCGCAGACTAGCCAGCGACAGCCTTGCAAAAGTTTTTTGGTTCTTTTTTGCAAAAAAGAACTACTTTCTTGCCTGCGGTAAACTTACCGATCCAGGTCGCGGAACTGTCGGCGCAGATTGGCTTCGCCATCCATGGCTTCCTGTTCCATACGGGACAGGCGGCGATCGAGGCGATAAAACCGGTCCGTCAGGCCATCGCGATCCCAGCTTGGACGAGGCGCGGGGGCGCCCGAGCCGCGCAAGTCGCGCCAGGTGCCGGGGTTCGGACTGCGGAGCCACGCCGCGGCGCCGAAATAGACGATCACGGCCAGCAGCCAATGCATCAGCAGCAGCACCACCGCGGCGACTCGGATGGTCCAGGCCGGGAAGCCGCTGCGCGCGGCGAGGTTGGCGCAGACGCCGCAGATCATCTTACGGGGCTGTTGAAACGTATCGAACATGGTTTGGGCCTGCGCGTTCATGGGTTTCTACTCCTGCTGCGCCAACCGGGCAGCTCGCTATCCAGCAGCATTTCCAGGCTATCGATGCGGCGCTCCATGCGCTGGGCGGTGGCCATCAGCGCCTCGGTTTGCGCCTGATCCTGCGGATTGGGGGATTTCGACACCCCACCCCGCAGCAGGCGCAGAAGCACGATTGCAATCACCGGCGATAGAAAGACGATCGCGACGATCGCTACCGCGGTTTGGTTGTCGTCCATCCCTTATGCCCCCCTTGGCACGAATACGTGGGCGTTTGGGATGTTTACTCTGCCTTCTCGGCCGTTGCAGCCGGCATCGAGTTGCCGAGCCGCGCCTTCAGCGCCTGCAGCTCGTCCTCAACGCCCACGCCGGCTTCAAGGCTGGCCAGTTCCTGTTCCAGCGTTGGCGGCGCGCCTGCGGTGCCGTTGCGGCCCAGATCGTAGGCTTCAACGCGGCCTTCGAGCTGGTCCAGGCTTCGCTCGGCCGCTTCGAAGCGGAAGAACGCGTCGCTGATCCGGTCGTCATGCAGCTTTTCACGGACCTTCAGGCGGTTGCCGGCAGTGGTGCGGCGGGCGGCCAGGGTGCGCTCGCGCGCCTTGGCGTCGGCCAGCTTGGCCTGCAGCTTGCTGATGTCCTCATTCTGCTGCGCCAGGCCACCCACCAGCTGGGCGATTTGCGGCTCCAGCACGGCGCGGGCCTGGGCGCGGTGGGCCTTGGCCAGCAGCGCGCCGCGAGCCAGATCCTCGCGGCCGCGGGTCAAGGCCAATTCGGCCTTGCGCTGCCATTCATCTTCCTCGCGCTTCAAGGCTTCGACTTTGCGTTCCAGGTCACGGCGCTCGGCGATCGTGCGCACGGCGGAGGAGCGCACTTCGACCAGCGTGTCCTCCATTTCCTGAATGATCAGGCGGATGATCTTCTCGGGGTCCTCGGCGCTGGCCAGGATGGAGTTCAGGTTGGAGTTCACGATGTCGGCGAGGCGGGAGAAGATGCCCATGACGGCGGGTCCTTTCTGATCAAGTCGTTATTAGTAAGCGAAGAACATCCAGGCCAGGGCGCCGAACGGCACCAGGGCAAGGGCGAAGCGGGCGGCGGCGCCGGCGGCCTGAGTTGCGATCGAACCATCGAACGGGGTGCTCGGCATGGCGGCACGCTTTTGCATGAAGCGCGGCATCGCGAAGTTGATTTTGCGGTCGCGCGGGGCGGCATGGATCAGCGAGCTGTTCAGGCCGCTCAGGGTGGTGACATAAGGCATGACAGAGTCTCCTGAGTAAAAACTGTTGGCCGTTGGTGGCCTACCAGAGTGATTGCATCTGCCGTGCCAGAGACACGGTGGCGATCTAACCAAGTGAATTTGTTCATAAAATTGTTGGCGTTGCGCGGCGCGGGCGGATGCGGCTAAGCTTTGAGCGCCAACTTATGGCGAAAGACGCAGAGACATGGCGCGTATTGCAAGCCAACCCGATACCGAGACCCCGATCGGCCAGGCACCGGCGTTCCTGGATATGCTCGCGCATATATCCCTGGTGGCGCCGCTGAACCGGCCCGTGCTGGTGCTGGGCGAGCGCGGCACCGGCAAGGAACTGGTGGCCGGCCGCATGGCCTATCTATCGCCGCGCTGGGACGCTCCCTTCATCAAGCTGAACTGCGCCGCCCTGCCCGACACGCTGCTGGATACCGAGCTGTTCGGGCACGAAGCCGGCGCCTTCACCGGCGCCCAACGGCGGCGGCCGGGCCGGTTCGAACTGGCCGACAAAGGCACGATTTTCCTCGACGAAATCGCCACCGCGTCGCCCGCCGTGCAGGAGAAATTGCTGCGCGTAATCGAATACGGCCAATTCGAACGCGTCGGCGGCAGCGAAACAATACGGGTGGAAGTGCGCGTGGTGGCCGCCACTAACGTTCATTTGCCGTCATTGGCCGCACAAGGGAAGTTCCGGCCCGATCTACTGGACCGGCTGGCCTTCGATGTGGTGACGGTGCCGCCGCTGCGGGCGCGGCGCGAGGATATCATGCTGCTGGCCGATTATTTTGCCAAACGCATGACGTCGGAATTGCAGCGGGATTACTTCGCAGGATTTACGCCGGATGCCGCCAATGTGCTGACGCGGCATAACTGGCCCGGCAATGTGCGCGAATTGCGCAACGCAGTGGAACGCAGCGTGTATCGCATGACGGACCCGGAGAAGCGGCTGGCCGATATCATTCTGGACCCGTTTGCCAGCGTGAACCGACTGCCCGACGTGCTCGACAGGGACGCCGGCGCAGCCCCGGCTTCGCCCGCCTCCCCGGCCCTGCCGGTCCCGTCCGCGCCCTCACCAAGCGGCGATAAGCTGCCCGACGGCGGCTTCGCCGACGCCACGCGCGCCTACGAGGCGCAATTGCTGCGCCAGGCGCTGGAGACATGCCGGTTCAACCAGGCCGAAGCGGCGCGCCGACTGGGGCTAAGCTACTACCAATTCAGGCATCACCTGCGCGTTCACGGCATGCTGCCGGGGACGCCGGGGAAGGGTGAGAGCGCGGACGCAGCGTAAGCAAGGCTAGGGAAGAACTGGGGGGAATGAAGCCATTCCCCCCAGCCCCCCCGTCTCCAGTTAAGAGCGCGCTGCGACAGCCGCCGGGGCTGAATTGCGACGGGGGGTCTGGGGGGACCGGCACGGTCCACCCAGCGCTTAGGCTAACTTGATGGCCCAAGGCGTATGGTCTACAGCGCCGCCGTCCGTAACACTCGCGTCGGGGCCACGATAACCCTGGCTGGGCCCTGCCCTGGCACAAGCGCCGCAGCGCGCCCCTCCCATGTCGAAAGGATTTTTAATGGCCCGCAACAAGATCGCCCTGATTGGCGCCGGCAATATCGGCGGCACGCTGGCCCACCTCGTGGGGCTGAAGGAACTGGGCGACATCGTGCTGTTCGACGTGTTCGGCGGCGTGGCGGCCGGCAAGGCGCTGGACCTGGCGCAGAGCGGCGCGGTTGATCTGTTCGACGCCGAAATCGCCGGCGGTTCCGACTATGCCGCCATCAAAGGCGCCGACGTCGTGATCGTAACCGCCGGTTTCCCGCGCATGCCCGGCATGTCGCGCGACGACCTGCTCTCCAAGAATGCCGGCGTGATCAATCAGGTCGCCGACGGCATCAAGCAATACGCACCCGATGCGTTTGTGATTGTCATCACCAACCCGCTGGACGTGATGGTGTGGCAGTTGCAACAGCGCAGCGGCCTGCCCCCGGAAAAGGTCGTCGGCATGGCCGGCGTGCTGGATAGCGCGCGGTTCAAGCTGTTCCTGGCGCAGGAATTCAAGGTTTCGGTGGACGACGTCACCGCCTTCGTGCTCGGCGGCCATGGCGACACCATGGTGCCGCTGATCCGCTACTCCACCGTGGCCGGCATTCCGGTGCCCGACCTGATTAGCATGGGCTGGACGACGCAGGACAAGATCGACGCAATCTGCGCCCGCACCGCCAATGGCGGCGGCGAAATCGTGAAGCTGCTCGAAAAAGGCAGCGCCTTCTACGCGCCGGCCGCCAGCGCCATTGCGATGGCGGAAAGCTACCTGAAGGACAAGAAGCGTGTGCTGCCCTGCGCCGCGCTGCTGACCGGACAGTATGGATTGAACGACCTGTATATCGGCGTGCCCGTGGTGATCGGCGCCGGCGGCGTGGAGCGCATCGTGGAAATCAAGCTGAACGCCGCGGAGCAGGCGATGTTCGATAAGTCGTGCGATGCGGTGCGTAAGTTGATCGAGGACTTTAAGAAGCTGGACGTATAGTGAAGGAAAGCGGTTCTTTTTTGAAAAAAAGAACCAAAAAACTTTTGCACTTCTGTCGCGTTGTAGTCCGCGACAGCCGTGAAAAAAGTTTTTGCTTCTTTTTTCAAAAAGAAGTGCTTCCTTCCTTTGAAATGACCAATCATCAAAGGTCGGTATGATATGAATATCCACGAATACCAGGCCAAGGAATTGCTACGCGGTTACGGCGTGGCCGTACTGGAAGGCCACGTGGCCTGGACGCCGGAAGAAGCCGTGCAGGCCGCGGCGAAATTGCCAGGCCCGGTATTCGTGGTGAAAAGCCAGATCCACGCCGGCGGCCGCGGCGCCGGAAGGTTCAAGGACGATCCGAACGGCAAAGGCGGCGTGCGCCTGGCCAAATCGGCCGAGGACGTGCGCGCGGCGGCGGAGGCGATGATCGGCCACACGCTGGTCACCAAGCAGACGGGGCCGCAGGGCCGCGACGTGCGGCGCATCTATGTCGAGGCCGGCTGCGAAATCGAGCGCGAGCTGTATTTCTCGCTGCTGGTGGATCGCGCGGCCGCGCGCATCGTGCTGATGGCAAGCACCGAAGGCGGCATGGAGATCGAGGAAGTCGCTGAGCGGCATCCGGAGAAAATCCAGCGCGTGCATGTGGACCCGGCGACCGGATTTTTTCCCTATCAGGGCCGCCGCCTGGCTTACGCACTGGGGTTGAAGGGCAAGCAGGTTGGCGCATTCGGCCGCTTCGCCGAGGCGATGTATAAGGCGTTCATCGCACTTGATTGCGCCATCGTGGAGATCAATCCGCTGGTGGTGACCAAGGCGGGCGATGTTGTGGCGCTCGATGCGAAAATCAGTTTCGACGACAATGCGTTGTATCGGCACCCTGAGCTTGCGGCATTGCGTGACGAGGCCGAGGAAGATCCCAAGGAACTCGAGGCGCAGAAATTCGACCTGAATTACGTGGCGCTGGATGGCGCGATCGGCTGCATGGTGAATGGCGCGGGACTGGCCATGGCGACGATGGACATCATCAAACTGTATGGCTCATCGCCGGCGAACTTCCTCGATGTCGGCGGCGGCGCCACGCGCGAGAAGGTGGCCGCAGCCTTCAAGATCATTCTGTCGGATCCCAACGTTGAAGGCATCTTGGTGAATATTTTCGGCGGCATCATGCGCTGCGACGTCATCGCGGAAGGCGTGGTTTCGGCCGCGCGCGAGGTTTCGCTGAACGTGCCGCTGGTGGTGCGGCTGGAAGGCACCAACGTGGCGCTGGGCAAGGAAATCCTGGCGCAATCCGGCCTGCCGATCATTTCGGCCGATAACCTGGCGGATGCCGCCGAAAAAATTGTGCATGCCGTGAAAGAGGCCGCATAACATGGCCATCCTGGTCGATCGCAACACCAAAGTTATTACGCAAGGCTTCACCGGCGCGCAGGGCACGTTCCATAGCGAGCAGGCGCTGGCCTAT
>Ga0302319_10011712_pt1 | contig 16614 bp, 9 predicted proteins | sample Bog_T0_2_FD_203319 | JGI IMG/M metagenome (GOLD analysis project Ga0302319, IMG submission 203319) | Peat permafrost microbial communities from Stordalen Mire near Abisko, Sweden - Bog_T0_2 | ecosystem: Environmental > Terrestrial > Soil > Wetlands > Peat | place: Sweden: Abisko, Stordalen Mire...
TAATGAACGGGTCCAGCCAGTTTTGGAAATTGACGACGAGCAGAAAATAAATCAGCACAATGGCGCCGATCAATCCCACGCCGAGGCCCAAGTAACTGCTCTGCATGGTTTCCGCCTGGCCGCGAATCACCAGACTGGTTCCGCGCGGAAGGTTTTTGCCCGCCTGCGCGAGCACGGGGTTAATGTCGTCAATGACCCCGCCCAGATCGCGGCCGTCCACATTTCCAAAGACGTCGATCACCGGCATGACGTTGAAGTGGGAGACGACCGGCGAAATATTTTCGCGGACCAGCGTGCTCATGTTTTCCAGGATCTGGGCCCCCTGCGCGGGAGTTCGTCCCGCGCTAATCGGCATCGACTCCAACTGGTCGATCGAATTCACCGAATATTCGGGTGCCCGGACATTGATCAAATACTGGATGCCGAATTTGGGATCGAGCCAGTAGGACGGTTGGACCTGGCTGCTGCCGCTTAGGCCGAGCAACAAAGAATTGGCCACATTTTGTTCCGTCAACCCGAGATCGGCCGCCTTCGAGCGATCGACCTCCACGGTGAATTGCGCCCAATTGTTCGGCTGTTGCACGCGGACGTCCACGGCTCCGGGAATCTTTTTAATTTGATCCGCCAACTGCACGGCGATCGCGCGGTTGCCATTCAAGTCGCGTCCCACGACTTGAATATCGAACGGCGCGGGCAAACCAAAATTCAAGGTCTGACTGACAATGTCGGCGGGCAAGAAATAGAACGTGGTGCCGGGAAATTCCCGGTTCAAGCGGGCGCGCAGATGCCGCACGTATCCGGGCGTGGGATGATGGCCGGGTTTGAGCGTGACCAGAATATCCGCATCACCCGGCCCAATGACACCGCTAGTGTTGTAACTCAGATTGATGGAGGAGTTGGGAATGCCAATGTTATCCAAGATGCCACCCAATTCCCGCTGGGGAATTTCCTTGTGAATGGCCTGGTTGACCCGGTCCGTCAGGCGCTCCGTTTCTTCAATGCGGGTTCCCGTGCGGGCCCGCACATGCAGAAGAAACTGCCCGGCATCCACGGAAGGGAAGAAGTCGTGGCCGAGCACCTCAACCAGCATCCAGGACGCCACACACAGGATGAGAAAACCCAGGGCAAAGGTGCCGCGATGCTCAAAGCAGCCCGCCAGTATCTCCCGGTAGCCATGACGAAATTTTTCGAAACCAGTTTCGAAACCACGCTGTAATTTTATGAACGGACGCACCAGCCAGGGGCGGTGCGATTCATCCTGGGGTTCGCGATGGGTTTGGACGTTCCGATAAAACCACATGACTAAAGTTGGCACCAGCGTCCGGGATATGACGTAACTGGCGAGCATCGCGAACACCACCGCCTCGGCCAGCGGCACGAACAGATAGCGCGCCACGCCCGCCAGGAAAAACATGGGAACGAAAACGATACAGATACAGAGCGTGGAAACAAATGCCGGCAGGGCGATTTCCTGGGAACCCACTAAAATTGCTTCCTGCAAGGGCTGGCCGAGCGCCATATGGCGGTGAATGTTTTCGATGGCCACGGTGGCATCGTCCACCAAAATACCGACCGCCAGCGCCAATCCGCCGAGCGTCATCAAATTGATCGTTTCACCCAAGGCACTTAAAATCGCGATGGAGCACAGGACGGAAAGCGGAATCGAGAGCGCGATGATGAAGGTGCTGCGCCAGGAGCCGAGGAACAGAAGGATCATCAAGGCGGTCAAGGCGCCGGCGATAATACCTTCACGCAAAACCCCGCTAATGGCCGCGCGCACAAACAGGGACTGATCCGCGAATTCGCTCACGGACAAATCGGGGGTCACCGAGGACATCACATGCGGCAGGGCCGCCTTCACATTGCGCACCACCTCCAGCGTGGAGGCCGTGCCCGCTTTCATGATGGTCAGGAGGGCGCCGCGCACGCCGTCCTGGCGCACCGCGTTTTGCTGCGGCATGTAACCGTCATGCACCTGGGCCACGTCGCTTAAGTAAATCGTCGCGCCATTAACGACCTTGATCGGCAACTGGTTCAAATCGTCGATGAGCCGGGGATTGGAGTCGACCGAGACGTTGTATTCCACCGACCCAATCTTGGTGGTGCCGCTGGGAAGGATGATGTTCTGGGCGTTGACGGCGTTGACCACATCCTGGGCAATCAAATTTTTTGACTTCAAGGCCGGCAGGCTGAGGTCCACCGAGACCACGCGGGTCTTACCGCCATAGGGCCAGGGGATCATGGCGCCGCGCACACTGGACAAACCGACGCGCACCTGGTTGGCGGTCACGTCGAACAATTGCTGCTCGGACATCTTCGGGCTGCTGAAGGCGTACTGCAAAATCGGCACGGACGAGGCGTTGTATTGGATGATCAGCGGCGGGGTCATGCCGGCGGGCATTTGCTTCAACACCGTCTGGGCGGTGGCGGTGATCTGGGCGACGGCGGAATCCACGGAGGCGCCGGGCTGGAGAAACACTTTTACGACCGCGATGCCGTTGTACGAGGTGGATTCAATGTGCTCAATGTTATTGACCGTCACCGTCAAAGAGCGCTCATGGGTATAGGTGATGCGCTGCTCCATTTGGTGGGCATCCAAGCCGGTGTATTGCCAGATGATGCTGACCACCGGAATATTGATGGACGGGAAAATATCAGTCGGCGTGCGGAGCAATATAAACGGCGTCACCAGCACCAGGAGCAACGCTGCCACTACAAAGGTGTAGGGGCGGCGCAAAGCAAGTTGAACGATCCACATAATGACTCTTAAAATCTAAAAAGCGCGCGCTGTTTTTTGACAATACGCGGCTCGCGGCTGGCCTTTTCCCCCGGAAAAAGTTCGCCAATATCTTCGTTTAATTCTTAATTGGTTGCTTCTTGAACAAACTGACCGAGGACGGCAATGGCACGATCCAGTCGCGCACTCCACGGAAAACCGCAATTGATCCGGATATAGTTATGAAACTTGCCCTCCGGCGAAAACACCGGCCCGGGCGCAATACTGATCCCCGCGGAGCGGGCCCGCTTGGCCAGCTCTACGGCATTCACGGTCTCCGGCAATTTGCACCAGAGCAAAAACCCGCCCTGCGGCCGGGACAAACAAATGTCCGCCGGGAAGTTTTCGACGATCGCCGACCGCATCCGGTCTACCTGCTGGCGGTAAGATTGCCGCAACGTCCGCAGATAACGGTCATAGCCGCCGTTTTTCAAAAATTCGGCCACGGTCAGGCCGGTCAGCAAGGGGCTGCTGAAGGTCGTGGCCCGTTTCAAATTAATGGCTTTCTCGTGCCAGCGGCCGGCGGCCAGATACCCAACGCGATAACCCGGTGCGAGCGTTTTTGAATAGGAACCGCACAGGAGCACGGAGCCGTCCGGATCATGCGCCTTCAGGCAGCGGGGACGCGGGCCGGCGTGCTGCAGGTCGCCGTAAATATCATCCTCCACAATGGGCACCCCATGGCGGACGAGCAATTCCACCGCCGCTTTTTTCCGCTCTTCCGGCATCAAACAACCGGTCGGATTGTGAAAATTGGGAATGAGCACACAGGCGGCCAGGCGCGTTTTGCGCACCACTTTGGAGAGAATTTCAAGGTCGATGCCCGTCGCGCAATCGCCCGGGATGGGCATGGCCTTGAGCTGCATCTCCCGCAAAATCCGGGCGAGGCCAAAATAGGTGGGCGATTCCACCACCACGGTATCGCCGGGCCGGCAAGTCAGTCGCAACGCCAGCGAAACCGCTTCGGTGGCGCCCAGCGTGATCAAAAAATCGTCCGCCGTCAGGCCGCAGCCCCATTCGAGGGACCGCCGCGCCAGTTCCCGGCGCAAGGTTTCGTTGCCCGAAATCGTTTCATAGGCGGCGCTGGCCGGGCCCAATTTCCGGGCCACGGCGGCCATCGTGCGCGCCAAGCGAATGCCCGGCAGCAGATCGTTGGAAGGAATCGCCGCCCCCAAGGGAACGATGTTAGGATTCGTGTGATCGGCCATCAACGATTCCAGCGGGTCGGTATAGGCGAAATTGGTAATCTTGAGCGCCTTAAGGTTTTCGGCGGGCTGCGGAACCGGCGTGAGGGCCTGCGAACGCACGTAAAAACCAGATCGCGGGCGCGCCTCGATCAGACCGCGCGTCTCCAGAGTCACGTAGGCCTGCAAAGCGGTGGGAATGCTAACACCTTGCTGGGAGCTGAATTGCCGGACGGAAGGAATCCGCTCGCCGGGACGCAGCGAAAAATCGCGAATCATGACCTCAAGCCGACCGGCCAGTTTTTGATAAACTGGTTCGCCATCGGATTTGGTCACTCTGTTCATGCACACAAGATTCCCCAGAAGCGCCAACTTGTACAGATACAGAAAAGTGAAAACTGTACTTATACAGATTTCGAAATTCGCAGTCTGTGAAAAGGTGCGGGCGACTCCATTGCGATTGCCGGCGGGGCACCCAATTATTATCCAAGGCTTGAGCGATTCAAGATTTCAAACACAATGAGGCAACCCAAAAAACGGAACCTTGGGCCAAGAAAAGGTGAGAAAATAATTGATTAGTTTTCCTCTCACCCTCTTTTGGCCATCAATAAGCAAATTTTATTCCACTTGTTTAAGAACGAAAAACACATAACATTTTTAAAATAAACGTATTATAAATTATATTGTCATGATTATTTCCAACGTAAAACGGTTTTGTCACCACACATTACGCTCGCGGATATTGATGTAAACTACTTATTGTAAGCATTTTATCCATTTTAAGCGGTTTTAAAACCGTATTTTGTCGGTATAATTTACACTGGTTTTTGAAACTTTATCCTATTGTTATTAAACTGTAATACTTTTTATATGCTTATTTTAAACAACTTACATAGACGAAGACGCAAATGTATAATTTGGCATTTGAACTGCTTAAAGCTTGGCAAGGTTTAGTAAAAATATAACAAATGAAAAACATCTTCACACTAACAGTTGCAGCGGCGGTCCTGGTCTTTGCTGCTCAAGCCACTCAAGCGATTCCGGTCACCGGTACGATTGGTTTCACCGGTCAGGCCACCTATGACAATAGTACCGTTGGCACGGCCACCGCAGTCGATGCCTGGTTCAATACGGTCGTTAACGGTACGAGCGGTTCGTTCACCTCGGTGGCACTGAACGCCCCCGTAACCATCACCGCGCCCTGGAGCTTTACGACGACGTCGACGATTAACCCGTTCTGGACCGCCGGCGGTTTCACCTTTGAATTGATCTCCTCTGCCATCGTGACCCAAGGCACCGGTTTCGTGTTCGTCAACGGCACGGGCCTTGTTTCCGGCAACGGCTATGATCAAACCGAATTGGACTGGAATTTCAGCAGCCAAGGTAATGCGGTCACTACCACGCCAAGCTGGACTTTCTCCGCCTCGTCGCAATCCATTCCGGACGGAGGCACCACCATGCTGCTCTTGGGCGCCGGCCTCTCGAGCATCGCGCTGATCAAGCGAAAATTGTCCGCCTGATATAATCCGGCAGAAAATACTTAACCAATCGGAAGGCAGGGAGAAATCCCTGCCTTCTTTTATTGCCATTTCGTTGCTGTGTTTTGCGCGGATTCCTGACAAGCTAAAGCCGATGGCTGCCGGGATGATTTGATGAACTCAGCTACCTTATTTGCCTATATCAGCGCCATTTTAGGCGGCGCCCTCGCCTTTACGGTTGCTTGGAATGAGCGCCGTTCGGTGGTTTATCTCTCCTTCATCGCCGGGATGGCGGTTCTGGTCCTGGAAACGATTTTCAATGGGATTTCCCTGGATGTCGCCAGTCTGACCACCGCCCCGGAAATCCTAAAATGGCAGACGCGGCGGTTGTGGATGATGTCGTTATTGCCCGGGACATGGCTGTTTTGCAGTCTCAGCTATGGGCGGGGAAACTACCGGGAATTCCTGACGCGCTGGAAATTCGTCCTCTTGGGGATGTTTCTCGTGCCGCCGATCATCGCTTTTACCGGGAGCGGCCAGCTCATTTCCTCCATCGAACATCTGCCCAACGGGCATTGGCTAATCGGGCTGGGCCTCTATGGGGTGATCATCGTCTTTTTATTCCTGGCGGGGGGAGTGCTGGTGCTGATGAACCTGGAGCGAACGTACCGGGCATCCGTGGGGACGATGCGGTGGCGCATTAAATTCATGATTCTCGGGCTGGGAGTTTTGTTTGCGGTGCGGTGCTACACGGCGAGCCAGGCGCTCCTTTATCACAATTACGACCTGTCCCTGCAAGCGGTGGACACTGGGGCATTGTGCATCGGTTCCCTGCTGCTGCTGCGCTCTCTGTTCCGTACCGGACACTTTGCCATGGACGTTTATCCGTCGCATTCAGTGTTGCAAAATTCCCTCACGGTTTTACTGGCCGGCATCTACCTGCTGATCATCGGCGGAGTGGCCAAGCTGGTCACCATTTTGGGATTGTCCGGCGACCAGGCCTTTACGATCAAGGCCTTTGCCATCTTGTCGGCGTTGGTAGTTTTGGCCGTGTTACTGGTGTCCGACCGCGCACGCCTGCATACGGGCCGTTTTGTCAGCCGGCATTTCCAACGGCCCATTTTTGATTATCGCACCGTCTGGCGGAAATTTACGGAATCGACGGCGACGTGTGTCGGGCAAAAGGATTTGTGCCAGGCGGCGGTAAAATCGGTGACCGACATTTTCCAGGCGCTGTCGGTAACGATCTGGCTGGTGGACGAGCGCAAGGAGCAATTGGTCTATGCGGCGTCAACGTTTCTTTCCGAGTCCCGGGCGAACGCGTTGCTGCCACCGAAGGAGCAGTCGGCCAAAGTGATCCACGCCTTGAGCCGCCAGATGGAACCTGTGGACATTGACGTGGAAAAAGCGCCGTGGGGTGAAACCTTGCGCCACTGCCATCCGGAGGAATTCCGCAAGGGCGGCAACCGCGTCTGTGTTCCGATGGTGGTGGGGCAGGAAGTCGTGGGATTGCTGATCCTGGGAGACCGCGTGGGCGGCGCTCCGTTTGCGTGGCAGGATTTTGATTTGCTCAAATGCATCGGCGACCAGATTGCCGCCGGATTGTTAAATGCGCGGCTGTCGCAAAAACTGCTTTCGGCCAAGGAACTGGAGGCGTTCCAAACGATGTCAGCCTTTTTCGTCCACGATTTAAAGAACACGGCCAATACATTGAATTTGATGCTCCAAAATTTGCCGATCCACTTTGATGATCCGGCGTTTCGCGCGGACGCCCTGCGCGGGGTGGGCAAGACGGTGGCACACATCAACCGGCTCATTGGCCGCCTGAGTTCGATCCGGCACGAACTGCAGATCAAGCAGGTGGAGGCGGATCTAAACGAGGTGGTGGCCAAGGCTTTGTCCGGCTGGGAGGAAGTGGCGGGGATTGAACTGGTAAAGGAACTACATGCCCTGCCCCGCGTGCCATTTGACCCGGATCAGATGTTGAAAGTGGCAATTAATCTGATATTTAATGCGCGGGAAGCGGTTCCCCGCGAAGGCCGGGTGGTGATCCAAACCAGCGTATTCAACCAATGGGCGGTGCTGGCCGTGACGGACAACGGATCCGGCATGACGCCGGAATTCATGGAGAGGTCGTTATTCCGGGCATTTCAAACCACCAAGAAAAACGGACTCGGCATTGGCATGTTTCAAAGCAAAATGATCGTCGAGGCGCATAAAGGCCGGATTGAAGTCGAAAGCGAACCCGGCAAGGGTTCGACTTTCCGGGTTTTCCTGCCGCTGGCAATCCCAACATAATGAAACCGAAATTATTAATCGTGGACGACGACGAGGAAATTCGCACACAAATGAAGTGGGCGTTGACAAACGATTATGAGGTTTCGCTCGCCGAAGACCGCCCCTCCGCCCTGGAAGCATTCCGGAGCGTAAATCCTCCGGTGGTGCTTTTGGATTTGGGATTGCCGCCGCATCCGGGCAGTCCGGACGAAGGGCTGGCGATCCTCGCGGAACTGTTGGCGCTGGACCAGCTCGCCAAGGTGGTGATCATCAGCGGCCAGGGGGAAAAAGAAAATGCCATGCGCGCGATCGGCACCGGTGCGTACGATTTTCTCTCCAAGCCCGTCGAGATGGACGAGTTAAAATTTCTCCTGAAACGTTGTTTTCATGTCGTTCAACTCGAAAAGGAATACGCGGAAATGCAGCGGCTGGTGAGCACGGATTCGTTTGAAGGCATGCAGGGGACCAGCGCGCAAATGCGCCCGGTTTTTGAAGTGATTCGCAAGGTGGCCACTTCCGATGCGCCCGTATTAATCCTGGGCGAAAGCGGCACCGGCAAGGAAATGGCGGCGCGCGCCATCCACCAGCGGAGCAACCGCAACTCCGGGCCGTTCGTGGCCATCAACTGCGGCGCCATCCCGGAAACGCTGCTGGAAAGCGAATTGTTCGGTCATGAAAAGGGCGCGTTCACCGGCGCTCATGTCCAACGGAAAGGGCGGATTGAATCCGCCAATGACGGCACGCTGTTTTTGGATGAAATCGGCGAGATCCCCATGGCACTGCAGGTGAAGCTGCTACGATTCCTGCAGGAACAAACCATCGAAAGAATCGGCGGCCGGCAGGAAATTGCCATCAATGCGCGCGTGGTGGCGGCCACCAATGTGGACCTGAAGAAGGCCATGGCGGGGAATGGATTTCGGGAGGATTTGTATTACCGATTGGCCGTGGTGCAGGTGACTTTACCGCCGCTCCGAGACCGCGAAAGCGACATTCGCCTCCTCGCACAATATTTCCTAAGCCGCTTTGCCTCCCAGGTGAACAAACCCCAGCTCGTCTTTGATCAGGACGCGATTCGCGCCCTGGGCCGGCACACCTGGCCAGGGAATGTGCGGGAATTGGAGAACTGCGTTCGCCGTGCCGTGATCATGGCCGAAGGCCGGAGAATAACAGCGCGCGATTTGGAGCTGAGTTCGTCGTCGATGGATTCCGGCGCGGTGACGCTCAAGGAAGCGCGCGAAGCGGTGGAACGGCAAATGTTAACCCAAGCTTTGCGCAAACATGCCGGAAAGATCGCGCCCGCCGCCGCCGAGCTGGGCCTCAGCCGTCCCACCATTTATGAGCTGATGGACAAGCTCGGGATCAGCCGGGCCAAAGAATAATCCCTGTGGTTCTCCCGTAAAACCAAGCGGCTGGCCGCTATTCCTCCGGCGGCCGCTCAGAAGAAGCTGAAGCGCTCCGGGACGTAAATAATATCCGACGGCTTGAGAAAGAACTGGCGGGTATCCGTTCCTTTCATAACCGCTTTGAGATTCAACGTGAAGTGCTCCGTCGTGTTTGTCTCCTGACGAAGAACCTGGACGGCTTTCAAATTGGCGGTGTTATAATCGAACCCCCCCGCCTCCATAACCGCTTCCAAGGCGGTGATCGGATGATCCGACAATATCTTTCCCGGATGAACCACCGCGCCCGTGACAAACACCGGGAAGGAAGAAGAGACCACGGTGACCGTTACTTCTTTCGAGGCGATCTGGGATTCATACAGCTTGATCATTTTGTCCTTGAGCTGATCGGGCGTCAAACCGGAGGCATCCACTTCGCCCACCAGCGGCATGGTGATGCGCCCATCGCGGCGAATCTGCTGGGCGGTATCGAGATTGGCGTTGCCGGGAAAGGAGATACGAACCGTATCGCCCTCGCGCAAAACGATTAGTTCCCGGTGGCCCGGTTCTTCCGGGACAGCGTTGGTTTCGGGCTCCGCGGCGGCCGCAGCGGCAGTAGCCGCCGGAGGAGCTGATACCGCGGTATTCTTGTCATTCGGACTGGCGCATCCGGAAAAACCCAAAAGCGCCACCAGGACGAACGCACACACGATCCGGTTTGCGAACGACAAACCGCCCTCTAAGTTTGTATCTTTTTTCATGGAAATTTTGTTGATCTCTTATCGATGATAATGAGCTAAAATTCGATGTTGTAAAGTCCGCAATTCGACGGCGTGGCGCCCGAAAGACCGATTCAATTGGCAACTTTCCACTCGGCTGTCCCGGGCCCAATGACCGCTTAAAGAAACGAGCCGATAACATACGGTTATCGGCCCGGCGGTTGGTTGGTTTGGGGCAAAAACTATCTGGCGAAAGCAAACTTGCGACGCACGACTTCCAATCCCAGCAACGCGCTGCCCAAGAGGAACAAAGTGGTCGCCGTATCCGGAACCGAAGCGGTCGCCACGGTATAAGTGAAGGTGACGTTGCCGGTCGTGAAATGACAGTCAGGGTCGATGCCGATGTTAAAAGATCCCAAAGACAGATACGAATTCAACTCAGTCAGCTCGGAGGTCGTAAGAACGATGTTCCAGCTCAAGGTCGTGCCCACTCTCGGGAAATACTCATCGCCGAGCGCCGTAATTCTACTGCTACCGGAGTACTGCGTGGCCCAATAATCACCGGGCGCATCACCATCATTGCGGGTGGTCAAACCATGGTTCTGAATGTTTAACAAATCGGTGTAGAGATACCCATGGCCGGTCGAGCCGGCAACGGTGAGATCGACATTGTTATATGAAATCGTCGCGGCCGAGATGTATTCCCCGGCCGTAAGCGTGGGCTTAACATTCACGGCATAGGCATCGTCGCCGGATAATGTACTTCCCAAGGTTGTGGAAAGGTTGATGGTTCCGGCTTGCGCGAGGGTGCAAAGGCTGCTGAGGACAGCCAGAGCAATTAGTTTCTTCATGAAACCTCTCAAGCAACCGACATGCCAAGAAAATAAACAACAGCTAAACACTTCTAAACAAGCATATTACATTTTCACACCGCCCGGCGTTTAACCAAAAAATCTTCAACCCCAGTGTAAGAAAGTTCGACAAAAATGAAGGAACGTTCATCAAAGCGATGCAAAGTGGCCGCTGTGTACCATTTAAATACACATTCCAAATGTGTAAAATATTTCTTCAGATACAAGCGATTACTAAATAGTCACTTATCCCTACTTCAACTGGGCTAGCATTTTGCGCGCTGCGTCGGCTTGGGCGTCGCTAAGTTTGAGATCCAAAGCACGCTGGAGGTTGGCTTTGCTTTCGGCCCGGTTCTTGAGCTGGTACTGGGCGGAACCCAGATAAAAAAGTGTTTCGGCATCGAGAGTTGTCCGTGCCGCATCGCGCAATTGGCTGGCCGCACGGGAAAAATCTCCTTGCTGGTAGAGAATCAAGCCCATGGCTTTGGCCAGGCCGGGGTCGTTGGGATAAAATTCCCGGCATTTCACGCCGAAAGCATAGCCTTGAGCCAGCTTGTTCGTGTCATGAGCATAGAGGATGGTCAACTGCCTTTCCGCCGGAATGAAATCCGGGAAAGTCGCGAGGACCTTTTCATATTGGCTGCTTGCCGCCGGGGCATCTCCTTTTTGTTCGTCGATCACCCCCATCACCATCAGGGCCGGGACATAATTGGGTTCCGATTTAAGGATGTCACTCATTGCCCCGGACGAACTGATGGCCTGGGCGGGCGTATACACGAGCGCCATCAATCGGGCGAGGCGCTGGGACTCCGCCACTTGCGCCGCAGTCAGGCTTGATTGGGGGAGGCTCGCCAAAAGTTGTTGTGCTTCCGGAATCTTGCCCATGCTGTAATTCGCCTGGGCATAGACAAATTGAGTTTGCGGGGGCAGGGAACGCACCTGGGTCGCTTGCTGCAGCAGCGTGTAAGCGAGTCGATAATCGCCATTCTGATAGGCCAGATTACCGGTTATTTCCAGGACGTCCGGGTTATCAGGTGCCTGCTTATAGGCGGCGCGCGCAAAATCATAGGCTTTTTTCGGATCCTTGGCGGCGTAGAGCCGGGCCAGGTTAAGGGAGCCCGCCAGATTCTGCGGATTGGCGCGGAGCAATGCTTCGTAGGTGCTGGTCGCCTTGTCGGCATCGCCGTTGCGCTGGTAAATAGCGGCGAGTTTGGCCAGAGCGATTTGGTCATCCGGCTTGTCCCCGACCCGCTTTTCCAGCCGGGATTGGGCATTCGCATCGGCCGTTTGGGGATCGATGGCCAGAATATTCAAAACCTGCTGACTTTCCTCATGGTGATCGAATGAGGAGCTGAGCTGTAACGCCCGTTGAAGCGCATCCCGAGCGGCGTCCGTATTGCCCAATACATAATTAGCCATACCGAGGTGGTATTGGATGGAAGGTTCCCGGGGGAGGCTGCGGGCGCTGTCCTGCAGCAATTCCAAGGCGCTGGTGTAAGATCCCTTTTGAAAGGAGATCCACCCCAGGGTATCGGAGGTGGACGGATCGTTCCGCAACAAATCGTGGGCGCGCTGGGCGAGATCAAAGGCCTCATCCAGCTTCCCGAGATGTTCAGAATCCACATAGGCCAGGTTATTGAGGGCGGCGCTGATTTTGGGGTTCACGTCCAGCATCTTATGAAGTTCTTCCGCCTCCTCCTGGTATTCACCGGCCTGGTCATGAATCGTGGCGGCAAGCATCAGGGCGTTGAGATTTTTGGGGTCTTTGGCCAGCAAAGCACTCAATTTATCCGTGGCCTTGGGGTACTGCTTTTGATCCAGATATATTGAGGCGAGCAACAAATACGGCTGCGGATTATCCGGCGCCGCTTCAATGGCGTGTTGCAACGTGGCTTCCGCCTGGTTGGTGTTTCCGCTAAATTCGTAAACTTGCGCCAGCATGATGTTCAGCTGGTTATCATTCGGCCGCTTTTGCAGTTCGTTTTGTATCCTTTGCAGGGCCGTGGCGTACTGGTGACCTGCCAAATCCACATTGACCAGTCCCTCGAAGGCGGGGAAATTGGTCGGGTCCAAAACCAGCACGCGATTATATGCCGCCACCGCCTGGTCGTTTTGCTTGAGCTGCCGGTAAGCGGAAGCCTCCAGGAACGGGATCACGGGGTTTTGGGGAAGTCCTTTTTCCAAGGACTGATAAATGGCCAGGGCATCCTCAACATTCCCTTGCAGGCGATCCGCATCCGCCAGCATGAGTTGGGCTTGGGTCAATTGCGGTTGCCGGGCGATGATTCGCTTCATGGCCGCCACCACCGGCGCGGGATTGTGATTCTTAATCTGGATCTCGCCCAACAGAAAAGACGCTTCGACGTAATTTGAATTGATATCCAAGGCACGGTTCAAATTGAACTCGGCCTTGTCGAGGTCGTTCAGGTCGAGGTAAGCCTGGGCGAGTCCCAGATGGGCGTGGGGGGATTGCGGGTAAAGTTTGACCATCCGATCCAGCACCGGCACCGCTTCATCCGGCTTGCCCTCCAAAAGCTTCAGCCGGCTTTGCAGCGACATGGCTTCATAATTATCCGGATCCCGGGCGAGCATCGTATCGACCCACTTGCCCGCGTCGTCGAAATTCTTATCCTTGAGACCGATCTCAGCCAGCAAAGACATGGCGGGCAAATAATCCGGAGCTGTTTGGTTGATTCCCTCAAGGATGTGCGTGGCCGCGGCGAAATCCTTGGTGGCGATCTTGAATTGGGCGTATTGGATCTGGCGCGGAGAGCGCGGCGGAGCAAGGGCCGCCGCCTTTTGGAAATGTTCGTCCGCCTGTTTCAGATCACCACTGTTCCACAACACCGTACCCATGGCAGCTTGAGCCGCACTGGAATTGGGGTCATCGGTCAGCGCACGGTTAAAATAAGCGGTGGCGGCCTTTAAATCATGGGTCTTAAGCGCCAAGGTTCCCAAGGCCACCTGAATGGGCGCCTGGGAGCCGGCGGCATCCAGTGTCGCCAGTTTCTGCTGGGCGGTGGCGATCTCCGGGGGAGAGCTGGACGCTTCCGCCAGCAGGAGCGGCGCTTCAATATTCAGCGGCTGGTGATCCAGAACATAATTGGCCGAGTCCCGGGCGTCCTTGGATCGGCCAAGGACCGAGGAGACGTAGCCGAGGCTGAGCCGGTACTCCAAATTGTTCGTATCCAGCTCGGTGGCCTTGAGCAAGTAGGGCGCCGCATGTTGGACCCGGCCTTCATTATAATAGATCAGTCCCAACCGGCCGATCGCGTGACTGTTGAGCGGCGCGTTTCGCAGCGCATTGATATACTCTATTTCGGCCTGGTCGTATTGGGTGGCGGCGTAAAACTTGTCGGCCCGGCGCAGGTGGTAGGCTTTTTTCGCCTTGGCGGTACAGCCTGTTCCGGCCAGCGCCATGGCGGCAACGGCCATCCCCACCAGTATCAGCCTCAGGTATTTTCGCATACTATTTTTTAAGATCATTTGGCTCCGGCTTCGACTGATCTCCTCTCCTAAGATAGAACAAAAGGTAAAAGAAAGGGATCAAGGACAGCAAGAAGAACAACGGGCCGCCGCGGCGATGAATCACCGAATTGATCATCTGCGGTCCGACGTGGACGCAGAGTTCGCCAATAACAAACACCCGGAAACCATTTCGGAGCAGCGCCAAAGGAATGACGATCAGGCAAAGAACCACTCGCTTCCAGGGGCGTCTCAAGAAATAGTGACCGGCCAGCAGGCTCGTAATAAACAACACCACAGTGGAATGGATTCCGCTGCATTCCGGAGCCACCTCGATCTGGATGCCTGGCAGGCGAAAAACCAAGCCATCATTCACCATCGGGGTATCCGCAATGGTAAAAAAGACATTCGCCACTGCGGCAGACCCCTGTTGGAGGCCCGCTTCGATAAAACCCCGGAGAGCGACCGGCATCGGAACCATGAAGATCAAGAACGCCAGCGGAAAAGCGAAGGCGCGCAACGTCCGCCCGCCCAACTTCCACGCGGCGCCAGCGGCAAAAAACAAAAGGAAGGCCAGGGTGGTTTGGGCGAGGCTGTCGGCCATGGTGGCAGGATGAGCCAAGCGATGCCAGAGCAGCACGGCCACGCCGGCCACCAGGAAAACGGATATCAATCCCGTGGCCGGAGCCGGGGAGCCGGGGGGGTTTTCTTTTTCCTGCCAGATCAGGTAGGCGGAGATGAATGGAATTAAAACGATGTAAGAATAGAGTTCGTCATGGATGGCAAAATTCATAAGTTTCGCCAGCGGCAGAATAAACGCGACGACCACGATCACGGCGACGGGAGCGAAGCGGTGCCATGGCCCCGGGGAAGATACTCCAGCGGCGCGTTGATTAGGTGAGGTCATTCCCGTTTCCATGAGACCGTTAGAGTTTACTACGAACGAACTCAGTAGGTGTAGTTCAGTTCAAATCCCACCGAGGTGTTATTATAGCCAAGTCCGCCGGTGGTGGATTGATTATCGGTATACTGATAAGTCAATGACCAGGTGCCCCGCTGGCTAAAAGGATGGCTTAAGCGGGCATTGAAAGCATAGGAGTTATCCGTCCGGTTGCCGGAAAACTGGGCAATCGACTCCGTATAAGCCACGGAATTGTAGGTGAACCCCAGGTCCGCGGTAAACTTCTTGAGGAGCCGTTGGTTCAAATCAAGGCTCACGGTGGTATTTTCCGAGGACTGGGCGAGGATGTAATAACTGGAGGCACTGACTGATTGACTGGCCGTCAGGGTGATCTCCGTATCCGTGAATGGCTGGTATTGAATCGAGGCGTTAAAAATCGGGTTCAGCGAATCACTATATCCCTTAGCCAGGAACTGCTGGTCCGCAAAACCTCCCGACAAGTCCAATCTAATTTTGTTGGTCGCGCGCCAACGGAGCCGGGCTTGGACGTTTTCAAAGGTCTGGTCCGAAACGGCGTCCGCGTTGATATAGCCTCCGCTCGGCATCAGCGAAATAACCAGGCGCGGCCAAATCTGATAATTCAACGATTCCTGAACGGACCAGGAACGGGTGCCTTGGGCGGTGCTGGTATTGTTGGTGGACCCGTAGGGGTTCGTGACATAATCCAAGTTCTGGGACAGCGTGGTGTCGAGGGAGATTTTTTCGTTAACAATGTAACCCGCGGTTAAGGTGGTGGCATAGTCTTCTTCATCCGTCTGCTGACCGGTCTCCGTCAGGGGGGCGGAAGAAGAGCTGACATTCTGCGACACCCCAAAATTCCAGTCACCGAAGGAAGTGTTGCCAATGAGGCTGGCGGTATAATCAAACTCATCCTTTAGCTGGCGGCTGGAATAGTATCGCAACGTGGGAGAGTAATCGACCGACCAATGCTTTCCCAAATCCACCTTCACGCCAGGGGTTAACTGGTTGACAATCGTTCCTTGGGGATTGCCCGGTGTGGACTGCACCCCGGTGGCGTATTGGAGCGAGTAGTCAATATGCGGACGAACAATGATGTTGTCGTATTTGAAGGGATCCGGAAGATTGCCCTGGGCCTCGGCGCCGGAAGGGATGAAAACCTCCATCTGGCTGGTGGAGAGATCCTCCTGCATGGCGGGGGTGGTGAGTGGTTGCGTGGGGGCCGGACCGTTGATCACATCCTGCCCCGCCATGACCCGGCTGGCGGCAAACAATAATGTGCACCACCCGGCGTTTCTGAAAGCCTGTTTAGCCATCCTTTTATTCAGGTTCACATTCACGGTCCTCCATTTTTGAGCAAATCAGCACGACAAGCAAGGGACTTGTTGCCCAAGCAGCCGCCCGCGGCCTGCTCATTGAGGCGACGGTCCGGGGTAAAACAGGAATCGCGCATAAAGATAGGAGATGGATTCCCCCAATATTTCGCGAACTCCTTCGCTGTAATGCCACCATCGGTTCGGCTGATAATCCGGATCCGGAATGGCAATAATGCCAACGTCAACGCCG
>Ga0302319_10011713_pt1 | contig 16613 bp, 10 predicted proteins | sample Bog_T0_2_FD_203319 | JGI IMG/M metagenome (GOLD analysis project Ga0302319, IMG submission 203319) | Peat permafrost microbial communities from Stordalen Mire near Abisko, Sweden - Bog_T0_2 | ecosystem: Environmental > Terrestrial > Soil > Wetlands > Peat | place: Sweden: Abisko, Stordalen Mire...
ATACGCGCGGCTGCGGGCGTGGTCGTGCGGAAAATAATCCCACGCCTCGCCGTGCGCGGAATAATCCTCGCGCACCGTGCCCCATTGACGCTCGGACAGATAAGGTCCGAATCGTTTCCAATTCGCTTGGCCGGCGTGTTCCTCGGCGAGCCGATTTTTTTCTGTATTCATGTTTTATTTATGCAGGGCGGGACAAACCTTCCGCAGTCCTCCTTCTTCCATCAAAATTCTTTTCAGCCCCCCGTTTCAAAGCCGGGATAAAGCGTCATGCCGCCGTCCACGAAAATGCTGGCGCCGTGGATGTAATCGGAATCATCGCTGGCCAGCCAGACCGCGGTGCGGCCGATATCGTCCGGCTCGCCGATGCGCTTGTAGGGAATCAGCCGCATCAGTTCGCGATACGCTTCCGGCGTGCCCCAGGCTTCCATATTGATGGGCGTGCGGATCGCGCCGGGGCAAACCGAGTTCACCCGGATGCGATGCGGCGCGACTTCCTGCGCGATGCTTTTCATCATCAGCATGATTCCGCCTTTGCTCGCGGCGTAGTTCACGTGCCCGGCCCACGGGATGACTTCGTGGACGCTGCTCATGCAGATGATTTTTCCGGCGGCGCAACTGACTTCCTTGCGAATGCCGCGCCGCTTGAATTCGCGGATCGCCTCGCGCGAGCAGAGAAACTGTCCGGTAAGATTCACGTCGAGCACGAACTGCCAGTCGGCGAGCGTCATCTCGTCAATCGGCGCGTCCTTTTGCAATCCGGCATTGTTGACAAGAATATCGATGGTGCCGAATTCCTGAAACATTCGCTGAAACATGGCCTGCACCTCGTCCTCTTTGGCAACATTGGCGCGCAGCGCGACGGCCTTCACGCCCCACCCGGCGGCTTCTTTGACGACTTCCTCGGCGGCTTCCGGACGCGAAACGTAATTGACGACCACGTCCGCCCCGGCGCGGGCGAGCGCAATGGCAACCGCCTTGCCGATGCCGGAATTCGCGCCGGTGACGAGCGCCTTCTGCCCTTTGAGCACCTTGACGACGGACACGGCAGGCATGACGGCTTCCGGCAGATTTTGGTCGCGCAAATGCTGCTGCATCAAGTGTTCTTGTTCGGCGGGCAACGGTATAGTTCGCGCGTCAAGCGCGGGGGATGTGTTCATAATTCTGAATTCCGGGTTTTTGATACTGTTCGGGAGTTCGTCGGGCGGGAAAAGGGTTCCTTACAAAAGGGAGCGATAAATCCGTCACGGGATTCGGAAGCGCGGCCCGCAGCGCAAAATCGGCCGGGACGGAAGGAGTTTTTGCAGACGCCAGAACGGCGGCGAGAATTGAAACGCGAGCTGTCTTCATAAATATGTTTTTCCCGGAGATGAATCGCGCCCGGAGAATTCTTCACCACCACGGCCGGTCGTGGCGCCCGTGACATTTCGTGGCCACAAGTTCGCGGTCGAAGATCCAATTTTTCGCGGCCCACACACTATGGGCTAATTATTGCGGATTTCGCCAATTTCAGTGCTCAGGGGCATCGTGGCACACGCATTGCAGGAGAAGGAGACAGAATGAATACGATTGCCAAAACGAAGGTGAAGGCCAAAGGCGAACCCGCGCTGTCGAGCGACTGGGTAAATGCCCATGCCGATTACCTCTTCAACTTTGCCGTCGGTCAAATGCGCGACCAGAGCGTGGCCGAAGACCTCGTCCAGGAGACTTTTCTCGCGGCGGTGAAATCGCCGGACAGTTTCAATGGGAAATCGTCCGAACGAACCTGGCTAACCGGAATTTTACGGCACAAAATATGTGATCATCTGCGGAAAACCTGCCGGGAGCGAGCCGTGCGGGTCGATCCCCCGTCCGCAGACGACGAGGCATCCTGGGAAGAATCGTCACTCTGGCTGCATGACCTGGCGGCAGAATGCCAGTCGCCCAGCCGCCGGATGGAACTGAGTGAATTTCGCGATAATCTGAAACTCGCGCTCGGCAAACTGCCGCCACGCATCGCGCAGGTGTTCCAGCTTTACGAAGTCGAGGAATGTTCCAACCATGAAGTGTGTAAGCGGTTGAACATCTCCGAGAGCAATCTTTGGGTAATGTTGCATCGCGGTCGCAAACAATTGCGCGACCAACTTGGCGGATGGTGGTTTGGGGAACAAACGGCGCCCGCCGCCGACTAAACCGGCGCCGGGTTTTCAAATTCTAATTTTGTATTTTATGTTAAGAATTTCCGAGGCGGGAGCGCTCAACGAAAGAGTCGTCTTAAAGCTGGAGGGCCGCATTGCCGGACCTTGGGTGGCGGAAGTGCTAGACGCTTGCGAGCATTTCTTAAGGGAACACCGCGCCCTGCAACTGGATTTGGCGGGCGTGTCTTTCCTCGACCGAACCGGCACAGCCGCTATCTCCCGCCTAAAATCGCGCGGCGTGGCATTGGAAAATTGCTCCTCGTTCGTCGTCGAGCAGTTGAAGGATTTCTGACCATGCCTAGCGTTTTGGTCTTCGGATGCCCAGCTTTTGCATCCGGCTGCGGAGCGTGCTGGGATTGAGGTCCAGAATTCTTGCCGCGCCCCGCTCTCCTTCGATCATCCAGTTGGTTTGATCCAAGACCGACTCGATGTGGCTTCGTTCGACCGCTTCCAGCGCGCCGCCGGCAGCCGGCAAAGCCGCGGCGGGGGCGGCCGCCACCGAGGAAGGTTCGGGTGAAGCAGCGCGCGGCGCCGACGCATTCGTGGTCGGCGGGAGACCAAAATCCGGCGTCAACGCCAGCACATCTCCGGTCGAAAGCACCACGGCCCGCTCGATGATGTTTTGCAGTTCACGGATGTTCCCGGGCCACGCGTAGGCGCGCAGGCGGCGGATCGTCTCTTCGGCAACCTGTCTGACGGGCTTGTTAAATTTCTTCGCAAAATGTTGCAGAAAAAAAGTCGTGAGCAACGGGATGTCGTCCACGCGCTCGCGCAGGGAAGGAACGCGCAGCGGCAAAACGTTCAGCCGGTAGAACAGGTCGCTGCGAAATTTGCCTTCGCGAATGTCAGCCGTGAGGTCGCGGTTGGTGGCGGCGATGATCCGCACGTTTACTTTCACGGTTTTGCTGCTGCCGATGGGTTCAAATTCCTGCTCCTGCAAAACGCGCAATAACTTTACCTGCGTGGCCGGCGGCAGCTCTCCAACTTCATCAAGAAAAATCGTGCCGCCGTCGGCGAGTTTGAAGCGGCCATCTCGATTGGCGAGCGCGCCGGTAAACGCCCCCTTGACATGGCCAAACAGCTCGCTCTCCACCAGGCCCGCGCTGATGGCCCCGCAATTCACCTTCACCAGCGCGCGATTTTTGCGCGGACTGCGGTCATGGATGGCGCGGGCGATGAGTTCCTTGCCCGTGCCGGTCTCGCCCAAAATGAGCACCGTTGAATCCGTCGGCGCGGCCTGCTCGACTTGCAGCAGCACGCCGCGCAGTTCGGCACTGTTGCCAACGATTTCGGTGAAGTTGTGCTCGGCGCGAATTTCCTCCTGCAAATAGGCGTTTTGCGCCTGCAGCCGGGCCTGTTCCTGCTTCATGAGTTCGCGGTCGGTGATGTCCAGGAACATGGTGCGGGTGAATTTTCCGCTGGGATCCGGCCGCGACCACCACTGAATCCACAGGGGCTGGCCGTTGTCCTTGCGGCGCATTTCCAGCACGACGCCGCTGGTATCAATGCCTTTGCCAATGGATTCAAACGCCTCCCGCATCCGGTGCTGCGCATCCGGCGTGTCGGGGGCGAAGGTTTTTCCGTAAGTCGTGGCAACCTCTTCCGGTTTGATGCCGAGGATTTTCATCGCCGTGCGGTTCGCCCGAATGAACTTGGAATCAAGGCCCTCATGCACATAGGCAATGGGCGCCTCCTCAAAAAGGTCGCGAAATCGATCGTCACTCTCCTGTTTTTGGAGGCGCAAATTGTCGAACACCCGCATCCGTTCCAATTCCACGCCCGCCCGACTCGCAAAGGTCTCCATCACCGACAACACGAGCGGGTCGCTCGCCAGCGGTTGGTCGTCCATGACGACGAGATGGCCGATGACGGACTTGGACGAATCGCGCAACGGCACGCCGAGATAGCTTTCCGCGCGCATCTCGACCAGGGGTTTGTCGTCGGGGAAAAGTGTTTGCAAGTTGCGTTCGTGAAAGCACGTCCGGCCTTCCGCCACTTGCAAGCAGGGCGTGCCGGCCAGGTCGTATTCAAAATCCGCTCCAGCTTGGTCGCCGGTCCAAAAGGCCAATGTCCGCGCGCGATTTTTCGGGAGGCACTCCGCGACGAAGGAATAACGCACGCCCAGGCCCTTCGCGAGATTTTGCACCAAGGAATGGAAGAATTCCGCGCCTGTGACAGTGGAGGTTCCGTCAATAATGGCGTGCAGCAGTTGATCGGAGCGTTTCCATTGTGTGACATCGCGCGACGAGGCGAGGAGTTTTTCCGGGCGGCCGCCGGCGTCAAGAATGGGACTGACAACGACATCGAACCACATCGGGGTCTGCGTCTGCGCGGTGGGAAAAAATCCCACGAACCGTCCAATACCTCCGTCGCGGGCCGTCTTGACCGCGGCTTGCGCGGCGGCGCGGTCCGCGACCCGCCAAAAGTCAACCCACGAAGAGCCTATGAACGGCGTGAGGTCGCAAATCTCCAGAACCTTCATGCCGCCAGCGTTCATCGCGAGCAGCCGGCCATCGAGGTCGAGCACCTTGATACAGTCCTGGCTGCCTTCAATGAGACGATTGGTGAACAACTCGTCCAAGTCGGCGGCCGCTGCGGCAGTCGGTGATGGCTTATGTGGTTTTAACTTCATCCAGCGAGTCGTCGGCAGATTTTTAACACATCCGTTCGATTCAATCAAATGCGAAAAGGTCCTGATCAACGCAAAACCATTGGCGCACAAGCAATAGCGACTGAGGCGGTGCGTGGTAAAGCTGCGGGCGAATACGTGGAGGGTCGTCGATCCGATCCGCCGGGTTCGCCCAAAAAAGGGGAACCGAAGCGTGCGGCGGGGGGCAAAGAAATTGAAGCTGGCTCCGCAGAAGGTCTTGCCGTAAATTATTGATCCACCATATGAAAAGTAATAATGCTTCCGCGGGCGCTTTGTTTGAACGGCACAAAACAGGGCTTTTTCGGGAAATCGGGACGCGCTTGGTCCGCAGTGGTGTGTTGACCCTGTCGGTAATCGTGGCCATGGTGGCACAGGGCCAAACGCCGGCAACGCTGACCGATCTCGGCGCCACTCCACCGGCGCCCGGACTCTTGGATCTTTACCAGTTGAGCACCGCGGGCGAGGCGGACATGCCGGACGGCCTCAATTATTATACCGACAACCAGTCCAATCATGGCGCCGGCGAGCCGGGCCAGACCTTCACCACCTTCAACGCCGCCGCCGGCTATTTACTCACGTCCGTCGCGATCCAGACCGGCGGCGGCACCAGCTCCGGCACCTTTACCCCGCAAAGCTATCTGCTGCATATCTATACCGTCAGCGGCGGTACGGCCACGGTACTGGCGACTTACACCGCCGATAATTTTACTTATTCCGACGGCGACTGGGTGCAGTGGAGCGGTTTCAGCCTGGCGCTCTCATCCGGCACCGTCTATGCCTTTTCCTTCGGGAAAGCTTCCGCCGCGGCGTCCGGCTGGGAAGGGATGGGCAACGCCAGCGGCAATCCTTATCCCGATGGCGAACTCGGGCTCATGCCCGTCGCGGGCGGGACGATTACCTTTGGCAGCAGTCACAGCTACGACGCGGTGTTCGATATCGGGCTGACATCCGTCGGCGCGCCCAGCACGGCGGTGATCACGAATAATCCGGCCACAGCGCTCCAGGCCACGGCCGCGACGCTGAATGGCCGGGTGGTTTACACCGGCGGCAGCGTGCCCCAGACCGCCTTTTATTACGGTCCCAATAATGGAGGCACCAATGCCGCCGCGTGGTCCAACAACATAGCGCTCGGTCCGCAGACGGGAACCTTTTCCGCGCCGGTGACCGGACTGCAAACCAACACCACGTATTATTTCACCAGTTGGGCCTCCAACAGCCTCGGCGTGTCATGGGCCGCGCCGGCCTTGAATTTCACCACCTACGCCACGGTATCGCCGGCCTCCGTCACGAACCTGCCGGCCACCGCCGTCGTTGCCGCCATTGCGACGCTCAACGGCCAGGTGCTGACCACCGGCAACGAATGGCCGACCGTGCGGCTCTATTACGGCCCCAGCGACGGCGGCACGAATCCAACGGCGTGGTCCAATCAAGTCTCCCTGGGCCTGCAGTCCGGTGGCTACAGCGGGCAGGTTGCCGGCCTCACCGGAAACACCACGTTTTATTTTACCGCCTCCGTTTCCAATTCCGCCGGCGTGCGCTGGGCGTCCGCCTCCCGCTCCTTCACGACGCTGACCGTGACGCGTGTGCCCGTCCTGACTTATCACTACGACAACACGCGGCAAGGCCAGAACACCAATGAAACCCTGCTCACTTTGGCGAATGTGAATGTCACCAATTTCGGCAAATTATTTTCCTACCCCGTGGACGGCTACGTCTATGCCCAACCGCTCATCGTGACCAATGTGAGCATCGCCGGCAAAGGGGTGCGCGACGTTCTGTTTGTCTGCACGATGCACGACTCCGTGTATGCGTTTGATGCGGATAGCAACGGCGACACCAATGGCGGCCTGCTCTGGAAAATCAACCTGGGCAGCCCATCACCATCGCCGAGCGTCGAATTCGGCGCGCGTTATCATCCCGGCGTTGGCAATTTGGATATCGTCCCCGAAGAAGGCGCGGCGGGCTCACCCGTAATTGATCCCGTCTCCGGCACGATTTACGTGGACGCCTTCACCCGCGAGGTGGTGGCCGGCGTTTCCACCAATTATTTTCACCGCATCCACGCGCTGAACATCACCAACGGTTTGGAACAGCCCTACAGTCCCGTGCCCGTGGCGGCCTCGGTGCGCGGCACCGGCGTGTCGGGCGACAACTACGGGGAAACCAGCAACGGAACCAATGTCACCTTTTCCGCCGTGCAGCACATGCAGCGGCCCGCGCTCACGCTCGCCGGCGGCATTTTGTACGCCTGCTATGGCAGCCACGATGACACCGACCCCTATCACGGCTGGGTCATCGGCTTCAACGCCACGAACCTCCTGCGGCTGACCAATTATGTTTTCAACACCACGCCGAACGCCACCTTCGCGGCCTTTGGCGGGAATGCGGGCGAAGGCGCGCTTTGGATGGGCGGCAACGGACTGTCCGTCGATGCCAACACCAATCTTTATTTTGAAACCGGCAATGGCTCATTTAGCGCCAACACCAACGGCGGCGACTACGCCGATAGCTTTGTCAAACTCTCCACCACCGCCAACCAGCTGGCCGTGGCGGATTATTTCACACCGTACAACCAGCAGTCGCTGCAGAACAGCGACGCGGATCTCGGCTCCGGCGGGCCATTGCTGCTGCCGGATGACGCCGGCAGCGCCACGCATCGGCATCTGATCGTGGGCGCGGGCAAGCAGGGAACGATTTATCTGGTCGATCGCGATAACATGGGCCATTACAACGGCACCGACGGGATCAACGGAAGCGACAGCCAGATCGTGGAGTCCCTGCCCGGCGCCATTGGGGGCGTGTGGAGTTCGCCCGCCTATTTCAACCATCGGATTTATTACGAGGGCAACGGCGACGCCATGAAAGCGTTTCTGATCACCAACGGCGTCATCGTATCCGCGCCGGAATCCCGCTCCGCCTCGAGCATCGGCTTCCCCGGCGCCACGCCCACGCTTTCCGCCAACGGGACGAACAACGGCATTGCCTGGGTGATTCAGGCCGACGCCTATCTCAGCAGCGGCCCGGCCGTGTTGCACGCCTACAATGCGACGAACCTCGCGCTGGAATTGTATAACTCCAGCATGGACATCGCGCGCGACAATCCCGGCGGCGCGGTGAAGATGACCCCGCCCGTCATCGCCGGCGGCAAAGTATATGTCGGCGCGGAATACGCCGTATCGGTTTATGGCCCGGCAATTTTCCTGGCGGCTCCGACGATTACTCCGGCGGGCGGCTCGTTCACGAATTCCCAGACCGTGACGCTGGCCGATGCCACAGCGGGCGTTTCGATTTATTACACGCTCGACGGCACCATGCCGAACACCGGTTCCCGGCTTTACACCGGGCCGATCACCTTGACGGGCAGCGCACTGGTTCAGGCCGTCGCCATCGCCCCCGGCGCGGTCAATAGCGCCGCCGCCAGCGCGTCGTTCATCAACTCAGCCTCGGCCGGCAATGGCTCGGGGCTGACCGGCGCGTATTTTGCCAACCACACCAGCGCCAATCCGTTCACCGGGTCGCCCGTGCTGGTTCAGACCAACGCCACGATCAATTTCAATTGGGGCGCGACCGGGCCGGCCCCAGTGGTCGGCGCCAACAACTTCACGGTGCGGTGGACGGGCACCGTGCAGGCTCAATTCAGCGAGACGTATCAGTTTTCCACCGTCGCCAGCGGCGGCACCCGGCTCTATGTCAACGGCCAGTTGGTGATTAACAACTGGGTCGGCAAAACCGCGGTCACCACCAACAGCGGGAGCATCGCGCTGGCGGCGCAGCAGTATTACAATATTGAATTGGATTATTACCAAACGACGAACAACGCCTCCGTCGCGCTCTGGTGGAGCAGTCCTTCGACCGTCAACGCCATCGCACCTCAGTCGCAGTTGTATCCGTTCATCAATCCGCCGCCCGCCGTCGTGCTAACGTCGCCGGCCGCCGGCGCCACCAACTTCACCGCTGCCGCGAGCGTCAGCCTCAGTGCGGAGGCGGATGCCAGTCTCAATCCGATCAGCCTCGTTAGTTTTTACGTCAATGGCAGCCTCCTCGGCAGCGCCACCAGCGTGCCCTATGCCCTCACGGCGACAGGTCTCGCGGCGGGCAACTATAGCTTGACCGCCGTGGCGCTCGATGGCAGCGGTTTGAGCAGCACGTCAGCCCCGGTGAACATCACGGTGGCCAACGGCAGCGGGCTGGCCTACGGCCTGACGACCAACTCCACGGTGGCGCCGTTCCTGAACATGCCCACCAGCTTCAACGGGGCTCTTCCGCCCGCCTTGTCCGGCACGGGGGCTTTTAGCGACACCACCAACCGCACGTCGGCCGCCGGCGTGATTCCTTATGCGCCCAACTCGCCGCAATGGAAGGATAACGCCTCCAGCAGTTGGCTCATGGCCATCCCGAACAGTGGCGGCCCCAGGACGCCCGCCGAGCAGATTCAATTCCAGCCGACGAATTACTGGACCTTCCCGGCGGGTTCCGTGTTCGTGAAAAATTTTGATCTGGTGGTCAACGAAACCAACGCGACGATTCCCCCGCGCCGGCTCGAAACGGAGCTGCTCGTTCGCGACAACAACGGCTCGGTCTATGGCGTGACTTACAAATGGCGGCCCGACAACAGCGACGCCGATCTCTTGACCGCCAGCTTGTCCGAAGATGTTTTGATCACCAACGCCACCGGCGTCCGGACGCAATCCTGGTATTATGCGAGCCCGTCCGATTGCCAGGAGTGCCACAACACAGCCGTGGCCAGCAGTGTTTCCGGCGTCAACGTGCTGGGGGTCAATCCCCGGCAGCTCAACGGCAACCTGACGTATCCCGCGACCGGCGTCACCGACAACCAGTTGCGCACCCTGAACCGGCTGGGATTGTTTTCTCCGGCGCCCAACGAAGCGTCCATCGGCGGCTTCGCCCGGCTCTCGGCGATGACGAATACGAGCGCCCCGCTCCAGGAACGCGCGCGTTCGTATTTGGACGCCAACTGCGCGGAATGCCACCAGCCCGGCGGCCAGGGCATCACCTGGGATGCGCGCTACGACACGCCGCTCGCGCAGCAGGACATCACGAATTTTCCGGCGGCGTTTTCGCTGGGCATCTCGGACCATGCCTGCGTCGTCAAGGCGCGGGACGTCTGGCGCTCGGTGCTCGTCTCCCGGATCAACACCCTCAACCAGGACATCCAGATGCCGGATTTCCGCAATCTGAATGACACCAACGCCGTGCAGGTTTTGACCGACTGGATTAACAGCCTGCCGGGCACGCCCGCGCTCGCCCCGCCCGTCTTCACCCCCGGCGGCGGCAATTACTTCAACTCAGTGAATATCACTTTGTCCGGCCCGGATACCAATGCGGCGATCTATTATACCCTGGACGGCTCTTTGCCCACGACCAATTCCCTTCGGTACGCCGGCCCGTTCAATGTGCCCACCAATCTGGACCTGACGGCGGCCAGCTTTGAAACCAACTACAACAACAGCATTGCCGTGAATGCGCTGTACCAGTTGCAGCCGCTGAATTTCACGTCGGCCAGCTTCCTCACCAATCAACAGCTCCAGCTTGGTTTCGCCGGCGTCCCCGGCAGCAATTATGTGCTGCAAGCGACCACGAATTTTTCGACCTGGACGCCGATCAGCACCAACAATGCCCTCACCAACAAATTTAATTTGCTCGATCCCAAAGCGACGAATTATCCATACCGCTTTTATCGCGTGCTCCAGCAATAATGCCTGACGTGGTTCAGCGAAATTCAAGGTAGTCACCCCGATTCCCAGATTCCGGGGAATATCCGTGAAGCGTGAGCCGTACTTCCAACCCATTCCGGGCTAGCGCGCGGAATATTATTTTTCAAGACCGGCATTGCCGGACACAATATTGAAATTGGTTGTTTCCGGCCGGGTTGGGTGTTGGGCGTCCTTCAGATCATTATTAACGAAAAGGCGCTGGTCTTGGACGTCGGCGAGCGAAAGAAATTTCCCGCTGCCCGGTTCCGCTTCGCAGTTGCGAAGGGAAACGGTGTGACCGTGTTGCAGAACGATGGCTGCTGCGGAATCATCCTTTCGTGCCGCAATTCCCTTGAATCCGTCAAGATTCAGGTCAGCGAAATGCTCGCAATGGATGCCGTCGGAAAAATAGTCCGGGAGATTGGTTTCCCACTGTAAAACGAAATCGCGAATCTCGAGGCCGTCCACATACTGGGCGTAAACCGCCGGGATATCGTGCTTAAAAATCGCGGTCGCCATGCCGCCGCCGAGTCCGCGGAGGTCAAAATTGCCGCCGACCCAACGACTGTTCACACCTCCATGCAAGCGGAGGTTGATACCGGTCAGGGAAATGTTGTGGATATGGCTGGCGGCGGTGCCATAGATCATGATGCCGCTTTCGGCGTCGGCATCAATATTCGAGAAATGGATGTTCCTGATCTGGGCGGTAACGCCGGTTTCGGGGCTGACGGAAAGGTAAATCGGTTCGGCTTTGCCCCACCAATGGCCATTGAACAGGCGGCTTTGGATATTGATGTTGGAGAACCAGGCGGTATCGGCAGAGCCATAAATGGCGATACCACGGTTGGAATCGCTGATGACAAGATTCTGGAAAACGCAATTCGTATTGCTGCCGAAACGAATGCCGGACGAACGCGAAGAGAGCGTACAGTTGGCTACGGTAAGGTTTTGGCAACGGTTCGCGGCAATCGCGTCATCGCCGGCGACAATGGTGCAGTCCGAGATGCGGGCATTTTCGGCGCTGATATCCAGACCATCGTTATTGGGTATGAGGACGTTGTTCAGCACCGTGATGGCGCTGACAACGACATTCCGGCAGTGACCGATATTGATGGTCCAATTGTGTGAATCGCAGATGGTCACATCGCGGAGTGAAACGTTGGTGCAATTGGCGAAGGTGATCAAAACTCCCGGTCGATTGGTCCAAGGCATCCAGGGCTTGACCGGGCCGTCGCCGACGCCGGATGCCATTTGGGCAAAATCGGGACCCTGCCGCGTGAAACGCTTTTCGAAATCGGAAGGCTCGCCCCCATGGGAAACCTGCGGATCCACGAAATAAGTTCCGCGCCCGTTAAACACTCCGTGGCCGACCACCGCCACGTTTTCCGCATGGTTCGCGACGATGATTCCCGTGCGCAAACCCTCGCCGGATTGTCCGATCTCATTTTCGTCGATGCCGTAGGTTTTTTTCAGTCCGTAATCAGAAAGATTAGTGCTGCCCACGATGAGGGCTCCGGATTGGACTTCCAGTGTCATGTCGCTGAACATTTCAAAGGTGCCGGTGACGTATTTGCCGGCGGGGAAGACAACCAGTCCGCCGCCCGCCTGCCGGCAGGCGTTGATCGTGCGCTTGATGGCCAGGGTGTCCAGCGTGGCGCCGTCGCCGGTGGCGCCGAAATTCTTTACATTGAAAACTTCGGGCGGGTTTTCCCCGGCACGAGAGTTGCAAGGCAGGATGAATAGGCCGGAAACGGCAAAGGCAACGATGTTCCGCAGCAGAAATGGGGAATTCACATGATTTTGTTAGCACCCCGGAGCGTTGCCGTCAAATCATCCAGCGGGAAATAAAAATTTACAGCGGGGGAATGGGTTTGCGGCTTGTGAGTTCAAAGGCATCATTCGCGTGCCTGGCCCAATCCCGCAAACCAACCCGAGGCGCTACCCTTCAATATGGTTTTCCTCACCGGCGAAGTCGGCTATACCAAACGTATGAAGCGAATCCATGCCGGTTTGTTAGCGCTCATTTTGGCTTGGCCGGTTTGGGCAGGTCCACCTCACCCCTCGTTGCCTTCAGCCGTTGTACCGGACGGACTCGGGGTAAACATCCACTTCACCGACGCACGCCCCGGCGAATTGGAAATGCTCGCGGCCGGGGGTTTTCACTGGGTGCGCATGGATTTTTCCTGGGGCGGAACGGAGAAGCGTCCGGGAGAATATGATTTTTCCGCCTACGACCGGTTACAAGCCTCACTGGAAGCCCACAAGCTACGAGCGCTGTTTATCCTCGATTACGGCAACCGTCTGTACGAACCCGATAGCAGCGTTGCCACAGAAGCAGGCCGCCAAGCGTTCGGGCGCTGGGCAGCGGCAGCGGCAGTCCATTTCCAGGGACAGGGCATCCTCTGGGAAATTTGGAACGAGCCGAACGGCAGTTTTTGGAAACCGAAAGCAAACGCGGATGATTACGCCGCGCTCGCGCTCGCCGCCGCGAAGGCCATCCGGGCCGCGGCTCCGGGCGAAGCCGTCATGGGTCCGGCCACATCGGGAGTGGACCTGCCATTTATCGAAACCTGTTTCAAGGCTGGTCTGCTGGATTGGTGGGATGCCGTTTCGGTGCATCCTTATCGGCAGTCGGCGCCGGAAAGCGCGGAAGCCGATTACCAGAAACTGCGCGAATTGATTGCGCGCTATGCGCCCAAGGGAAAATCCATTCCGATACTTTCCGGTGAATGGGGTTATTCCAGCGCGTGGCAAAACTTTGACGAAGCCATCCAAGGCCGGATGCTCGCGCGCCAATGGCTCGTTAATCTGGCCAATCATATTCCGCTTTGCATTTGGTATGACTGGCACGACGACGGCGCCGATCCGCTGGAACCGGAACATCGTTTTGGCACGGTGGCCAACGCGTATCATGCCGGCGGCTCCCCGGTTTACGAACCGAAACCCGCATTCCTGGCCGCGAAAACTTTGACCTCCGTTCTGCAAGATTTTCAATTCACCAAACGCCTTGCCCTCGGCAACCCACAGGATTACGCCCTATTGTTCAGCAAGGGCGGCGAGTTGCGACTGGCGTTGTGGACCACCTCCTCCAAGCCCCACCCAGTGCGAATCCGTTCCAGCGCGGGCGAATTTGAAGTCGTCACCCATACCGGCGAACCAGGCAAGTCGATAGTCGCGAATGAAGGTAGCTTGGTGTTCACGCCCGCGCAGGCGCCGCAGTATCTTATCGTGCGGGAATCTAATCCGCTCTTCAGTTCCGGTCCCGAGGTGCATCCATTAAAAGCCTGGATTGGTCCCGTGAGCAGCAACTCTCTGGGTGTCCAAATCGAGAACCTGAGCGATGCCTCTTTCAACGGCACCCTCCGTCTGACTCAATCCACCCGTCTCAACAACGCCGGACAACGCAGCATCAAACTAAAGGCCGGCGAAACTTCGAAGCTGAAGAATTTCGCCCCTGCCGCGTCGACCAATTCTGAAATCATCGCCGGCCTGCGCATAGAAAGGGAAGGCGCGGTGATGCTGGAGCTTCCCCCGCGCCGATTTGTTCCTCTGGCCGACACGATGCTGTCGGCGTGCCGAATGGTCCCGGATGGCGACGCCAAAGTTGCATCGCAACAATCCATCGAAGTTTCGGCGGCGCCGGAACCTTTGCCCGGACTCAATGCGCCGATCATGAAGTTGAGCTACGAATGCGATGCCGGTTGGAAATTTTTCCGCGTCGTGCCGCCAGAGGGCAAATCACGCGAAATCACGGGCACACCCTCAGGTTTCGGAATTTGGGTTTACGGCGATAGCCGAAATGCCAGTCCGCGCTTACGCCTTGTGGATGCGACCGGGCAAACCTTCCAGCCCACGGCCGCCAAGATCGACTGGACGGGCTGGCGGTATGTCGAGTTCGACTTCAACGCGCTCGCCGGCCACTGGGGCGGCGTGAACGATGGGATAATGCATTTCCCGATTCATTGGGACACTCTTTTTCTTATCGACAACGTCTCCCGGCAGAAAAGCGAAGGGACGCTCCACCTCGCCGCGCCCGCCCTCATCTACGATTGATGAGCCCGAGCTTTTATCCGAAAAAGCACGTAGAAGAAAACCTGATCCGGCGAGAAAATTACGCTGATTCCGGGGAGACTAATCTCAGCAGCGAGCATCTAAAGACAGCGCTTGAATATGCTAGGGGAAGCGGCAATTATCCCTCAGTGACGAACGAGGCAGCGCTTTGGGATATTATCGATCACGAATATGGAAAGCGTAGCAATTGATTCCGATGCAAAAACTATTAACTATTTGAATCGCAATTCACATGAGCAAAATTCGCATTCTCGCCGGCACCAAGAAAGGCGCCTTTATTATCACCGCCGACGGCAAACGCAAGGACTGGCAGGTGAGCGGTCCGCATTTCGCTGGTTGGGAGATCTATCACCTTAAGGGTTCCGCCGTGGATCCAAACCGCATTTATGCCTCTCAATCCAGCGGTTGGTTCGGCCAAATTATCCAACGCTCCGATGACGGCGGGAAGTCCTGGCATACGCCGGGCAGCAGTCCGGAAGAGCTGCAGGGTCCGGGCGGGTTTCCGAGAGGGGAAAGCAATAAATTCACCTACGACGGCGATGCCGGCACACACAAGTGGTATGACGGCTCGCAGCATCCATGGGAGTTCAAGCGGGTCTGGCATATCGAGCCGTCGTTGACCGATCCGGACACGGCTTACGCCGGAGTTGAGGATGCCGCTATTTTTAAAACCACGGATGGCGGCAAGACTTGGAAAGAACTGCCCGGTCTGCGCCAAGCCAAAGGCCATCTCTGGCAGCCCGGCGCCGGGGGCATGGCGGTGCATACGATCCTGCTCGATCCCAAGAACGCGAACCGCATCTATGTGGCGATATCCGCCGGTGGCGCTTTTCGGACTGACAATGGCGGCCAAACGTGGAAACCCATCAACAAAGGATTGAAATCTCCCTTCGAATTGCCCGACCCGGATGCGGAAGTCGGCCATTGCGTTCATCGAATCACCTTGCACCCGTCGCGCCCGGACGTCTTGTTCATGCAAAAACACTGGGATGTGCTCCGTACCGAAAACGCGGGCGAGCAATGGACCGAGGTCAGTGGCAACCTGCCATCCGACTTCGGATTCCCCATTGACGTTCATGCGCACGAACCGGAAACCATTTTTGTCGTGCCCATCAAGAGCGACTCCGAACATTATCCGCCCGAGGGCAAGCTGCGGGTTTATCGGAGCAAGACCGGTGGCAATGATTGGGAAGCCCTCACGCAAGGGCTGCCGCAAAAAGATTGTTATGTCAATGTGCTGCGCGACGCGATGGCTGTTGACCGGCTGGAGCCGTGTGGAATTTATTTCGGCACGACCGGCGGTCAGATTTATTGCTCGGCTGATGGCGGCGATTCCTGGAACACCGTTGTGCGCGATCTCCCGCCCGTTTATTCCGTGGAAGTGCAAATGCTAAAATGATCCGCGTCGTCCTGCCATTTCATTTGCGGAAGCTCGCGGGCGTGGACGGCGAGGTGGAACTGGAAGTCGCCGCGCCGGCCACCATTCGCTCGGTACTGGATACAATGGAAGAGCGCTACCCGGCGCTATGCGGAACCATCCGGGATCACGACACGCTCAAGCGCCGTCCATTCGTGCGATTCTTTGCGTGCAAGGAAGACCTTTCACTCGAACCACCAGACACCGTGCTACCGGAACCGGTTGTCAAAGGCGAGGAGCCGTTCTTAATTGTTGGCGCAATGGCCGGCGGCTGAATGGGAATGACTTGTCATTCGTCAAAGTTTGCCCTTCGTGCCGGGCAGCTGGCCGGCAATCCACGATTGCCGTTTTTTCACACCCCTTCGATGCGGTAGCCGCCAAATTCATAAACCGTACTGCGTTTGGGGTGGTTTTGAGCGAACAAGACCGTTACCGGCTGGCCGACTACGGCCTGCTGCCAATCCCCTGCCCTCCAAACTTGGATTTCGGATTCGTATCGCGAGCCTGAGGCAGGATCATTAAACTCATAACTCACATAAAAGGTCGCGGATTTTCCGGTGCGCACGCGTTTGTTCAGGAGTTTGCCG